>Ga0184639_10000146_pt1 | contig 24497 bp, 21 predicted proteins | sample PLM31_170_b2_FD_133155 | JGI IMG/M metagenome (GOLD analysis project Ga0184639, IMG submission 133155) | Groundwater sediment microbial communities from an aquifer in East River, Colorado, USA - PLM3-1_170_b2 | ecosystem: Environmental > Terrestrial > Soil > Riparian zone | place: USA: East...
CGAACGGCCTTCCCTGTGCATGCGATATAGCTCGATTCTCTCGGTTAACGAGAACTGCTTATATGTCTTGGCCATGGCAACACCAAGCTATCATGGTGTTGCACTTGTGCCGTGAATTCACGGGATCCAGGGACTTGGCACGAAGACATGGGCTCCCGCCTCCGCGGGGGCAGCGAAGTACTGAACGTCATTCGCGCAAGGGCGGGAATCCGGACACGCGCGAAAAAGCCTGGGCCCCCGCTTCCGCGGGGGCGACAACCGCTTGAAACGTCATCCCGCGAATCGCGCTTCGCCCTCGACAGGGCGCCTAGGGCGCATCCCGGAGGGGAAGCGGGAATCCAGGGACTCGGGACGAAGACTGGACCCCTCCCTGCGCGGGGTGACCGACAAGTGGCAGTGCAGGGTGGACCGCCGCCTCCCCTTCGGGATGCGAAGCGCGATTCGCGGGGGTGACGAGTACTTGGAGCGTCCTCTTCAATCTGGCCCCCTGTCCCCGTGGGACACCCGAAGGGGTGTAGAGGGCGAAGCGCGATGGCTACTCCCTCCAGCTAGGCCTGGCTCGAAGTCCCTCCGGGCAGCTCCGCTGCCCTACGGGATGCTTCGCGATCCCCCGCAGGGGCCAAAATAGTGAGTCGGCAAGGGTTTCTCCGGGCGCTTCGCAGCCCCCCTGTATAATGATCGAATGGTGACAAAGCCCGAGCTCGAAGCCGAGCTCCATAACGCCATGCGTTCCGGCGACGAGCCTCGGAAGCGAACGATGCGCATGTTGCTTTCCGCTATCAAGCTCGCCGAGGTCGATAAGCGGGCCGCGCTGGACGACGCCGGAATGCAGACCGTGTTCCAGAAAGAAGTCAGGGTTCGCCAAGAGGCGATCGCCGACGCCGAGAAGGCCCATCGAACGGATCTGGTCCTGGCGGCGCAGGCCGAGCTTGCCATCCTTCAGGTGTATTTGCCGGAACCGCTCTCCCCCGCGGAGCTGGAGCGGCTGGCTCGGGAGGCGATCGCCTCGGCCGGCGCGAAGGGTCCCGAGGATATGGGCAAGGTCATGAAAGAGATCATGCCTCAGATCCAGGGCCGGGCCGACGGGAAGGAAGTCGGCGCCGTCGTACGCGGGCTTTTGAGCGAGTCTTAGGGCCGGATGGAAGAGCCGTCTGGGGCCCAGACTTCGTTATGGTCGCTTCTAGGCCGCCGCTTTCAGGAAGCGCGCCTATGGGCTGTGGCCGTCTTGGGAGTGGTCGGCGTCGTAGTGGCGCTCTCGCTTCCGCTCTCCGCCCGCTCCGAGTCCCTCATCTTGCGGGCCGGGGATGTCTCAAGCCAGGACGTGCTGGCGCCTTATGCCCTGTCTTACACGAGCGAGGTCCTGACCGAAGCCGCCCGGCAGGCGGCGGCGGACGAAGTGCCGGCGGTCTACGACCCGCCGGACAGTCGAGTTGCACGCGAGCAGCTCTCCCAGCTGCGCACGCTGCTGGGGTACATTGACGCGGTCCGCGGCGACGTCTTTGCCACCGAAGAGCGGCGCCTGGCGGACCTGGCCGCCATTCGCGATGTTCCTATCGACGCCGAGATGGCTGGTCGCTTGTTGTCCATCCCAGCTGCGCGTTGGGAGGCCGTCAAAGTCGAAGCGGCGACAGTCCTCGAGCAAGTGATGCGAAGCGAAATCCGCGAGGACAGCCTCGACGACGCACGCCGATCCCTGCCGGCGTTGGTGAGCGTGACGCTCCCTGAGGACCAGGCTCTCCTGGCGGCCCAATTCGCTTCGGCGTTCGTCGCCCCGAACGCATTCTTCAACCAAATCGCCACCGACGATGCCCGACAGCGTGCCGCCGATCAGGCCACGCCGGTGGTGAAATCCTACGCCGCCGGCGAGACGATCGTCGGCCGCGGCGAAGTTGTCGGCCCGGATCAACTGGAGGCCCTGCGCGCCTTCGGCCTGCTGCGCCCGCCGGACGCGTGGCGGCAGGCGGCGCTCAACACCCTGTTAGTGACGGTGCTGGCCATGACGCTGGCTCTGTATGTCTACCGAGTGCACCCCCAGCTCGCGGCCAGCCCGCGCTTGGCGTTGCTGCTAGGGGTCTCGTTCATTGCGGCGGCGCTCACGATGCAGGTGATGATCCCGGGCCGCACGGTCCTCCCATATGTGTTCCCGGCCGGAACGCTGCCCATGGTCGTGGCTGTGATCTTCGGGCCGGGCATGGGCGTGCTGGTGGCGTTCCTCACGGGCGCGCTCGCCGGATTCCTGGGGGGTAGAGGCCTCGAGCTGGGGCTTTTCATCTCGCTCTGCGGAGCGGTCTCGGCGCTGGTGATCGGTAAGGCCGAGCGCCTGGTGACCTTCTTCTGGGCGGGCGTAGCCGGCAGCCTGGCGGCCGTGGCGGTGATCGTCGTGTTTCGCTTCCCGGATGCCACCACCGACTCCGTGGGGAAGCTTTCACTGCTCGCCGCCGCCGCCGTCAACGGTTTGCTCTCGGCCAGCCTGGCTTTCGGGCTGATCTTGCTCTCCGGCAGCCTGCTCGGGATCGTCACCAACCTGCAGTTGATCGAGCTCTCGCGGCCAGACCATCCCCTGCTGCTGTACCTCCTCCATGACGCCCCGGGGACCTACCAACACAGCCTCCAGGTGGCCAATCTATCGGAGCACGCCGCCCGCGCCATCCACGCCAACGCCTTGCTGACCCGCGTGGGAGCGTTCTATCACGATTGCGGCAAGGCCCTCCACCCTCACTACTACATCGAGAACCAGACGCCGGACCAGAACGTTCACGAGCAGCTGGATCCCAGCACAAGCGCCCATATCATCCTGGATCACGTGCGGGAAGGGATCGACCTGGCGCGCCGCTACCGGCTGCCCAAGCAGGTGCAGGCCTTCATCCCCGAGCATCATGGGACCCTGGAGCTGACCTATCAGCTGCAAGCGGCGATCGAAGACGCCGGGGGCGACGAAAAGCTGATCAACCGCAAGGACTTCACCTACCCCGGCCCGCGCCCTCGCTCCAAGGAAACCGCCATCCTCATGATGGCCGACGGAGTGGAGGCCAAGGCACGTTCCGACAACCCGCGTGACGAAGAGGAGATCGACCAACTGGTGCGCTGGGTGATTCAGGACCGCCTCAACCGGGGCCAGTTCGATCGCACGGACCTCACCCTCAAGGATCTCGATACCATTCGGCGGACTTTGGCGACGTCGCTCAAGGGAATGTACCACCCTCGCCTGCGCTACCCTGCCGCCTCGGCGGGGGTGCCGGCCGCTCCAGAGCCCGAGCTGTCCAAGAAATCGACTACACCCGGCGGCCAACCGGTGAGTCAGGCGTCGAAGGCCGTCGGGCCATCGGCGAAGTGAAGCACAGGATCCACCTCCGGCGCGAGGTCCCTACCGGCTCCGCCGGTCTCGGCCTGGCTGCGGCCGCCAAAGCGGCCCTCGAGCGGGCCCACGCCCGTCCCTCTGAGTTGACCATCGTGCTGACTGACAGCCGACGGATTCGCCGGCTCAATGCCCGGTTCGCCGGTCGGGATGCCGTGACCGACGTGCTGGCGTTTCCTTCCGCGGATGAACGCTCCCCTTCGAACTATCGTTACGTGGGAGACGTCGTGATCGCCCTGCCGCGCGCCCGAGCCCAGGCGCGTCGCAACCGGGTGCCGCTCTCTCAGGAGCTGTGCCTGCTCACTGTCCATGGAACGCTGCACTTGATCGGGCACGACCATGCCCGCCTCGAGGATCGCCGGCGGATGTGGCGACTCCAGGCGTCGGTGCTGCGACGCCTCGGCCTCGACCCAGAGCGCTTGGGAGTCTCGACGTGAGCGATCCCCTCCGGGATGCGAAGCGCGATCCCCTCCGGGATGTGAGACGCGATCCTCGTCGGACATCCCGCTTGAGGTCATTTGGCCATGCCTTCGCAGGGATGGCGCACGTCCTGCGAACTCAGCGCAACGCGTGGATACATGCGGTCGCGACCGTCACCGTGATTGCGCTCGGACTTTGGCTGCGGGTCCCGAGCAGCCAGTGGCCCCCACTGCTATTGGCGATTGGGCTCGTCTGGATGGCCGAATTCGTCAACACTGCGCTGGAAGCCGTCGTCGACATGGCCAGCCCCGGACGCAATCCGCTGGCGCGAGTAGGGAAGGATGTCGGAGCCGCCGCCGTATTGGTGGCCGCTCTGGCGGCCGCCATCGTCGGTCTGGTCATCCTCCTTCCCCCGTTGCTGGCGCGTCTCGGCGTTGGCGGTTGAGCCTCCGGGAGTCAGTTTCACGACTCATTTCTATGGCCCTGCCGCCCTCACCCCTTCGGGTGCACCCTGGGTGTGCGCCGAAGGGCGTGTCGCCCCGTCCCCTTGGGACACCCGCAGGGGATCCCGCACGGATCCCGTAGGGGAGCCCGGGGTTGAATCTTCGTCGCCTTGTCCTGGAGTCCCGCGCCACCTATCAGGTACCTATCCACCCTTTGCCGCGGCCGTCCACCTGTGCGATAATTCGCAAGTCGGCAACGAACGACAGTTGACAAGATGAGCCAGAATAGCGATCAGGGCCCGCTTCTGCGGGCAGCGACCGCAACCTTCGACGACGAGAATCCGGGCCAAGCGCTGGAGGCGTTGCTGCGCCTGACCTGCGAGCTCACCGGCTCTCCTCGGGCGGCCTTATTCGAGCTGGACGAAGCCGAGGCCGGATTCAGCCCGCGCATGGCGCATGGCGCGCCGTTGGCCGAACTTGGCCGCCTGTCCACCACGACGGACCATCCGGTCCTCAAGGATGCCCTCGCCAAGCGGCGCGGCATCGCGACCGACGGCCGGCGTGGGTCGCTCGGCCTTCCCCTGGCGCCCGGCACGGTCGCTTGTGCCCCATGTATCACCGGCAATCAGACGATCGGGTTGCTTTTCGTCGCCTCCGATGAAGGGCCGGGGTACGGACCTGAGACCCTCCAAGCCCTTGAGGTGCTGGCAGCGCGCGCCGGGACGATGTTGGCCTTTGCCCGACAGAGCGCAGCGCAGAGCTACGTCTTCACCAAACTCTCCTTGCTTTACCAGGCAACGCACGCCATCACCGGCACGCGCGATCGCGCGGAAGCCGTGCGGCAGACGGCGGCTCATGTGCTCAAAGCGACGACTGCCGATTGGTGCGAGGTCTATCTACTGGATGAGGGAGAGGGTAAGACGACACGGTTTCGCCCCCAGCTCGGCAAAGCTCTGCAGCCTTCGCTGGTGGAAGTGATCAGTGACCGCGGGCCGGACTACCCGGTCCACCGCCAGGTGCTTCTCGACCTGCGGTCGACGACGATCAGTTTGACTCCCCCCCTCGGCTCGAGTCGCGACCAGGAGCTGCTCCAGAGCGAGGGCTTCCAGTTCGCCGCCGTGTTCCCGTTGGCGGCGCGCAACCAGGCCTTAGGCATCGTCCGCCTCCTCTACACCCAGCCGGGACGGCGCATCAACGAGCAACAGCTCGAGCTCTGCCAGGCGATCATCAATGTCGGCGCGGTCGGCGTGCAAGACGCCATCCATATGGAGACGGCCGACGCCCGAGCGACGCAATTGCAGACGCTGGCCGAGATCGGTCGCGAAATGACGTCCACCCTCGATCTGGAAGTGGCGCTGGAGAACGCTATGCGTCACGCCCAGACCCTGCTTCAGGTCGAGGCTTGCGTTCTTTTCCTCCTGGACGAGGCGGGCGAGGAGCTGGTCCTGAAAGCCAGCGGCGGGGCGCAGTTGCGCATCCGCGGCGTTGCTATCCGCCTGGAGGAGGGAATCGCCGGGTGGGTGGCCCGCAGCCGGCAGCCATTGATCGTCAACGACGTCCGTTCGAACCCGCTCTACCATAGCGCGATCGACGGCCAGACCGGACTGCTGACCACCTCCGTCCTGTGCGTGCCGCTCGAGACGCGCGGTGAGGTGTTGGGCGTGATCGAGGCGATCAACCACCCACACGGCGCCTTCACCGAGCCCGACCAGCAGGTGCTGATGTCGGTCGCCTCCTGGGCCGGCATCGCCGTCGACAACAGCAATCTTTTCCGCCGGGTGGCCGAAGAACGCAGCCGGCTCGAGACGACTCTGGTCGAGACGGCCGACGCCGTGGTCCTAACCGACCGCACCGGGAAGACCATCCTCGTCAACAAGGCTGCCGGACAGGCGTTCCGGATCAACCCTGAGCTGGCCACCGGCCGGCCGGCGAAGGAGATCTTTCACGGCCATCCGCTTGGCGACTTGTTGACCAGGGACGATCTCAGCCTGCCGACCACGATGGAGATCACGACCCCGACCGAGCGTACTCTGTACGCGACGATCAGCGACGTCACCGGGATCGGAAGGGTGGCGGTGATGCAAGACATCACGGCCCTCAAGCAGATCGACCGCATGCGTTCCCAATTGCTGGGCACGGCCGCCCACGATCTGAAGAATCCGCTCAATGCCATCCGCCTGGGAGCCGACCTGCTGCACGACGCCCAGCTCACCGAGCCGCAGCGCAAGGCGCTGACGATGATGACGCGGGCGACCGACAGCATGACCAATCTGATCACCGGGCTGCTCGAAACGATCCGCGTCGAGTCGACGGCTAACATCAGTCTCGAGCCGGTGCAGATCAACGACCTGATCCGCCATTCGATCGAAGACCTGCGCATCCTGGCCGAGAAACGGCGGCAGGCGATCGACTACACCCCGCCGGACGAGTCGCTGCTGATCATGGGGGATCCCGGCCGACTGAACTCGGTGATGAGCAACCTGCTCAGCAACGCCATCAAGTTCACCCCGAACGGAGGCCACATTCGAGTCCTTGCCCGCTGGGATGAAGACGAGGTAGTCGTCAGTGTCAGCGACGATGGCCCCGGCATCTCGACCGACGAGATCCCGCGCGTCTTCGAGCACTTGTTCCGCGGCCGGGTGGCCGTGCAGGATCCAAGCAATCCGGTGGAGGGGACCGGACTCGGCCTGGCCTTGGCCAAGACGGTCATCGAACAGCACGGCGGACGCATCTGGGTGACCAGCGTCGAAGGCGAGGGCAGCGCCTTCTACTTCTCCCTGCCGCGGGAACCGACCCCCAAGACCGGGTCGTTGCGCAAAGAGTAGGCGGCCGCAAGCGCCGCGCACAAGCCCAACACAAGCGCGAAGCGCGCGCCCGGAGGGATCGGGTCGGGCGGCATCATGGGGATTCCCACCTGCACCTGCGCTAGGCAGCGCAGCTGTCGGCGCAGGTGTCGGGCACCCTCGGAATGTCTCCTTCAAGACGAGCGAAGACTCAGGCTTCCCTCGGAATGACCGTGGGATGGGGCAAGGCGCCCTGATGGTCACTTCCGGCGAGGGCGCGTCCAGAGGGACTCATGCACGTCGATGTTGAGCTTTACCGCCGGGAAGTGCGCGTCGGCGATGGCCGACGGTTGGCTCTTTCGGCGATCGACATCTCGCCCGAAACCCCCGAACGGACGATTGTTTTTGTTCATGGATTCGGCGGGAGCGCGCGGCAGTGGCGGTACCAGTTAGCCCGCTTCGCCGATCAACACCGAACGATCGCTCTCGACTTGCGCGGCCACGGTCTTTCGGATCAACCCGACGGACCCTACGATCTGACGACCCTGCTCGATGACCTCGACGCCGCGCTGCAGGCCCTGCACGTCACCAAGCCTTTCGTGCTGGTCGGCCATTCCTTCGGCGGGGCGCTGGCAGTCGAGTACAGTCTGCGACACCCGGCGCGGGTGTCCCATCTGGTTCTGATCACGGCCTCCGGCAGCTACCCGTTGGCCTGGTACTTCCGCTGGGCGCTGCACGTGCCGCTTCCGTTGTTGAACGCGGTCTATCCCCTGCTGCGCAGCACGATTCCGGCTCCGCCGCGCGTCCTCAAGCCGTTCTATTTCGACACGATGCGGGTTTGGGATGGATGGGATCGGCTGCGGCTGCTTCGGCCGCCGACGCTGGTGATTCGCGGCCATCGCGACCGAGTCTTCGAGAGGCCTCTGTTCGAACGCGTCGCCCGCGAGATCCCGCGGGCCGAAGATCTGAACGTCGGGGCCTCCGGACACATGGTGATGCTGGAACGCCGCGACGCGGTCAATCGAGCGATCGAGCGCTTTCTCAGCCGCGACCGCCGGACATGGCGATCGGCGGCAGGCCCGGAGGCGTTGCTAAAGAAGCGTCCTTGGTTGGCGTCCTACGACCGGGGCGTGCCCCACACCATCAGCGTCCCCCCGATCCGGCTCGACGAGCTGCTGTCGTCGGCGGCCCGGCGCTATCCCGGCCGCCCGGCGGTCGAGTACTTTGCCGCTCGAATCTCGTACCCCGCCTTGGATCGCGAGGCCAGCCGCTTCGCCCACGGTTTGCTGGCCCGGGGGATCGAGCCCGGCGACCGGGTGATGCTGCTCCTGCCTAATCTGCCGCAGATGATCATCGCCTTCTTCGGAACCATGAAGGCCGGCGCCGTCGCCGTTTTCGCCACACCGCTTTCCAAGCCCGACGAGCTGGTGCGGCAGATTCAGGATTCGCGCTCGCGCCTGATGCTCACCCTTCCCGACCTCACCGAAGTCGGCTTACGCGCGCTCAACGAGACCGGACTCGAGCAGGTCGTCGTGACCCGGGTGGCAGAGTATCTTCCGTGGTGGCAGACCATCGCCTTCCGACTGCGCCGTCGCACCCGTTCGCGCCCGCTGCCCGCTCTCGGCTTTACGCACATGCGGAATCTATTGAAGGGGCAACCCCACCATCGGCCGGCTACGGAGGGCGATGGTGGCGACCTGGCCGTCCTGCAATACACCGGCGGTACGACCGACAAGCCCAAAGGTGTCATGCTTTCGCACGGTAACTTGGTGGCGAATGCGCTTCAGACTCGGCACTGGCTGCCCGACGCACGGGAAGGTCGAGAGGTCACGCTGGCCGTGCTGCCCTATTCGCACATCTACGGTTTGATGACGGCGATGATCGTGCCCGTGGCGATGGCCGGGGCGATGGTCATCCTGCCGCGCTTCGTCACCGGCGAGGTGCTCGGCGCTATCCGTCGGCGCCGGCCGACGCTCTTCCCCAGCGTGCCGGCGATGTACACGGCGATCAACGACTTCCCCTCCGTCCGGCACTTCAACGTCGGCTCGATTCGCGCCTGCATTTCCGGCGCGGCACCGCTTCCGGTGGAAGTCCAGGAAGCTTTCGAGCGGCTTACGCGCGGCCGCCTCGTCGAGGGGTACGGTCTGACCGAGGCCGGCCCGGCAACCCACGCCAATCCCTTCGCCGGCGTTCGCAAGCCGGGCTCGATCGGCCTTCCTTTCCCCAGCACCGAAGCCAAGATCGTCGATCTGGCCAGCGGGAAGGATCTCCCCCAGGGTCGCATCGGCGAGCTGGCCGTGCGCGGTCCTCAGGTCATGCAGGGCTACTGGGGTGACCCTCAAGCCACCCGCGAGGCGCTGACGCGCTCCGGCTGGCTGCTCACTGGAGACCTGGTCCGCATGGATGGCGACGGTTACTTCCAGATCGTGGCCCGCAAGAAAGAGATGATCCTGGCTGGCAAATATCAGGTCTACCCGCGCGACGTCGAAGAGGTCCTCTACGAGCACCCGAAAGTGCGGGAAGCGGCGGTGGTCGGGGTCCAGGCGCCGCGCGGTCTGCTGGGGCGGGTCAAAGCGTACGTGGTGCTGCGTCAGGGCGAACGTGCGACGGAGGCCGAACTGATCGCGTTGTGCCGTGCCCGGCTGGAGAGCTACGCCGTCCCCTGGAAGATCGAGTTCGTCCCTGAGCTACCCAAGTCGTTCGTCGGGGAAAGTCCTGCGCCGGATTCTCATCGAGCGGTCGGAAGCCGAGCTGGAGCTCCTCACAACCGTATGGCCAAACCGTGGTCGACGCGCGGCAGCGAAAACGAAACGTTGAGACCCCTGCCACCGCTGGAAGGGGCGGCCCGAGCGAAGTCGCCATCGTGAGCCAGCCAGACTCTTTCGTCTTCGGCACGGTCGGGTCGCCCAGGTCCATGCCCCCGCAGCCTGGTGGCTCGATTGGCGCCGTCCAGCACATGGCGCACCTCGGGTTGATGGCGCTCGAGTTGGGCTGGGTGCAATCCGTCCGAGTGACGGAGTCCACCTGCGAGCAGATTCGCCAGGCCGCCGCCGCCATGGGTGTGACTCTGAGCGTGCACGCGCCTTACTATATCAACCTCAATGCCGGGCGCGCGGAGTGGCCCAAGGCGCGGCGTCGTCTGATGGACGCCGCTCACTACGGGAACCTGGCCGGGGCGACCGAGATCGTGTTCCATCCAGGATCTTACTTTCAAGCCTCCCCTGAGGTTGTGTTGAAGAAGGCCTTGCCGCGCCTGCAGGGATGTATTCAAGATCTACGCCGCGCCGGGAACCCTGTCCGCCTGCGCCCCGAGACGATGGGCAAGTCGGCGATGCTCGGGTCCCTGGAAGACGTCCTGACGATGAGCCAGGAAATCGAAGGGGTCGAGCCGTGCCTGGACTTCGCCCATCTGCACGCTCGTCCCGGCGACGGTTCGATGAATTCGTACGAAGAGTGGCTGGAGGTCCTGCAGACGTACCAGCAGCGGCTCGGCACCGACTCCGTGCGCCGCCTGCACATCCATCTCTCCGGGATCGAGTACGGACCCAAAGGGGAACGCAAGCATCTGCGCCTAGTTGATTCCGATCTCGATCTCGCTCCCTTGCTGCGCGCCTTGAACGACTTCGGCTGCGGCGGCCGCGTCCTGTGCGAGAGCCCCGTCATGGAGGAGGACGCACTCCTGATGAAGGCCACGTGGGAACAGCTGGCCGGAGGATGAACCTCGAGCAAAGGAAAGCAGCCCTGGATGCGCTCCATCGCCGGATGCGCCGTTGCCGTCGCTGCCTGGAGCTCGGCTGCACGATCGTCCCGCCGGCGATTTTCACCGGCGGGATCGGCGCCAGGGTCATGATCGTCGGCCAAGCGCCGGGTTCGCGCGAGGTGGAAGCGCGCCGACCCTTCCACGCGCAGAGCGGCACCCGACTCTTCCAGTGGCTGGCCCAGGCAGGATTCGAAGAAACGGAATTCCGCGCCCAGCAGTACCTGACCTCCGTCACGAAATGCTTCCCCGGCAAGGCGGCTTCCGGCAGCGGCGACCGAAAACCCACGACGCCCGAGATCGAAGCCTGTTCGGGATTCCTGGAGGCCGAGCTGAGGTTGGTGGATCCGGCCCTGGTCATACCCGTGGGCCGACTGGCCATCGACGTCTTCCTCCCCGAACGTCCCCCGTTGGAGTCGGTCATCGGAACCCGCCTCGAGATCTCAGGACGGGTGATCGTCCCGTTGCCTCACCCTTCGGGGGCGAGCCGCTGGCATCAGCTCCCGGCGAACCGCACGAGAATCCAGCGGGCGATCGGACTCATCGAGGCGGAGAGGATCCGGCTGGGACTATGAGAGAGTGCTCGGCCTAGTCCTCGGCCGTAATCCTGGGCCGTTGTCCTGGGCTTTAGCCCAGGTCTTTCGGTGTTCTCCGGCCCGACCTGAAGCCCGGGATTAGATTTCGATCTTTGCCGCTCGGCGGTAGTCCTGGGCTTTAGCCCAGGTCCGGCGGTCTTTCCTAACCCGGCCTAAAGGCCGGGATTACACCGACGGCTCCCGGGCCCTGCCCGGGAGCCGTCACGCCTGCACCCCGCTCCCGAGCAAGATGCTCGAGAGCGGGCCTGAGGGTTAGGGCCCCCCGCCATCACACTCCGAAAACCGGAGCCTCTTCCGTCGGCTGGGCGCCCCCGTCCTGTCGTTGGCGGTCCCGCAGTCCGTCGCGCAACCCGTCTTGGATGCGTTCGCGGATTCGCTCGCCCGGCTTCCCGGCCGCCACCCACACCGCCACCAGCCGTCCGTCTTCCTCGCGGGCGCCGACCGCCGCCATCATCCCGACCTCCAGGTCGTCGAAGGAGTCGATGCTCCCGGGCGATTTGAAGACCGTCGACTCGACGACGAAGATGGTCACCGTTCCGCCGTCGCGCATCTCGAGAGTGAAGCTGTCGTCTCCCAGAGCGACGATCTTCCCGACGAGGCGCTCGCCGTCTCTCGGGCGGTCTTCAGGGGTGCCCGCCGCAACAAGCAGCGCCAGCCACTTGCCGTCCTCGCCCTGGATCGCTACCACAACCACGTGCATGCCCTTCTTCAGGTCGTGGATGTCCTGGACCGATCCATCCCGGCTGCGGAAGCGCGTTCGATCGCCGGTCTGGAACTCCCAGTCCTCGCCTTCGGAGGTCTCCACCGTGAACGTCCCCTGCCCCGGGACGACGCCGGAAACAACGCCCGAAACGCGCACATGCTCCCCCTTACTTCCGACCGCCACGTGCAGGGCCAGGAGGCTGCCGTCTTCCAGTTTCTCGGCGGCCACAATGGCCATCATCCCCGGCTCGAGGTCTTCCAGGCCGTCCACCTCGCCATTACGGCTGTGGAATCGCGTTTCGTCGCTGACTTCGAAACGCAGATCTTCTCCCTTGCGCGTATGGAGAGTGAAGATCGAGGCGGCCATGTCGACCGCCGTGATCTCGCCGCCGGCGCGCAAGCCCGCCGCGGGGGATTCCCCCTCGGCGAACGCGGCCAGCGGGAAAACCAGCCCAACCACAACCACCAGCACGACCGCCCTGCCCCATCGAGACATCATCCTTACCTCCAACCCGCCCGTCTGGTCGGAGGATGCGCGAGAGCAGCTACCGTTGTGTTTTCGGCTTGTAAGAGGGTTGTAAAGCCCGACTCAGGGGGGAGGGAACAGGACTTCCTCGCGCCCGGCGAACTTGGCCTGCATCCGGTCGATCACGATTTCCAGATGCTGCGGCTGATGGACGAAATCGAGATCGTCGGTGCGCAGAGTGAGCACCGGACACAGATCAAAGGCCGCCAGCCACTGCTCATACTTTTGCTCAAGCAAGGCTAGATAGGTTTCGGTCACCCCGGCTTCGATCGGCCGGGCACGTTCGCGGATCCGCCGCAGCAGCACCGAGACCGGCGCTCTCAGGTGTAGCAGTAGGTCCGGCGCCGGCAAGCTGGCAAGGACGAGTTCATACACACTGCGATACGCCTGGTAGTCACGCGGGGCGATGTTGCCCAGATCGAGGCTGGTACGGGCGAAGATTTCGGCGTCCTCGTAGATCGACCGGTCGACAATCGCCGACTCGGCGGCGCGCGCCAGCGCCAGGTGCTGGCGCGCCCGATGACCCAGGAAGAAGACCTGCAGGTGGAAGGCCCAGGCGTGCATGTCCTGGTAGAAGTCGGCCAGGTACGGGTTGTCCTGAACCGACTCGAATCCCGTGATCCAGCCCAGCCTTTCGCCGAGCCGCTCGGTAAGCGATGTTTTGCCGGAACCGATGTTACCGGCGACCAGCACGAAACGCTTGGTCATATCCAGTGGTCAGTGGTCAGTGGTCAGTGGTCAGTGGTCGGAAAGAAGCGGTCAGCATTCAGCATTCAGCTGTCACCACTTTCAAACAGGCTGTCGCCAATCTCCAGTCTCCGATCTCTAGTCCTCGACTGCAGAATTGCGCCCACCATGCCCCGCACCCCCTCCGCGAGTCCAATACTGAGCGCAGACCACCGACCACTGGCTACTGGATCACAGCAGCCCATCGACCGACCCGTCGACGAGCATCTGCAGACGGAGAATCATGCGATCCGTCTGTTCCCCGGCGGATCTCATTCGTTTGAAGCCGTCATCGGTCCCGATCTTGAGCGCGTCATGCAAGCCGACTAGCTGTGGAAGGATGACGCGGTCAATGTAATCGCGGATCTGTCCCACTTCTTCCGCCTTGCGGACGCGCGGGGATTCGAGCATGACTCGCAGATCGGCCAGGCCGACCAGGGTTCGCTCGACCGTCTCCTCCGTTTCCGTTGCCGTTTTCATCATCTCGGAGACATTTCGCAGACCGTCGAGAGTCTCGCGGAAAGTGATCATCGATTGCTTCCCCTGAAGGCGCACAAGGCGGCCAGATGCCGCGTGAGAGAATCTTACTCCATAGTCGTGGAGGCTGGGCCCAGAATAGTGGTCAGTGGTCGGTGGTCAGTGGTTAGAAGCCCTCAACTGGAAGCGTCTGACCACGGACCACTCACCTCTGACCACTGCCCCTATCAGCACTCGCTGTAGCCGCAAGCGTGGCACTTGCGGCAGCCCTCTTCGGCGACGAGCGCTGCCGAGCCGCATTCGGGGCACAGGTCGCCGATGCGCATGACCATCTGCCCGTCGGGGGAGCTCTCCTGCTCGGGGTCCAGCGGGAGGGCTTCCGGGGTTTCACCCAGGTATTCGGCCAGGGCTCGCGCCAGCCCGTCCGGCAACGAAAGGACGCGGTTCGGGCCGAAACCCATCGGGCGCCCGCCGCCGATGCCGGCCAGCTGGCGCACGATCTCGGCCAGGCGCTGGCGCGGCGAAACCGGCGAAGTCACGCGCAGGATGTAGGAGATCAGCCGGCCAATGGCTTCGGAAACAGCCGCGGTCTCCGAACCGGCCTTGGCCGTCGTGATGAACACCTCGAACGGCATGCTCTCGCTGTTCTGATTGATGGTGACGAACGCTTTTCCCAAGGGGGTGCTGATCTGGTAGGTGCAGCCCTCGAGGCGTCCAGGCCGAGGCTTCTTGGCCTCATACCACATCTGCAACTGAGTCTGCGTGGGTTCGGCGGGCGCCTTACGGGCAGCAGTCGCCTTGGTTTCGAGCACGACTTTCTGGCGTGAACCGGTGACGTAAACCGTCAACCCCTTGCAGGCAAGCTCCCAGGCGAGCATGTAAGCCCGCGCCACGTCTTGCGGCTCAGCGGTCTCGGGGAAGTTGCAGGTCTTGCTCAGGCTGTTATCGACGAAGGCCTGCATCGCCGCTTGCATGCGCACGTGCTCCTCGGCGGTGATGTCCTGCGAGACGACGAAGACACGGCGAATCGCCTCCGGCACCTCGGCCACATCCTGGCACGAGCCCCGGTCGACCACCTGCCGGACGACCTCCTGGCGGGCTTGCTCGTCCACTCCGGCCTCGATCAGCGCCTGCTCGAAGAGCGGGCTGGTGTAGGTCAACTGGAGGTCTTGCCCATGATCGTCGACGTGCCGGACATACGCCAAAGCGAAGACCGGCTCGCAGCCGTAGCCTTCACAGCCGGCGACCGTGGCGATCGTTCCGGTGGGAGCGATGGTCGTCTGGGCGGCATTGCGGATCCCGTGAGTGCGAATGCCGTCGACGATCTCGTTCCAGTCCACGGCCGGACGGCCGAAATCATGCTGGTAGGGCGAGAGCGGCGTCGGCGGACTCCATCGCAGATCCTCGGGATCGTACAGACTGCCGGCGGTGGCGATGAACGGCCCGCGCTCGTCGGCCAGTTGAATCCCGGTTTGCATGCAGTGGAATCGGACGAACTCCATGACCTGTGCCGCGAACTCCTCCGCCTGCGGAGAGCCATAGCGCACCCCGACGTGGTACATCAGGTCGCCCAAGCCCATGATCCCAAGACCGATGCGGCGGGCGCGGTAGGCCGCTTCGCGCAGCTGCGGCACGGCCGGGACATAGGCGTTGGCGGTGACGACGTCATCCAGGAAGCGCGTGCTCAGAACGATACTCTGTTGCAGTTCTTCCCAATCGACAAGGCCGCCGGGTTGGGTGTGTTCCGCCAGGTTGATCGAGCCCAGGCAGCAATTCTCATAGGGACCCAGCCACTGCTCGCCGCACGGATTCGTCGCCTCGAGTTCATACAACTGAGGCACCGGATTGCTGCGGTTGGCGGCGTCGATGAACAGGATTCCCGGCTCTCCGTTGTGGTGCGCTTGCTGCACCATCAAATCGAAAATCTCACAGGCCCGGACGGTCTCGACCACCTGGCCGGAATGCGGCGCGACCAGGTCGTAGGTGGAGTCGTCGCGCACCGCCTGCATGAAGGCGTCGGTAGCCGCGACCGAAATGTTGAAATTGGTGATCTGATTCTCGTCGGTCTTGCAGGTTATGAAGTGGCGGATGTCGGGGTGATCGACGCGCAGGACGGCCATGTTGGCGCCCCGGCGCGTCCCGCCCTGGGCGACCTCGCCGAACGCCTTGTCGTACACGCTCAGGAATCCGACCGGCCCGGTGGCGACGCCGGCCGACGAAGCGACGGTGGCGCCCTGGGGTCGCAGCCGGCTGAAAGAGAAACCGTTGCCCCCGCCCGTCTGCTGGATCAGCGCCGCGTCCCGCAGAGTCTGGAAGATCCCGGCCGAGTGCCGGCCCATGTCGTCGCTGATCGGCAGGACGAAACAGGCTGCCAGCTGCCCCAGCGGAGTGCCGGCCCCGGTGAAGGTCGGAGAGTTGGGGAAGAAACGGCGGCTGGTCAGCAACTCGTAGAACGCTTCGGCCATCGACGTGATCGGCCCGGCCCATTCACGCTCGGCTTCGGCGACGTGGTAGGCGACCCGCCAGAACATGTCCTCGATCGTCTCGCTCGGCTGCCCATCGAGCCCGCGGCGGAGGTAGCGTTTGAGCAGGACCGTCCGGGCGTTCTCGCTCAGCTCAACCTGACGCAGGCCTTCCGGGCGCGGCGGCCGCTCGGCCCGCGCACCGGTTTCTGAGACGCGGACATCGGTCCTAGTCGTCGAGAGCATCGCCTCGCCTCCGGGTGAGTCTACGAGATGAGATTGCGGCCGACCCTTCGACGGAGCCAGCCCTGAGCAGAGTGATGGGCTCAGGGCCGGCCCCTTGGAGTTTCCCCGCGTTCCCCGCCGGTCGCCGCCCCTGCGCGGCGATCCGCGGGCTAGATTTCAAGCAGCTGGTCGATTTCGACCTGGATTTGCCTCAGGTCATCCAGGCCGAGATAGACAATGGCGTAACGTACGTAGGCGATATGGTCCAGTTCTTTCAATCCGGCCATTACCATGTCCCCGATGACGCGCGACGACACCTCAGCTTTGCCCAGCGTTTGAAGAGTAGACTCGACCTCGCCCACCAAACGATCGATGCTGGCGGCCGTAACGGTCCTCTTGGCGCACGCGATCCGGATTCCCGCGGCGAGCTTCTCCCGATCGAACTCTTCGCGGGTGCCGTCCTGCTTCACCACCAGCGGCGTGGCTAGGATCGCTCGTTCGTAGGTGCTGAATCGGTTCGGACAGTCCTGGCAGACCCGCCGGCGTCGAACACCTCCCCGTGCGTCGTGGGAGGTGTCAATAACGCGAGTCCGCGGACTGCGGCAGTACGGGCAACGCATGCATGCCCTCTCTTGGACGAACGGCTGTTCGGCGCCAGATGTACGCGCCCTGTTGGGATGGTGCCCGCTATCTTCGGCTCAGGCGGCCCATCATAGCACAGCCGCTTCTGGGGGAGCAAGTCGCGAGGCGTCCGTCAACCTTAAAAGAATGCGACTTGGGCCTAGTACTTTGGTCCCTGACCGTTGCCCGCCATCGACTTGGCAATCGCGGCCGGATTCCGCCACAACAGTGGGATTTGGCCCTGCTTCGCGACACCCGCACCTGCGGCTCACCGCAGGTGCGGTGCAGGTGAGCACCCTGAGGGGCCGGCGAGCCCCTCACTAGTCGCTCGCTCTCTGCGCCCTTCGCCCTCTACACCCCTTCGGGTGTCCCCAGGGGACAGGGCGCCACGCCCTTCGGCGCACACCCAGGGTGCACCCGAAGGGGTGCCCGAAGGGGTGAGGGCGGGGCTCGCCTCCCCTCCGGGATCCCCTTCGGGATGCGAAGCGCGATGCACGGGGGAAACGCATGCCGAAGGCGCAGTCAAGAGTGAAGCCTTCCGGAGGGAGCCGCCGGAGGAAGCGGCGCGAAGGATAGCCCCCTCCGCCTGCGGCGCAGCTCCAGGCGCAGATGGGAATCCCGCGCGGCGGGCGCGTCGCGCCCGCGGAAGGCGCCGGGGGAATCGCATCAGGGGTTCCTCGGGCACCCCGGAGGTCTGAATTATTGGCCGATCGAGACCTCGGGTGCCCTCGGAATGACATTGGGAGAAGCGGGCCACGACGCTGCCCGGAATGGAACAACTCCACACCTCACTGTCATTCCGAGCCCCGCGAAGCTGGGCGACGCCTGCACCTGCGGCGCAGCTGCAGGCGCAGGTGGGAATCCCCAGAACGCGGCGGTGCAGAACGCGCGACAGGCACGCCGTGCCCGCGGAAGGCGCCGGGATGACAGTGGCAGAGGCGGGCACGGCATCGGGCGACGGTGTCAGGCGGGGCGAATCTGGGAGACGCACGGCCGGCGACGGAGGAGGAAAACCGTCGCCGGCCGTCACCGCCTCGCGGGCCTAATGCCGAAGCTCGGGCAGCCTCCGAGCTTGGGCGAAGTCGCCCTCACCTCTTCGGGCACCCCTTCGGGTGCACCATGGGTGTGCACCATGGGTGTGCGCCGAAGGGCGTGGCGCCCTGCACCCTGCGGCGCGCCGCCCTCACCCCTTCGGCTGCGCCGAAGGGCGTGGCGCCCTGTCCCCTGGGGACACCCGAAGGGGTGTAGAGGGCGAAGGGTCAGCGGCGCCGCAGGAACGCCGGGATGTCCAGGTCGTTCAGGTCGAAGGCGCTCGGCTGGAACGCTTCGACCGGGGTGGCCTCCACGGCCACCTCTGCCTTGCCTTCGCGTCGCGTCGGCGTGCGGCGTGCCGCCGCTCGCCGCGCCGGACCCGTCCGTTCGAAACCGGTAGCGATGACCGTCACTCGAAGCTCGTCGCCGATGGTCGGGTCGATGACGGCGCCAAAGATCAGATTGACATCCGGATGGGCCGTCTCCTTGATGATCGCCGCCGCCTGATTGACCTCGAACAGGCTCATGTTCGGCCCGCCGGTAACGTTGAACAGGATCCCGTGGGCGCCGTCGATGGTGATGTCCAGAAGCTGGCTCGAAATGGCCTGCTCGGCCGCCACGCGGGCGCGGTCCTCGCCGCTACCCCGCCCGACCGCCATCAACGCCGCACCGCCCTCCGACATGATCGTTCGCACGTCGGCAAAGTCCAGGTTGATCAGACCGGGCACAGTGATCAGCTCGCTGATGCCCTGGATCCCCTGGCGCAAGACATCGTCGGCCGTGCGGAAGGCATCCTGCAGACTGGCACGCTTATCGACGATTTGCAGTAGGCGGTCGTTCGGAATCACGATGAGCGTGTCGACGAACTCCTTCAGACCGGAAATGCCGGCCTCGGCCGCCTGCGCCCGCTTGCCGCCTTCGAAAGTGAACGGCCGGGTGACCACACCGATGGTCAGCGCGCCGATCTCTTTGGCAATTTGGGCGATGATCGGGGCCGCCCCGGTCCCGGTGCCCCCCCCGATGCCGGCCGCCAGGAAGATCATGTCGGCGCCCTTGAGCACCTCGTACAGCTCCTCGGCCGACTCCTCCGCCGCCTTGCGCCCCACCTCCGGGTTGCCTCCGGCGCCCAGTCCGCGCGTCAGCTTATCGCCGATGCGCACGCGTTTGGGCGCGTTCGAGAGCAAGAGGGCCTGGGCATCCGTGTTGATGGCCGCGAACTCGATGCCGGCCAGGCCCTCCTCGATCATCCGGTTGACGGCGTTGCTGCCCCCGCCGCCAATCCCGATGACCATGATCCGAGCGAACGATTCCGACTTGGGTGCTGTGAACATCTTCTCCCTCCTCCTGGCTGCTTCGCCGGCGCGGAAACCCGACCGCAATGAGGCGGCCGCGCTGGCGGATTGGATCGGCGGGCCTGCCGTACCGTCCCTCAGGAAGTTCATTTGCGTCTGGTTGTCATCCATGGCCTCACCCCGGCAGGAGCCGTTTCAGAAAATCGGTGGCGCGGGCGAGATCGAGCTTCGGCATCACCAGGCCGCCCAGACCGCGCCCTTCGAGGCGGCTCTGCTCTTCTTGCAGCCGGGCCCACTCCAGCAATCCCAGGCTGGCCGAATAGACCGGCGACCGAAGCTGGTCGACCAGTCCCCGAAGTTCCTCCGGCTGTCCGACGCGAACCGGCAGGCTGAGGACCTGAGCCGCCACCTCGCGCAGCCCCGGGAGCAAGCTCGTGCCGCCGGTGACGACCATTCCCGCCGGCAGCAATCCGTCATAACCGGAGCGTTTGATTTCCTGGCGAACCAGGCTGAAGATCTCCTCGACGCGTGGTTCCAGGATCGCCGCCAGATCCACCCGCCGAATCTGCACCGGTTTTTCCTCGCCAAAGGGCCGCACGGCCAGGATCTCGTTCGGATCCAGCATCGAAGGCCGGGCGTGGCCGTGCCGGCACTTGACTTGCTCGGCCGTTTCCGGCGGCAAGTGCAATCCTTGCGCCAGGTCGCTCGTCAGATGATCCCCACCCACCGGAAGGACCGCCGTATGCCAGACGGCGCCTTCGATGTAAACGGCCAAGTCACACGTGCCGCCTCCGATATCACAGACCACGACGCCCATCTCGCGCTCGGTCTCCGTCAGGACAACTTCGGCCGAGGCCAGCGGGCTCAGGACATAACCGTCGATCGCCACCCCGAGGCTCTCGAAGACCTTCTCCATGTTGCGGAGCGCGGTTCCGGCGGCGGTGACGATGTGCGCCTCGACCTCCAGCCGGTAACCATGCATCCCAATCGCGGACTTGATCCCGTCCTGTCCATCCACCACATAACCGCGCGGGATGACGTGGATCACCTGGCGGTTGTAGGGCAGTGCGATCGATCGCGCCGCATCCAACGCCCGGTTGACGTCGTCCGGACCGATGACCCGCCCCGACACGCCGGCCATGCCCTTGCTGTTGAGCGAGGCGATTTGTGCGCCCGACAAGCTCACCAGCGCCGAGCTGATCTCGAAACCCGAAGTGCGCTCGGCCTTGTCTTTGGCCGACTCCACCGCCCGCGCTACGCCCTCCAGGTTGACCACGCCTCCTTTGCGCATCCCAAGCGACGGCACGATGCCGACCCCGATGATGCGCAGGCGTGACTCTTCGTCGAGCTGGCCGACCAGCGCGCAGACTTTCGTCGTTCCGACGTCGACCCCGACGAAGATGATTTCGTCCGAACCGATCATGTCGCTCCGCCGCTCATTTCTTCCGATAGTACGGGGCCGCCGGGTTTTCCACGCTGACCAGTTCCGCGACGACGCCCCGTTGGGCCAGGACCTCGGAAATTCTTCGGTACAGTTGCACTTTGAGGACCATGTCTCCGCCGGTGCCGAAATACGCCTGCCAGCCGTTCGGGTCGATAAACCCGAATCCGTGGCCCGGGCGGTACTGCAATCCGTCGACCTCCGGTACCTGCGCCAACAGGGCAGCTGCCGCCCACAGCGCCTCGGGGTCGATCACGGGTGCCAGCGGGTCGCGCTCGACATCGAGGCTGGGCTCGCTGGCCGTCACCCGGATCAGGTTCCCCAACTCGCCGTGTTTCAGGAAGGCAACCCCGTCGGCACTGAGCCACCAGACCTGCCCATCGTCGTCCCATTCGATCATCGGCCGGCGTTCGGCGACGTGCAGCTCAACTTGATTCGGCCAGCGAACGACGACGTCGGCCGATTGAATCTCAGGCTGCGCCAATAACCTCCCCCTGACCTCCGGCGGATCGATCAGGAAGACCGGACGCCCGTCGATATCGGCAATCGATCGAATCTGCGATTCGGTGAGGAGCTCGGTGGGGGAGACGCTCGCCTTCTCCACCCGGAACTCGCCCCCCCGGAACGCGCTGAGCACGGCCCAGGCGACCACCAGCATCATGGCAGTGGAAAGGATCCGGGCGCCAACCCGAAAGGCGGGCAGGGCCGGCAAGCGCAGGGCCGCCCCCACCTCGGCCGGAATCGCCAGCTCCCACACTCGACGAGGGCGCCGATTGCGAGGCGATGAACGGGCAGGGCCACGCGGGGCGCGCTCGGCCGGTTGGCGGATGTGACCCCTGCGGGAGCGCACGTGCTCCGCCCGCGTTCGAGGCGTATCGATGGCCGTGTCGGCGACCGTCATGATTCGCTCCCGTAGCGCCGCACCAGCCGATCCTTCTGCGCCTGTCGTTCCAGCGCCAGCTCGATCAACCGGTCCATCAGGGCCGAATACGGCAGTCCACTCGCATCCCACAGCCTGGGATACATGCTGATCCGGGTGAACCCGGGGATCGTATTCAGTTCGTTCACGTAGAGCCTGCCGTCGTCCTGATCGAGCAGGAAATCGGCACGCGCCATTCCGGCGCCGTCGATGGCGACGAAGGCCTCGACCGCCAGACGCCGCGCCTCGTCGCGGGTGGCGTCGTCGAGCGGCGCCGGGATCAGGAGCTGCGACGAGTTGTCGATGTACTTCGCCCGATAGGAATAGAACTCGTCGCTGGGCAGGATCTCGCCCGGCAGCGAGGCCTGCGGCGTTTCGTTGCCCAGCACACTCACCTCGATTTCGCGCGCCCGCACGCCGCGTTCGACGAGAACGCGTCGGTCATAGCGGGCGGCGTCGATCAGGCCCTCGATCATGTCCGACCGGTTTCGCACCCTGCTGATCCCCACCGACGAGCCCAGGTTGGCAGGTTTGGTAAACAACGGATAAGTGCCGACGGCCTCCGCCCGCTGCGCGGCTGCCTCGACGTCGCGCTGGATTTCTTCCGCCAAGATCAGACCCCACTCGACCACCGGCAGGCCGCGCGCCTCCATGACGGTCTTGAAAAGAGCCTTGTCCATCGCCACGGCCGACGCCAGAACCCCGGCACCGACATAGGGGATGTCGGCCAATTCGAGCAGGCCTTGGACCGTACCGTCCTCCCCGTAGCTGCCGTGCAGTACGGGAAAGACGACATCCAGCCGACTCACGACGTCCATCGGCCTGCCTTCGCCCCAGCGGAAAACGCAGCGCAATCCCGGCTCGGCCGGAAACAATGCCGGTTCCAGAGAACCGGTACCGCCCTGCTCGAAAGTTTCCAGGGCCGCCGGCCCCGTGTACCACTGGCCATCATGCGTAATCCCGATCTGCACCGCTTCGTACCTGCTGGCGTCAAGGGCGCCGAGGACAGAGCGGGCCGAAAGTAACGAGATCTCATGCTCGCCGGAGCGGCCGCCGAAAATCACTCCGACGCGAAGGCGGTCGGTCATCGCCACTCACCAGTGATGTCGCAACCGCGAAAGCGCGGACCCAGTGTTAGCGCCTGCCTGGATTCCCGCTTTCGCGGGAATGACGAGCTCTTTCTGGTGTCGCCCCCGCGAATCGCGCTTCGTCGCGCCTCGCACCCCGAAGGGGGCATCCCGAAGGGGAAGCGGGGGCCCAGGCTTTGACCCTCCCTGGATTCCCGCTTTCGCGGGAATGACGAGCTCTTTCTGGTGTCGCCCCCGCGAATCGCGCTTCGCATCGCGCCTCGCATCCCGCAGGGGATCCCGCAGGGGAAGCGGGGGCCCAGGCTTTGACCCTCCCTGGATTCCCGCCTTCGCAGGAATGAAAGGGACTCGATCACGCGAGCGCCTCCCGCAATTCCTTCGGCCACTCACCGACCAGCTCGATCTCGAGCTCCAGGTCCACGCTTGCCGCCTCCCGCACCTTTCGGCGCGCTTCGATGAGTAATCGCGCTACGTCGGAGGCGTTCGCCCCGCCCTTGTTGATAAAGAAATTCGCGTGGCGGCTGCTGATTTCCGCCTGACCGACCTGCGCTCCCTTCATCCCCGCCGCCTCCACCAGCCGGCCGGCGAAGTCGCCCGGAGGGTTCTTGAACATCGACCCCCAGCTGGCGCCAGGGGGCTGCGTTTTCTGCCGGTATCCGACGTTCGCTTCCACCTTCGCCCGGGCGGCTTCTGGGGTGGACATCTCCAGGCGGAACGTCGCCGTCAGCACCACGGCCGCGCCCGGATGGCGTTTGAGCCAGCTTGTGCGGTATCCGTACTCGAAGCGCTCCACCGGCCACGCCTCGATCCGAGACGGAGGTTGCAAGATCTCGGCCGTCTCCAGGCACCGCGCGACATCCGCCCCATGCGCCCCGGCGTTACCGACCACCGCTCCACCGACCGTCCCGGGGACGGTCGCCGCCCACTCGAGCCCGGAGAGTCCTCTGGCAGCCGCTCGACGCGCCACGCCGCCCAGCGCTGCGCCGGACTCGGCGCGAACCCGCGGCGTCGTACCGGCCCGATCGAATCGGGCTCGGCGAGCTTGATTCAAGACGACCACCTCGCGCACGCCTCCGTCAGCCACGAGCACGTTCGAACCGCCTCCCAAGACGCGGAATGTCTCGCCCAGGCCCCACAAGCCGCTGGCCGTCTCTCTCAGCTCGTCCGCGGAGCGGACGTCGATCAGGAAGTCGGCCTTCCCGCCGGTCCTGGAGGAAGTGAAGCGTGCCAGTGAGACTCCCTCCTGGAGCCGTTCGCCAAAGAGACGCCGTAGGTCCGAAGAGCGGGGCATCCGGCCTCACAGCTTGCGGACTCTCTCGATCAGGCGCGTGACCAGTTCTCGCTCCGGGAGGTCCGTGGCGAGGGGCCCCGTCTCCACCAGATCTTCGGATCCGGCGCGCTTGGCCAAGAGGCGAAGCTTCAACTCCATGCGCCGATCGGCCTCGAACAATCGTTTCTGTTTAGCGTTCATTTCAGCCTCCCTATCCTTGTTGTCCCGCGTAGGTCACGGCGCCCTGGCACCGCCCGCCACACCGCCTCGCCCTCTACACCCCTTCGGGTGTCCCCAGGGGACAGGGCGCCACGCCCTTCGCCCTCTACACCCCTTCGGGTGTCCCCAGGGGACAGGGCGCC
>Ga0184639_10000147_pt1 | contig 24496 bp, 24 predicted proteins | sample PLM31_170_b2_FD_133155 | JGI IMG/M metagenome (GOLD analysis project Ga0184639, IMG submission 133155) | Groundwater sediment microbial communities from an aquifer in East River, Colorado, USA - PLM3-1_170_b2 | ecosystem: Environmental > Terrestrial > Soil > Riparian zone | place: USA: East...
TTCTTGTATAGTTTTTTAGTAAATGCATCAAGAACTGGTTTTCCCATTTCGAGAAGAACTCTTTCAATGGTTATTGCAATTAGTGCCTTCTTAATTTGCTCATCTGTAGCATCCATACATTAAAACATCATTTGTTATTAAAAAACTTATCATAATTCATGTCTCATAAAGTAAAAATCTGTAATTTTTTCATCTATAATGTGATTTATCCCAAATATTTGATCATTGATGCTTTCAAGTAACAGGTGTCGATTTTAAAAAATTATCAACGCCACATACTTTATTTGAATGCAAAATTAATTTTTATAGTTGATCAATCTTGCCATACTAATTTCAGGACGAGGAAGCAACATGGAATATATTTTAAAATCAATCAAAAAGAACAAGATCCCAATTACACCTATAATAGTTATTTCAAATAATGTTAATGCAAAAGGACTCGATGTAGCAAAAAAACTTGGTGTTAAAACCCAAGTAATAGAGTCACAGGGAATCAAGGGTGGAAGTTGGGATTATGATAAAAAGATTATATCAACACTGGAAAAATACAACGTGACACCAAAAAATGGGCTCATATGTCTTGCAGGATTCATGCGAATAATGAGCCCAGAGTTTATCAGACATTTCAAAGGTAGAATCATGAACATCCATCCTGCAATTTTACCTTCGTTTCCAGGACTCCATTCACAAAAACAGGCACTTGATTATGGTGTGAAATATTCTGGATGCACAGTTCATTTTGTTGATGAAGGAGTTGACACTGGTCCAATTATTCTACAAGCAGTAGTCAAAGTAAAAGATGATGATACAGAAGAAACATTATCAAAAAGAATTCTTGCAAAAGAACACATGATTTATGCCAAAGCTGTAAAACTGTTCGCGCAAGGAAGAATCAAAATAGTAGGTAGAAAGACAAGAATTTCTTAAGAGTCAGGACCACCAAAAAAATACAAGACTACAAGTTCCTTTTTATTACCATGAAATTTGTGTTCTATATTTTTACCAACAAAATATGCTTTTGCTTCTGAAATTGGATAATCCTTTCCTGACATATTGAGAAAACCATCTCCACGTATAACATAATAAATTTCATCACTCTCATGAGGAGTTTGGGTGTCTTTCTCATCTGGGTTTAATCTTAAAACTCCAGCTGCGAGGTTTTCCCTGTTGATAAAAGTATGATAATATGAACCGCTTTTTGCAATATTTTTGATATATTCATTTGTATCAAATTCAATTTTCATTGTTTTTTCAAATCCTAGCAGATCATATTAACGACTTTCCGGTCCTGCATATGTTTTGGTTTTTGATTCAAATTTTGTAATAAGTTGACTTATCTTGGAGTTTTTACTGTCATCTTTTCTTAGAAGATAATATAGTTCCTCAGTTGCCGCATGGTAATCTACACCAATGGTTTGAGCAAGATATAGTGCCAGATAGCTTAAAAGTAATTTTCTAAGTATTATTTGATGTGACGATGCAATAAGATCTGAAGTTAATTCGTCTAAGACGTTTGAAAAATAAGCTTCAAGATAGTTATCCTTTGATTCTCTTTCTCTTAATGCAAAAGATCCACCAAGATGCCTATCACTCATGTGGATTTTTTCTACTACATCAATAAATTCCCTATTAAGACTCAAGTCGCTAGTGAGAACTTCAGAGAGTAAATCAGCAGCATTTTGTTCTGAACTTTCAAGTTTTTCTTTCAATCTGAAAATCATATGACATGCAACACAACTGCCATGAAGCTCAACTTTATGATCTTTGATATTATCTAATTCATTTCTAATGAAATTAGCGGATTTGTCATGTTTCATCATAGATCATGTCTCCTTATACATAATTAAGAATACTCCAAAGATTAAATATCCTATACAGTATCCAAGCTTGTGACAGGACAAAAAATAGACGGCATTACAATTGCTAATGCAGTCAAAGACAGAGTGAGAAAAGCGGTACAAGAACTGAAATCAGAAGGCATTACACCGTGTCTTGCCACCATTCTTGTTGGTGAGAATCTAGCATCTGTTACATATGTCAAAAACAAGCAAAAGGCATGTGCTGATGTCGGTATTATAACAAAGGATCACAAACTTCCAGAGTCGTTTTCACAACAAGAAATGAATTCACTTGTTGATTTATTAAATAAAGATGATTCAGTTCATGGGATTCTAATTCAATTACCATTACCAAAACAACTAGACAAGTTTTCAACAGTATCAAGAATTTCTCCAATAAAAGATGTGGATGGTTTAACTCCATATAGCGTCGGTCTCTTGTCGTCGGGAAAGGCCATCCTTAAACCATGCACACCATCAGGAATAATGGAAATGTTTGATTATTACAAGATAGATTTGGCAGGAAAACATGTAGTGATAATTAACCGAAGCAATCTAGTTGGTAAGCCGTTATACCACCTTTTACTTGAAAAAAATGCTACCGTTACTACATGTCATTCTAAAACAAAAAATCTCAAAGAACACTGTCAAAATGCAGACATTTTGATTACGGCCATAGGGGATAGAACCAAGTTCGTTCTTACTGCAGACATGATAAAAGAGGACGCAGTTGTTATCGATGTTGGCATAAGTAGACAGAATGGAAAGATTGTTGGGGATACAGATTATGAAGAGATAGTAAAAAAAGCATCGTTTGCTACACCGGTACCAGGTGGAGTTGGTCCTATGACAGTTGCAATGCTTTTAAAAAATACAGTCACTGCAGCTTCAATTAGTAAAGGCTTTGTCTCAGGTTGAAAAAGCAAGGTTGCGGAAGCAACTTTTGGATGCAAGGGATTCTTTATCACTGGACTTTATCAACATAACAAGCAAACAGATACAGGATAATCTAAGAAAAGTAGAATTTTTTAGAAATGCAAAAAGTATAGGAGCACATTATTCTATAGGAAGTGAAGTAAAGACACAGGACATATTACAAGAAATATTAAAATCTGGAAAAGAAGTATCACTACCAAGAGTTGTTAAAAAAGATCTTGTATTCAAAAAAATAAACAGTCTTTCTGATCTTGAACAGGGAAACTTTTCTGTCATGGAACCGAAAGATTATTGTAAGGACGTAAAAAAAATCGAGGTCATCATAGTTCCTGCAATAGCACTTACAAGAGCTGGTCACAGACTTGGCTATGGTTTTGGATATTATGATAGATATCTTTCAGATAAAAAATCAAAGACCATTGCTTTGAGTTATTCAAAACAGATTATCAGATCATTTCCATACGCAGACCATGATATTAGAATTGATTGCATAGTTACAGAAGACAAAATTATTATGTCAAAGGGCAAGTAAGCCCTTTTTACCAATGTCTTTTCTAAAGTATTTGTTTTGCCAAGAAATTTTTTCGATTCTAGAATAGACATTAGAGATTGCAGAATCCAGTGTATCACCTAAAGCTGTAACGCCAAGAACCCTCCCCCCATTTGTGAGTATTTTGTTATTCTCACGTTTTGTTCCTGCGTGAAAAACAAACGAGTTTTTATCTCGTAAATCAAGACCGAAAATTTCTTCATTTTTTGGATATGATTCTGGATATCCTTTTGATGCAAGGACAACACAGACAGCACTTTGTTTCTTCCATGATATCGGAGGTAGGTTTAGGAGAGTGCCATCTATACTTGCATTAATGTAATCATACAAATCAGAGTCCATACGCATCATAATTGGCTGGCATTCTGGATCACCCATTCTTGCATTAAATTCCAAAACATATGGTTTTCCATCTTTTAGCATTATTCCAGCATACAGAAATCCCTTGAATTGATTACCTTCTTTTTTCATAGAATCAACTGTTTTATCAATCACATCTTTCTGAATTATTTCTTCTAGATGGCAGCTAATTACAGGAGTTGGCGAATATGCACCCATTCCACCAGTGTTTGGTCCTTTATCGTCATCATAGATTCTCTTATGATCTTGGCTTGTAGCCATAGGAATTGCCGTGTTTCCATCTGAAAGTGCAATGTACGATGCCTCTACTCCATCGATTCGTTCTTCTAAAATTATTTTAGATCCTGCAGTACCAAAGCTATTTTTAATTAACATTTCATCTATTGCATTAATTGCTTCTGAGGTATTGTTACAGACTATGACACCTTTTCCTGCTGCAAGACCGTCTGCTTTTACTACAAGTGAATAATCAATTGATTTTGCATATTCTTTAGCTTCTTTTGCATCATCAAAGATTTCAAATTGTGCTGTAAGAATGCCATTTCTTTTCATAAAGTTTTTTGCCCAAACTTTACTTGATTCAAGCTGTGCGGCTACTTTTGTTGGCCCAAATATTCTCAGCCCTTTTTGTGTAAACGTATCAACTATGCCTAAAGATAGAGGAACTTCTGGGCCTACTACAGTCAAACAATTTTTTTCAGAGGCAAATTTTGCAAGACCACCAGTGTCTTCAACTGCTATTTCCACATTATTGATGGTACCACCGTTACCTGGTGCAAAATATACTTTGACAATTTTTTTGCTTTGAGAGAGCTTCCAACCAAGAGCGTGTTCCCTTCCGCCAGAACCAACAACTAAAACATCAGTCAATAGTTAGTATTTTCATATCAAGTATATAATCCAAGATTGGTTTTAGAAATGTTGATTAACGCTGCATTATAATCATGACAGATGAGCCAAATAGATAAACAAAAACAAGTCTATCTTTTTGTTCATGGCAGAATGGATCTTGAACCTGTTGCAATAAACGCACTAGTATCAAATGGTTTTTCAAAAGATAAGATCACGTCTGCACAACCAGATAAAGTTGGAGACATAGGAGATTACATGGCTATGCTTTGGATGCCACCAAATCCGGATCATATCAAGATTCAGAAGATAACAAAAGTAGAACAAGTAATCCCTGAAGGAGTGATTGGATTATGGAAGGGAGTCTCAAAAGAAGACATATTACAAATAAAACTGAAATAAATTCAAAGATCAGAGATTAAAGCTGATACAAAATTTGCAAATTCATCATCTGAGAATTGTATAACTTCAACTTTGTTTTGTTCTTTAGCAATTCTTACAGATTTGAGATGATAACATTCGTTGCCTCCATTTAGTGTATTAAAAAAATAATCTTCACAAGAACAAAAACCTAGTTCCGGATCAAGCCAGTGTTCGTTTTCTTTTCCTACAACTGTCCAGATTTTACGTTGACTGGGTTCAAAATAATGTAGTTTTACACCTTTCCCAGATATCACTGCACCTAAATTGTCAATACCTTTTTTCATGTGAACACGAGTGCTTTCATCATATAAAAAATTGCACAGACAGATTGAAATGGGTCTTGGGTTCCTAAGATGTCATAACATTAAAGCGCAATCATGGAATTATAGATGTATAAGATACATGTGACAAAAGTACAACGTTTCTTATTCAATTGCCTAAAATTAAGCAATAATTCAAAACTACCCGTCTATCAATGCTTAAAACCAGAATCATTCAATCTCATCCTGTTTTAATGTTAGAAGATACTAAACGTTACCTTGTTGTTACTGATTTACATATTGGATTTGAAAACACCTTTGCTGCAAATGATATATTCGTTGATCCATCTACAATTATTCATGAATCATTAGACGAACTTAGATCAATTATAAAATCCGAGAGGCCTGATTCGCTGATACTTTTAGGCGACATAAAAGCAGGCATAGATTCAATATCAAAAATAGAGTGGCAAGCAGTTCCGTTATTTTTTGAGATAGCAAAAGAAATTGATACTGTTCTAATTCCTGGAAACCATGATGGAAGTATACAAAAACTCTTGCCTGAGAATGTTAGAGTCGCAAGTTCGTCAGGAATTGTTATAGAAGATGTACTTTTAACCCATGGTCACACTCTGCCATCTGAGAATCTTTCGCATGTAAATAAGATAATTATGGGGCATGTACACCCTGTTTTTTTCAGCGAAGGTTCAGTATTAGACGGTCAAAGGGTTTGGGTTTCAATGAAGACAGAAAAAAGAAAGATTTTTCCATCTTTACAAGGAGAGATTGAAATCATAATTGTACCTACTTTTAACAAATATTTTTATGCGAGTCGCAAAAGATACAAAAAATCAATTTCGCCAATAATTGAACGAATAAAAGAATCCTATTCAGCAAAGATTGTAACTCTTGATGGTTCTATAATCGGAAATGAATCTTTGCTTGAAAGTGTAATCTAATTAATTGATTCGTATGGTTCAAGAGGTTTTTTTGTAGTTTCATTGTGTAGTAACCATTCAAGTGTTTTTGCAAATGAATCTGCCAATTCGGTAGTGGTAAGCACTGGGATACCAAGTTCTACTGCCTTTCTTCGTATTTGGTATTCATCATAAAGCATTCCAACATACTTTTCTAAAGTTGCAGTGCTTGGAACGTTTACTATGAAATTTATCTTGTGTTCGTAAAGTAAATCGGCAATGTTTGGTTTTCTTTGTGGTTCGCTGATTTTGTAGACGACTTCAACATTTCCTATTCTTTTATCAGACAAGAACTCTGCAGTGTGTTCTGTTGCAAGTATCTTGTATCCAAGGTTTTTTAGCAATACTGCGGTTTGAAGTAGTTTTTCTTTGTTTTCTGCACCGCCAACAGTTATGAGAGCATTACCCTCTTTTGGTAATGAATATCCTACAGATATCAGACCTTTTGAGAGTGCATCATAGAAGCTGTCACCAAAACATGCAGCCTCCCCAGTAGACTGCATTTCAACTCCTAAAATTATGTCAGCACCTTCTAGTTGCATAAATGAGAATTGTGGCACTTTAATTCCATAGGAATGAATTTTGCGCCATCTGTCTTTTGGTATCTTTGGTAATGTTTTTCCAAGAACTGCCCGTGCAGCTAAATTGATCAGATTCAGCTTTACAAATTTTGAAACAAAAGGCATGGAACGAGATGCTCGTATATTTAATTCTATTACATAGACTTGATCAGAATTAATCAGGAATTGCAAATTAAATGGACCTTTTATTGAAAATGCCGTAGCAATCTTTGTCGTATAATCAGTTATGGTTTCAATTACTTTGTTGCTTAATCTCCATGGAGGAATGCACATCATTGAGTCACCAGAATGTACTCCAGCACTTTCTATGTGTTCAATCACTGCTCCAATTACTACATTCTTTCCATCACAGACACCATCTACTTCAGCTTCAAGTGAGTTTAGCATGAATTTTGTGATAACAACAGGATAATCTGGTGATACGTTTGTTGCTTCCTCCAAGTATTTTTTTAGTTGCGTTTGTGACCACACAACTTTCATTGCAGCACCGCTTAGTACATACGATGGCCTAACCAATACAGGAAAGCCTACATTGTTTGCAAACTTTTTAGCATCAGCTAGTTTTATGAATGCCTGCCAGAGTGGCTGCATTATATGCAACTCGTCTAGAACCTGACTGAATTTAGAACGGTTTTCTGCCCTGTCGATGTTTTCAAACGATGTACCGATTATCTTGACTCCATTTTTGGCAAGTTTTGTGGTGAGATTATTTGCTGTTTGTCCTCCTACTGCAGTAACTATTCCAGTTGGTTTTTCAAAGTCAGCAATGTCAAGTATTCTCTCAAGTGTTAGCTCTTCAAAGTACAGTCTGTTACAAATATCATAATCGGTTGATACGGTCTCCGGGTTGCAGTTAATTACAGAAACTTCTTTGACACCGTTTTCTTGCAACCCCCAAACCATGTTTACAGTTCCCCAATCAAACTCTACACTACTTCCTATCCTGTAAGGACCTGCACCCAAAACTATGATCTTTTCCTGATCTGACTGTACTTCAAAGCCATTTGTGTCACCACCATATGTCAGATACAGATAGTTTGTTTTTGCGGGCCACTCGGCAGCGAGAGTATCTATTTGTTTTACGGCTGGAATGATCCCTGCATCTTTACGAATTTTTCTGATCTCAAGATCATCTTTACTTATTATTCTTCCAATCTGTTTGTCTGAAAATCCTAACTTTTTTGCATCGTGTAACAAGTTTGTTGTGAACTTTGAGTCTTTGAGACTCTTTTCCATCTCTACTATGTTTCGGATTTTTTCAATAAACCACGGATCTATTACAGAGAGTTTGTAAATTTGTTCAACTGACATGCCTTGTCGCAATGCAGCTGCAACATAGTACAAAATTCCATCATCAGTGTTCTGAAGTTTATTTTCAATTTCTTCAATGTCGTAGACTTTGCCATCATCTCGGTTTGCTACAAGACCATCGTTTCCAATCTCTAACATCCTAATTGATTTTTGTAGAGACTCCTCAAAGCATCTGCCTATTGCCATCACTTCCCCAACAGATTTCATGGTAGGTCCAAGACTGCGGTTTGCAAGTTCAAACTTTGTAAAATCCCATCGCGGGTGCTTGCATACAATATAATCAAGTGAGGGTTCAAAGCATGCAGTAGTTGTCTTTGTTATACGATTAACTAGTTCTGGAAGAGAGTGACCCATTACAATTTTTGTTGCCATGTATGCAATTGGATATCCTGTGGCTTTGCTTGCAAGTGCTGATGAACGTGAAAGCCTTGGGTTCATCTCAATTGCCACATATTTTTCAGATTCTGGATCAAGTGCAAACTGGATATTGCATTCTCCTACAATTCCAACATGTTGTGTTGCACGTAACGCGGCTGATCTTAACATTTGGTATTCGTTGTTATCAAGTGTTTGCGAGGGAGCTACAACTATGTTATCACCTGTATGCACCCTCATTGAAAGGACGTTTTCCATGTTGCACACTATGACATTGTTTCCAAAGCAGTCACGCATCACTTCATATTCTATTTGTTTCCAGTGACCAATGTATTCCTCAATTAAAACTTGACCAACAAGACTAGCATTTAGACCACGCGATACTATTTCATACAACTCGATTTCATTGTGTGCTACACCTCCACCTTTTCCACCCAAAGTATATGCGACTCGAATAATTACTGGATATCCAAGTTCTTTTGCAATTTGTTTTGCTTCTTCAAAGTTGTAAACAGTTTTACTTTTCAGTACAGGAACACCACATGTTATCATAGAATCCTTGAAAAGTTGTCGGTCTTCTGCAGCGTGTATCCCTCCAATTTGGGTGCCAAGAACTTTGACACCATATTTTTTTAGAATTCCAAATTCTTCGAGTTTTACTCCACAATTAAGTGCAGTCTGTCCACCAAATCCAAGCATCAGCCCATCAGGACGCTCTAATTCTATTATTGATTCAACATACTCTGGATTCACTGGAATAGAGTATACTTTATCTGCAAACCTAGTGTCTGTCTGTATGGTTGCGATATTTGGATTGATAAGTACGCTTTTGATTCCGTCTTCGCGAATGGCTTTGAGGCATTGGCTACCGGAGTAGTCGAATTTGCGGTCGTTTTAGCGACTTTCGCCTGCTTCTCCGATTTTTATTGCCCCACTTCCAAGAACGAGAATCTTTTTTAGCGATTCATCTTTTGGCAGTTTTTTCCTCCTCCATAAGGCGCTTTAGCTCTTCAAAAACAAACTTGCAATCAAAAGGTCCAGGCGATGCTTCAGGATGAAATTGAACTGCTATGAATTTTTTTTCTTTGTGTTTTATTCCTTCTACAGTTTGATCGTCAGCATTAGTAAACCATAATTTGAGGTCTGATTTTTTCAATGAATCAGGATCTATTCCATATCCGTGGTTCTGACTTGTCACATAAACTTGATTGTTATCTAGATTGATACATGATTTATTTTGTCCTCGATGTCCGTATTTTAGCTTAAATGTATCTGCTCCACATGCAAGCCCCATTATTTGTGCTCCAAGACAGATTCCAAGCGTTGGTATGTTTTTGTTTAAAAGTTCTTTTGCAGTCTTCATAGCGTCAGCACATTTTTGAGGATCGCCAGGCCCGTTGCTTAATACAACACCTTTTGGCTTGTATGAAAGTATTTTATCAATTGAAGCATTCCAAGGAAGTTGAATTACTTTGTATCCAATTTTTCGTATGTTTCGTAAAATTGCATTTTTTACTCCAGTATCAATAACTACGACTACTTCAGATTCTGTCCCGTAAACTCTCGGCTCTTTGGTTGATACAACATTCATAAATTCTTCGTTTACGTATTTTTGTGCAGAAGCGAGTTTCTTCTTCAAATCACTTTCGTCAATTTCCTTTTCAGAAACTGCAAGTGCTGCCATCATTACGCCGTTTATTCTGAGTTTTTTAGTTAGTTCCCTTGTATCTATTCCTGATATTCCAGGAATTTTTTCATTGTACAGCCATTCGTCAAGTGTAAGAGAAAGATTCCAGTGATTTGCAGTAATTGAAAGATTATGTACAACAAGGCCACGTGCCTGAATTCTATCAGATTCAAAGTATTCAGAAATTCCATCCTTGTCCTTTTTTGATGGATCAGGCACACCGTAATTTCCTATAAGAGGATACGTAAGTGTCAGAATTTGTCCGCTGTAAGAAGGATCTGTCAAAGCTTCTGTATAGCCTACCATTCCAGTATTGAATACAGCTTCACCAAAGACAGTAGTTGAATAACCAAAACCCATCCCATCAAAAACTGTTCCATCTTCAAGGATGAGCTTACCAAACTTGTTTACATGTTTGGCTTTTTTTATCGGAATTTTGAACCCTCAGCAAGTGAATTCTATTAGAGATTTAAGTTTTTTGATAAAATGAATGCAATTGTTGTAAAAAAGTTTTAGCGATCAGATTTTGATGAATGTTTTACAGTGCTCTGAATTGCTCGCTCCATTTGTAATAGGCGCGAATCATTTCCATACTTACGCTTGGTTTTCTTCTTTCAAGAATTATCTTAAAGTCTGTCATAGTAAGGTTTCGTGGTTGTTGTTTTTCTTCACCAACGACTGGTTCTGGTGAATAGTTTGGCGAGTTAAATAATTCGTTTACTACCATCAATTGTGCAGATTGACATATGTCTCTGATATCACTTGCGCTGTATCCATCTGCAAGCTTTGCAAGCTCGGATGGTTTTACTTTGTCATCCATTTTTAGTGGTGCACTGTAAAGTTCAAACAGGTTTGTTCTTGCATCAAGTGTTGGAAGTGGAACATAGATTCTTTTTGTAAATCTTCTAAGAAACGGCCAGTCAAGACTCCACGGTTTGTTTGTTGCACCAATTACGTATAATTTTAAGTCTTTTCCTTTACCGTTAATTCCGTCCATTTCTGTAAGGAATTGGTTTTTTACTCTAATTTCTCCACCAACTTCACTGTTTCTGTTTCCTAAAAGCGAGTCTACTTCATCTACAAATAATATTACTGGTAAGCCTTCTTTTTCGGCATAACCCCGAGCCATGGTGAAAAGCTTTGCTACATTTTTTTCTGCTTCGCCAAGCCATTTGCTCATCATCGATGCGGCGTCAACGTTGATGAAATAACCTTCAATTTCACTTGCAGTAGCTGCAGCAAGAATTGTTTTTCCACATCCAGGCGGACCATAAAGTAACATTCCTCTTGGCCATCCAAGTGGAAAAAGATCCGGTCTCTTACTAGGATATACTATTGATTCGCGTAGTGCGCTTTTTGCATCATCAAGACCAATTACTTCCTCCCAGCTAACGTTGGGCTTTTCTTTCATTACCATCTCATCAAACTCATTTTTGGCAAGTTGTTGTTTTTGTTGTTCAGGAGTTGCCTTTGGATCTACTACTGGTTCTAATGCAACGTTAGTGAGTTGTAATGCCTTTATCCTATTTTGATACGCTGCAGAACGCTCCATGTAGACTCTGTTTAGTTTGTTATCAGGATACAGTTGTATTAGTTTTACAAGAGATTCTATTGCTCTTTGGTAATTTGTTATAGCCATGCCTCGTGCACCTTGAGAATCAAGTTTGATTGCCTCAGCTGCAAATTTGCTTGCACTATTTTCTAATTCTTGAGGAGCTAGACTCATACCACAACTAAATTTCCACTGCGGTTTTTGTTAGGTATGCTTGTGTGTAAACTGGTGTAGTAGTATTAGTTAAATTAATTGGACTAGAGAGTGCTGCTATCTTTTGTTCTTTATATTCATCAAGACTCTTTTGTACCAATCTTCCTAAGGCCAGGTTCTGAGTAACATCCTCATGTAAATCTTGAATCTGTTTTAGAGCAGTTTCTGCAGATATGAGAAGATCATCCATATCATCTCTCAGTATGTTTACAGAGTTGGCTGCATGCATGATAATTCCTATAAATTCCTCCAAAAACTCTTTAATGTCTTTTTTAGCTTGATATTTTGATAGTAAGTAATCAGCTGCTAGCATGACTTGTCTAAGGTCTTTTAGCTCCTCTACGGATAGAGTTTCTACGAATTGATCATCCTTGTCTATGCCCTTTTGTGCAATTTTTTGCTCTATTTTTGATGAAAGTAATCTGATCTGGTCAACATGGTTTGGAATATCTTTTACTGACTCTGTTTTTTTAAAATTGAGCATAATGACTCATGCTTACAAGAAATCTACATTAGGAAACTGCTTGTAAATTTTAGAGTCAGCAATCAATTTAGCTTCATCCAAGAGTCGGCAAGACTGTAGATTTGCCTCTTGAAAATCCAGATTTGCACCTGTAAGATGGCCAGCATCTATGATAAGGCCTCCAAGTACCAATGATAATTCACCAAGAGACACATCTGTGTCAGCAAGTAAACCAAATAGCTGTGAGCGCACTGTTCTTACAATAGATATTGTTGGAGCCAGAACTAGTATGATATTTCCTAATCCAAAAACAGAATCTAAACATCTTCGAGCTTGTCGTAATGATTCTATTGCACGAGAAATTTCTAACTCGTAAACAAGTTTTTCTTTGAATTCTGAAATCAACATACCTTTGTTTGTTTTTGCATAAAGAGACAGATTGATTTTGCTAAGCTCAGATCTTTTTTGAATGAGCATGTCAAGTGTCTTGTCAACAAGCGCGGTGGCGTAATCAAGTCTTGGCTTTAATGTACTTGTTCGCATGATTGTATTTGTTGTTACATAGTTTACTTCCCATTTTGGTTGCACAAACATACAAATCAAAATGGTGGATTTTTGTATATCAAACTCGTGTTACACGGTTTTGTGTGACTACAGTAACACCATCTGCAGATACAGCTTAGTATTTTTTCAAACATTTGTCCAATGAATTTAGCTATTGAACTTACCTTGTAAGTAACAAAAGTTTGACAATGGTAAAAGGACAGGACTTAGCAGTAAGCCTAGAAGAGTTTGGTTTAAGCAAATATGAAGCCCACGCATATGTTACCTTGATAACAAAGGGCACAATTTCTGCTGGCGAACTTGCCTACTATTCTAATCTTCCAAGGACAAAGGTATATCCAACTTTACTAAAGCTTGTAAAGAAAAAACTTGCCATAATATCAAAAAGTAAACCAATAATGTGTACAGGCATATCTCCTGATGACGCTTTTGATGAAATAGTTCAAGAACAAATTAACAAAGTAAATGGAATGAACAGCCTTGTAACAAAGCTAAAACAAGTAAGCGAAGACAGCAAAAAGGCACGCGGTTCCGAAGAAAAAAGATACTTCCATTTGACTCCAAACTATGTCTTCAAACAACTTGAAACCATGATAGAAGGTTCAAAAACTTCGATTCATGCAATGATTGATTCATGGGGGTTGAGTCTTTTTTCACAATGTAAAGACAGCCTTATTCATGCTGCCAGAAAAAATACTGATATCAGAATAATAATTCCTCCAAGTCTAGTAGGTTCAGAATGTTTTCAAGTAATTCCCGATGGAGTCAAGATAAAAACTTCAGATATTTCCCACAATTCAATTACATTTGATGATTCAGAGATACTTATGATCAACAGCAACAATGGGAAAGGTGCAATATTTCTATCAACCGAAGTTTTGGGAACAAACCAAGCAAAACTCTTTGAGCAGACTTGGAAGAACGCTACCAAAATCAATAATCTTACTGCCATGACAAAGACAGACGCACAAGAAGTACTCAAGATAATTGAAATAATAAATGGAGATGGTCTTGGTTTTGTTCTAAATTCTATGCTGCGCTCAAAAAATAAAGAAATCAACATGCTAGAGTTTTTGCAAAAAAATGGCATAGATTTGGAATCAAAGACAATTGATGAGATAATTACCCTTGTTGATTCTACTTTGCAGATAACCTGCTCTGGCCAAGCACGATATGAGTCACAAGGAAATCATATAATTATTGAATCAAAGCTAAATAGCGGGCATTCACTTCCGTGGGCAATGCTTCTAAATGGCTATCTTAGCAAGAAAGGATTCAAAACAAAAATGATGTATCAAGACCAGCACAGTGGTGAAAAGATACACATCAAAGTGGGTTCCAAACTAGAAGCAAACTAAACTTGTTAACTTTATAATTACACAAAATTGATTCATCCTGACTAAAGAGAAATTATAGAAAAATTGGACTTATCTAACACCTAAATAGGACGATATAGAGCAAACCTAGGAAAAAACAATCATTTAAACTACATTTTTGTAAGTTTATTATGTCATAGAATTTACCACATCTATAAATGGAGATATCACATGAATTTAATGCAAAAAAGATAGAAGAAGAAATCAGAAATAATCTTTCACATCTTGATCTGCAAAAACTAATTTTTGAATCTCCTGATAAAACAAAAAAAGCTGCCTTCATTGAGGGTCCACCTACAATGAATGGAGTACCACACGCAGGTCATTTACGCGGTCGTGTGATCAAAGACCTCTGGTACAGATACATGACTTTGTGTGGAAGCAAAGTCATATTCAATGCAGGATGGGACGCGCAAGGACTTCCAGTTGAATTACAAGCTGAAAAAGAACTTGGCATTGAAGGTAGCAAGTCAGAAGTAATCGAATCAGCAGGAGTTGAAAAAATCGTTTTAGAATGCAAAAAGATCATTCACAGATTTAATGAAAAATGGGTTGAAGCAGATAAGATGCTTGGAATGTCATTTAATCAGGAAAAAGCATATTGGACATACAAAGATCAGTACATTGAACGCGAATGGCAGTATCTTAAAAAAGCACATGAAAATGGAATTCTCTCAGAAGGATTCCGTGTTGTTGCATACTGCCCTAGCTGTCAGACATCACTTAGTTATTCTGAAGTCAATCAAGGATATGAAACAGTTCAAGACCCTTCACTTTACTACAAGGTAAAGCTGCAAGACGAAGATTTGTTTCTGATTGTATGGACAACCATGCCATTTACCCTTGTTACAGATGCCATGGTTGGCGTAAACCCAGATGAAAATTATGTGTGTGTCAACGTTGGAGGCGAGGCGTGGCTTGTTGGTGAAAAAAGATTACATGAATTTATGAAAGAAGTAAAGACGGAGAATTACACAGTAACAAAAACCATCAAAGGTTCAGACATGGAAGGAAGAAGATATGTTCACCCATTACTAGATCAGATACCTGAGCTAAAAGAATTGGCTCTTAAGAATCCAAAATTTCATACAACAGTGGCAGAAAATTTTGTTGACATCCAGACCGGTACTGGTCTTGTTCATCTTTCACCAGTGAACGGTGAGGAAGATTTTGAAATTGCAAAAAAGAGGTCAATGCCATATAACAATCCTATTAACGATGAAGCTAAATTTACAGACAAGGCTGGAGCATATGCAGGATTATTTGTAAGGGATGCAGATGAAAAAGTCGTAGGAGCATTACGTGATAGAGGAGCACTTGTCAAGATAGGCAAGATAAAACACCAGTATCCATTGTGTTGGCGTTCCCATCACAAGCTGTTATGGCTTGCAAGAAGGGGATTTTTCTACTTTTTAGACAGACTGGGAGAAAAAGCTGTAGAGGCCGCTAGCAACGTAGAGTATTTTTTTGATCCTCCAAAGAATAGATTTCTTGAAATAATCAAAGACAAGCACCCATGGGGCATATCACGAGAAAGAATTTGGGGATGTCCTTTGCCATGTTGGAACTGTAAAAATTGTGGTGAACATACATGGTTTTTTTCAAGAAAGGAAATAATTGATAATGCTTCAGAGCTCCCCGATGGCGAAAACTTTGAACTACACAGACCGTGGATAGATAAAATTGTAATAAAATGTAAAAAATGCAATTCAAGGATGGAACGAGAACCATTTGTGTTGGATACATGGCACAACAGTGGTGCCGCACCATATGCATCATTAACTGACGCAGAATATGCAGAAAACATTCCGGCTGTTTTTCTTACTGAAGGAATAGATCAAACACGTGGTTGGGCATACACACTTCTTATGGAGAATGTGATATTTACCAACAAACCGGTTGCTCCCTTCAAGTCATTTTTGTTTCAAGGTCATGTTCTTGACAAAAATGGCAACAAGATGAGTAAAAGTCTTGGAAACGTTTTGGATGCAATTGAGCTTATGACAAAATATCCAGTAGATCTTATCAGATTTTATTTCATATGGAAATCAAGTCCGATAGAACCACTCAACTTTAGCACTGACGAATTAATGTCAAGACCATACCAAGTTCTTAGTACGCTGTACCACTTGCATCTTTATTTGAAACAAAATAGTGAATATGACAAGTTTGAAAAATCTCATACTTTGGAGTGGGCAAAAAAGAAAGACCTAATCAAATCTCCAGAAGTATGGATTTTATCAAAACTTCAAAAACTCATTTCGTATGTTGCAGAATCTCAGAACAAATGCAGATTCCATGAGGCAGCAAAAGCATTAGATGATTTTATCATAAATTCTGTTAGCCAAGTTTACATTCCAATAACAAGGCCTGAGATTTGGGCAGAAGACGAGTCACAAAGAGAAAGAAGGTTTGCAATATACGCTACTTTATCAGAGATTCTCAGATCTTTTGATATCATGTTGCACCCGATTTGTCCCTTTACAACAGAATATCTTCATGGAGTAATGTTTGGCCAAAAGAAAACAATTCTGTTGGAGAGTTGGCCTGAGCCACAAAAATCATTAATCAATGACAGTGTAGAGGAAGCATTTGATTTGATGAAAGAGGTTGTTTCTGTTTCTGCTGCAGCAAGAATGAAAGGTAAGCTAAAAAGAAGATGGCCATTAAATGAAGCAATCATCTGCGTTGAAAAATCTCAGAAACAAAAATTGGAATCACTTTCAAGTCTTTTACTTTCACAGCTAAATGTAGAAAAATATAACATCATAGAACTTGAAAAGAGTGAAGGTCTTGAGTTTGCTGCACAATTATTGAAATTGAATCTACCAATAATTCCTAAAGTAGAACTTGAACGTAAAAAGATCGGGCCTAAAGCAAAGCAAGACTTGCCCAAGCTCTTGACAAAGTTTTCAGAAACAGATCCAAGAAAGATCGTAGATGATCTATTGCAGAATGGAAATCATGTTTTTGAACTAGATACAAACAAAATAACACTTGATAAAGAAGATTTCATCGTAGATTTCACAGAACAGTCAGAATATGCAGTGGCAAGACGTGATTCCTTGGTTGTATTTGTATCTTCAGCAAGAAATCATGATATGATGGCCCGCGGCTTGATACGTGATGTTGCAAGAAGACTACAGGCTTTAAGAAAGGAACGTGGTTACACCCCTACTGACATTCTTGAAACTGCCTACATTTTAGACCTAGATGAGGAATCGATTCAGATGATCAATGAAAGACAAAATGAGCTTGCCTTCCTTGTGCGAGTTAAAAAGATAGTATTTGAAGATAAGGCACAATCCTATAAAGACGACGATATAGACGGCCAGAAGATCCGGATTTCAGTAGAGTAAGGCTTTTTGCCATAATTGGAGAAGTGCAAAAAAGATAATAGCAGTGTCAGCAAGTGAATAAAAATCTCATGACTATATGAAAAGGAAATAAATGAGTATTAAGAATAATCTAGAATGGTAACAGAGAGTAAATCTACCATTACTTTTGTTCAATTACTCAAAGAAGATCTTGTAGTTTTACGTATTGTTCCAAACGATGGCATCATACCAGATTATGAAGCAGGTCAATTTGTTACCCTAGGTATTCCAGTAGTATCTGAAAATTATAAGATTGTTCGTAGAGCATATTCAATTGCTTCACATCCCGAAAACAAAAAGTATTTTGAATTTGTGATTAGATGGGTTCGAAAACCTCTCCCTGGTCGTGTTACAACTTCGTTATTCTATTCAAGTGAAGGAGATCAGGTAACTTTGGGAAAACCAACTGGGAATGCTTTAACAATTAATGAGACATTGCATGATGGTAGTAAAGATAATAGAAGAATTGTTTGTGTTGGAGGCGGTACGGGCATTGCACCTTTTGTAAGTTTTGCGCAACATCTTCGTGCGGTGGGAGATAAAAGAGAGGTTGTTGTTTTACACGGTGCTAGTTATGTAGACGAATTAAGTTACAAAGGGCTTTTTACGAAATTGGAAGAAGAAAGTCTTGACAGAGGAAAAGACGAGTGGAACTTTAGATACAGGGCTTCTATAAGCAGACCGGAAGAATGGTTTAACAGATCATGGAAAGGTCAGACAGGAAGAGTTGAAAATTTCTTAAGATCAAAAGACGGAGGAATGTCGCCTTTAGAAAAACTTGTTGGAGAAAAAATTACAAGAGAAAACACAATGTTTTACATTTGTGGATGGCAAGGAACAATCGATGGCGTTATGGACTTTTTAACTCCCAAAGGTTTTGTAACTCTACATGATAAACGTGAAGATGGAAGCTTTGAAGCAAAATATGAATCATACGGTTAACCATTAAAAATTTTTGGCAATAAATTTGGCTTTTTAGCCTTTTCGTAGTATGAATTGCATCAAGGCTTCTTTGGAGTATTCAATTCCATGTTCATCAACAGAATGTTTACTGTATTCTACGATTACCTTTGCTATATCGTCACCTTCGATTACAAAATCGCATTCAAAGCCATAATCTCTGCAAACGAACTTTGCCATGATTAGTATCAAAAAAATGCAATATATATCTCGTTTGATTAATTTTATAAACAGACAGGTTTAGTCTGATGCGATCAGTTTTGAGACGTTTAAGAGTTTTCAAGCGTTATTGATTATCTTGTTCTGATGTCTTTTTTGAATTGCTCACAGGTATAGAAACAATGCTTTCTACAACAGCCTTTGTTAACTCATCAATTATCTTGATTTTTTTCTCATCAGTTTCTCCTAGCATTTGTAATGCTTTCTCTAATTCTTTTTTTCTTAACGAGTCCACGCTGGCAAACACGTCCTTAACTAATGGTTCTGGTGTCAATTGTTTCATTGTTGCCTCGATAATTGAGACTTCTTTACTAATCATTTTTTCTACAGCAAGAACTTCCTCCTTTCTAGCTCTCAAACTTCTTTCCTCCATCTCAATAATTTGATCTCTAAACATTAATTTAGTTGCAGGAAACGAAGAGACTTTCTCATCAACTGCTCTAGGATCTGAGATATCCAATATCATTGTCCCTTTCGTTTTATTTTCCATGACTATTTTTATTTTGTCATAAGCAATTATGAAATAGTCTGCAGTAGTTGCAACAAAGATAATGTCAAATTTATCGAATCCTGATAAAACATCTTCAAACTTTATTGGCTTCCCACCCAATATTTTAGAAAAGCCTGTTGATCGTTCAATGGTTTTGCTCGTAATATCAAATGCATATTTTTTTTCATCAAGAGATTTAGCAACCATGGCTGCTGTTTCTCCTGTTCCTATGATTAGAACACGTTTCTTTGCATCTAAACCTGCATGCGCCTCCGCAATTTTGACAGCGATATCTCCAATTGATGTCACTCCTTTGCTAATTCCAGTAGACTCTCTGATACGTGTTGCAACTCGTATTGAACTGTCAAATAATTTATTCAAAATTCTTCCAGATGCATTAGATTGTTTGGCACTTGAAATTGCTGATTTTATTTGTTCAAGGATTCTTTCATTCCCTACAACCACTGATTCCAAACCGCATGCAAGTCTTAACAATTGATTGTAAACATCAGCATTCTCATACACCTCAAGAATTTGGTCAAAGTGATCAACATCATATTCTTCTAGTCCTGCTATTGATATCCAAGTTTCTACGATTTTATGTATAACGAGGTTTTTTCCTTCACTCCTCCTCGCATCTGGTGCCTCGCCGCTTTCCAGATTATTCACAACAAATACTTCAACCCTACTAGTAGTCTGAAGGATGACGCATTCTGAAACGCCAGGGATTTTCTTAAAAGATTCATATGCAGCTGCGATGTCTTTGAAGACAAATCTTTCTAACTTATGAAGTGGGATATTTTTGAAGGTGACTTTGAAATTTATTATTTTATATTTATTTTCGCTCATTTAGATCATCCGTTTATTCATGAATTTTACCTCTTCCACCTTTTGCTGTGCGAAAAACATTCATGCCAAAGTAATAATTTTCATATAATGAATCCAGATATTTTAAATCTTGTTCAGTTCTGGTTATCTCATCTGGGATCGCATTAGGATCATTTTTTAGCCGGTTGAGTTTTTTTCTAGTTTCATCTAGAAGTTCATTTATTCCAGATTCATAATTAGATGCCCCGCCGAATTCAGGACTAAGAATGAATTCTGGTTTGTATTGTGGGGTCTGATCTGTAGGAATCTCTACTTTTCTAGAGAGCTCTTCTTGTTCATCTTCTGAAAGTACAGGTCTTGGTGGAACTAGTTCCTTTTTACTAAGGAAAAATTCTGGTTCTCCCATTTCTCGTCTAAATATACGCTCTTGATTATGTTTGTCAGTAAATGATGCGCTTGCAGCTTTTACTGCTGCCACCACCTTTGTTGCTTCTTCATATTCTTTCTGTGCTGCTGCTTCCGCTGCTGCCTTTACTGCAGCTTCCTTTGCAGCCACTTCTGCTAATTGTGCTGCCTCTGCAGCTGTCAATCCATCTTTCTTTTTTGGCGGATTTTGTGGATTTTCAGTCGACATTGTAATTACATCATTTGGGGTTAAATTTTAAGTTTTTATATCGTCTTTTAAGAAGATATTTCGAATTAAAGTTAGCGAAGCTTTTTAAATAAATTAGATGAAGTGACAACATGTCACTTCTCTTAAAAGATCGAGTATACACCATGGAATCCACAACCGCAAAACGGGGTGTTTATCCACTACATGGCTACAAGCTTGGTATTTATCGCCTGCCAATCAAACTGGATGACCCGTTAGAGATGAAATCAATTGTGGAGGGACTCAAAAAGACCTTTACAATGGATACCTATGCTGACAGAATTTATGCAACATACACATGGATGGAGGAAAACATGACAGATCGTGAAGCAAAAGGATATGAAAAAGCTGAGCTCTCCGTCACAGTTGAAATTGTAACAGGTGAAGTAATTGACATGATTTACCAAATCTTTCCAATTGAAAAGTTTGGCGACCCACAATGGGTAAAGGATTATCGCAAAAAGGCAGATCATTATGCAAAAATGATAATTGACACAATTCTACGAAATACCATTTTAGCAGACAAGATGATTTCATACTATGTCAAAACAAAAAAACTAGGACAAGATGCAGCTATTCAACAAGTAGAAGAGCTCACTCCACTTGCAAAAATTGTTCCAGACGCTAAACCCAAAATAAAGATTGAAGAACAGCAAGAGACTGGAGCACCACAAGATGTAGGTGGACCACTGACTGGTCCAAAACCAGGACCAATTGACGTAGAATACAAATCGCACATGCGTCCTAGCCCATCATTTGTTGTTCCATCAAACAAGGTTACCATAAAGACATGGGGGAAAGGAGTTGATAATGGAAGACTGGGTATTTGGGGGGAATACGTATCAGTTGATTTTGATATTTGTGTAGCAGACGGCGCATGTATTGATGCATGTCCTGTTAGTGTCTTTGAATGGTTTGATACTCCTGGCCACGCCGCATCTGCGAAAAAGCCGCTTATGGCAAGAGAACCAGACTGCATATTTTGTCTTGCATGTGAAAACGTCTGTCCACCTGTAGCGATAAAGATCTTTACAAAAAAATAATAAAAAACCATTGTCCGGTAGTTCAGACAGAGGGTGTCATTTTAGACCCTCAATTGGCCGTAAATTAGCATATTTGTGGCATATCCAGTAGAGTAATTGGTGAGCTTTTAACAATTCGAGTTAATTAAATAATTAAACCAAGAATAAAACACATGGTAAAACAAACGACTCTTGATAGTTGGCTTTTACAACATTTTTCTGACCTTCTCAGAAAAGGAGCGTTAAACGTTGTAAAGACTGGAACTCCAATCGTCCTTTACAGAAACATGATAGAAGAAGAAGAAGACTCGCATGAAGAGACAGTTTGTACCTTAACTGAAGGACATGTGATTGTCCAAGTTGTAACGTCAGGAGGAGTCATAGTGCCAAGCTTCCAGCAACAATTTGTTTTTACGTTTGATCAATTTCCAGACTGGTTGATGCGAAAAAGTAAAGATCTCTTGCTGCAATGTGTTGATTTTCTTGAAGAACAACTAAAGTAACAGATTATAAAACCATAAAAATGAAAAGTTTTCATGCGGTTATTAGAGTATCAAGCAAAAAGCTTGTTTGCTGAATACAGAATACGTATTCCAAAAGGATTAACTTCTACTAATATCGAACAAGGAAGAAAAGATGCCAAGGTAATTGGATTTCCTTTTGTCATAAAAGCTCAGATGGCAGTTGGTGGCAGGGGAAAAGCTGGTGCAATACAAAAATGCCATAATGCTGACGAGTTTGAGTTAAAATATCCAGAAATAATGCAAAAAGTTGTCAAAGGAGAGAAAACAAAGGCAGTCTTGTTGGAACAAATGCAAGAGTACAAAAAAGAACTGTATCTTTCCTTGTTCTTAAACAGAAGCAAAAGATGCTATACTGTAATTGCCTCATCCGAGGGAGGCGTTGAGATTGAATCAGTCAAAAACCAAGTCATACGTGAAGTAGGACTGGGCTATGTTGATAAAAATACTGCAGAAGAGGTTGCAAAGGCAATAGGCCTAAAGGATAACAGTATAGAAGAATTTGTAAATCTTGTTCAAAAATTATCAAAACTTACAGTTGAAAAAGAAGCTGAACTTGCAGAAATAAACCCCGTGGCAATACTAAATGATGGTACCTTACTTGCACTTGACGGCAAAGTCATAATTGATGACAATGCCATCTTCAGACATGAGGAGTTAAGAAAGTTCCAAGAAGTGTCTGAGCTTGAAGAACGTGCTGAAAAAAGTGGTTTTTCATTGGTAGAACTTGATGGAAACATAGCAGTTGTGGGAAACGGTGCAGGACTTGTCATGTCATCACTTGACATGCTTTCAGATCATGGAGGAAAACCAGCTTGTTTTCTTGATGTGGGTGGCGGTGCAACAACAGAAACAGTTTATGAAGCTCTTACTTTGATTAGTAAAATGAAAAAAGTAAAAGGAATTCTTGTAAATCTTTACGGCGGAATAGTAAAAACAACAACGGTTGCAACTGCATTTATCAGAGCATATGAAGATAAAATAATTGACATTCCAGTATTTGCAAGAATGTCAGGGGCAGAAGCTGACAAATCAAGAGAGATACTAAAAGATTCTCGGACAAAGATGTTTGATACCGTAGAAGAAGCAATCAATGCGGCAGTAATTGGAGTGAATAAAAGTGGCTGATCTTTTTGAAATTTTAATTGGAAAGGAAGGAGAAAAAGACTATAAGAAAAAACCAGTAATTGTTCAAGGAATTACTGGCAAGTTTGGCTCTTTTCATACACAACAAATGATATCATATGGAACAAACATCGTTGCAGGAGTAACACCAGGAAAAGGTGGCCAAAAGTTTGAGAACGTTCCAATTTATGAAACAGTAAAAAAAGCTGTTTCTGCTACCGATGCAAAAATTTCCATAGTATTTGTTCCTGCCAAGTTCTTCAGAGATGCAGCAATTGAGGCGTTAGAAGCAGGAATCAAACTGCTCATTGCCATACCAGAACATGTTCCAGTACGGGATGCAATGACAATACTTGAACTTGCCAAGAAGAAAGACGCCATAATGATTGGACCAAACACACCAGGAATAATTGTTCCAGGAATAATAAAAATTGGAATCATGCCTGCAACTCCTTTTAAGCCTGGAAGAATTGCTGTGCTTTCAAGAAGTGGAACTTTGATGTATGAAGTTTCGCACAATCTTTCAGTTGCAAACTTTGGCCAAAGCGTGTCACTTGGAATTGGGGGAGATCCGATTAATGGAACTACGGTAATTGAAGCATTTGACATGATAAGAAAACTATCTGAAATTGATGGAGTAGTTGTAGTTGGTGAAATAGGTGGAGATGCAGAAGAGCTTCTTGCACAACATATCATTGATACAAAGTTTGACAAGCCAGTTGTTGCATATATTGCAGGCCGAGCTGCCCCAAAAGAAAAGAGGATGGGACATGCCGGTGCGATAATTTATGGAACATATGGTTCTGCAGAATCCAAAGTTTCCATGTATGCAAAAGCAAACGTGCCAGTAGCAAAGAGACCAGCCGAGGTCCCCATGCTTTTAGCAGGAAAGCTGGACAGCAAAAAGGGTTAGAATATAATAGAGTAAATCAGGAGAAATATAGAAATGCCAATCACTGACCCTCTAAAAAAACAAATTGCACAAAA
>Ga0184639_10000150_pt1 | contig 24371 bp, 22 predicted proteins | sample PLM31_170_b2_FD_133155 | JGI IMG/M metagenome (GOLD analysis project Ga0184639, IMG submission 133155) | Groundwater sediment microbial communities from an aquifer in East River, Colorado, USA - PLM3-1_170_b2 | ecosystem: Environmental > Terrestrial > Soil > Riparian zone | place: USA: East...
ACCTGGAGCGACTTACTCGGCGCGGACAAGATTGCCGAGTATAAGGACACGTCACTGGCTGAAGCGACGAACGAGGTCTACTTTGACGGCAAGAGCTACCACTGGCGTCAGCACAATTTCTGGTATTCTGGCGGCGAGCGAGAGTTCGACACCTACCTTCGCACGGATTGCAATCTGTCAGATGCCCGCAAGGAGAGTGCGGCGTCCGCAATTGACAAAGCGCGTCGGTTCGTACAGGACCGCCAGCGCATACACGTAGCGGCCAATCTCGTGTTTCACGCGCCGGGAATTTACGATATCAACGGCGCGCGAGTGCTGAACCTTTACAAAAACACTCAGGTTATACGCCCCGCCTCGGATGCGGCTACTTGGGGTCCTGAAGGGACGTTTCCGTTTCTCTCGACATACTTCGATAATTTTTTTGCCGAGCCGAGTGACCTTCAGCGGTTTCACTATCTGCAATGGCTGAAAACAGTTTATCAAAGCGCGCTAGCTAACGCGCCGACGAAGGGACAGGTCGTTCTAATTGGCGGAGGCGCGGGAGTCGGCAAAAATTTTAACGACAGGGGGGTTGTAGGAAAGCTGCTCGGAGGATTTACCGATGCTTCAGAGTTTTTGATGGCCCGAACAAGTTGGAATGCGGACCTGTTTGCGACCCCGCTTTGGTGTGTCGACGACGAGACCTCGCTTATCTCCCCGGAACAACGAGAGTTGTTACAGAACTTTTTGAAGAAAGTAACTGCAAATTCGGACTTTCGCATTCAGCGCCGATTTTCAGACGAGATACGCGCGAAATGGTTCGGGCGCGTCATGCTGACCTTTAATTTGGACGCCGCTTCTGCGCGCATCATACCCCGGTTGGACAACTCGTCAGCCGACAAAATTTGCCTCTACAAAGCGGTCGATGTTTGCAATCCCCAAGTGATTTTTCGACCAGAGATGGAAATGGTAACTATATTGGACCGGGAGCTGCCTCACTTCGGTCGATGGCTGGCCGACTGGGTGCCGGAAGCCGATTTCCAAAAAGAATGGCTGACGGACCCGCGATACGGCCTCAAGTCGTATCATCATCCTGATTTGATGGCGATGGCCTACTCGACCAGCCCCGAATCGACGCTCAAGGAGCTTCTTACGGAAATGCTTGCGCGCTGGTTTGAAACCGGCAAAGAAACAGAGTATCGTGCTAGTGCGGTGCAAATTTGTCGAAGCTTAAGTATGGACCCGTCAAACAATTTTTTGATGCGCGGAATGTCACCTGCGGTGATTGACCGCTATTTAGCTAACATTCACCGTGAAGGACTTTTATCGTGCCAACTTTCGACCAGTGAAAATCGAACAAACGTATGGACGTTCCCGCGAGCGGATTACCAGAAGAAAAAATGAAAATTTGTAAAAAATCCACTAAGGCTGCCCGTCCTGTCTTGCGCTCGAAACGCTTGAAAAAATTAGACCGGGAAAGGAGAGCCTGGAAAAAAATGTTAGAGTTAAATGGACACCAGCTATGATTCAACTTCTTAAAACAGAGTTAGGGTATCAAGTCCGGGCAAAATGGGGTTGGTTTTGGACATACTGGGATGATAAAGCCGACGTGTTTTTCCTAGCATTTTTCCAGCCAAAAGGAAATTTTTTGTCCTTGGACCGGGCGCAGAAAGTAATGGCTTGCGAACAACGAAGGCAAATAAGGCTTGTAAAACAAAAACAAAACTTTGTCGTGGCGCAAACAATTACGAAAACCGATATTGAAATTGAGGCTTTACATGACTGACGACTATCTGAACGATGCGCAAAAACCGCCCCGCCCCAGGGCGTCACGGCCACAACGCCCACTAGTGCTCAACGGACTTCCGACACGAATCCTCACGCCCGAAGAAGAACAGGACTTAATCAAAGACGGTTCGGAGGATGCAAAGCAGAGTTTGATTTTGCACAATATGCGTGCTGCGTGTGGTTATGCGCAGAAGGTTTGCAAAGGCAATATTGATGGTGAAGATATTTTTAGCGCCTGTTATGACGCCCTTCGGCGGGCGGTTGAGAACTTCAAGGCCGGACAGCAGACTTTTTTGGGCTACGCAAAGCCCTACATTCGGGGTGCTATATTCAAGGTTTGGAAAGCTCAAAAAGTCGTGCCTCGTTCTTTTATAATCCAACTCGCGGGCGACGATTCCGATGACGATTTGCTTTCTGAATTGTCAGTAAGTTTTGATTACTATTCTATCTACCGTTGCGAACAAATAGAAAACATAAAGGCTTTCGTCGACAAAGCGCTTTCGGAGCAAGAACGAGTCGCAATTGAACTTCATAATATCGGGGAGATGACGTTTAAGGAAATCGGCGAAGCGCTTGGGTGTTCCCGGTCGAACGTTCAGCAAATCTATGACCGAGCAATTAAAAAGTTACGGTCGCATTTTGCGCCGGAAATACGCACTACATAGTGGAGGCCAATGATGCAAATACTCGCGCTAGATTTAGCTACAAAAACTGGCTGGGCGACGCGACTTTCGACGCCTCCCCTTGGAACCTGGACATTGGCGACGCCTAAAGAAATAAAAACCTGGGGTGTCTCGCGTCTTACCCGGCGGCGAGACCCAAGGGTAGCTCGCCTAGCCGAGCGGGTTTCTAATTTTTGTGGTAAGGTCAATGCAATTATCATAGAAGACGTTCAGTTTGCGAGCAGCACGTTTCAGGTTCAACTGTGGAGCAGTTTACGTGCCGCCGTTTGGTTGGCTTGTCGGGATTGCGATATTGTTTTCGAGGCGGTTCCTGTGACTTCTTTAAAAAAATTTGCAACCGGAGCCGGAAATGCCGATAAACAAATGATGATGCGCGCGGCACAAAAAGAATTTCCGAATTTAAAATTTGACGACAACGCCGCAGACGCCTACCATTTACTGTGTTGGGCTGAAAAGAACTTGAGCCGAATTATATGAATCGACAAATACCAATCCTGCGGCAAACCCGGCTTGATATCATCCGAAGTCAGATTGATGCCGTTCAGAGCATTGCCATGCCGCTCGGTGCTTGGTTGCTGGGGGCCTATCAGCACAACAATCCCGGCGATGCCGACGCCTTCAAGCACAATCCCATCGCGGGCGAGGGCATCGTCGCGGCAGAAACAACCTTTATTCTGGCCTGTGAAAAGCTTGGTGATATCCTACGTGACCCGAAGCTTCTTTCTCTGGAGGACCAAGAAACCACAGAGAAGGCCACGCGCGAGATGCTGGAGGAAAACACCAAGTTCATTGCTGTTTCAAAAGCGGCAATTGAATGGAATAACTCTCCGGCAGCCCGATTCGAGCCGGTGCTTGTTCGTTTAAACGACCTGGGATGGGCTGCCGTGTTTGGTGATATGGCGAATGACCGTGATATGATTTGCGGAATCGGAAAGTCACCCGAAAGTGCGCTTACTCACTTCAATAAGGTTTTTGCTGGCGAAGCGCCAGAGCCAGTAGTGCTTTACGCTTTGGCCAGAGAAAAGGCCCTGGAAATAAACCGGGATACAGCACCGCCAGCAGTTTTTGACTCTAATCCACTCAACCAAAACCCCGACAAATCGTGAAAGACATCTTGATTTTACAACATTTTTACCCTACCGATAATCACATAAACGCTTGGGGAGACTATAATACGCTACTGGTTGAATGTGTAAGAAATCCAGAAAAACTAGAGGAACCGCCTGTGATGCAATATTTTCTGCGTGGCAATCGTGGAAGTAAAGAAATCACGCGCGCAGAATACCTTCAAGCCTGCGAGCAATTGGTTTTCGCGAGTTCTACGAAGTCTGATGGCTGGCGAGACGCCATGTTGAATTTTGCTCCCCTTCGTTGACGACCATAAAAACCCATGAAACCGTATCTTCTGTCCGTAATATTTTCCGCTGCCTATATAGGCTTTTGGTTCCTCCCCTTGCCTTTCATTTTGGTTGGGTTGGGCATCGTGCTGGCCTTTGCTCTCGGAACGTTATTGTCTTCATAAAATGAAAACAATACTAATCGAACAAGTTAGCAACGGTTGGCTGGTGCGGCCTTTTCAACCTTGTGATAGCTGGGCTTCTGGTGACAGACTCCATATGGCGGTTTTTACTGATATGGAAACCCTACAAGCCGCGCTACCCCGATTACTGTCGCTAGAGTTTTTAAACCTTACAAACTGAGCCTATGAAAATTCCCTGGACAAAAAAGCAAATCGCCCAATTGAAAATCTTGAAAACGGCGGGTGCAAGCCATGCCGAAATTGCAAATAGCATCGGACGGAGTAAAACCGCCGTCGACAGGAAGGTGGACCGGATGGACAAAGGGGAACTACGCGATGCGAAGGTTAAGCGTCCTGACTTACAACTCGCGCCAGTGGAATTTGGATACATGCCGCTGACCATTACTGATTCTGGCGATTGGGTGCGTTTCGGACTTATCTCAGACACGCACTTTTGCGCGCACACCGAGCGCCTTGACGTGTGCCATAATGCTTACGACACCTTTCAAAAAGAGGGCATCCGCAATGTTCTCCACGCGGGCAATGCTATTGACGGCTATAAGGAGAGGCTGAACGGAGGCGCGGTGTATGAAACCACCATTGACGGGCAAGTGGATTATCTTCTCGACAAATACCCGGCGCGGAAAAATATCACGACGCACTTCATAACTGCCGGACAAGAGCATGAAACGTGGATGAGTGGCGACGGGTTTAATATCGGGCATTATATCGAACTACTTGCGAGAGAACGAGGGCGTAACGACCTGCATTATCTTGGCTCGGTCGAGGCCGACGTAGAAATCAAGACAGGAACTAAGAGCACGATTATCAAAGTTCAGCATCCGGGCGGAGGAAGTTCGTATGCCCGGTCGTATGCCGGTCAGAAACAGGTGGACAGCTTCCAAGGCGGGGAAAAGCCTAACATTCTCATACAGGGACATTTTCATGTCGGCAACTACATGGTTGAGCGAAACGTTCACGTCATAAACATGCCCGGTTGCCAAGACCAGACCGTGTTTGCCCGCAAGAAGAGGCTCCGCATGGAGGTTGGATTCGCCCTGTTAGAGTTTAAAATCAATCCGGCTGACGGGTCGGTGACGCGCTGTCGCGTTGAATTTTCTATGTTCTGGGATAGAAAATACCATCAAAAGTTTTTGAAGTCTGACCGGTTGCTCAAGAACGGACAGCTAATCATCAACCGATCAAAACTATCCCGCTCACTAAGGGTAAGGTCGCGTTAGTTGATGACGAAGATTTTGGTTATCTCAATCAATGGAAGTGGTATGCACACCGGGCTTGGGGCGATACGTTTTATGCGGCCCGAATGAACCCCAGGCCAGATAAAAAGGTCATACTCATGCACAGGGAACTTTTTAAAGATTCGCGGCGCTGTGACCACAAAGACAGAAACGGATTGAATAATCAAAAGATAAATCTGCGCCCCGCCAACAAGCGGCAGAATGCGCGAAATCGAGGGCCGCAGAGAAACAATACTTCGGGATTTAAAGGTGTAAGTTGGTGTCGTAATGGGAAAAAATGGACCGCTCGCGTTATGTATAGGCGGAGATACAGATTTCTTGGTTATTTTTTGGATAAGATTTCAGCGGTCCGCGCCTACGACACCGCCGCCAGAAAATACTTTGGAGAGTTCGCCTCTCCAAATTTTACCGGACCGGTTTGCACATAAAAAACTATGAAAATCATTCAGACTCCCACCCCGCCAAGCAAATATTCTTGGGGGGACCCAACGCCCTTCGACCAATACGACCTTCGTGAATTCGACGGACGCGCGATTGATAAGATTGTTTATTGGTATGCTCGCGGCGGCTACGAAGGCAGCGGCCATCTGCTCGTGTATCTAAAAGGCGCTTGGCACCACAAAGACCTGAGCCATTGTTCCTGCTATGGGCCGCTCGACGACTTGGACTTCAGTAAGCCGATTAGTTCGCTGTCGGCTTGGCTTGAGCAGGCAACACCCGAATTTCGGGCCGAAGTTCAGCCCTTAATTGATGCGATACAGAACGATAAATGAGTCCCTGGGAAAGATTCATTCGTCGGCGTGTGGGCGAGCTACATCCGAAAATTTTTGGCATCGAACCGCCGGGCTGAAGCCCATATTAGGTCAATATCGCTTGCCCAAAAACGAAGATGGTTGAAAAAGCGGTTAGGACTAACCCCAAGACCGGTTTCAAAATCGACCTGAGTAACTCGCCGGAACCCGGCGAAGGACCTGACAACGGACCCTGTTGCTGGGAATTTTTTATTTTTGCACTCAAGGCTCTCCGTTGCGCTCCTGCTGACGTTTCGGACGGAAGGGTCGTGGACGCCTGCGGCACTGCCGGAACGGGTGCGTTTTTATAGACCCCTGACGGCCCGGCGTTATTGAAGCTGGGGTTGTTCAGTCCAGCTTTCTTAACTGTAGTATTCACCTGCTCGAAGGGCAGCGCGATTTCGGACAGCTTCCCTGCCTTATCTGCGGCCTGGAGCTCTTCCCCAGACAAATAGAACCGGTTGAAAATGACGCCCAAGTCGCCACCAAGCGACCGATACATACCCAGCCCGGCTTTTATCATACCATCCTTATTCGCCGCGAGGGCCTTGCCCTCTGGGCGCTTTTGGAAGTCTGCAATCGTCGCTGAGACGGCTGGCGGCGCGCCCGCGACGACCGCTTGTAGGGCCGGAATCTTCAAAAGCTCTTCCGGCAAGCCCGGCGCTCCTTCCGGCGCGGTAGGCGCTTCAGGTGCAGTCGGCTCGGCAGGGGTTACAATTTCTTCAGCGGGGGCAACTGCCGCCGACGGGTTTAAAGGTTGAATCAGTTCTTCGTTTGCCATACTTCTATAGTGTTAAATTTTACTCCGGGCGTCGAGGCTCAATCTCAATGTCGGGAGTCGCATTCATTTTTTCCCACTCCGCCTTAAAGGCGTTGAAAAATTCGTCAGCTAGCGGATTTGCTCCGGCTGTTTGCGCGGCCTGTGTTACTTCGGCTTTATTTTCAGTTTTCATGGCCATAACTTACCTCACCCTTGGCTCAATTTCAAGTTGTTCTTGCTCTTTTTCTGTGGCTTGCGCGGCAGCAGTTGCCGTTCGATGTTGCACTCCCCGACTTAACATACCTAGTTTTTTAATTTCGACGCGAAAATCTCCGAGGTCGAGTTTGCCCCACCCGCGTTCAGACCACAGTTGCTTTTCCAAAAACCAGAGTCCGCCCTGTAACGCCGAGGGGTCAATACCAAGCTCTTTAGCGGCTTTACGAAAAACTTCCTGTGAAAATCGGAAATCTCCATCGGAAACTCCTTTGGTGTTCTCCGGCAGAATCCGCCAGCGTTCCCGGAAGCCCTCGTAGCCGATTCTCCGAAGGGTTCTGTCCGCCCAAATATCTATAGTTGCGCCTTTTCCGGTCCCCAGTAAATTTTCTACAAAATTGAGTGTTTTTGGGCCGGAACTTTCACTCAGCCAGCGTCGTGTCAGCACTTTCAATACTGCGTCTGAACTCAAGCCAAATTTTTTTCCAGTCGCGCCGCGAGGCGTTAAATCGTGCTTAAGCAGCCAATGGGATAAAAACGTAGCGTCCGAAGGATTGGCCGGGGGATTTTTGACCTTGCCTGCCTTATGGTCGCGCGCGTAAACGTCGCGAAGCGAACCGTCCTCAATCTTTTTCAGACCCTCTTCATACTTTGCAATAATCTTGTCAAATTTTCCTGCTTTCCACATAGCGAGCGCCTCAACCGCGTAGGCAAAATTCTGTGCCGGGTTGGTTTGCGGGCTGGTCGCGGCCAGCAATTCTGCCATGACCGGCGCATCTTTCCCAAATTCCTTCCGCAGCGCCGGGGTGAACTCCGAATACCACCGGAGGCCGGATTTATATTCCGGGCGGTCTTCCCCCTCGCGCGCGAACTCAACTAATTTTCGTGAAAACGACTCCACGGCCTGTTCCCGGCTGCCTGCTTCTTTGGCTAAAGGAGATTTTTCAATGTCAGAGGCTACCGGGTCCTGAAACCGCCGCGTGATTACCGCTTCTGGGTAACTCGCAGCTTTTTGAGCACGGGTAAGGTTGCTCCCGGCATACTTACGAGATTCAAACCCCGGCAGTTGCGATTCCTGGGGTGGCGGCTCAGCGCCGACCAGCGCCTCAACATCAATGGGCTTGCCTTTAGTCAGGTCTTCCAGGGCTAACAAAACCTGTTCCGGCGTGGCCAGGCGAGTCTCGCCTTTGCCGCCCGCTTTCACTTCCTCATTTTTGACTGCGTCCCAGACAGAAATCTGGTCGTTTGCTTTTGCAAAAGCGAGAGTGTTCTCGCGGAATTCCTGCGGCACGACTGCATTCACGTCGACGCTGACCATTTTCTGACCCCCTGACGAGAAGGTGTAGACGCCCGCTGCGATTTCTGGCTCGTTGAGAAGGTCGGAGTAGGGGCCTAGTGCTTCCGCGATTTTCTCTGAAGAGATTTTATCCAGCGGCAAATTCACGGACTTCAGCGAAACAAGGTCCACCGGTTTTTCGGGAGCTTGCCAAACCTGTCCGTCGGAACTAAAGGTCTGACCGCCGATTTTCCCGGCCCGGAGTTTTTCAAGTTCTGAAATCACTTTTTCGCTGTTTTCAAACTCTGAAGCAAACTCCCGCTTAGGCGGCTGCGCCTGGGATTCGCCCGCAGGATAAATTAAAGAACGTTTGATTCCGTGGGCTTTGTCATACAGTTCCTCAGCGCGCGCGGTCCCTTCACCCCGATATGGCTCAGTGTAGATAAGTTTTTGTTCAGGGTTTTTTATCCCTTTTGTTTTTAGAAAATCTGTCGCCGATTTGCGTATCTCCGCTGTTAGCTCGCCCGGCCCCGCCCACCAATAAATCGTATTAGCAGAAGGTATATATCTCCACGGCCAATCAGGTTGAAGACCCTCATCTCCATGTGATGTTTTAGTGATTGCTTCTTCTGACATGGAAACGCCAGAAGATTTTCCAGAGTTTTGGGTGCCTCCTAAAACTGCTTTTGGCTCTTCGCGCCGTTTGGGCGGGTCCGCCTCCGGGTTCTTGAGTCTTGCTTTTGCGCCGGGTTGAAACGCCGCTTCGTCGATTCGACGAATGCTCTCAGTTGCGCGGACTCCTTCTTTTGGTGCCATCGGCGGCTGGTAGTCGGGGTCATAGTGCTCGCGAATGAACGGCGCACCGGCTTCCTTCGTTCCGTCTAAGGTTCGACCGGTGGCGGCTTCATATGCTTCTCGCGCAGCTTGAGCCCGGCCTATGAACTCTATTGCTTTGTTGAATTGTCCAGCCGCCATAGCTTCTCTCCCGGCGACGGATAGTGTTTCGTTTGTCCGACGAAACGCCTGTAAGTCTTCAGGAGTTTTGGCTGCCGCTCCTAAATCAAAAGCCCACCCCGTAAGACCGGCTCCATACTTTTCGCTTTTGTAAGTATTTGTAAATGTCTTCCATTCTTCTTGAGGCATTTCTCGAAGCCGTTGCATTTCTTCAATTAGAGCCTTTGGTTGAAACCCGGCGGCTTGTGTAAGAATGTTGCCCTGGACTGGCGTTGCGGGGCCCCTGGCGGCTGATTCTGCTTGTTCGATGCGCGCGAGGTTAAGGCGCTGATTGACTTCGATGAGTGACGGTGTCTCTCCGGACTGACCTTCAACCCACTGGCGAAAGGGGTTAACTTCGCGGACGCCTTTAGGTTCGGTAATACCAGCTTTCTTTAGTGCCGCTTCTGAGTATTCGCCGCGCGGTCGAATCGGAATTTCCACGCGACCCGGCACGGTAGCTGCACTGACTTCTTGGCCGGCTAAATGAAGCGGAGCAATACGACCTGCCGATTCAGGAATCTTGGTATTGAAAAGGTAATTTATTACATCTGCGCGCGCCTGTTCGAGCGGCACGGGCTCACCAGTTACTTCAGGTTTAAAAGCTCCGAGTTTTTGTGCGGCTTCAGGCACTACAAGCGGCAGCCCGGAACCCGTGAACCCTTTCGATTGGTTCGCCATGTAGGTCTCAACATCTGCCTTTAACTCGGTCAAACCGCTATCAGTCAGCCCCGTATCTGTAGTTTCGTATAGGATTCGAGACCTATCCTTTACTTTGGCGGCCCAGTCTGAAAATTTCTGTGTATTGGCATCGAGGATGTCCCGACTCCAACCAATGAATTGTGGGCCGTTGCTTCGGACTTCGACTCGGTAGGGGGTAAAATCATGTTCGACTAACTGCCGGTCTTTATTCTCTGCCTGACGTTGCGCTTCGATTTCCGCGCGTCGTTCCGGGCGAAGGCTTACTGTTTCTCCTGCTGGAGTTCCTTTAGCGGCCCAATACGCGACTTTGACGGGCGTTCCAGCATTAATCGCGTCTGCAATAGTCTTACCGGCATTCGCTGATTCCGGCGTTACAACTTTCTGCGGATTGGCGTCAATCCAATCCTTTGCCTCTTGAATTTCTGGTCGCGCCGTCGGAACTTCAGGAGTCGTGGGCGGCTTTACAGGAGCAGACGGGAGCGCTTCCGGCATAACCGAAGGCTTTATCCCACGACCAATTTCTTCAACTGCCGCGAGCGTCCGAAATCTTGGTTCGATTTCCCCAATTTCCGATTTACGACCCGCTAAAGGCCCTGCCCCGCCCAGAATGCTAGTAAACCTTGCAATCACCCGCGCCAACTTTTCGGGATAGCTATTGCCTTTCGCTAAAGTTGGGCCGAGATGTTTAAACGCTACGTCGAAGTTTTCCGCCTGTAATTCACGGGAAAGATATCGGTCTGAAACTTCTATTGCCTCTTCAGGAGTAAGTCCGTAGTTAACCTGATACCGCCGGGTTTCCCACTCTTGGGCTGCTAGTTCCCGGACTCGTTCAGGGGTTGCAATTTCCCCGCTTTCAACAAGCCGGGCCTGAACTTCTCCAATTAACTTTTCCGAACCATTTTTTTGTCCCCATCCGGTCTTGCTCAAGATAGCATCGCGCCAAGTTTGTCCCGGTTCAATTCCCATACGGTTCGCATATCGGTGTCCTTGTTGTTCCCAATCTTTTGCGTAATCGGCTTTCGTGACGGCATCCAACACCCGCAACCCGTCTTCTCCTATTACGTCTTGAATAATATGAAGGGATTCATGCGGAGCCGCAGACGGATTCTTAACAAAAGTTACCCGCTGCTCGCCCGGCTTGGGAGAACGAAAAAACCCGTCTTGCTGCGAGTAAAACGACGCATCCGCAGGAGAAAATCCTGCCGATTCCAGCGCCTTCGCAGCGGCAGCTTCATCCCTCGGAAGTAAAAAGAGGTCTGAATCAGGAGCCGCGCCCTTGAGAAATTGTCGCACTGAGTTTATGCGAACTTGTTCGCCAGGAGTTGCCGTTGCCCACGCCGTAGCGTGGACGGCATCGTAGGTCGTATTTTTTCCCGATGAGGGCACCGGCGTATCGCTTCCCCATAAACGGGGCGCAACAATTTGACCGCTGACCGCATGACGGACAATTCGTCGTGCGCCGCCTATCGCTCCAAAAGCTGCTCCAATGCCGACGCTCTCAGTTTGCTGAGGCGTTTCGGCAGTCGCGGCGGCTAATCCGATATCAAATGCGGCCCCTTGTCCTACTTCGGCAGCCGTTACAGGCAATTTTTCAAAAATATCCCGGCCTAGCTGGGCATACGGCGAAGCAATTTCGCCACCGGCGGCAGACAATACGTCCGGTTTAGCCCCAGTCGCAATTTGTTTTCCGACTTCTGCTGTTTTTGCTCCCGCTTTTTCGACGGTTTTAGCAACCTGACGAAGGACCCTTCCGCCAGTCGCGCCTGCCAGCCCGCCAATAGGACCGCCTTGGACAAGCCCATACAAAATCGCACCCGCCTGAGACCCCCACTTTGCTATCTTCGCCATGCCTTCCGTGACTTTACCGGTCCCTTGAACGACACGACCGCCCCCGGTCGCCGAGACTTCCTCCACTTTTTCGGCGGCTCTAGCAACCTTCGCCGATATCGGTATTTTGCTGACAAGCTTACCCGGAATTTGAAAAGCCTTTCCGAAAGTCCACCAAGCAAAGGGGTCCCCGGCGGCCAGTGCGGCGCTTTCTTCAGGGCGGACCGGCTTACCGGCGGCTTCTAGTTCTTTAACTACTTCGCCCCCGACGGCTTGCATAAACTGGCCTTGACCTTTTAAAATCTGTTCCTGTTGCTCGCGCGCGCCGACCTCATCGAAAAATTTCTTTTTGCTTTCTTCCGGAGTCTCGGCTTCTGGCGACTTTATGCCGGTTGCTTTGGCTAAAAGATTCGCCTCAAGTTTCGCTGGCCCAATTCCCCAGGTCTGCACGAACGGAATCGCTTTTTCTAGTCCTCGTTTGGCGGTCTGCGTTAATTCTGAAACGGAAGATTCGATACCAGACCAACTTTCCGCTATTTCCCGTTGCCGGTTCTGGAACTCGTCTTCTGCTGGGAGCCCTCGAACCGCCAGGACGTTAGGCGATATCGTCGCGCCAAGTTTGCCGAAGTTCCAAATCTGTTTTCCGAAACCCTTTGCAATGTCTGCTACAACACCTGCGACTTTCCCAGGTTTAATATCAGAAAATTCAAAGCCCCGGACACGAACTGCCTTAAAGGCATCAATTGCTTTTTGGGTGGTTTCTGGATGTGAAATTAGTTCAGGGTATCGCTGGAATTCGCTTACTACATCGAATTCCGAGTCGGCTGCCGCAACTTCCGCGATTTCCGACGCATCCCAATCCGTAAAGGGGTTCACTGCTCCTTGGGCTTTAGCTTCTTGAGAATAGATATCCACCCACTCTTGCGGAGTCGGCTTGAACGGGGCAGGTTCAGCGACCGGTGCAATTACCGTCGGCTGTGCTACGGCATCAGGATTTAAAACGTCAGGCATTACTTTAAAGGGTGCATCAGGCCATCAGGACCGCGCTTGTATTTCCCACCGCGAATAGTTACCACCGCTGCCGGAGTAGCGCCCCCCGCCGTTCCCGGCGCAGAAGGCGTCCCGATTTGAGCCTCCGTTTGTGCTTTCATTTCCGCAACGGTTGTGTCAAACCCCGAAGAGTCGTATCCCGCTTTTCCCCAGAAATCAACCTGCCGAGCGTAATTATCAGACACGGTTCTCATTAGCTCTTTAGAAAGCAGTTGCGCGACTTTTGGGTCTTGCTGAAGTGCTGGCAAAATCTTTTCATACCGCGCCACGTCTTTATCTGATAGCACTCCCGTTTCATTAAACGTTCCTTTTGCAACCGGCGCTAAAATTGCCGTAGTTTCACGAGTAAGTGCCGCAACGTCCGCGCTCCACTCAGGGCTGTTCACCCATTTCCCGATTCGGCCCGTAATAAATCCTACTGCCTGCGGGTGTTTGGCCAAAAGATTTTGCAAAGCTTTGTCCATGCGGATAGCCGTATCTGCCGCCTGGGCACCCAATGTCAGGCGGTCTACACCCCCCAATGGAATTTTGTTGGCTTTTTCCGTAACCTCACCGGTCGGAATAAACCCCTCTGGAAAAATATCTGGCTTTGGGGCGGCGGGCGCCGCCGTAAGCGGTTGCACAACTTCTGCCGGTGCCTCCTCAATCATAGGTGCGGGCGGGGGTTCCGAAACAATCGGCTGGGCCCCCGCGCTTTGTCGTGAGGCGTTGATTTGTTTCTCCACTTCTGCGGCTTGTGCAAGTTCTGCCGGAGTTTTGGCGCCTTTGTAAATTTTTGCAATGGCTTGGTTTTGGGCTTCCACGACCACCGGTGCGGCGGATGCGGCTGTCGTGCCAGGGGGCTGGCCGGCAGCAGACATTACGTCCGGTTTAGCAGACGTAGCCGCTTTTGCAGTAGCCGGCGCAATCGTTACTTGTCCAGGTTGGCCGAAACCGGGCTGGTTTTCGGAATCCCACTGAGACGGGTGAACATATCGGTTTACAAAATCTTTCGCACTCGCAATCTCTGCTTGTGATACCGGACGGTTTTCAAAAAAAGCAACAGGAACCACCCCTTTAGTCGCTCCGACAGTCGTTTCAACTAACTTCGTTTCTCCTGCCGCTTTAAGAAGCCCAAGGGCGTTCCCCATTTGGCTTTTCCAACGCCGAACTACATCGCCTCTCCGTAAATCTTCTGTTTGAGCTTTCTCGGAATACCGATTTGCTTGTGTGGGGGCTGCATATCCTAACTTCTGCAATTCCGAACGGACGTCCGTCGTTCCTGCTAAACCAACTTCAGCAGCTAGCCGCCGTCCTTCTAACTCTATTTTGACCGCGTCCTTTTCGTCGGGCAAAAGTTCGAGCCCCATCTTCGTTTTTTGGTTCGCAAGCGCCAATTGATTTTGTCGCGCCTCAATCGCATCTGGCGATACAAACTCCTGAAGTGACATAACGTCAGCTTTTTTCTTGAGTTGCGCCCGTTCGCCGACGCGCTCCATGATATCATCCGTAGTTACGAAGCCCTGACGAAAAGCGTCCGCGAGCAGCGCGGTGTTACGCGGACTTACAATGTCGGGGTCTGCTCGCCCGATTAGGGATGACGGGTCTATGCGACCGAGTTGCGGACCTGAATCTTCGAGACCCATTTTGTTCCTTTAATACATCGGCATTGTCCATCCGCGAGATGCTGCCGGACTGCCTCGACCGGGACTATTTGAAGGTGTGGGAACCGGAGCGCCCCAAGAAAACTGCTGCGCTTGACTGAGAGTGTTTTGCAAGCCAAAAAGACGGTCCTGCAATGCGCCTCGCTTTGCGCCAGCGTCAGCACCGATGGTCGGAAGCGCATTAAGTTGTCTTTGCACTTCGTCGATTTGCCATTGACTCGATTGCACGGCCCCTTGCGCGGACTTCTGCTGATTTGCAAGCGTCTTGGCCCGAAGCTCATCATAGGGATTTTGCACATTCACTGTGAGTGCTTGCGTTGGCGCTACTGCCTGCTTCCACTGATTTTGCAGTCCTGATACCGCACTCAGAAAAGGATTAAGCGCTCCCTGAACTATCGGAGGAATCAGATTGTTCGTGGTGTTCATCGGGGGAATAACGGCGCTGCCTGCTACTCCTGGCCGAAGTATACCGCGCGTCGCGCCGCCCGCCTGAAGTCCGCTCAATCCAGAAGGCATGATGCTATTTGCAGTCCAGCCCGAAGGCATACTTGGCTCCTTTTCTTAAGTTATCTTTTGCCCAAAGCGGTTGAAGATTTGTATAATGAAAACACTCTCGTTTGAAAGGCATACCTATCTATATTACTCCTTCGTGCGGATATATTTTATCAATTTCGACCGGCTTGATATCCGCACAAAATACGTCACTGTTTTGGCTAGCGACTTCGGCTAGTTCTAGTGATGAAAAAATTCCATACACTACGTCCAGGTCATCTCGTTCGGTTCTAATTAACAAAAAGACTTTCATAGCACCACAAGCTGTGTTTGCACGGACCAGACGCGCTTATCAAATGCCTCAGTCTCTTCAGACAAGTAGCTTTCGGCGATGCTGTAATCTGTAACGCCACTGGCAGCGCGTGCGCGAAAAATAATCCGCTGATTCGCCGCGTCGATGTCAACGAGCCGAAGCTCCGAAGTTCGTAACAAAATAAGATTTGGCGCACGACCCACTGTAATGAATTGTTTCATGTTTTTAATTGATATTGTTTTACCGGCATGTTCATTCAAGACTAACGCCGTATCGGCGATTTGTCAAAGCTATGTGTAGTTATACCAGTCATTCACGTCCGCCCGCGTTGTCGCGGCATTTTTCCACGATTGTTGAATCGCCGGGAGTGCTGACCCCGCGACACGAAATGCCCCGCCTACACCTTGCCCCAATGCTAACGCCTGGGCTTCTCCCGCTCTCGCTCCAATATCTGCTTGCTGCTGCGCAAGTTGGTTGGTCGCTCCTACTCGTGCTAGCCAGAGTTGTGCGATATCCGTGCCGCCAAGCCCCGCCTGCGGCATCATTGCGTTAGATTGTGTAAGCGCCGACTGAAGCGCTTGCTGTTTTGCAAGCTGTTGCGCCTGCAAGTTTGGAAAGAGATTTCCGAGAATTCCGGCTCGACTTTGTTCGAGTTGCTGTGCGGCTCCCGACAAAGCGGCTGCGCGTTGTTGCCGCTCCGCCTGAAGCTGTAATCCGCGCTCGCCAATCATTCGCGCGGCTTCTACCCGTTGTCCGCCCGCTCTTGAGCCTGTGGCTCCGGCGCGCGTAAGGCCCGCAGTGACTAACTCCGCTTGCAAATCCTTCGGCAATGATGCACCTGCGTCTAGTTCGCCAAGTGCCGCGTCGATGAGACGCTGCTTAAGTTCGCCCGATACATTCGCACCCATCGCTTCCGCTTGAGCTTGCTTGGCGACAACGTCACCCGCCGCACTCGGTCCGAAAAGTTCGTCAATACTTTTTTCTATTCCCTCTTCTGCCTTATACCGGGAACGAAGAAGCGCGGGGTCGGTTTGCGCCTGGAGCGCAAGACGATTTCTTGCTTTGTCGATATCTGCCGCAGTCGCTTGCGCGCCGATTTTCTCCGGCGCAAGTTCGTCGTAAACAAACTTACGCTGCTTTTCGAGCGCCTTGATTTGCATGTCGGCGGCTTCTTTCATCGCCGCAGCCGTAATGGCCGCAGAAGCCACTTGCCCGATTCCTGAAAATATATCTGACATATGGCTATTCTATCCCCCGCTCCACCTGGCACCTTTTTTAAAATTCTCTGTAGCGAACAGAGGTTGAAGGTTCGTATAATGAAAACATTGTTTCTGATGCTCTGAGTTTGAAAAATCAAAGCTCGCGCAGGGGCGAACGTGGTCAACATGCCAAATCGCACCGTAATTTCCCCATGACATTCCGGGGCGAAATTGTTTTTCTAAGTAAACTCGAAGTTCTGGTAAAGGAATTCCTACAAGCTCTTTGGTGTGCCCGACTTTTATCTTTCCCTTCAATGCGTCAGATAGCCGTGTTCCTAAAATCTTCCTAAGCTTTTGTTCTGGAGTCTGAAACTTATAGGATTTTTTCCTTTGCTCGCGCCGCTTTTCTGGACTCCGACTCGGCCAATCTTTCTTCGCCGGGTTATTTTTTCGCCATTCTTTTGCGCGTTTTAAAACACGTTCCCGGAACGCTTTGTCAACGCTATATCGTTGGCGCTCGTGCTCCCGCAAGGCATCATGATTAACCATCCGATAGGCGGCCTGATACCGGGCTTGATATTCTTTAGGGCTACAAGTCAAGAGTAAAAACAGTTTCAGATTTTTTATAGCCCCGTTCAGAATAGATTCGCCCCGTTTTTTCGGGGTTTAGGGATTCATACGCGGCTATGGAAATTTTCTCACATCCTGCAAGTTTTGCCTCGCGCTCACAAACATCAAGTAATTCTCTCGGACGCCCTGAACCGCGAAGACGAGCTTCCGAAAACCAAAAGGATATGTAAGCGCGCAGGCGTCCGCTAAAAATATGCGGATGAATCAACATCCCTATGACGCAGCCTTCATCAGCCCAAGTTCGTGCTAAACCTAGCTCCATCCATTTTTGCCATTGGACAAATAGATATTTTGAATTACCGTCGGTTCTGCCAGCCTCTCGCTCTACGTGCCGGAAAATCGGCTCTAACCCTTCGTGGAACTCATGGGGTTGAAGCTCGCGTGTCATCTACTATATAGTGCGGGTTTTAGCACGCTTTGGCTAGGTTTTTACGAGCGTCCAAAGCGCGACAGTAGGTGGATATACTGGAGACGGGCCAGTTCCGGGCGTTTCCACGGTGTCGGTCTCGCCAAATGTCTCAAAAGCCGCCCTTACCGGCACGTTGGTATCTACCGTGAGCACGGTTTCCGGAGTTGCGCCCGAATCTTTTGCCGCACCTACAATATAGCGTCCGCGAAGGGTCTGGTTCGTCGCTCCAAAAGCGACCCACCCAGGGTTGCGCAGCAGTGCTTCTGTCAATGTAGACCAAGCTACGAATTTTATGTCGCCGATAACGCCCGCTACCGTGCGCCAGCCTCCTCGCTCCCACCAAATCTCGACTGAAATATCTATATCGTAAAAACGCTGGAGTTCTACCGGCTGCGAAGGCCGCGAAGCGGTCGGCCCCGCAAGAGGTATGCCGACGAAGGTAATCCATTCCGCTCCGTTGAAGCGCAGCCAGCTTATCGGGTTTCCCGACGAATCGACGCGCAGCCAAACCGGCGGGTCCGTGGTTGCCGGAGTCGTGCTGCTGGTTTGAAACCAGAGTTTTTCGCTGTCTTCGATATTTATCGGGATATAGCGTTTGGTCGCTTCATCGAAAATATACCAACGGTCGCCATTCTTCAGCCAAGGCCCAACATTGCTCGACGGCTCTGCATCAGAAACTACAATAAAGCTCACGCCCGATGCAGAAACTATTTTGAGCCTTTCCACCACGGCCTGCCGAAATTGGTTGGGGGTTCCTCTGAAGGTTTCCGGTATGGGGGCCGACTGAATTATTAGACCGGTTTCTGACAAGGGCATGTTGATTCCTTAATAGTGTCTGACGTCTTGTAGTTTATGAGGGGCATACTGCGTCAGTAGTTCTTCTGCCCACTTAACTAAATCTTCCACGGATTGTTTCGGCCCGTGCCCGCCCGTTCGTAGCTCTAAATTTTCTGGTCGGTTGTCACCTTTGACACCGTTTTTGTGATGCACGGTTTCGGACGCAAGCAACGAACGGCCCAGAATCTTTTCCATTACTCGCCGGTGTTCGCGTTGCTTTTCCGGGCCTATGTGAACGTATCCCTGCCCGTCCACCGTGCGACCGCCTTTCCAGGCATAGTGGGCGACACCCCGGCAAATATTTTCTTTTCGCAGACAGCCACAGCTTCTCGTGTGTCCATTAGTGAGTTGCGACCCCCTAACGCTTCTAGCAGTCCCGCCGCAATCGCAACTGCAAACCCACATAGAACAGGTGCTTCCATCAGGAAAGCTTTTATTAGGTAGCCTCGCGGCAACCGTCAGTTTTTCAAAACGCATCCCCAGTTTGATTTTTGTTCGGCGCATACCTAAAGGCTACCATCAATACGCCTCAATTACAAGGCACTCAGGGCCGACCGAGCAGCCCGAATCACGATAGTAAACTCCTACCGGAGTATTGCCAACTCCTTTGAATCCTACCCAGGGCGCCGTAAAAAACGGTGCGATGGTTTTTCCCACTTCCAAAAACACACGCCAACCGCAACCGGTCCCGCTACTGGGGTGTGAAGTAAAGTGGTCCACGCGGGCAAAAGTAAGTTCCTGGCCGTTAAACGAAAAAGCGGTCGGATTGTTCTCTTGCCAGAAATAAGTAAATGGCGGAGAAATTTCTCTAGCCGGAAAAGTTCCACTCCACGGCGTTGAAGCACTCGGAACAAAATCCGGGCATTGGTCGAAATCCGCCGCGTCAAAGTCTTTTATACGAATTTGCGTAGGCAATTCAGGATATATCTTTGTTCTATACAAAGAAAACGTGGGGTCGGAACCGCCGCCGGGATAGTCAGCGCCAGTGCCTAAACCATCGAACTGAAGCGAAACCTGACCTTCCTGGCCTGCTTTCGTTAAAGATTTACCTATCGGCACGCAAGCTTCAACTCCGGCTATGGCCGGGTCATTACAATCCCCATTTTGGTCCCAATATTGAGCGCTGCCGGTAGGGAAAAGAACTTTGTATTGCTGAATGCGAAAGTCGCCGGGGTCGGGGTTTCCGTCAAACTTATAAGCACCGCCGTCGTAAGTCGCTTTGTAATCACCAAGCGGAAAGGTCCCCCAAGGACTCGTTACCAGGCCAGATGGACCGGAGGCAATAGTCTTTGTTCCCAGAAACACATTTTCCGGCGTGCCCAAATCACAGGGCGTGTCCGTCCCGGTTTCGGGGGGACAGCCTTCTTTAATCGTAACGGTAGCCACATCGGGAAACCCAACCGCATAATGAACAGTCGGCTGAAGAGAGACAATCACAGTTTCATCTGATTCAACAGTTTCGTCGAAACGGCCTTCGACATACATGAAAACTTCGGCCACACTATCGGGCATGAAAATTTCCCAAACATTGCCGCCGACATTATTCAAAGTTGTCGTAGCAGTCAGGCTGTAATCGTCTGACGCTCCGAACGTGGCTGTTCCTGAAAGGACAAATCGAGCAAAAAAGTTTCCAGCCAGCGGGCCGTTGCGGATAAAACGAAAAGCGCCCGGTTCATCATCGACTTCATAAGTCTCCGGCACGTCGGCCACGACAGTCATAGTCGGCGCTGGACCGGCACCGGGTGCAGACGTATTAATCGGGTCGGAAAGTTCCGATTCGCCTTCGCGCGTAATGACCGTAATTGAGTAAACCCCGTCCGGCACATCGAAAAAATTGTCTGATATACATTCGCCGATTAACGTCCACTCAGTTCCAATTAACTGATATACGTTGTAACAAAGTCCCCCGTCAACTGTGCCCCAGACGAGCCGAAAACCGGTGCCTGTGGTTTGCACAAACAGCCCAGTGACTTTGAAGCGAGGGTGCGCCGAAAGAGCGATTGAGGGCTCTCCTGTGCCGGTGAAGTCTCCATCGCAGACCGGGGGCGCTACATAATGTAGCGGAAGGCGCCTTAGAAAAAGATATTCCGTCTTCACTCTTTTCCTTCACTGAAGGTCGGAGTCAATTTTCCAGCGAGAAAAACTCCTGCCTGATAGGTCGCAATCCGAGTTGCAAGCCTATCGGCGGCTTCCTGGCTCACTACTGATTCTCCGTAGCCGACTCCGACTTCTGAAAACCCGTCTTGACTTACTACAACAGTTTTGTTGCTCTCAAAAAAAGGAATCGGGGCAGCCGTTAATTCGGCGGTAACTTCGGCCAAGGTTTCGCCTTGCGCACCAAAGCCATCAAAACGAAGTGCATTGATTTTATTTTCATCAACACACGCATCAGAGTCCCCGGATTGGTTTTCAGTCAGCGGCTGCGCCCATGCCCGGATATATCGAATAGTAACCGGTCCGTGCCCAACAATGGTAAGTTGAAAACTCTCATCTCGGTCTTCATTGACCTCCCGCTCGATGGGACACGACATAGTGTCTTCAAAATCATGTCGAACGTCTTCCGTCCTTAAGGTTCGTGATTGTGGTTTAAACGCAAACAAAAGGGAACTCTCTGTGAGTTCTGTAGCCGAGTCAATCGAACCGCGTTGTGCCTTAATTCGCTTGGTCAAAATCCTCTTGTTCGCGCCCCGCATTCCCCCCGCGTAAAACACGGCGATATCAAGTTCTTCCTCTATGGCAGTGATTCCAACATCCGCATAAACCATCATTGCGTCGGTATGCGGTATCTTTAGTCTTTCTGGAGACGTTGCGCCAAAATATCCGCGCGTGCTCACCATCCACGTAATCGGGCACTCGTTATCAAGACGTTCTTCAAGAAAACATTTCCACAACCTATTTTCGCCGTCTTCATCAAAACTCACATGAAAAATCTGTTCAGTTCCCGCAACGATTCCGTAAGCCCATTCCACCGGGCGGCTGCCTGTCCAATACCCGCACCAACTCGGCCCAGAAGATTCTCCACTCAATGTTTCAAAACCTGCGTCATTGAGCGCCCAGGTATGGCGGTTAAATAAATCTTCAGCAGGCAGACTCATTACAATGAATCGGTCGAAAGCTCCGCCAGCGGCTAAACTCAAATCCGAATGCAAAATTCGTTTGGAGATTTGCATCTCAGAATCTCGCAGTGGTAGCCGTGCGCTGTGTTTAGATTGTAGTGCCGCATCCCACGTCACAACTCCTGACGCAGATGAAACCCACGCAAGTTGACCAAAATGTGCCACGAGTGACCGCTGAGACGCACATCCAGTTTTGAAAATCTCGCGACTAAAGTTTTCCGTGTCGCTCCACAAAGCCCGATTGCGAATGCTTGATAACAGGATATGTGTCGTTCGCTCCGTAAAAACCAAAAGCTGGGGTATGTCGATGCTTTCAGGTGTCGGTGACATGGCTGTTACTTCGCCCGGAAAAGAAAAAGCGGCGGCTCCAACCAAATAAATTTGTTCTCTGAAGCTAAACGGGTTGAGGTAGTCTGAGGCGAAAACCAACGTGCCAACTGCAATCCAGAGACGTTCGCCAGACCACGCCATCGCACTCCCGGCAGGAGTCTCATAGGAAAAATCCCTGATATGGCCGGAGTTGCTGCCGTCGTAGAACCCTGGCGCAGTGCTTCCGCCGTCTTGGATTATCAACACGTTTTTCGGTTCGATGATTTCGATTGCTGAATCAAAAGAGGTATCTAACCGCCGAGCGCCTTGCTCGGTGTTCGCCCAGAACATCTGCTTAGCGTGCGGTGAAAAAAGAAGATTTGTGATTAGCCGAAATTCTTTGAACGGATAATCAGCAACGTAAATTTTTCCGTCAACCGCTACGACGAATTGTTCGAGACCGAGCTTTGGGCGAAAAATCGTGCAACCCTGAAGCTTGCCGTGCGGGAGTTGGACAAGGCATCGCATACCGGGGCGACACGAAATAACGCCGCCTATATTGAAAGTGTTCATGCTTTCAAAATAGTAACCCAAAGGCAATTGCCCTGGGTCAGTGTCACTTTTTGCGCCACGGAAGAAAGTCTCGTCTATGTCGAGAAATCGGTCGGCCATTTAAATTCCTACCCCAAATAAGGCGAGCGTTCCGGTCGGCGGTCCGGAAGGCGCTGGCGGTTCTTCTAAAAATACAGAATAGTTCTGCGGTTCGTGAACGTTTTTCCAAGCAGACGGAACTACCCATTCAAGGTCATTATGAAAAACTGGATAGATACATCTAAAAGCACCGCCGCCCGAAGTCGCAATCCGAGAAATTATATTCCCAGACAAATTCCAAAATCCCGCCTTGCGCGACCGCCTTGCGCGACCGCGAGTCCATCGGTTTGCGTTTCCATCCTCTACCACCGACATCTGGGAAGTGTCCAAACCAGTATCTAAAGATAAGCATTCGCTGTTCGCCCGTTCTAATGCAAACGGCGAACAACCGCGCCGAGCTATCCAACGCGGAGACCCGAATCGCGGCGTCTTGCAAAGAATTAAACGCGAGAGAGTTGATACCCCGGCGTTGATATACTCTCCCGATGCTGTCGCGCTACGTGAATTAAACTTTTCTGATGTCCGGGCGGTATCCCCGCCAATTGTCGCCCGATTTAAAAAATCCAAACTGCGATTTGTTACCGCCGCTGCTACTCCAGAGAGCCATAGAGTTAGAGCTAACCCTTTTGTTCCGTCCGTAACTGGACGGAACGTCACATTACTATCGACGCCGGGCGCACCGTTTATGCTATAGGTTGCCATTTGTCTCTACAGTTCTTCAAAAATGCCCGTTGAACTACAAACCGAAGTTCCCGAAGCCGACCTGACGGAAACAATTTCACTATTCACACAATAAAGTTCTTCTCCGGGCGCGGCAACCCAGCGAATGAACCCACCAAAAGCATTAAAAGCCAGCGATAAAACGGGATTGCCGACTAAAGCTTGCGTGGCGCTATGCTTATACGCCCCCGCCGCCGCAGGCGACCGGGTATTGAATTTTTCAGGTGGAATTGCTGTGCCCCCCGTGTAAGTCGTTCCAGCACGCTGAACCGAGACTCTGTTTACTGCGCTCGCCGTTGCCTCACCGCCGATTATCAATTCCAAAATTCGGATTTCACCGGCTGATGCGGCCTGAAAGGCGATATGGTCGGCGGTTGTCGATAGGGCCGCGCCCGCTCGAATGATTGAGTAAACCGGGTCATCGGGACAGTAATCACGATTGACCTGCTCATATTGTGTCCATGATTTTTTAGACCGCTCTCTGGCCTCTTCTAAAGACCGCGAAGGGTTTCGCAATTCTGTAAACCAGTTTTGGCGCTGGATTAGCCGTTTGATTTCGTTTGGACAAATTTTCATGGTTCTGTTAAATACTGCACGATTCCGTTTACTCCACCTAGGGTTGATACCACTGATAGTGCTTCGTTTACGCCGGTTTGAGCGAAAATTGACGCAGGATTCACCTGAATAGCAAATCCCCCATTTATCGCCAGAGTCATTGCACCCGTTAAATCGGACGTTCCAGTGAATTTCACCGTTCCCGCCAAAGTTGACATAGTTAGCAAAACGCCGACAATCTTATGCTTGTTGCCCGGACTCGCTGCCGCAATTTGTGTAGTTCCCGGCACTGCTCCCTGAGCTAACACGAAAAAAAGTATTGTTTTTCCGGCGTTTTGGGCGGGGGTATTCGCAACCGGGATTGAAGTTTGGTCACTAGCAATCACGACGGGCACTGAATTCGCCATAATTTTCTGCCCCACAGTCGGAGCAGTAGAACCGAGCCAAGCCCCGACATTTTCATCCAGCCTTCCACCTACAAGAGCCGCCGGAAGCTGCGGAGTATCAATAGTCAACGAAGCCCCATTATCATCGACGCTGACCGGTTCTGTTACGCTAACTGTTCCTGAAACCGGGACCGGCGTTGCTCGAAGTTGCGCGTCAGTTAAAGGACCGGAAACCGGGACTGGGGTAGCCCGGAGTTGAGCGTCTGTAAGA
>Ga0184639_10000151_pt1 | contig 24348 bp, 18 predicted proteins | sample PLM31_170_b2_FD_133155 | JGI IMG/M metagenome (GOLD analysis project Ga0184639, IMG submission 133155) | Groundwater sediment microbial communities from an aquifer in East River, Colorado, USA - PLM3-1_170_b2 | ecosystem: Environmental > Terrestrial > Soil > Riparian zone | place: USA: East...
CGGCGACGAAGACCCCGACCGGGTCCGCGAGGCGTACGGCGACTCCGTCTACGACCGGCTGGTGGACGTGAAGACCACGTACGACCCCGACAACGTCTTCCACCACAACCAGAACATCCGCCCAGGGTTGAGCGACGGTGTGGGTGGTTCCGATGGCGCGGGCGACGTTTGATCGGTGTGGGCTGGTGTTGGGTGGGGGTGCGACGCTGCCGGAGGCGCCTGGCGGAGCATCACCGTACCGCGCCCGAGGAGGCTTACTACCGCCGTCAGACGGCTCCGGCCGAGCTGGCGGCACTCACGTAGCGAGCTCTCCGGAGAAGCCGGTACGATTCAACCCTCGGGGCTCGCCTGACGCGCGTCGCAGCCGGCGAGGTCGAGATCGAACTCCCGTTCCGCGAGGACCTCACCCAGCAGCACGGGTTCCTGCACGCAGGCGTGGTCGCAGCCGTGCTGGACAGCTCCTGCGGCTACGCCGCGTTCAGCCTCATGCCTCCCGGTGCGGGGGTGCTCAGCGTCGAGTTCAAGACGAACCTCCCCGCCCCCGCCAGCGGCGACGTTCTGGTCGCACGCGGCCGCGTGCTCCGGTCCGGCCGCACGATCTCCGTCTGCCAGGCGGACGGCCTCATGCGCACGGGGAGCGAGGAGGTCGCGGTCGCGACGATGCTCGCGACGATCATGACGGTGATGGATCGCGAAGGGATCGTCGGGTAGGCCGTGTTGAATCCACGGACCAGATCAAACATGGCGGGTGGACCGCTCCGCGCGGCGACCATGTAGACCTGATACGGGAGCGGACCGTTGCCTTAGCCGCTTGCGCTGTGACCGATTTGGGACCAGTTCAGCGTCCCACCCTGTCCTCTTCGGCACCCAGGGACAAAAGCCACAACAGGGTCGGCCAATCCCTGGGGAACTGTGTGGGCAACCGCACCACAAAAGCCACAAAAGGGTCGAGCCCGCCGTGGTGGCCGGGCTCTCGTTTGTGCGTGTGGTTGGGGTTTGGCTACGCTTGGCGCTGCTTGGCCGACCGCGAGGTGAGGACTACTCCCTCACCAGCGTGATCGCGACCAGCCACTGATGCGCGTCATCCGGATTCCCCTGCTGGGTCGACCGCGCCAGGGCGGTCGCGATGGCCTCGCCTTCCTGGAAGGCCGCATTCCCCTGGGTCGTGACACGCACCTCCCATTGTCCCACCTCGGGTGTGCACGTGATGCGGGCGGTCCCCTCGGCGACCGCGCCCGTGGAACGCTGCGACACCGTGACTCGTAGATCGACCGGCTGACCCTCGGAGCACTGGATGGGACCCGTCACCACGATGCCGCGGCCGTTGTCGGTCAGTCTGGCGGTGGAGTCGATTGTGTTGAGAGTGATCCTCGCGTAGGCGAGAGCGCTGATCAAAGTTCCGGCAAGGATCGTGAGGATGGTGGCCGCCATGAGACGATGCATCGCGGGTCTGGCTGGTTGCGTGAACATGAGGCGTGCCCTCTCTTGGGTGGAGATCCGTTACATCGCGCGGTGAACTGGGGTTCCGTCCCGGGAGGTACTCCATGTATCTCGCTTGTTGCAGGAAAAGGACTCTTGAGAATCGCTGGACGCGCTCAGCGTGCGTAGCGATGTAGCGAGAGGCAATAGAAGTATGCCATAGAACTCATTAAATGGCAAGCAAATAGAGGGGCCGGCTCGACAGGCACTTCCCTCGCGATTATGCTTTATGTTATAAAGTACTTCGTGTAGGTTGCCTGAAGTGTGCTGGGGGCTGAATCCCGATTTGAAGAAAGGACGACATTTATCATCATGCAAAACAAAACCATTATCCGCATTGTGCTCACGACAGCGTTCATATTGCTGCTGCCCTTGTTGGCGATGCAGTTTACCGATGAAGTGGTCTGGAACCTGACCGATTTCGTTGTAGCCGGCGCCCTCCTGGTAGGCACTGGTTTCATGTATGAGCTGGTAGCGAGGAAGGGGCGCAATATCGCGTACCGAGCCGCCGTCGGCATTGCGCTCGCGGCAGCGCTCCTCCTCGTCTGGATGAATCTTGCCGTCGGCATCATCGGGAACGAGGACAACCCCGCTAACTTGATGTATATCGGGGTGCTCGCCGTCGGACTCATTGGTGCCGTCATCGCGCGCCTAGGGCCGCGTGGAATGGCACGCGCGTTGTTCGCGACAGCGCTCGCTCAAGCGTTCGTCGCCGTGATCGCGCTGATGATCTGGAAGCCCTCGGTTACCTCCGATAGTAGCGGGTGGGGCAGCGCTGGCGTGTTGGGTGTGTTTGGTTTGAATGCGTTCTTCGCCATGCTGTTTGTCGGATCGGCTTTGTTGTTTCGACGCGCGGTGCGCGAAGGCAACTGACCTGGGGTAGAACCCACGGCTTGATTTGCCGAGATATACCTTGGGGCCAATAGCCGCCGCGATCGCGTACGGCTCCCTTGTCGCGACGCTCCCGAAGCTTCTGCCCGACGAGGAGTGTGGTCACGGCAAAGGCAGTCCCGCCCTCCGAGCGCGCCTCCCCGCCCTTCCGTGACTGCTGACAGGCCGCGCTCCGGCGGCTAGACTGCTCAGCCATGCCCCTTTCCCCGAAAACCCGCCTTGGCACCTACGAGATCGTCGGCCCCCTCGGCACGGGGGGAATGGGCGAGGTCTATCGCGCGAAGGATCTCCGCCTTGGGCGCGAGGTCGCGGTGAAGGTGCTGCCAGAGGCGGTGGCCTCCAACCCCGACCGGCTCGCCCGCCTCGAGCGAGAGGCGCGCACGGTGGCGGGACTCAATCATCCAAACATCGTCACGCTCTTCTCCGTCGAGGACGAGGACGGTATCCGCTTCCTCACGATGGAACTCGTCGAGGGCCAAACCCTCTCGGATCTCGTCGCACCCGGAGGTCTTCCCCTCTCGCGCATCCTGGATCTCTCGATCCCGCTCACCGATGCCCTCGTCGCCGCCCACGAGCGCGGTGTCATCCACCGGGATCTCAAGCCCGGGAACGTGATGGTGACGCGCGAGGGGCGGGTGAAGGTCTTGGACTTTGGCCTCGCGAGGATAGAGGGGATGGGAGCGGCAACAGAGGCAACCGCCCTCGCCGCCACGGCGGAGTCCCCGATCTCCAGCGCGGGCCACGTGCTCGGCACGATATCTTACATGGCGCCGGAGCAGTTGCGCGGCGAGACCACGGACGCGCGATCGGATCTCTTCGCTCTGGGGATCATCGTCTACGAACTCGCCACAGGCCGCCGGCCCTTCACCGGCAACAGTTCCATTGAGATCAGTTCCTCGATCCTCCGCGACACGCCCGAGCCCCTCTCGCGAATTCGCGGCGATCTTCCGGGCGACCTCGAGCGGATCGTGAGCCGGTGTTTGGAAAAGAGCCCTCGGGAGCGTTACCAGACCGCCCTCGACGTGTGCAACGAGCTGCGACGCATCAAGCGCACCCTGGAGCGTGAGGCTCCTGCGAGAGGAGCTCCCCAGCCCTCCGCTTCGATTGCCGTTCTGCCGTTCGTGAACATGAGCGGGGATCCTGAGAACGAGTACTTCTCCGACGGACTGGCGGAGGAGCTGCTCAACGTGCTCGCGAAGATGCGGGGCCTTCGCGTGGCTGCACGGTCCTCCGCGTTCACGTTCCGGGGCCAGAAGGTAACCGTCGCCGAAGTGGGCAAGGCGCTCAGCGTATCGACCGTGCTCGAAGGCAGCGTGCGCAAATCGGGCAACCGAGTGCGGATCGGAGTGCAGCTCGTCAACGTCGCCGACGGCTACCACGTGTGGACCGAGACATACGACAGGACGCTCGACGACATCTTCGCCGTTCAGGACGACATCGCACAATCTGTGGTGAAGGCACTGCGAACGACCCTGCTCGGCCAAGAGCCCGACTCCTCGGCGGGCAGCGAGGTGAAGGCGGAAGTCGCCGACGCGGCAAAGGGCCGAGGACAGAATCCTGAAGCGCACCGGCTTTACTTGCAGGGGCGATATCTCGTCGACCGCCTCACGCGGGAGAATCTCCTGCGCGGCATCGAAAGTCTGCGAGCCGCAATCGACATCGATCCGACCCACGCCCTGGCGTGGGCTGAGCTGTCGACGGCGTATTTGCTTCGATCCGGCTATGGGTGGGGGCCGCACGCCGAGGGACTCGCCCGGGCGCGCGAGGCCGCGCGACGTGCGATCGAACTTGAGCCTGCGCTCGTGGAAGGGCACGCGGCCCTGGCCTGGGTGCTGATGATCAACGACTGGAATTGGACGGGTTCCGAGGAGTTGTACCAACGCGCGCTGGAGCTGGCCCCTCGCAATGTCGCGGCGTTGACCGGGGCTGGTTGGCTGATGTGCGCCACCGGCCGGATCGATGAAGCCATCGCGCTGTTCCAGCGCGCGGTCGAACAGGACCCATTGAGTTCCGCGGCGCACCAGAGCCTGGCGTCAACGTATTACTACGCGGGCCGGCTCGATGAGGCCGAGACCGCGTTCCGGAAGACACTGGAACTAGCGCCGAAGCGAACCGAGACGCGATCCAACCTCGCCATGGTATTGCTGCGGCTGGGTCGAGATGTGGAATCGCTCGACGAGGCGACGCGGGAGCCCTACGGCGCATTCGGGCTTTGGGCGCTGGCGATCGTGCATCACGCGCAGGGGCGCGGCTCCCAGTCGGATCAGGCGCTCCGCGAACTGACGGAACGCTTTTCGATCGATGGCGCCTACCAAATCGCCGGAGCGCACGCAGCGCGCGGAGAGATGGACGCTGCCTTCGCATGGCTCGAGCGCGCGTACGATCAGAACGACGGCGGCCTGATGTACCTGCTCGGGGATCCGGTGTTCGAGGCGGCGCGTAGAGACCCGCGATGGAGCGGGGTGTTGGCGAAGATGGGGTTGACGGCGTGAGGAGCATCGCAGGTTCGGGGAGGACCCTCCGGACCCGAGTGTGGGCCGCCCAAGCCGCGGTGTTCCTCGCAGGCGCGCTTGGCAGGCAGGAGGAGGCAATCAGGTCGTTCGAAGAAGCGGTGCGCTACTCAGGTGGAAGTCCTTACGCGATCGGATACCTCGCGTGCGCGTATGCCGTCGCGGGGCGGCGGGTTGAGGCAGAGCGCCAGCTCGCGGCGCTGCACGATCGCGCCCAACACGGTTGGGTTCCCGCCCTCAGCGTGGCGATCGCGCATCTCGGTCTGGGCCCCGTGGACCGGGTATTCGAGTGGCTGGAGCGCGCATACGAAGAGCGAGATTTGTGGTTGCTCTGGCACACGTACGATCCGATTTTCCAAACCATCCGCTCGGACCCGAGGATGATTGATCTCCTCCGCCGCCTCGGTGTACCGGAATGATTTCGACCAAGCTGATGGAAGGGTTCGAGGCGTGAGATGCCGCTGACCTCTGGCACTCGCCTCGGCGCGTAGAAGATCGTCGCGCCGCTCCGCGCAGCGACCTTGGGAACACTTGACAGCTGCCGGCCTTGGGAGCATGCTTTGTATTGCAAAGTACTTCGTACCACTGCGATGACGGGCGGAGTCACCAATGGAGGGACCGTGACATGCGGACGAATGTGCTCTTAAAGGCGTTCATCGTGGGTGGCGTGGCGGTAGCGTTCATGGTGCCGCTCACCATGATTTGGCGAGTGGTCAAGGATCGATCCCGCTATCGCGGCACCGTAACGACCGAGGTCGCGAGGAGCACGGCCCAGAGTCAGACCCTCGTGGGTCCTCTCGTCGTCGTGCGCTACCGGGAAATTCTGCCGGCGGTTGTGAAGGGCGACGTCGAGCAGGTCCGGGAGGGCACGGACATTATGCTGCCGGATTCGCTACGGATCCACTCCAGGGCCCGTGCAGAGACGCGGCAGCGCGGGATTTACCGCGTGCCCGTGTTCCGGGCGTCTACCGGGTTTGCCGCTGCCTTCACGTTGCCGCCACGGCTCGGCTTGGGCAAACGCCACCTTGTGGAGGAGCCGAGAGCCGAGGTCGTCTTTGGAGTCTCCGACCCGCGCGGCATCCGGGCGCTCCCGGAAGTGAAGCTCGACGGCGCGATCCTAGAACCGCGCCCCGGCGCGGGCCTGGGCTGGCTCAAGCACGGATTCAGCGTGGCGCTTCCCCCGGAGGCCACGGGACGCCGGGTGGCAGTCGACGGAACCCTTGAGCTGATGGGCACCGACCGCCTCATGTTTCTCCCGATTGGCGCCGTCACCGACGTCGAGCTATCGTCCGATTGGCCGCACCCTGGCTTCGTGGGCGCGTTCCTCCCCGACGAGCGTAGCGTTTCCGCGCGCGGCTTCCAGGCGCATTGGAAGCTGTCGCGCTTCGCCACCGGGGTCGACGACGCAATGGCACGTATCCGGGACGGCATGAGCCGCGGCGCTCCCATCACCGCCGAAGGCAGCGACGGGGCACCGGCATTCCCCAGCACCGACCTCGGTGTTCGTTTCGTTCAGCCGGTCGACGTGTATGTGCAATCTGAGCGCGCGGTGAAGTACGGGATCCTATTTGTCTTCCTGACCTTCGTAGCGTTCTTTCTCTTCGAGGTCCTTCGCCGAATGGCGGTGCATCCGATTCAGTATGCCCTGTGCGGAGCTGCGCTCGCGTTGTTCTTTCTGCTGCTTGTCTCTCTCTCGGAGCATCTGCCGTTCGCAGCCTCCTACCTGATCGCGAGCGGCGCCTGCGTCGGGCTCGCCGCCTTCTATGTAGGGCACGTTCTAGGCAGCGTGACGCGGGGAGCCTTGTTCGGTGGGTTACTTGGGACGCTGTACGGCTTCCTCTACGTAATCCTGCAATCGGAAGACTATGCCCTGCTCCTTGGCGCCCTTCTCCTGTTCGCAGCGCTTGCGATCGTGATGATCATCACGCGGCGCGTCGACTGGTATCGCCTCTCGGACCAGCCGCCAAGCACACCCGGAGGGACCTTCTGAGTTCTGGCGCCCGGCAACTACCCCTTCGCTCCATGGATGGGCTATCCTTCGCGACGGGCAACTCGAAGGCCGGTGGTTCTTCCATAGGGGTGACGATTCATGGTTCCTGGCGACGAAGGTCCCACGCTCAGCAACGAAGGGGCCATCGGCGCGACGGTCGCGGGCTCGTCACCTCACTCGCGAGTGAACCTGACGGGCCGGCCTGTCACGGCCCGTGCAGAGAGCGCACGGTCCGCGCCAGGCAAGCCCGCAGGTTACCCGCAACGTTAGCGACCAGGAGGGAGATGGCACCAATCTGCAAGTCCAAGGGAAAGCGCATCAGCACGCGCTCTGGTTGAGAATTGATGGACCCAACTCGTTCACACGTAGCGAGACCTACGTAGCAAACGTCAGTACAGCAGCTGAAATCGCTCACACAAGCGCGGGCGATGCAATCACCTACACCCGCAATTCGCCGACGCGCCAAAGTCGCTAACTATTCATTCCAGCGGACGCCTTTGGCGCCCCTGAATTCAATTGTTAGCCGCCTACTTCACTCTCTGACATGAACACCGCAGCAGCCGAGGTCGTCCGCGAGACCGCCACTTCGCGAGAGGAGGCAATCGCCTCCGGAAAGTAGAAGCCGTACTAACGCTGTACTGGAATGGCTGCCGCGGCACGTGATAGGCCACCTCGATCACGGGGTGAGCCCGGTGCTCCTCGATCCGGCGCGCGGCATCAGCCCCCTGAACGTCCTCTACATCCCACCGGGTGTTCATCCCCACTCGGTCGTGGAGAGCGTGCTCTCCTCCCGCCGGGCTTCCGCACGTCCGGCGTCAGCCCTCGATCCTTGCACGGCATGCCTCGAGAATGTCGCGGCTGACGCGATCGGGATCGGCGGCGGCGGCGAACATCTCCCTGTAGCGGGATGCGCCCAGCGTCGCCTCGAGGCGGTTCTCGTACGCGGCGTACCGTTTGACGTTGCGTACCTCTCGGGGATGCACTCCGTCGGCGCGCAGGGCGGCTGCCGCGCCGAATGCCGTTGCGGCGCGTTCGTGCTCGCCTAACTCCATGAATGCCGCGCCGGAGACATCGAGCGCATCTGCCTGGGTGATGCGCGAGCCGACCTCCAGCGATGCGGCGAGGGCGTCGACCACACAGGGCAGCGACCGTTCGGGGCGCCCCACGTCGATGTGAAGGCCGCCGAGGTCATTGGACGAAAGAGCGAGTTGCACGCGATCGCCGATCCTGCGCCAAATCCCGATGGCGATTTCGTACTGCTTGCGTGCGGACTCGAAATTGCCCTCGAGCTGATCGAGGATCGCCAGGTTGTTGCTTGCGTTGCCCTGCGGGTGGTCAACGCCCAGGCTCCTACCGAGTTCGAGGAGTTCCAAATAGGTCGCACGCGCGAGGTCGAGGCGGCCCTCTTCGACTTGCACGTGGCCAAGCCCAGAGAGCACCGGCCCCATGGCCACCCGGTCGCCGATCTCCTTCCACATGGCGAGGCTCTCCTCCAGCGCCATTCGGGCGGCCGGCACGTCTTGCGTGAAGAAGCTGAGAGCACCGAGCGCGTGAAGCGCACGCGCACGGTCGGGTGACGTCCCCTGGACCTCGGGCAGCGCCAGCGCTTCGCGTGTAGCCGGCAGGCCCACGGCCGCGTGTCCGCGCGACCACCAGAAGTTGCCCAGCTCGGCCACGATGCGCAGCGCGTTCGCAGGCGCAGCGGACTTGGCCCAGGCGAAGGCCACGAGGATGTTGTCATGCTCATTCTGGATGCGGCGCGCCGCGGCGGGCGAGCGATTGATGGTCTCTCGTGCGCCGTCGACGATTCGCATGCACCAGTCCAAATGCCGGTCGCGTAGCGCCGGTTCGTCCCCGGCGGCCCCGAGCTGCTCCATGGCGAACGCCCGCAGCATATCGAGCATCTGGAATCGCGACGTGCTCCCGTCGCTCCGCTGAAGCTGGACGAGCGACTTGTCGACGAGTCGCCCGTGCATTTCCAGCACGTCCGGCTCTCCCCTGTCGGGCGCGACCACCGCGTGCGCGGCTTCGAGCGTCCAGCCACCGGTGAACACCGAGAGCCCGCGCAGCAGGGACCTGTCCTCCTCCTCGAGCAGGTCGTAGCTCCACTGAATCGTGGCACGAAGCGTCTGATGCCTGGCGGGCGCGCCGGATTGCCGCGCCGCGCGAATCCGCAATCGGTCACCGATCCGCTCGAGCAATTCGTCCATGCTAAAGAGCTTCACGCGGGAGGCGGCGAGTTCGATCGCAAGCGGGATTCCCTCGAGCCGCCTGCAGATCTCGAGAACGGCTTTCCGTTCCTTCTCTTCAACGCGGAAGCCTGACAGGACGAGCGACGCCCGATCGGTGAAGAGCTCGACGGACGTTTCGAGGGAAAGCACGGGCACCTGATAGCACCGCTCACCCTCGATGCCGAGCGCCTCGCGGCTGGTCGCGAGAACGGTGAGTTCTGGGACGGACCGAAGCAGATCCGCGACGAGCGCACCGGTCGGGTCCAGCACGTGCTCGCAGTTGTCCACGACGAGGAGTCGGCGCGTCCCCGTTAGGGCATCCACGAGGAGGTCGCGCATCGACTTCCCGGGCGCCTCGGCCGCGCCGACCGCCGTCGCCATCATTCGCGCCACTCCCGCGGCGTCGTGGGCGCGGGTCAGGTCGACGAACCAGGCGCCTCCCGGGAATCGCCGAAGGCCTTCGCGGGCGACGTGAACGGCGAGTCGCGTCTTGCCGGAACCCCCCGCACCGGTCAACGTGACGAGCCGGTCCGACGCGATCAGCTCGGTGCAATGATGTGTCTCCTCGGCGCGCCCGATCCAGCGCGTAAGCGCGCGGGGCAGGTTGTTGGGCGCGACACCCGAACGTTCGTGCGTGTCGATGGCCCGCACGGGCTCACCCCGCAGGTAGCGGCCGACATCGGCCATCAAGGCGGCGACCGACTCGTAACGGTGCGCTGGTTGAATGCCCAGTGATCCGATGACGATTGCATCGAGATCGCCGCGAAGCTGCCCCTCCAGCATGTCCGGGGTGCAGCCGCGGGATGTGCTGACGTCCTCGATGGAAGGGTCCGTGGCGTCACCCCGCTCGGCGTTCGACCGCGCGGCACGAAACACGTCGCTCGGTTTGCGGGGATCCGTGTCGCGCAGGACGCGAACCATTTCGAGCGGGGCGGCACCACGAAAATCGTGGGGCCGCCGGCCGACGAGCAGCTCGTGCAGCAGGACGCCGAGCGCATACACGTCGGAGCGCTCGTCCACGGGCGCGTCGATCGCGCCGGCCTGCTCCGGACTCATGTACTCCGGGGTGCCGACCATGTGACCCTCGTGCGTCAGCGGCTCGTCCTCCGCACGGCCCTGGAGCGCCTTCGCGATCCCGAAATCGATGATCCGGGGCGACGCGATCCCGCCCTCCACGGTCACGAGGATGTTCGACGGCTTGAGGTCGCGGTGCAGGATGCCGCGGCGGTGCGCGTGCTGGACGCCCTCGCAGGCCTTCAGGAACAGCTCGAGGCGGTCGCGCGCCGTCAGGCGTCTTGCGTCGCAGTAGCGGGTGATCGCCTCGCCTTCGATCAGTTCCATGACGAAGAACGGACGTCCGTTCGCGGCGCCCGCATCCAGAACCTGGGCGATGTACGGATGCGACATCATGCCGATGGCGCGCCGCTCGGCCTCGAACCGCGCAAGGACGCGGTCGGAGTCCAGGCCCGCGCGGACGACCTTCAGGGCCACCTCGCGGGTGATGGGCTCCTTCTGTTCCGCTCGGAACACATCGCCCATCCCGCCTTCGCCGATTCGCCCCACGATGCGGTAAGGGCCAATTCGCTCGGGAATGTCGGCAGAGGCGATCGTGGTAATGGCCTTCGCGAGCTCGGATCCGAGGCCCTTGGCTAGGGCGCCGGTCTCCAGCAATCGGGCGGCAGCCGGGTCGGCGGCAAGCAGCGATTCGACGTCGCGCCGCAGATCCTCGTCGAGCGACGCTAGGAACTCGGTCCGGGCGGATCCCTCTAGCGCCCGGGCCCGAAGGGTGGCATCACGGATGGCGGTGAAGGAGTGCGCGCTCACTCGGGCGTCTCGCTCAGCTCGCGTGCCAGCCACATCCTGGCCATCGCCCAGTCGTCGTTCGTCGTGCGCTCGGAGACGCCCAGAACGTGCGCGACCTCCTTCACGGTCATGCCGCCGAACACCCGCATCTCGACGACGCGCGCGGCCCGCTCATCCTGGCCGGCGAGCTTGTCCAGGACGCGATGCAGATCGAGCAACTCCAGATCCGGGTCGGGTCCCAGCATCACGTCTTCCTCGAGCGTGACGCGTTGCCCACCGCTTCCGCGTTTCTCTGCATCGCGGCGCCGTGCGTGATCGATAAGGACGTGCCGCATCGCCCGTGCCGCAGTGCTCAAGAAGTGGACACGATCGTTCCACGCGAGATCGGCGCCGCCGATCAGCCGAATGTACGCCTCATGGACGAGCGCCGTGGGCTGGAGGGTGTGATCCACACGCTCGCGCGACATGATCCTCGATGCGATCCGGCGCAGTTCGGCGTACACCAACTCGAGCAGCCGATCCGTCTCCGCGGAGCGTTCGCCGCTCGAGATCCGCTCGTCGCCGATTCGATGCAGCAGTTGCGTGACTTCAGTCGGGGCCGAATCGGCCATCTTGATCTCCATGCCGAGTGGCCATGCGGCTCCGCGCCAAACCGCGGCACAAAAACCGTCTGGCGGGCTTCCTCGGTCGAAACTCAGGAGGCAGAGGATACCGCAAACGGTTGCGAAACTTTGCGTGGAGCAGCACGGCCTGGTGCGGGTCACGGAAAGCCCGGCCGACGAGCGTCGCAAGTCATTATATGCGTGGTAGTTTGGTTGCTCAACGAGAAAGGCCGGGCTGGGACTGCGTACTTGGGCGGGTTTCTCCGCTTCTAGGAGTGAGAGCCGAAATCACCCCAACCCGGAGAAACAGCATGAAAAAGCGCCTGCCGAATGTCCTGACGCTGTTGGCCTGCCTGACCTTCATCCCGCTGCTGGCCGCTTGTGGGAAGAACTCCCCTACGGGCCCGGAGGCTGCGGCGACTCCCGAGCCGCAGACCGAACTCCTGACATTTGTGTTCTTCGACTTCGTGGTCGCCCACAACGACGGCGATCTCATCGGCGACGGGGAGTTCGAGTTCCGCCGGGGTCTCAACGGCAACACGACGTTCACCTCGGTCAAACTGGGCGACGGGGACGCCTGGGTAATCGAAAGCGCTGCGATACGGGTGGAAGGCGAGGGTTCTGAGATCAAGGTCTATTTCGAGGCATCCGAGTGGGACACCGACCTCCTGGGTCGTGACTTCCGCGACGGCGACATGGACAAGCGCAGCAAGACAAACACGCACACCGTCGCCGAAAACCTGAACGGCCAATACTCCATCATGCTGGGCAACGACGATTGCAGGGTGCAGCTGTACTACACGCTCAAAACCGCCCGTCACCAGGTGGGCGAGTAATGGGCCGCACGCGGGAGGAACGGACCATGAGGAACATGCTTCGCTTCGCTGCAGGGTGGCTGGTCGTGGCGGTCGCCGCGACTGGATGTGGCAAGTCGTCCCCGACGGGACCCGAGCCGCCCACCGTGCCGACACAGAAGTATCTCCACCAGACGAAAGTGATCTTCGATCGGATCCACGTCTACAACGACGGCGATCTCATCGGCGAGGGGGAGTTCGACTTCAAACGAGGCGTCGTCGGCAATATCACGCAGAAGTCCGTCGACCTCACGACGGGTGATGACCTGAATATCAATGACGAGGTGCTCATCGGCGGAGATGGGGCGGCGTTCACGGTGTACTTCGAGGCATCCGAGTGGGACACGAATATCCTGGGGAACAACTTCCGGGATCCGGACATGGACAAGCGCAGCAAGTCCGTCGAGTTCACCGGCACGCGCAACAGCAGCGAATCGTACTCCATCACGCTCGGGAACGACGACTGCAAGGTCACGCTGTACTACACCGTGCAGCCGAGGCTCGCGCCCGTCACCCCGTAGCGAAGACCGGCAGCGACAGTAGGTCACCGTCGGCCAAGCAAAGAAGGAAGCCCCAGGAGGGTCATCCGCCTGGGGCTTCTCGTATTACCTTGCCGTGACGCTACTTCGAGGACCGGCTTCCCAACCGACGAAAACCAGATCAAAGTATTTTGCAGACCGTCGCCTTGGCCGCTTGGCTATGCCGCCCCCGCAGGTGGTTGAGTATAGCGTGGTTGGCAGTTGGAGCAATCGCCGAAATCGTGCGGGAGCGACGATCACCAGGGCCGCCGCCTTAAACCACTCGGCCACCCCTCCGCGCTCGCCGCGCAGAGGTTAGCGGAAGGCGGCGTCTTTGGGGGCGAGTTTGATCGTGCTACGGCTTGCCACCTTTCATCCGGCGGGCCACGCGCCGCCTCCACTGGATTTCATGAAATCTGGTGAAGACGCCACTGGATTTCACGGCCGTCTTGAGCTAGCCTCCGGCCATGTACCGGCGCTTGCTCGACCTCCCCACGCTGGCGGCGCGTAGTTTCTTTCTGCTCGGGCCCCGCCAGACCGGCAAGTCCACGCTGTTGAGGGCCTCCTTTTCCGATGCCCTGTTCCTCGACCTCCTGGACGCCCAGACGTTCCGATCTCTCGCGGTGTCTCCCGCCCTCATTGGAGAGCGAGCCCGGGCCTTGAGAGGACGCCGCCGGGTCGTGATCGTCGACGAAATCCAGAAGATGCCCGAGCTGCTCGACGAGATTCACCGTCTCATGGAGCTCGACAAATCGCTGCGCTTCATCCTGACCGGCAGCAGCGCGCGAAAGCTCCGCACCCGGGGGCGCAATCTGCTCGGGGGCCGAGCCGGCCTGGTGCGCATGCACCCGATCGTGTTCACCGAATTGGGGACCGTCTCGCCGCGTCGACCTTGGACCGACCTTCTCCGATGGGGCGGGCTGCCCTCCGTGCTCGATTCCGAAACACCCAAAGAGAACCTCCAAGCCTACGTCGGCCTATATCTGCAAGAGGAGATCCGCGCCGAGGGACTGGCGCGCTCCGTCCCGAACTTCAGTCGCTTCCTCGAGACCGCTGCCGCCATGAACGGCGAGATTCTGAACTACACGAAGCTCGGCAACGACGCCCAGCTCTCACCGCGGACGGTGCGCGACTACTTCCAGATTCTTCAGGATACGCTGATCGGCGACCTGCTCTCGCCGTTCCAGCGGACCCGGACGCGAAAGGCCGTCACCACCGAGAAGTTCTACTTCTTCGACGTGGGCGTCACGAATGCCTTGGTGGAGCGCTGGTCCCTGTCGCCCCGCACGCCCGAGTACGGCCGCGTGCTCGAGCATCTGATCGAACGCGAACTGAGAGCTTCGATCGACTATTTCCGGAGCGACCGGCATCTCTTCTTCTGGAGGTCGCTCTCCCGGATCGAGGTCGATTTCGTCGTCGCCGAGGGGCAGAAGCCCGTGGTCGCGATCGAGGTCAAGGCTTCACGATCCGTCTCTCCTCAGGATCTGAAGGGCCTGCGCGCCTTCGGTGAGGATTGGCCCCGAGTCCGCAAGATCGTGGTGTCTCTGGAATCACACCGGCGCACCACGGAGGACCGGATCGAGATCCTGCCGGTGGAAAAGTTTCTCGATCGGCTCTGGGACCAGACGATTTGATCAGGGGGTCGGCGGCGCTACGCGCCGCCTCCTTCGCCGCTGACGCGGCGGACAGGGTTCAGCGGCTCAGGTTGAGATGGGGGACGAACGCGCCACCACCTGGAAACCAGAATCGTCGAGCCGAACGACCGGATGAGACTCGTAGCGGAAGGCCCCGATTGAGCGAAGGGCTAGGCCTCATTCAGGTCTTGGAGATGAGTTCTTCGACGCTGATGGTGGCCGCACTTTCGACGCTCTGCGCACGACTTTGGTGACTAACCAGTGGTTCTTTCCAAGGCGGCGGACTCGTGCGAACCCTTGGCTCTCGAACATGGAAGCCGTGCCGTTGTGAAGGAAGGAGCCGGCGACTGACCGCCCTTCAACACCTTCGGGATAACTTTCTACCGAGCCTCCGCCGAGACGGGCAATCTCCTGCAGTGCGCCCTTGAGCGCAGTGGAAGCGACTCCTTTGCCGCGGTAAGCCTTGTCAACGAAGAAACAAGTGATTCGCCAATCCGGAAGAGAAGTGAGGCCTTCGCGATAAGCGCGCTGGCGCTTGATGCGTGGAAGTTCATCCGGGGGGCCGAACTGACACCAGCCCACACACGCTGCGCCGTCATAAACGAGGGCGGCGTGAGCGCGACCTTCGCGGACTCGACATTCCTTCTCGGATCGGTTCTGCGCCACGGTCTTGTTGCGCCCCACACCTTCGGGGTGGAAGGCCATGCACCAGCAACCGCCCCATACCCCGTTGTGCCTCTGCACCAGGCTAGCGAAGTCCTCCCACGTGGTTTCCTCCAGAGGCCTTACGCTGAAGGCGCGCACTGTCGCTCCTTTCGATCGAGGCGAGGGTCATCCCCCTGGGGCTTCTCGTATTACCTTTCGGCGACTCGATCGCGACACGGCTACCTCAAATCCGTGTTCCAAATGTCGTGGACGGCCTTCCAGGTCCCGTCCGGCTGCTTCGCCCAAATACAGACGTACTTCCCCTTTTCGCTGACCGGGGCGCCGTCGGGTCCGATGAATGAATCCTCGTACGTGCCAGCCGTGAAGCCGAGATCGCCGCTCTTCGAAACTCCCGCCTGATCGGTCTTCCAGGAGATCGAGAAGGTCGAATCGGCGAAATAGGAAGCCCAGACCTGCTTCGCCGCGGATTGACCGGCGGCCATGGGTTCATTCGGCGGATAGGCGATCGCGTCCTCGGCATAGAAGGCCGCTACGCGGTCCGCGTCTTTTGTCCCGGCCGTCTTCGACCACTCGTCATCAAGCTGCCTGAGCGTCTTCGCCAATGCGTCGGTATCGACCTTTGGCGCGCATGATGTCGACCAGAGCAACGCGACCGCGCCACACGCGACGAGCATGGACCTCAGTCCGAGCGAGCGCTTGATCCCAGCGTACCCGTTCATGCTCTTTTCCTCCCGATACCGGACGGCAGACGACGATCCGAGTCTGCGTGACGTAGATCTCTTCGTACCGCGTGCCACGGACGGCACGAGCTTACCCCGCTGAGAGACTGGCCGCAATGACTCGGAGGGAGTACGTGCTGCCATGGTCGGGGCTTGCGTCGATTCGCTTCGCAGGCGGCGCGTCGGGGTGTGAGGCGAGGAGCAGCCCTATCGCAGAAGCGTAACCTTCTGCCGACCCCTATAGCCGTCCGCCTCGACAACCATGTAGTAGGTGCCGCTGGCGACAGCTCTGCCCCGATCGTCTCGTCCATCCCACGTGCGCGCGTGTAGGCCGCGGGGAAGCGGACCGTTCTGCAGGGTGCGCACGACGGCTCCGCGGGCATCGTAGATCCGCCACGATACCCGGGACTCGCGGAGCACCTGCAGGCGTGCCAGCGTGTGAGGGTTGAACGGGTTCGGGACAGTGGGCAGGAGACGCCAGACACCGGCCTCAACGTTCCCCTCGACGCCGGTCACAGGATAGATCGTGAAGGTTCCCGAGGACCAGTCCCCGGAAATCGTGCCGCCGTCGGTGATCTTCGTGTAGACGTAGTACGTGTTCAGCGAGAGCGCCGCGGGGTTGATGATGTAGAATCCCTGCGCCCCCGGTGTGTTTTGTGAGCTCAGCAGAAAGATCTCGTTTCCATTCAGCGCCGGCGAGGTGTTGACATACACATCGACCCACGTTTCGTTGCCCTCTGGATCGCTCGCCACCCACGTTGTGGTGTAGACGCCGGTTTCGGGTACCATGGTGTCGCCCGCAGGTGGATTCGACACCGTAATGGTCGGCGTGCCGTTCTGGGAAGGATTGATGGTAAGGGAGTAGCCGGCACTTGTCGCCCCGAGAAAGCCGTATACGCGGACGTCGTACCAGCCGGCCGGGTAGTCCTTCAGCGAAATCTTCTCGAAGTTGCGTGTGCTCGCCGATACCTCGAGAACGGTTCCGGCGGCATCGAGCAGCGCCAGATCGAGGTTGCCGTTTGCATTCGTGAAATCGATGCGCACTTCATCACCCATCTCCCCGGGAGCCGGCATGTAAAAGCGGAAGAAGTCATCGTTCCCGCCGGCATGGATCGTCAGACTAAACACCGTCTTGGACGGGCCGCAAGGACCCAGGACCGGGCTATTCGGTCCGCCCACCACCCGCGAATTCAGGTCGGAAATCTGGTCGTTGGGCTCGTAGGCGTCCGGGTTGATCGCGTTCGGATCTGCGATCGTGATCCTGATTCGGGCGATGTTATTCGTTTCGTCGGCTTCCAGAATGTGGTCGAGCGGATCGGCTTCGGATTCCAGCCAGTAGTCACCGACGGGTACCCCTGTGATTTCGATGTACTGACCCTCGAGGTCCTTGGTGTAGATGTCGGCCCAGCCCACGGACAAGCCCTGAACGTTGGAACCACAGGCGATGAACGCAGGACTGGACGGAAACCCGGGGAGAGTATTGTCATGAACGATCAAGTCCAAGACGCAAAAACTCGTCTTAGGCCCCTCGACAACGATGGCTCCAACGCCACTATCGGCTGTAACAGCCCGCAGGCGGTAGACGGCCCAATCCTGAACGTGGATGTGCGCATGCCCGGTGTGATAAAGGAAGGCGCCCGCATCGCGATCGAAGAAGGTGCCGTCATTCTGCCAGATCCGCTGCCGGATATCCTGGGTTCCGTCACCGTTGTCGGGAAGTACGCCGTAGAGATAGAGCTTGTCCAGCCCGATGTTCGCCGTCGCGTTCGAAAGCCGCAGGTGGGTCTTTCCGGGCTCGATGTTTGTGACGATGTTGTGATCGTACAACTCGTTCGTTCGCGTCAGGATGTCCGGACGCAGGTCGACGATCGCGCCGGGCGGGGCAGGGGTCGTGTCCACCTGGACCGTGTACGTCCCCCCCACCAAATCGGCACTATCGATGACCAGGTAATAGGTCCCCTCGGAAAGGAGCGCATCGACGATCGCGGACTGGCCGGAAGGACATAGAGGGTCGCTGTCGTTGCAGTAAAGCTCGTTCTGCTCCACGTCCAGGATGGCGATTCGCGTGTCGATGAGCGCCGCGTTGCAGGTGGTCGCGACATTCATGAGGACCGGCGCGGCAACGGTGACCTGATACCAGTGGTCGGGTCCACCCTCGTTCCCACCGAGTTCGCACGTCACGAGGTAGTCGTCGCAGTCGTTGGAGAGATCCCGGGTTTCGCTGAATGGCAGGCTGGGGATCACCGTGGCCGTGCTGGCGTTGGAGCCAGTGCAGGGCGGCCCTGGCCCCTGCCACTGAACGTTCAGTTCGTAGGGACCGGAAGCCCCGTTCCAACCGTCCACCACGATGTAGTAGGTCCCCGCGCTCAGGGAGAGATTGTCGATGCGTGACTGCGCCCCGCAGGAGGGATCGTCGTCGTTGCAGGCGACCAGCGTGAGGCCCTCCGTGAAAATCCCCAAACGCGTGTCATACGTCGTAATTCCCGCTGTGGAACAGGTCGTCCAGGCTGTAAGGACGCCGCCCTGAAGGAGCGTCAGCTTGTACCACGCATCCTCCGCCGTATCAGTGCCCTGGGTGGTACAGGTGGGGAGTAAGGCGTCGTTGCCCTTGCCTTGCGTGTTGCCCGTGTCTCTGAATATCTGAGCGGAGATCACGGTTGCGTTCGCCGGATTGGAGCCTCCGTCCGTAACTGCGAGCGGCTGCTGAGAGGCGTGCTGCACGGATCCCGCGTCGAGTGGACGCCACGACGTGGCGGCGCCGCACTTCTGCGCGGCTTCATCGGAGGAAGCCTGCGCTTCAGGTAGGGGCAGCTTCTGGGCGCCCGCCGATCCACAGGCCGCGAGAATCCCAACGAGCGTCCCTGCGATCCAAGACGAACGCACCACTGATCCTTATCGGTTAGTTAGGAACCGCGACGGCGCGGGGAGAAGCGCAGCGAGGGCCATCGCTCGTAGTCGCGGCTCCGCGCGGCGGCGTCGACTCTGGGCCCTTGGGGAAGATATCCCCACACCTGGCCCCGAGGTCTGAGCCGCCGCGCGAGCCGCTATGAGCACTGGTGCGAAGATCTCCAGCACTCATGGGCATTTCCCAAGCAAGATTCAGGTCTTAGTGACGATTGCCTCTCGTTCTGCGGGTCGCGCTATTCGAAGCAGCCCCCAGCCGCCGTGTTCATAAGCGCGGCCGCCGCGGAACGTCCGCAGCTGGCATCGGAGCCCTTGCAAGTAAGTGCCGTCAGCAAGTCCTGACAATCGTCGAACTGATCAATCAGGGACAGAGCTGCAGCCGCAGCGCAGAACTGGTTGAAATGGGTCAGGTGGTTCTTCCAATACCCGGGCGAACAAGGCGTGCCTTCGGGCGGCGGCGTGCACTTGCATTCAGGATCGTCGCAGTCGGCGAGCCCGTCGCCGTCGTCGTCTATGCCGTTGTCGCAGATCTCACCCTTGGTCTGGGCGAAGGCGACACCGGTCAGCCCCCCAATGGAACAACAGACCGACAGCGCGAGCAGCAGGAAAAGGAACGCTTTCATGGATGACCCCCCACAGTTCGCTTCGTGAGATCCCCCGACACCAGCATCATCGGGTCAGGCGCCCGATGCCTTCGGCAGGTCCCGCAAAGACATACCATAGTAGTATAACACCCGATGCTCCCATGGGTCAAAGGAATTGATGGCGCGACCGTCTCCCCTGCCCCGCCCTAGGTGCTGACAGGTGGGTCTGAGGCGGCTAAACTGCTCCCCCATACCAGTCCAGCACTCGGAGGGCGCGCAGGGTGTTCCAGCGGCTGGCCCTGCCCACCGCGGCCTCCATGTCGAAGGGAATCCGATCGGGGTGAAGGCGGTTCAGCGGCCACCGCCCGTTCTGGTGCCGTCTCCTCTCCACCAGCTCGACCGCCTCGGCGACCCGTTCGTCGGGCTCGACACCGGCGCTCCTGAGGTAGTCCAGTCCCCGCAGCACGTCGTAGTGCCACGTGGTCGGAAACGAGAAGCGCACCCAGCGGCGATCGATCACCTTCCCGGATCTCAGCGACCTGAGCATGCGACGCTCCAGGAGATAGTCCTGCGCCCGAACCCGGGCGTGCGTCACCGCGGTCGTGGCGCCCCGCGTCTTCTCGTACGCTAGGAGTCCTTCCAGCACGCAGATCGTGGTGTGGAACGAGGATCGCTTGCTCGAAGGGGCCTCGCAGTTCCAGCCGCCGTCCTCGAGCTGCTCATCCAGGAGGCGCTCGAGTAGCCGATCGCTCGCCACGCCAAAATAGGCGCTCGCTGCCAGGATCCCCCCGTTGATGCAGGGCTCGGTCTCGCCATCGAAGAAGGGCCGGCCGTCGAGCGGCCGCCAGGTGATGCGGTCCTGAACGAGGCCGACCGCCCCTCGGACTTTCTCGCTCGCCGGATCCACACCCAAATCACGTAGAAGAAGGAGGGTGTAGATGGTGGTCATCCAGCCCGGATCGTCACTGTCACCCCAGTGGCCTCCGGGTGTCTGAAGGTCGAGGAGCCGGGCGCCCCAACCCTCCGAGGCGACGCGCGACCGCTCGGCGGCGACGGCCTCGTCGGGCTCATCGGTGAGGTCGCGCATGACCTGCCACCGGATCGCCGGATCCGAATCAACCAACCATCCCATCAAACTCATCTGGCCCTGCCTCTCCGACCTGCAGACTAGCGACACGAGTTGCAGACCGTCGCCCTAGCCACTTGGCTATGCCGCTCCTGCAAGTTGTACAGCGCTACTGTCCGGTCGAGTCTAGTGTCCTCGGCTTCGAACACCGCTCCCATCCCGCCCTCGCCGATCTTGCGGTCGATCGGGCGCAGGTGAATAGTTGGCGGAGGGCGCAATCGGGGAAATGGCGCCCATGCCGCTCGATGGTGCTCTCGTTCGTCCTGTGGAATCGCCATGCGAATCGGATGAAGAGCCTCATGGACGACTTCGCCGGCCAAAGCCTGACAAAGGCTCTGGGCTCCCTCGACTCGATCGTTCAATTCGAAACAGAGCCGCAATGGGCCAATGGGGTCAGATCCGAAAGATGAAAGACCTCGAGGCGTGGAGATCCCGCTCGCGTCACCCGTCGAACCCCATCTTCTTTAGTAACGCGCCCCACCGCGGATCGTCGTGTAGGAAGCGCAAGTGGGGGCTGGATTTCATACTGGCGAGTCCGCTGTCCCGTTGCGCGTACGCGCGCTCGAGCCACTCGAACGCCGCGTCCTTCTCGCCGCGGGCCCCGTGGACTTCTGCGACCTGGTAGGCGCACTCCTCCGCGTATTTCCCGATCAAATCCCGAAGCGCCGCGTCCGACTCCGCCCCGCGACCCATCGCGTGGTGAACGATCGCCAGCGCCCAGAGGCGCATGATCTCATCGGGCTCCCGCATCGCCTCCGACAGCGCTTCCTCGCGCCGGTCCTGTGCGAGCAGGGTCTCCGAGAGGGTGGCACGCACCACGCCACTCTGCGGTCCGAGCTCCAGCGCCTTGCGACGCGCCTCCTCCGCTTCCGCGAAGCGACTCTCCGCATGGAGCGCAACAGCGAGATTGTTGTAGGCAGCGGGACTCAGCGGGTCCTGCTCCAACGCGCGACGGTAAAGTCCGATCGCCTCCTCGAGGCGTCCCAGGTACAGCGCCAGCCCGCCGACCCCGCGGAGCACCTGGGCATTCCCCGGCGCCAGCTCCAGCGCGCGGGCGTACGACGCCTCGCCTCCTCGCCAGTCCCAGTCGTGGGCCATCCGGATGTACCCGAGGCTCGCATGCCCCTCCGCCAGATCTGGCTCCAGCGCGAGCGAGCGCTCCGCCGCCTCCCGTGCCCGCTCGTATCCCTCCGCCGCGGGAACCCAACCCCGACCCCCTTCCCTCGCGTACCCCCGGCTGAGCTCCGCCCACGCGAGCGCGAACTTGGGATCACGGTCCAGCGCCTCCTTCAGATAACCGATCGCCTTCGCCGCGTCCTCGCGCGTGTATCGGTCGATCAGATGCCGGGCCAGCAGGCAGAGACGGTGCGCCTCGGGATCGGTGCTGCGCCCCTTCGCCGCCCTCGCCACCTCCGCCTTCGCTCGCCCACTCGCGTCCGAATCCGCCTCCTCCCCCAAAAGCGTCGTCCTCAGCTCCCTCACCACCGACTGCGCGATGTCGTCCTGAACCGCGAAAATGTCCTCCAGCGTTCGGTCGTACGTCTCCGACCAGAGGTGATAGCCGTCCGAGATCTTCACAAGTTGCACGCTGATGCGAACGCGATTCCCGGCCTTGCGCACGCTGCCTTCGAGAAGCGTCGCCACGTTCAGCTTCATGCCGATCGTGGCGAGATCGTCTTTGGTCGCCCTGGACTGGAAAGAAGAGGAGCGCGCCGCTACTCGTAGCCCTCGAATCTTCGCGAGCACGTTGAGCAGCTCATCGGCGAGGCCATCGGAGAAGTACTCATCGTCCGCGCTCGAGCTCCGATTCACGAACGGGAGGACCGCGATCGACGCGAGCTTGTCGGGGACCGCTTTCTCGGGAACCCCGGGTACGCCTCGTTCCACTTCGCGCCGCAGCCAGCGCAGCTCGTTCGCCACGTCGAGCGCGGACTGGGCGCGCTCGCGCAGGTTCTTCTCCAGGCAGCGGCTCACGATCCGTTCGAGATCGCTCGGGAGATCGGCGCGAATCCGGGTGACCGGCTCCGGAGTGTCGCGGAGGATGGAGGAGCTAACGTCGGCCGAGGTCGCCCCGGTGAAGGGCCTGCGGCCTGTGGAGAGCTCGTAGAGGATGATCCCGAGGGCGAAGAGATCCGTGCGCGCGTCAATGGTCCCTCCGCGGATCTGCTCCGGAGCCATGTAGGGCACGGTGCCGAGCATCTGCCGCTCGCCCGTAATGGTGGACTGGGCGGTCGCGTCCAGCGTCGCGCCTTGGGCCGGGGTGTCGCCGCCCGCGATCTTCGCCAGGCCGAAGTCCAACACCTTCACCCTCCCCTCGCGCGTCACCATCACGTTCCCGGGCTTCAGATCCCGGTGGATCACCCCGCGCTCGTGCGCCGCGGCGAGGGCGTCGGCCAGGGGGATGGCGAGTTCGAGGACCCGAGAGAGGGGAAACCCGCCAAGGGTGACGAGGTTGGAGAGGTTCTGGCCCTCCACCAACTCCATCGTGAGGAAGCGGATCCCTTCCTCGTCCTCGACCGAGTGGAGCGTGACGATGTTCGGGTGGTTTAGCCCCGCCACTGCCCTCGCCTCGCGCTCGAACCGGGCGAGCCGATCGGGAGAGGACGCCACCTCCGCGGGCAGCACCTTGACCGCCACCTCGCGGCCGAGGCGCAGGTCCTTGGCGCGGTAGACCTCCCCCATGCCGCCCGCGCCAAGCGGGCCCAGGATTTCGTAGGTGCCCAGTCGGGTCTTGGGGGCGAATGTCATGAGGAGAGGAATCTAGACCTACCGGAGGTCGGCGTCAGCAAGAAGACCAGCAGCGGGAGCGAGCCGCGGCTACCCCTTCGGCTACCCCCGAATGACCTATTGCCCGGGCGCGATACTCCGAGGGGACGTCGCGGAGTCTCGATCTAGCTCTTCAAGTGTCTACCGGATCGGGGGCAGTCCACTGCGGTTCCCGCATCCTCTGGCCTCCTTTCCCGCGTGCGCACTCTCGCTCACGTGGCGAAGGCCCAACCGCCCCATCCCTGTTACTATGACTCGGTCGCCTCGATCGGGGCCGCGGGTTCCCCGCGGTCCATTCCGAAAGGAATGCAGGCCCTTTGCCACGCACTCACCTCAAGCCGTCCCGCGCTGCTCCCCGCCCGGGCCCGGCCCGCCTCCGGCTGATCGGCCTCGACACCAGTCCCCTGCACGGCGAACTCCTCGGCGTCGAGCGGCTGGAGGAACGCGCCCGGGCACTGGCGGCGGGATTCACCCTCTCGCGAAACCCGCGGCGCGGCCCCCCCCGGCTGCTGCGCCGCCTGTCCGACGACACGCGCGTGCTCCGTCACGCGTATAGCATCCTGGCCGGCGACGTGCGGCGTGGCGAGCCAATCGCGCCCGCCGCGGAGTGGCTGCTCGACAACTTCCACATGGTGGAAGGTGAGATCCGCGAGATCCGCCATCACCTTCCGACTCGCTACTACCTCGAACTTCCCAAGCTGGCCACGCGCGAGCTCGCCGGCACAGCGCGCATCTACGCCATGGCCGTCGAGCTGCTCCGCTACAGCGACGCGCGACTCGACGCTCACCGGCTGAACCGGTTCATCTACGCCTATCAGACCGTCGCACCTCTCACGATTGGCGAGCTGTGGGCATGGCCCAGCATGCTCAAGCTCGCCCTGATCGAGCACCTGCACCGGCTCTCCGAGGAACTGATCGAGAGCCGCGCGGGCCGCCTGGAAGCGGATCGCTGCTTCGCCGGCTTCGAGAGCGCGCGGGCGAGCGGACCCCTGCCGCAGCTTCCGCAGGTCGTCCACGTCGCGTTCGTGGACCAACTGCTGCAGCGCATGCGCGAATACGGCGCCGGCGCCG
>Ga0184639_10000152_pt1 | contig 24325 bp, 20 predicted proteins | sample PLM31_170_b2_FD_133155 | JGI IMG/M metagenome (GOLD analysis project Ga0184639, IMG submission 133155) | Groundwater sediment microbial communities from an aquifer in East River, Colorado, USA - PLM3-1_170_b2 | ecosystem: Environmental > Terrestrial > Soil > Riparian zone | place: USA: East...
ATGGGACCGGTGACGATCGCGGTGGACTCCTACGGCCCCGTCACTGATAACGCCCAGTCGATCTTCGAGTTGTCCCTCATCGAGCAGATTCCGAACGTGAAGCAGACGCTCAAGCGTGACCACGGGATCGACGTGAATTTCGAGTCGGCCAAGCACCTGCTCGAGGAGAACGACGGCGCCGGCAACACCTTCAAGGCGACGGCCAAGCCCGTGCTGATCGGCACGGCGGTCGTCGGGGCCACCACGATGATCTTCTCGATCATCGTCGTGCTCACGCACGGCCTGACGCAGAACCTCGACAAACTCTCACTCCTCCATCCGCCGTTCCTCCTGGGGCTCGTCACCGGTGGGGCGGTGATCTACTGGTTCACCGGCGCGTCGATGCAGGCGGTGACGACCGGCGCCTATCGGGCCGTGGAGTTCATCAAGGCCAACATCAGGCTCGAGGGCGTGACCAAGGCCTCGGTGACCGATAGCAAGCGGGTCGTCGAGATCTGCACGCAGTACGCGCAGAAGGGCATGTTCAACATCTTCCTCACCGTGTTCTTCTCGACCCTGGCCTTCGCGTTTCTGGAGCCGTACTTCTTCATCGGCTACCTGATGTCGATCGCGCTCTTCGGGCTCTACCAGGCGGTGTTCATGGCCAACGCGGGCGGGGCGTGGGACAACGCCAAGAAAATCGTCGAGGTGGACCTGAAAGAAAAGGGCACGGCGCTCCATGCGGCCACCGTCATCGGCGATACGGTGGGCGACCCGTTCAAGGACACCTCATCGGTGGCAATGAACCCGGTCATCAAGTTCACGACGCTGTTCGGTCTCCTGGCGGTCGAGCTTGCGGTCACGCTGACGGCCGAGAGCGGGCCCTTGCTGAGCCGCGGGCTGGCCGCCGTTTTCTTCGCGCTGTCGGTCGTGTTCGTCTGGCGCTCGTTCTATGCCATGCGCATTCGGAGCGGCGGGCCGGAAGCAAATGCACCGGCGGCGCGCATGGGCGCGGTCGCGCGAGGCAAGTAGCGTCTGGTGGAGTTCCTCTCCGGCGTCCTCAGCGGGGTGTACTCGCTCGACGACCTGATCCGCTGGGGTGGCTATCTCGTCCTCGTCGGGATCGTCTTCGCCGAGACCGGTCTCCTCGTCGGCTTCTTCCTTCCTGGCGATTCGCTCCTGATCACGGCGGGCCTTGTCGCGGCGGCGGGCGGGCTCAACGTCTGGTGGCTCAACGCCCTCCTCATCCTCGCCGCGGTCACGGGCGACAGCGTCGGCTACGCGATCGGCGTCCGCCTCGGCCCTCGGCTCTTCACGCGGCCGACGTCGCTCCTGTTCAACCCGCGCCCCATCGAGCGGACGCGAGCGTTCTACGCGCGGCACGGGGCGAAGACGATCGTCATCGCCCGGTTTGTACCGATCATCCGGACATTCGCGCCGGTCGTCGCCGGCGTGGGCCAGATGGAGTATCGCCGGTTCCTTTTCTACAACGTGGCCGGCGGCGTGGGATGGGTGACCAGCATGACATGGGCGGGCTATTTCCTCGGTCGGGCGATCCCGAATATCGCTGATTACGTTCACCTCGTCGTCGTCATCGTGATCGTCTTGTCCGTCATTCCTATCGTGGTCGAGATCGTCCGGGAGCGTCGGCGGCGGTCCGTCTGATTCCTCTTGCTCTCGCTGGCGCGGTCGCGTGGCTGCCTCGGCGGCCTGGGGCATGGCTGGGTCGCCGGCTCGGGGATCTTGTATTTCTCGCCCTTGCCGGGCGCCGCCGTGTGGCGCTCGCGAACATCGCGCTGGCCTTCCCAGGCGTCACGGCGACCGATCGCCGCCGAGTCTGCCGGGCGTCGTTTCAGCACCTCGGGCTGATGTTCATCGAGTTGTGCACGGTGTTGAGCGAGCCCCCGGAACGGACGCTCGAGGGCATCGCCCTCGACGGTCTGGATCATCTGAAGAACACGATGGAGACGCACGGTCGAGCACTCGCACTCACAGCTCATCTGGGGAATTGGGAGCTTCTGGCTGTGGCCACCCAGCTCATGGGCTTCCCGGCGACCGTCGTCGTGCGACCGCTCGACGCACCGTGGCTCGACGTGGTGGCGGAGCGGCTGCGCCGGAAAGCCGGCATCGAGCTGATCGACAAGCGCGGCGCGCTCAGGCCGGTGCTGAGAGCCCTCCAGCGTGGCCGGCTCGTCGCCCTGCTCCTGGATCAGAATGCCTCCCGGCGTGAGGGCGTGTTTGTCTCCTTCTTCGGGCGGCCGGCGTCGACGTCGAAGAGCCTGGCGGTGCTGGCCATGCGGACCCGGACGCCGGTGGTTCCGATGTTTATCTACCGCACCGACGTCGGGCGGCATCGCGTCGTGATCCATCCACCTCTGCCCGTGGACGCAGCGCCCGACAACGAGCGGGCTGTCACCGAACTCACGCAACGCTGCACGGCCGCGATCGAGGCGGCGATCGGCGTCGCCCCGGATCAGTGGCTGTGGATTCATGATCGTTGGCGTACGCAGCCGGTGCCACCGAAGGGGCCGGGCGCGTGATCAGCCGGTTGCTGGTCCTCGCGCTGCTCTTCGCGGGCGCCGCAGCGGTCGAGGCTTTCGACGTCCTCCCCGACCCATACCGCGCCGCCGCCGCGGCGGGGGCCGTCGGGAACGTGACGGGGCGCGTGTACGAGGAACGCCGACGGCCGGAGGGCGCCGACCAGCCGCTCGCCGGGGCCGCGGTGACACTGTTGCCTCGCTCAGCGGAGTTCCTCCGGAAATTCGAGGAGGTCAAGCGGACGGCGCGGAACTCAGTCAGCGACTACCGCGCCGCGGCCTCGGCAATCCTGACGCTCAGGCGGGCATACGAGAAGGCGCTCTGGGAATCCGGCGCGGTCGATCTAGTCATGGCCACGGTCGTCGAGGCCGATGGACGTTTCTTGGTGGAGAATCTACCGGCCGGGGACTGGCTGCTCATCGTGACCCGTTCGGTCGCGACCGACAAGCGTCCGGCCGGGACCCCCTCTAAGCAGCAGCGCGGGGTCTATGCGCCGGGAACCCATCTGACGGGCTACCAGCGCCTCACAATCTGGCTACGCGAGGTCACGGTCTCGAGCGGGCGTTCGGAAAGTGTGGATCTGGCAGAGCGAAGCGCCTGGTTCTCGGGGGTCGTCGAAGAGCGAGCACCGAACGCCGGCCGCTAGGCCGGCGTCCGGTTGAATCCGCGAACTCACTTCTTCTCGGCGGGCTGACCGGTCGACTTGGCGGCAGCGGCACCCGGCTTGACCTGGATGGCAACGGCGGTTGCCTTGCCCGCCTGGTCCATGTATCGGACCTGGACCTGGTCGCCGGGCTTCAGGTCCGCGGCGGTGATCGCCTTTCCGGACTTTCTAATGGCGGTCTTCGAATCGACCGCGAACGTCCACTCGGCGTCCTTCATTTCCTTCGCGCCCTGGGCTTTTTCCCTGCCCGCAACCACAAGACTGTCGGCCGAAGCCGACTTGACGATCCCCTGGGCGTTCTTCGTCTTCTTCGCCTCGGCAGGCTTCTGCTTCGTGTCGACCGGCTTCTGCGCCGGCGCGGGCGTCGTGGCCGGTGCTGGGGCTGGAGCCGGAGCGGGGGAGGATGTCTGAGCTACGGCCAGCCCGGCAGCCCCGATCCCGAATACCACTGCGACAAGTAGCACCACAGGTCTCTTCACGTTCGTCACTCCTCCGCAAGAAGTTTGGGTTGGTGGGTAGTTACCACGGCCTTAGGACGGCTGCTGTCAGCCATTTATTCTTAGCCTAAGTGTGTAGGAAATTTGGCGGATACTCAAGTTTTGTCACCCTCGTGCACCGGGCTGGACCGTTCCAGGAACAGGCTTCACGGGGACGTTGACCGATAGGGCCCAGCATGATACAAAAGACTTTAGTTTCCTCTTCTTATGGCTATTCGACCCAGTTTTGCCGCCTTCGTAGCCTGTTTCATATGGATTTTGCAGCCGTCTGCTGTCTGGCCCCATGATGCCGGTCCGCATCTGTCGTCCTCGGATTCTCTTGAATTTTCCGTCGTCACGCCGGTCGACGACTTCGGGCGACCCGGTCCTTCCGTGGAGGCGAAGGGCGACACACTCGACGCGGCCGACGACCCTTCGATTTGGGTGCCTCTGGATTTCGATCCGTGGGCGTACGCTTTCGCCGAATCCTCCCGCCTGCAGACCGTCGGACCCCCGATGGATGCCCCGACGTACGACGTTGTCATGAACCATCAGGTGCAATTCTTTGTCGACCGCTTCACGACGAGCCGACGCGACGTCGTCGGGCTCTGGCTCCAACGATCGCCGCAGTATCTCGGGATGATCCGGCCTGTCTTCCGATCCAAGGGGCTTCCAGACGAGCTAGCCTACACAGCGATGATCGAGAGCGGGTTCAATCCGCTGGCGGTGTCACGCGCGGGCGCCAAGGGGCTGTGGCAGTTCATGGCGGGCACGGCTCGCCTTTATGGCCTGCGCGTCGACCGCTGGGTAGACGAACGCCTCGACCCGGAGAAGTCCACAGCGGCGGCGGCGACATATCTGCGTGACTTGCGCGTGCGTTATGGCTCATGGCATCTTGCCCAGGCGGCCTACAATGCCGGCTCAGTGACCGTGGACAGGGCGGTGCGTGCCACGGGCTCAGCGGATTTCTGGGCGCTCGCTCGCACGCGATTCCTGAAGCGCGAGACCAAGGACTTCGTTCCGGCGATCCAGGCGGCGGTGGTGATCGGGCGCGACCCCGGGCAATATGGCTTCGAGCTGGGCGAGGCGGTGACAATTCCCGACCTCGAACGAGTGGCGGTCCCTCCCGGCACGGAGTTACGGAGGTTGTCCGCGAGCACCAGGATCTCGGTGCAAACTCTGAGGTCGCTCAATCCCGTTTTGATCCGCGGTGTCACTCCTCCGGGCACGACTTGGGAACTGCGCGTACCGGCCGGCACGCGGCAGGGTATCTTGGCAGCCCTTGCGCCTCGGAAGAAGCTCGCCTCGGTGAATAGCGTGGGCCGTCGTGCGGCAGGCGAGGTCGACCATCACACTGTGCGCCCGCGTGACACGGTGAGCTCGATCGCCAAGCTGTATGGGGTGTCGATCAGCAACGTCGTCCGGTGGAACAACCTCGAGGACCGAGACTCGATTCGCCCAGGCGATCGGTTGCGGGTCACGGCGCGAAGCCCATCCGTCGAGCCCGACGGACAGGGCGGGTTCAGGTGAGGGTCGAAGTCAGACTCTTCGCCACCCTCGCAGCATTTCTTCCCCTTCACGGTCGAGACGGCGCCGCGGAACTCGAGCTTCCCGAAGGAAGCACCGTCGCCGACGTCGCGCAGCGTCTCGGGATTCCACCCGGTCTCGCTCGTGTCGTGCTCGTCAATGGTTGCGATATCGGATCGGACGCCTCACTCGCGGCACGTGATGTCGTCACGATCTTTCCCCCCCTCGCGGGTGGAGGTGAGCCGAGCGACGGCCGCGGGCGGTGCTCCCTACGCGTCGCGCGGAAGCGTGGCCAACGAGGCCATTCCGTTCTCAGGCTCCATGGCGCGTTCGGCCGTGGCCCGCTCGATCGCTGAATCGATCTCTGCGCCCACGAGCAGCGCAACTCCGCTCCAGTAGAGCCAGAGCATCAGCAAGATCACGCCGCCGATCGAGCCGTAGGCCGCGTTGTAGTAGCCGAAGTGACTCACATAGAACCGGAGTCCGAGGGAAATCGAGAGCCACGACACCAGCGCGACTGCCGAGCCCGGGGTGATCCAGGACCAGCCCCGGTCCGTCGCGGGGGCCAGGTAATATACGAGCGTCAGGCCCGTCAGCCCCAGTAGGGTCACCACGGGCCACTGGAGTAGCTGCCAGGCCAGCGTGGACACTGGACCGAGCCCGACCCAGTCCCCGACGGCGTCGCCGATGCGGCCGCCGAAGACGAGCAGCAGCATGGCGGTGAGGATGAAGAGCGAAAACCCGATCGTCAGCGTGATTGCGATGAGCCGCCTCCGCCACCAGGTCCGGCTGTCCGCGATGCCATAGGCGGCGTTGAGAGCCTTCATGATCGAGAGCATGCCGCTGGAGGCCCCGAGCAGGGCCGCGAGCACACCGACCGACAGGAGACCCCCACTCGCGCCGCTGACGACCTCCCCCAGCGTCTTCTTGAGCAGCGAAGCGGCGTCGCCCGGCAGCACACGGTCGGCGTAGCTCATGAGGTGAGGCATCAGGTCGGGAGTCGGCAGGAGGCCGAGGAGCGTGGCCAGGAACAGGAGCGTCGGAACGAGCGCGAACGCGAAATAGTACGAGAGCTCTGCCGCCCGGTCGAGAATCCCGTCCTGCCAGGACCGCTCATAGACCCGCCTGCCGAGCTCTCTGACGGAAAGCCCGCCGAGCGCCCCGGGAGATGCCGCCGTTCGGCCCGGTTTTCGCTTCAACGGAGCCACCTCGCCGCCTATCGTAGCAGGGGCTGAAGCCCGTCCGAAATCAGGGTCGCGCCCGGAGGGCGGTTGCTGATGCTCTCCCCTGGGTCGGGCCCGGACACCGGCCCGTCGGGTCAGTGGTAAACTCTTGTGGTTTCTCCGAAGCATTGGAGCAGCGTCGGAAGCGTCTAGGAACCCGGTGGGCCTCCCGGACTTCAAATCCGGTGGACCGTTCTAGACAAACGGTCGATGGGTTCGACTCCCATACGCTTCCGCCACAGGAGCGGCAAGATGGCCAGGGACGAGCGGCACGCCCGAGCACGTCGGCGGATTCCGCGGCGACAGCGGACCGCCATCGTTGTCACGGCCGCAGTATTGGTGTCGATCGTCGTCGGGTACTTCGCCTACCGGGCGCAGGCGAACCTGCCGGGCGTGCAGCTGCCGGATCAGGGCAATCTTCACATCGCGAGCGCCGACTCGCCCCACGTGCCGTACAACTCGGATCCACCGACCTCGGGGCCGCACCTGCCATACATCGCGCCGTGGGGTGTCCACACGCGGCCGATCGGCCGCGAGCTCCAGGTTCACAACCTGGAGGACGGCGGCGTCCTCGTGCAGTACAACTGCGAGTGCCCCGATCTCGTCGCGAAGCTCAAGGCGATCGTGCAGCGGTACGACAAGCACGTCATTCTCGCGCCGTATCACGGCATGAAGCCCAAGATCGCGCTGACGGCGTGGACGCGGATCGACACGCTCGAGGCGTTCGACGAGGCCCGCGTCACACGTTTCATCGAGACCTATCGTGGCATCGACCACCACAAGTAGCCGGACGGGGCCGGCCCGTGCTTTTGTCGGGCCGCCCGCGATGTGCGCCGGCCTCGCGGCCTTCGCCACAATGGCTCTCGTGCTCGGCGGCTGCTCCGGGCTCCACGTGTCGCCGCTCGCGCCGCCGCCGTACCAGGCCGAGGTCGCGGCGCGCTACGACGCGACCTGGGCCGCGCTCGTGCGCGCGCTCGCCAGGGAAAACGTGCCGCTGCGCGCGATTGCGCGTGACTCCGGCGTCATCGCTTCCGACGACTTCATCGCGCCGATCGGCGGCTACGCCGACTGCGGCCGGATTGGCGACGATCGTCTCGAGGGCGAGGCGCTGGTGGCATTCACGCTCTTCGCGGAGCCGAACGGCACGTGGACCAGGGTCCAGGTGAATTCGAAGATGCGGACGCACATGCAGCGCAAGGGCTCGAGCGGCACGTTGCGTCCGTCGCCCGTCTACCAGTGCGCGTCGACCGGCCGGTTCGAGGCGAACCTGCTCGACGCGGTGCGCGAGCTGGTGAAGGAGTAGGCGGTGCCGTCTCGGCTGGCCGATCTCATTCGGAAGGCACGTCGTCTCGCGGCGGAGCGGGACCGGCTCATCGAGGACCTCGCCGCCGAGTGGACTCACGCGCTCCGCGGGCAAGGTCTCTCGCCGACCGACCTCGACGAGCTGTGGGCCGGGCTCGTCGAGGACGCCGCGCGGCGCGGCCGGCAGTCGGGCGAAGGGAAGTGGACGGCCCTAGCGTGGCGTCACGAGGCGCAGGAAGTCATCGCACGCGTGCGGGAGAAGGTCGAGGCCGCGCTCGGTGAGCGCTGACCGCGCCGCCGCGCTCCGGAGCCTGCCCTCGGTCGATCAGCTCCTCCGCCGGCTCGCGGATCAGGAGGGGGTCCGCGGACTCACGCGGGCGCGCCTGACCGCGCTCGTCCGCGAGGCGCTCGGGCAGGAGCGCACCCGTGTTCTCGAGGAGCGGGCCGAACCGGCGGCGGCCGAGGCCCTGGCGGCGCGCGTCGTGGAGCGCGCGCGACAGGCCGGTCCATTCTCCCTGCGGCCAGTCATCAACGCGCAGGGCGTCGTGCTGCACACCAATCTGGGCCGCGCGCTCATGAGCCCTCTGGCCCTCGAGCGGCTCGGGGCAGTCGCCGCGGCCTACTCGAATCTCGAGCTCGACCTCGCTCGAAAGGAACGTGGCTCCCGGTATAGCCACGTCGAGGCGCTGCTGCAGCGGCTGACCGGCGCCGAAGACGCCCTGGTGGTCAACAACAACGCCGCCGCCGTGCTTCTGGCGCTCGAGACTCTCGCCCACGGTCGGGAAGTCATCGTCTCGCGAGGGGAGCTGATCGAGATCGGCGGCGAGTTCCGCATCCCCGACATCATGCTGCGGAGTGGCGCGACGCGGCGGGAGGTCGGGGCGACGAACCGGACGCACGTGCGGGACTACGCGGATGCGATCACGCCCGACACGGCGCTGCTCCTCAAAGTCCACACCTCGAACTACCGCGTGGTCGGCTTCACCGCCGACGTGTCATCCCGCGAGCTCGTGGAGCTCGGGCGCGAGCGCGGGATCCCGGTGATGGAGGACCTCGGCTCCGGATCGCTGATCGATCTGCGGCCCTGGGGCTTTCCGTACGAGCCGACCGTGCAGGAGACCGTGGCGTCGGGGGTCGATCTGGCGTCGTTCTCGGGCGACAAGCTACTCGGAGGTCCCCAGGCCGGCATCGTCGTCGGTCGGCGCGCCATCGTCTCGCGGCTCCAGAAGAATCCGTGGAACCGGGCGCTCCGGATCGACAAATTCACCATCGCCGCGCTCGAGGCGACCCTGTATGCCTACGAAGCGGGAACGGCGCTCCAGACGGTACCGACGCTCGCGATGCTGACCGAGCCGCTCGCCGCGGTGCGGAGCCGCGCGCGCCGCGTGGTGCGGCTCCTGTCCGCAGGCGTACGGGAGCGCCTGGGCGCGAGCCTCGTGGACGATCTCGCCAAGGTGGGCGGCGGCGCCTTGCCGACGGTCGAGCTGCCGACCGTGGCGCTCGCCGTCGGGACGAGCGCGGAGGCGGCGAGGCGGCTCGACGAGGCGCTGCGTGTCGGTGATCCACCGGTCGTCGGCCGCATTACCCACGACCGTCTCTTCCTCGACTGCCGGACTGTGCTGCCCGCGCAAGTGAGCATCCTCGCCCGGGCGCTGACCGCCGCGGCGGCGCGCCTATGACGGGGACGACCCCGAAGCATGTCGTTGTCGGCACGGCCGGGCACATCGACCACGGCAAGACCTCGCTCGTCAAGGCGCTCACCGGGATCGACACCGACCGCCTGCCCGAGGAAAAGGCTCGTGGCATCACGATCGATTTGGGATTCGCGTTCCTCGAGGAGGTGGGCGGGCTCACCATCGAGATCGTCGACGTCCCCGGTCACGAGCGCTTCGTCAAGAACATGCTGGCCGGTGTTGGCGGCATCGATCTCGCGATGTTGGTGATCGCGGTGGATGAAGGTGTGATGCCACAGACGCGTGAACACCTCGCGATCTGCTCCCTGCTGCACATCAGGGCCGGGCTCATCGCGCTGACCAAGGCCGATCTGGTCGAGCCCGACTGGCTCGAGCTGGTCCGGGAGGACGTGGCCGGCGCCGTCCGCGCCACGTTTCTCGAGGGCGCGCCGATTCTGCCGGTGTCCGCGAAGACGGGCCACGGACTCGACGACCTGCGCTCCGCGCTCCGCGGCCTCGCGGAGTCGGTGCCCTCGCGAGGGACGGACCAGCTTCCGCGATTGCCCATCGATCGCGTGTTCACCGTCAAGGGATTTGGCACCGTCGTCACCGGCACCCTCACGACGGGCGCGCTCGCCGTGGACGACCGCGTGGAAGTCTATCCGAGAAGCACCGAAGCCAAGATCCGTGGGCTGCAGGCACATGGCCATGCCGTGGCCTCGGCGCAGGCCGGGCAGCGCACGGCGGTCAACCTTCAGGGGCTCGAGCGGGCCGCGATCGCCCGCGGCGACGTCGTCGGGCTTCCCGGCACGCTCGTCCCGACGCTCCTCGTCGACGGGACCCTCGAGCTCTTGAAGGACGCTCCACGTGCGATCCGATCGCGCACGCGTGTGCGGTTCCACGTCGGAACGAGCGAGATCATGGCGCGCGCGCTCCTGCTCGACCGGCCCGAGCTCGCGCCGGGCGAGACGGCCTTCGCGAGGTTGCGTCTCGAAGCGCCGCTCGTCGCGCGGCCCGGTGACCGGTTCGTCGTGCGCTCCTACTCGCCGGTCGTGACGATCGGCGGCGGAACGCTGCTCGACGTCGACCCGCCGCGGTTCAAGCGCAAGGCGCCCGCCCTCGTCGCGCACCTCACCCTGCTACAGACGGGCAGCCCGGAAGCCGTCCTGGAGGAGCACGTACGGCACGTCGGTGCCGCGGGAGTGCGGCTCGCGACCCTCGCCGGGCGCGTGCCCTTCGGCCCGGAGCGCCTGCGCGGTCTCCTCGACGCCCTTCGGCCGACCGGCCGGGTGGTCGCCGTGGACCGCGATTGGTTCATCCATCCCGACAGCTTCGCCCGGCTGCGCACGCTCGTCGTGGACGCGCTCACGGCGTTCCACCGCGCGAACCCGCTCAAACCCGGGATGTCCCGCGAGGAGCTCCGCGGTCGTGCGGGCGGCGCCGACGAGCGCGTATTCGCATTTCTCCTGTCGTCGCTCGTCGCGGGGGGCACCGTCAAGACCGAACGCGACAAGGTGCGACTCGCCTCGCACGAGGTGCGCCTGTCGCCCGAGCAGCAGCGCGTCGTCGATCGCCTGGAAGAAGACTTTCTCCGGGCGGAGGCCGCCCCGCCGAGTGCCGAGGAGGCGTTGGGCAGGGCCGGGCTCGGCGGTGACGAGGAGCACGAGCTGTTCCAGGTGCTCGTGCAGGCCGGGAAGCTCGTGCGCGTGAAGGGATCGCTTTTCTTCCACACGCGCGCCCTCGACGCGATTCAGACGAAGCTGGTCGCGCTGCTGCGCGAGCGCAAAGAGATCGGGCCGGCCGATATCAAGGACCTGCTCGGCATTTCCCGGAAGTACGCCATTCCGCTCCTGGAGTTCTTCGATCAGCGCCGCGTCACGGCGCGCGTCGGGGAAAGGCGGATCTTGCGCGCGGGGTAGGGGGGGAGTAAGGTGTGGGCGTTGTTGGAAAGGAGCCGCACATGTTTGGGCTGGGCTACCAGGAACTGCTGATCATCCTCGTGATCGTGCTGATTCTCTTCGGCGCGAACCGACTGCCGGAACTCGCCCGCTCGCTCGGCTCGAGCGTCAAGGAGTTCAAGAAAGGCGTCAACGAGGTCAAGGCCGAGGACACCGCCGCCGCGACGAAGAAGCCAGAGGAGAACAAGACGTAACCTCGCGCGCCGATTTCCTCGTCGCGGCCGCCCTCTCCCTCCTGACGATCGCCTCGCGTCTCCCGTACCGCGCCCGTCTCCTCTACAACTGGGACGCCGTGCAGTTCGCGCTGGCCCTCCGTGAATACGACGTCCTCAAGCACCAACCTCACCCGCCGGGCTACATCCTGTACGTCGTGGTCGGCCGGATCGTCAACGTCTGGTTCGACGATCCGGCGGCGGCCTATGTCGCGCTCGCGGTCGCGTTCAGCGGGCTGACGACCTTCGTCGTCTACTACCTGGCCTGCGCCGTCTACGACCGGACGACGGCGGTCGCCGCCGCCGCGCTCCTGGCCGTGAGCCCGCTCTTTTGGTTCTATGGCTCCGTCGGCCTCACCTACGCCGGCGAAGCTCTCTTCGCGTCCACGGTCGCGTACTGCGCCTTCCGCGCGCTCAACGGGAGCCGGAGCGACGCGTACCTGGCCGCGTGGTACCTGGGCATCGCGGGCGGGATGCGCCAGTCGCTCCTCATCCTGCTCTTTCCCCTTTGGTGCGGGTGCGTGGCCTTCGGCCTCCGAAGACTTCGCGTCGCGGCGGTCGGGCTCGCCATTCTGTGCGCATCGGTCCTGACCTGGTTCCTGCCGATGATCTGGCTCACCGGCGGCCTGGGTCGGTACGTCGCCGCCTCGGTAGAGCTGGCGGACTCGGTCGTCAAGCCCACCTCGATCGTCGGCGGCCCCCTCGAGATCACGCTGCGCATGTCGCGCTATCTGCTGGAGTCCGTGCTGGTCGCACTCGGCCCGCTGGCGGCGGCGGGGTTCTTCACGGTCTGGTACGTGCGCCGCCACGGCTGGAGCACGCGGGAGTGGTTCTTGCTCGGCTGGACGATCCCGTCGGTGGTTGTCTGCACGCTCGTGCACTTCGGTCAGGCGGGCTACATCCTGACGTTCCTCCCCGCGCTGGTGATCTTCCTCTCGCGCGTGCTGGTGACGGCGCTCGCGCACGCCGGCGCGTCGCTGCCGTATCCGCGGGCGCGGGTCGCCCTCACGGCGGCCGTCGTCGTGCTCGTGGTCCTCGTGAACGGCTCGTTCTTCGTGTCGGCGCGGCCGGCGCCTCGGGACTTCGACACGCCGCGACCCAACTGGGTCCGTCAGGCGCAAGACGAGGCGTTCGACTGGATCTTCAGCCGGACTGCCGGGGCGCTGCGCGAGCACGAAGACGTGGTGCGGGGATTCGTCGACTCGATCCACGGACTGTACCCCGCGGAAGAGACCGTTGTGATCACCGAGCAGGGCAATTCGCGCTCCTACCCGTGGTTCCGTCACGCCATGTTCTACCTGCCCGAGTACGCGGTCTACGAGCTCCACGTGGGCGATCGGGTCCCCGGCTTCCGGGCGTCGCGTCTCTCGTCGACCATGACGACGATCCCGGACACCGAGATCCACCTTCCGGCGTCGGTGGAGCGCCTCGTCTGGTTCGTCGACCACTGGAGCCCGACGACCGTGCGGCCCGAAGGGCTCGTCGAGATCGAAATCCCCCACGGCCGCTATCTCTACGTGCTGCCGCTGGGCAAGGAGCCCGCCGACTACGAGGACTACACGTTCGTCCGCGCGCAGCCCTCTCGCCGCGCCGTCAGCGCCGCGCGTGCCCGCCCGAGGTGAGCGCCCCGCGGCACGAGCCCGCCGGTGGCGCGACGACGTCTTCGTCATCGCGGCGGCGCTGTTCCCGCTCGCCCTCTTCGCCGCGCGCGAGCGGCAGATCGCCGGAGAGTCTGGGTTCCCGCTCGACGATGCGTGGATCCATCTCCAGTTCGCGCGCAACCTCGCCGAGGGCGCAGGCTTTTCCTTCAATCCGGGTGCATCGGTTGCCGGCTCGACGGCGCCCCTGTGGACGCTCCTGCTCGCCGCAGGCGCTGCGGCTTTCTCCCCCTCGCTCGGGATGGCCAAGGCGTTCGGCGTCGCCGCGACCCTGGGTGCAGCCATTCTCACCCGCCGGGCCGCGCTCGCCTGGGGGGCTCGAGCCGACGTCGCGCTCGTTGCGGCCGTCGCGCTCCTGTGGACCGGACCAGTCGCCTGGGGCGCGCTTTCAGGCATGGAGGTCGCGCTCGCCGCGTTCCTGGTGGCCGCCGCTCTCCTCGCGCACGCGCACGATCGTCTGCTGGTGTCGTCGGCGTGCGCGGCGCTGGCAGTCCTGGCACGGCCGGAGGCCGTCCTTCTCATCCCCCTCCTCGTCCTCGCTCGTAGGCTAACGCTCCGCCGGGCTGCGGCGTTCGCGCTCGTGACGGTCGTGACCGTGGCGCCCGCGGCGCTGTTCAGCTTGTGGACCGTGGGCACGTTGTATCCCGCCACGGCCGCGGCCAAGGTCGAAGGCGGGCTCGTCGGCTGGCTCGGCGGCGTCAACGAGCCGGCGGCGCTCACGTGGATCTGGCGCCCGTGGACGTTTCTCACGGGATGGATTGGCTGGCTCACGGCCACCCACTGGCTTCTGCCGCTAGCGCTGGTTCCAGGGCTCGTCTTGGTATGGCGTCGCGCGGGCCGCGCGCTCGGCGCGGTTGCGCTCGCGCTCGTCGCGCACCCGTTCGGCATGGCTTTGCTCGCGCCGTATCGCGGCCCGGCGTTTCAAGAGGGTCGGTATTCGATTCACCTTCTCCCTCTCGTGGTGCTCACGCTGGCGGTTGCGCTGGGGGACTGGGGGCGCGGTGGCCCCCCTTCCGAGCCCACGCTGGCAAACACCAGTTCACATGAACTTCCTCCGCGCGGCGATGCGGTCGACCCTGACAACACGGGTCTCGGAAGGGGGGCCACCGCGCCCCCGGTCCCCCAGCGCAATTCCTGGGTGCGTACGATCGCGGTGGTGTGGCTCGGCATTGCGGTTGTGAGTCTCGTGCCGGCAGCGACGCGATACGGGTGGGCGGTCCAGAACATCAACGCGATGCAGGTTCACCTCGGGCGGTGGGTGGACACCAACCTGCCGAGGACAGCCCGGATCGCGGCGAACGACATCGGGGCGATCGCCTACTTCTCACGCCGTGAGGTCATCGACCTGATGGGGCTCGTGACGCCGGAAATCATTCCCTTTCGACGGCGGGGGGAGCTGGGAGTGATGCGGTACCTGAAGGAAGCGTGTCCGCAATACGTGATCATCTTCCCGGCGTGGTTCCCGCAGATCGCCTCGAGCACGGAAACGCTCGAGCCTGTCTACCGCGTACGCCTGGAGCGCAACGAGGTCGCAGGTGCAGCGGAAATGGTCGTGTATCGCCTGGCGCGGTGTGCGGTATGATCGTTGCGTGCGACAAGTAGCGCTGCTATTCCTGGCCGTTCTGCTCGTGCTCGGGCGACCGGCGACCGTCGACGCCCAGATCTACCGCTGGGTCGATGACAATGGCGTGCCCCACTTCGCTGATGGAGTCGGCAGTGTCCCCGACCGCTATCGCGCCCGCGCGGTACCGTTGGGTCTCAAGAACGCACCGGCGCCCGGCCCGTCCGCGCCCGACGCCGGTGGCGCCAAGCCCGGCTCATCGGGCGGAACGACGATCAAGTTCACCCCCGGCCAGCGGATCATGGTGGACGTCAGGATCAATGGCAACGCAGCGGCTCGGCTGCTGCTCGACACCGGCGCCGACCGGACGCTCATTAGCCCCCGCGCGCTCCTGGCAGCCGGGGTCCGGACCGCGGCGTCAGTGGCCACGGGCCAGATCGTGAGCGCGACGGGAAGCGAACGAATCCAGTTCGTGGTCGTCGACAGCCTCGAGATCGGCGACGCCCGCGTCGGACGGATGCCGGTGGGCTCCTACACCTTGCCCGCCACGGATGTAGGCGATGGCCTCCTCGGGCGCGATTTCCTCGACCAGTTCAACGTGAACATCGATTCCAGCCGGGGCGTGGTGACGCTCGCGCCCAAGTAGCTCTCACCCGCCCTGTGATACCATGACGCTCCGGGTCATGGACTACAAGGCCACGCTAAACCTGCCGAAAACTGCCTTCCCGATGAGGGCGAACCTGCCGAAGAGCGAGCCGGAGATGCTCGCCTGGTGGGATTCGTTCGGAATCTACAAGCGCCTGCGTGAGGCGGGCGCAGACCGGCCCCTCTGGATCCTCCACGACGGCCCGCCATACGTGAACGGCCACATTCACATGGGCCACGTCCTCAACAAGGTCTTGAAGGATATCGTCGTGAAGTCGCGCACGATGCTCGGCTTCAACGCTGTGTACGTACCCGGCTTCGATTGTCACGGTCTGCCGATCGAGCATCAGGTCGACAAGGAGCTCGGTCTGGACCGGCCCGGTGTCGACGTGCGCCAGGCGATGAATCCCGTCGAGAAGATCACCAGGTGCCGCGAGTACGCCCGCGGCTTCGTCGACATCCAGCGCGACGAGTTCCGGCGGCTCGGCGTCTTCGGCGACTGGGACAATCCGTACTTGACCATGGCGCCCGCCTACGAGGCGGTGATCGCCCGCGAGTTCGGCCGCCTCGTCGGACGCGGCCTCGTTTACAAGGGCCTCAAGCCGGTTCACTGGTGCATGCACTGCAAGACTGCGCTCGCCCAGGCGGAGGTTGAGTACGAGGAGCAGCGCACGTCATCGGTGTACGTGAAATTCCCCCTCGAGACCATGCCGCCGGCCCTCGCGGCCGAGCTCAAGGGCCGCAACGCGTTTGCCGTGATCTGGACGACCACGCCATGGACCCTGCCGGCGAATCTCGCGATCGCGGTGCAGCCCTCACAGAGCTATGTCGCCCTCGACGTGGCCGGTGAGGTCCACGTCGTCGCCAAGGCGCGGCTCGAGGACTACCAGCTCGTGCTCGAGAGAAGCTCGAAGGGTAGCGTCCAAGTCAGGCCGGTCGCGTCGGCGTTGCCCGGCTCGGACTATGTGGGGAGCACCTACCGGCACCCCTGGATCGATCGTCGCGGACAGATCGCAGGAGCCGACTTCGTCGCCATGGACACCGGCACCGGGCTCGTCCACATCGCTCCCGGCCACGGCGAGGAGGACTACGAGCTCGGACGGGCCCTCGGCCTCAAGATCTACAACCCCGTGAACGACGACGGACGGTTCGTCGCCGAGGTGGAGCACTTTGCAGGGCTGACGGTCTGGGAGGCGAACCCCAAGATCGTCGACCTCCTCCGCGCCCGGGGTGCTCTGGTGGCCGAGGTGGCCCTCGACCATACCTATCCTCACTGCTGGCGCTGCAAGAACCCGACGCTGTTCCGTGCCACCGAGCAGTGGTTCGTGGCCCTCGACCAGCAGAGCCTCCGCACGCGCACGCTGGACGCCATCCGACGCGACGTGCGCTGGATCCCCGCATGGGGCGAGGAGCGCATCTTCAACATGATCGCGCACCGGCCCGACTGGACGCTCTCCCGCCAGCGCGTGTGGGGTGTGCCGATCGCCGCCTTCTACTGCGCCGGCTGCCAGGCGGTGCTGCTCGAGCAGGCGGTTATCGAGCATGTTGCGCAGATCTTCGGTGGCGGCCGCGGGATCGAGGAGTGGTACCTCCGCGGCGAGGAAGAACTGCTGCCGCCGGGCACACGGTGCCGCCAGTGCGGCGGGTCGGTGTTTCGCAAGGGCACCGACACCCTCGACGTGTGGTTCGACTCAGGCTGCTGTCACGCGGCGGTGCTGGAGACGCATCCCGAGCTCCGGTGGCCGGCCGAGCTGTACCTCGAGGGCTCCGATCAGCACCGCGGCTGGTTCCATTCCTCGTTGCTGGAGGCCATGGCCACGCGCGGGGCGCCCCCCTACAAGAGCGTGCTCACGTGCGGCTTCGTGATCGACACCGAAGCCCGCAAGATGTCGAAATCGGTAGGGAATACCGTCGCTCCAGAGGAGCTCTTGCCGAAGTACGGCGCCGAGGTGCTACGGCTCTGGGTGGCGGCGGAGGACTACACCGATGATATCCGGGTCTCGACGGAGATCCTCGACCGGTTGGCCGACGCCTACCGCCGCATCCGGAACACGTTTCGATTCTTGCTCGGCAACCTCGGCGACTTCGAGCCGGCGCGTGACCGGCAGTCCTACGCGCGACTGGACGAGATCGACCGCTGGATCCTCGACCGCTTGGCACGCCTCATCGGCCGGGTCCGGCGCGCCTACGAGGAGTACGAGTTCCACACCGTCTTCCACAGCGTGCACAACTTCTGCGCCGTCGATCTCTCCGCGCTCTACCTCGACGTCATCAAGGACCGACTCTACACCTCGGCGGCCGACGACCCGCGTCGGCGGGCGGCTCAGACGGCTTGCTACGACATCTTCGCCGCGCTCGCGCGGCTCCTGGCGCCGATCCTCACCTTCACGTCCGAGGAGGCGTGGCGCTACCTGCCGGGCGTCCACACCGAGAGCGTGCACCTCGAGCGCTTTCCCGAAGCGCCGCGCGAGTGGCTCGACGATGCGCTCAAACGCGACTGGGACCGGCTCCTCGAGGTGCGCCGCGAGGTTGCGAAGGCGCTGGAGGCCGCGCGTGCCGAGAAGCTGATCGGGAGCGCGCTCGAGGCCGCGGTGCGGATCGCGCACGCTCCGGAGGACCTACCGGCCCTTCTGCGGGCCAAGCGCGACCTCCTGCCGACGCTCTTCATCGTGTCGCGGGTCGACCTCGATCGCTCCCAGGCCCGCGCCAGCGTTACCTACGAGAGCCAGGACATCCCAGGTCTCGTCGTCGGCGTCGACCGTGCGCCCGGTGCGAAGTGCGAGCGCTGCTGGATGCGCAGCGAGCGCGTCGGCACACACCCTGCGCATCCCTCGCTCTGCGAGCGCTGTGTTCCGGTCGTCCTTGCGCGTGGTGGTGCGAGCTGAGCGTCTGCGAGGCGAGCCGTTCAGAGGGGCCGGGTGGTGCGAGCTGAGCGTCTGCGAGGCGAGCCGTTCAGAGGGGCCGGGTGGTGCGAGCTGAGCGGCTGCGAGGCGAGCCGTTCAAGGGGGCGGGCCGTGCGAGCTGAGCGGCTGCGAGGTGAGCCGTCCAATGGTGCAGGCGATCCGTCCTGAGCGGTCCCGTATCGGGCGCGTCGTCGCGATCGCCGGTGGTGTCGTCGTCCTCGACCAGATCGTCAAGCTGATCGCGCTCGACCGCCTGACACTGGGCGTCCCCGTCGTCGTGGTCCAGGGCCTCGTCGCGCTGACGCTCGTCATGAACCCGGGCCTCGCCTTCGGCCTCCTCTCCGGCATCCCGGCCGGCTGGCGCTGGGTCGTGGGGCTCCTCTCGCTGGCGGCGCTCGTCGTCCTGCTCCGGGTGGCGCTGCGCATCCTTCCGAGCGGCGGATGGCGCGAGCAGTCCGCGATCGGCCTCATCTTCGGCGGGGCCGTCGGTAATCTGATCGACCGGACGCGCCTTGGCGCCGTGGTGGACTTCGTCGACGTCCACTTCCGCGGCTGGCACTGGCCCGCGTTCAACGTCGCCGACTCGGCGATCACGGTGGGCGTGGCGGTGCTGGCGCTCGGGATGCTCGCCGCTCGGTCACCCTCCGCTCCCGCCTGACCCGTGACGGTGCTCACGGTCGAGCCCGCGTCGGCCGGCGCCAGGCTCGATCGCTGGCTCAGCGCCCGGCTGACCGCTCTCTCACGGGCCCGACTCCAATCTCTGATCCGCGGCGGCCTCGTCCGGGTCGACGGCTCGGTGTTCAAGGCTGCCCATCGGCTCCGCGGAGGCGAGAGGATCGAGATCGAGATCCCGCCGCCCATGGAGGAGGAACTGGCGCCCGAGCCGACCGCGCTTTCCGTCCTCCACGAGGACGAGCACGTGCTCGTGGTCGACAAGCCGGCCGGGATGGTTGTCCATCCCGGCGCCGGCCGAGCGCGCGGCACGCTCGCGGCGGCGATTCTCGCCCACGCGCCGACCACCGCGGGCGTCGGCGGGCCCCGACGTCCAGGAATCGTGCACCGGCTCGATAAGGACACGTCGGGACTTCTCGTCGTCGCCAAGACGGCACAGGCGTACGACGCGCTGGTCGCGCAACTCGCTGCCCGCACGGTGACGCGTCGCTATCTCGCGGTCGTTCATGGACGTGTCCGCGCGAACGAGGGCATCGTGGATGCCCCGATCGGGCGCCATCCGACGGACCGGGTGAAGATGGCAGTTCGCCCGGTCGGCCGTGGCAAGCGGGCCATCACCCGATATCGGGTGCTTGAGCGGTTTGCACACTTCACGCTGCTCGACGTTCGCCTCGAGACGGGGCGTACCCACCAGATCCGTGTCCATCTGGCGTCGCTCGGCCATCCGGTCGTCGGCGACCAGGTGTACGGTAAGCCCCACTCGCGGCCGCCGATTGCGCTCGACGGCTATGCCCTCCACGCCGCGGAACTCGCCTTCGTCCATCCGGCTTTCCGGAAAGTGATCGAATGCTCCGCCCCCGTCCCGGCAAGGATCGAGCGGCTCCTGTCTCACCTCCGCAAACCCTGATTGTGGCCCTCGGGCGACGATGTAAAATGAAGGCTACCCGATGGACAGACTGACGGCCGTCGTGCTCGCCGCGGGCGAGGGCAAGCGGATGCGCTCGCGGCAGCCCAAGGTGCTCCACCCTCTCTGCGGCCGCGCGCTGATCGCCTATCCGCTCCGCGCAGCGCGGACCCTGGCCGACCGCATCGTGCTGGTCGTCGGGCCGAACGCGGACGACGTCGTGGAGCTGGCCGGACCCGACGTCCGCGCGGTCGTCCAGCGCGAACGACTCGGCAGCGGTCACGCCGTCCTGCGGGCCAGGCCCGAATGCGTCGACGGCACCATCCTCGTCCTGCCGGGCGACATGCCGCTTCTGTCTGTCGAGACCATCGAGCGTCTCGTCGCCCACCATCGGAAGAGCCGCGCCGCCGCCACCGTGCTGACCGCGGTTGTCCCGGAACCCCAGGGCTACGGGCGCGTCCTGCGCCAGGGGGGGCGCGTCAAGCGGATCGTCGAGGACCGCGACGCGACCGACGCTGAGAAGAAGATCGCCGAGATCAACACGTCGGTCTATTGCTTTGCCGGTAGGCGGCTCTGGCAAGCACTCGGCAAGGTCCGTCCCGACAACGACCAGGGTGAGTACTACCTGACGGACGTGATCGGCGTCTTGTCCCGGGCCGGGGCGCGCGTGGACGCGGTCGTGACATCCGATCCCAGCGAGGCCGTCGGTGTCAACGACCGCAAGCAGCTCGCGGCGGTCACCGCGATCCAGCGGCGCCGCATCCTCGACAGGTTGATGGAGGGGGGCGTGACCATCCTCGATCCGGCCAGCACCTACATCGAGGACACGGTCACGGTCGGGCCGGACACGACCATCCATCCCCAGGTAATGATCGAGGGGCAGTCGGCGATCGGCAGCGAGTGTGTCATCGGTGTCGGCTGCCACGTGAGCTCGTCCCGGGTCGGCGACCGCGTGACGCTCAAGCCGTACTGCGTGTTGACGGAGTCGGTGGTCGAGGACGCGGCGACGCTCGGTCCGTTCTGCCACCTGCGGCCGCTGTCGCACGTGGGGCCCAAGGCGAGGATCGGCAACTTCGTCGAGCTGAAAAAGTCGAGGATCGGGCGGGGGTCGAAGGTGCCGCATCTCTCCTACGTCGGCGATGCCACGGTCGGCGAGGACGTCAACGTCGGCGCCGGGACGATCACCTGCAACTATGATGGCGTCGCCAAGCACGAGACGAGGATCGACGACCGCGCCTTCATCGGGACCAACACGAGCCTGGTGGCGCCGATCACCATCGGCGCGGGCGCGTACATCGGCGCGGGCTCGACGATCACGAAGGACGTCCCGCCGGGAGCGCTCGCGGTGGGACGCGCCCCCCAGGTCGTCAAGGACGGCTGGGCCGCCCGGAAGGCCAAGAATCGCGAAGAGCACCGAGGCTAGCCATGTGCGGAATCGTCGGATACGTCGGCGACAAGAACGCGGTCGGCATCATCGTCGAAGGGCTGAAGCGACTCGAGTATCGAGGCTACGACTCCGCGGGCATCGCTGTGCTCCACCACGGCATGCTCCATGTGCGGCGCGCCGCCGGCCGGATCAAGATGCTCGAGGGGGTCCTCGGCGAACGGCCGCTGACCGGCGCGCTCGGCATCGGCCACACGCGCTGGGCGACCCATGGCCGGCCGTCCGAGGAGAACGCCCACCCCCACACCGACTGTGACGGCACGCTCGTCGTCGTCCACAACGGGATCATTGAGAACTACCTCGAGATCAAGGAGCGCCTCCTCGCCGCGGGCCACCAGTTCAGGTCGGAGACCGACACCGAGGTGATCGCCCACCTCATCGAGCACCACCTCAGGGCGACCGGGCGGCTCGACCGGGCCGTGAAGGCGGCGCTCAGCGAGGTCACCGGCTCGTACGCGGTCGGCGTCGTCTCGACCGCCGCGCCCGATCGGCTCATCGCCGCCAAGCAGGGCGCGGGCAGTGTCGTCGTGGGGCTCGGCCAGGGGGAGATGTTCGTGGCCTCCGACATTCCCGCGATTCTCGCGCACACGCGCGATGTCGTCGTGCTCGAAGACAACGAAGTGGCGGTCGTCACGGCCGACTCCGTCGAGCTGTCGACCCTCGAGGGCGAGCCGGTCCGGCGCGCCCCGGTCCGCATCCTGTGGGATCCGATCATGGCCGAGAAGGGCGGCTATCGGCATTTCATGCTCAAGGAGATGCACGAGCAGCCGCGGGCCATCACCGACACGTTCCGCGGCCGGATCGCTCCCGAGACCGGCAACGTCGTCCTGCCCGACGTGAACCTCGCCCCCGAGGCTGTGCGGGCCGTCGAGCGGGTGGTCCTCGTCGCCTGCGGGACCGCGTTCCACGCCGCGATGCTGGGTCGCTCGATGATCGAGCGGCTCGCCGGCATTCCGGCCGAGGTGGACCTCGGCAGCGAGTTCCGTTATCGCGACGCGCTCGTGGGCCCCGAGACGCTGGTGGTCGCGATCTCCCAGTCCGGCGAGACCGCCGACACCCTCGGTGCCGTCAAGGCGGCCCGACTCAAGGGGTGCCCGATCCTCGCGGTCACCAACGTTGTGGGCTCGGCCCTGGCGCGGGAGGCGACGGGCATCCTCTACATGCACGCCGGACCGGAGATCGGCGTCGCGTCGACGAAGGCATTCTCGACGATGATCGTCGCGACCTACCTCCTTGGTCTCTGGCTCGGCCGCCAGCGCGGCGCCCTGACGGCCGAGGACGTGAAGAAGCGGATCCACGACCTCGTCGAGATCCCACGTCTCGTCGAGAAGACGCTCGAGCTCGACGACCAGATTGCGACGATCGCCCGCGAGCTCGCCGGCGCGCGTAACGTCCTCTATCTCGGCCGTGGGCTCCAGTTTCCGATCGCCCTCGAAGGCGCGCTCAAGCTCAAGGAGATCTCCTACATCCACGCCGAGGGCTACGCCGGCGGCGAGATGAAGCATGGCCCCATCGCGCTCATCGCCGACCGGCTGCCCGTCGTCGCGTTGGCCCCGCGCGACGGCTCGTACGAGCGCATGCTCGGCAACGTCGAGGAGGTCCTCGCCCGCGACGGCCAGGTCATCGCCGTCGTCCACGCCGGCGACCGGACCCTCGCGGCGAAGGCCCATCACCTGATCGAGGTGCCGGCCTGCGCCGATCTCCTGGCGCCGCTGATCACGGTGATCCCCCTGCAGCTCCTCGCGTACCACATCGCGGTGCGACTCGGCTGCGACGTGGACCAGCCCAGGAACCTCGCGAAGAGCGTCACGGTCGAGTAGCGCGACGCCGCGCGCACCGGGGCGCCCGACTCCGAGCGAAGCTTCGGGTTGGCGACGCCCGGATCGCTCGGTACAATCGTCCGGTGCTCTCGGAGCTCACGCGCTTTCTCGACGATCTGAATCCCCCGCAGCGCGAGGCGGTCACCGCGGGCGACGGGCCGCTCCTGGTCCTTGCCGGCGCCGGGAGCGGCAAGACGCGCGTCATCGCCTACCGGATCACCTGGCTCATCAGCGCCCGGGACATCTCACCGCGGAACGTCCTCGCGGCCACGTTTACCAACAAGGCGGCGGGCGAGATGGCGCGCCGGGTGGAGGCGCTGCTGCTCCCGGTGGGAATCAGGGCGCCGCTGATCGCGACCTTCCACTCGGCGTGCGTGCGCGTCCTCCGCCAGCACGGTCGCCACATCGGGCTGCCGGCCCACTTCGTCATCTACGACGAGGACGACCGCGCGAGTCTCGTCAAGGAGAGCATGAAGGAGCTCGACCTCGGCGAGCGCACCACGACCCCCGCGGCCGTCACCCAGCGTATCAGCTACTGGAAGAACCACATGCTCGGCGTTGACGACGCAAAGCAGGAGGCGCGGGGACCGTGGGAGGAGAAGATCGCGCTGGTCTTCGGGCGTTACGAGGAACGCCTGCGCGCCGTCGGCGCCGTGGACTTCGACGACCTGCTCCTGAAGACCGTGCGGCTCTTCGAGGAGGTCCCGGAGGCGCTCGCGTGGTACCGCGGGCTCTGGCGCCATGTCCTCGTGGACGAGTACCAGGACACCAACCGCGCCCAGTACCGGATCATCCGGCTCCTGACCGGCGAGCACCGGAGCATCTGCGTCGTCGGAGACCCGGATCAGTCGGTCTACCGTTGGCGCGGCGCCGACATCCGGAACATCCTCGACTTCGAGCAGGACTATCCCGGCACCCGCGTCGTGAAGCTCGAGCAGAACTATCGCTCGACCCAGCGCATCCTCTCGCTCGCCACCGCGGTGATCGATCACAACGTGCAGCGCAAGGACCAGACGCTCTGGACCGAGAACGCCGAGGGCGATCCGCCGAAGCTCTATCGCGGCTGGGACGAGCACGAGGAGGCGAACTTCGTCGCCCAGACGATCCTCGGGCTGCGCGGCGACGGCGTGCCCTGGGACGGCGTCGCGATCTTCTACCGCACCAAT
>Ga0184639_10000154_pt1 | contig 24055 bp, 16 predicted proteins | sample PLM31_170_b2_FD_133155 | JGI IMG/M metagenome (GOLD analysis project Ga0184639, IMG submission 133155) | Groundwater sediment microbial communities from an aquifer in East River, Colorado, USA - PLM3-1_170_b2 | ecosystem: Environmental > Terrestrial > Soil > Riparian zone | place: USA: East...
CAGGTCACTGAGGACAACGAAGGCGTGACCGACCCCGACTATCACACCTTGCGTTATGCCTATCTCCCTCACGCAGGGCAAGTAGCCAACCCTTCGGCTGCGCTTCGCGAAGCATCCCCCTGGGACAGGGCAAGCCTGCCCGAGATGGCCTATGCCTTTAACCAGCCCCTTATCCCGGTCTGGCGTTCTGGCTCGCAAATCTGTGTTCAACTTCCTTTCCTCACTCAATCTCCTATCTGCAATCTCCAATCCCCAATTACCAATCTCCCCGAATCACTCAGCCTCCTCTCCGCCCAGAGCGGCCTCGTCGCTGACCTCTACCGCCGTGGCGACCACGTGGAGGCCGTCGTGCTGGACTATGACCCGTCCATACCCGCCACCCTCGCCATCGGTGGAAAACAGATTGTGCTCCCCAGCGTGGCTTTGACGCTGAGGCCGGTTCAAATAGCGTTACCGGCCACATCACGGTAAATCAATTTCTGTTTCATTCGTTCCATCCGTTGACCAGGAATCCTCATGCCTCCCCAACCGTGGAAAACCCTCACCACCCGCGAAATCTACAAGAACAAGTGGATGCGCCTGCGCGAAGACATCGCCGAGATGCCGAATGGCAAGACGACGATTTATGGCGTCTGCGAGTTCGGCCAGTGCGTGGCGGTTCTGCCGTTCGTGGATGATAAGAATGTCGTAATGGTTCGACAGTATCGTTACACTCACAGAGAGAATCATCGGTGGGAGATGCCGAGCGGCGGCCTCCGCCCCGGCGAGACCCCGGAGGCAGCCGCGCAGCGCGAGTTGACGGAGGAGGCCGGTTACCGGGCAGGCCGGCTCACGTGGGTGAGCACCTACTACACGACCAAGTGCGTCACCGACGAGGTCGGCCATCTCTATCTGGGGCATGACTTGACACCCGCCGAATTGCCGCCGGACGACACGGAGTTTTTGGAGCGGGCCGTTCTGCCGTTTGACGAGGTGCTCGCGCTGGTCAACGCGAGCGAGATTCGCGACACGCCGCAGGCGTGACTGTGATCGCCGTCTTGCACGCCGCGCGCCTGTGCGACAAGGGGTTGTTGCCATGACCTCAGAATCCACGGGTCTCCGGGCGGCGTCTAACGGAAGATGATCCGGCCTTCTCGACGACAGGAGAATCTATGAACACCGTGCAGCCACGTTTGCCCGGCCTCGAGTCATTTCTGCAAAAAGCCGCGCTCGTGATTGTCCGCCTCGCGCTCGGCTATCTTTTTTTCACTCAGTTGTGGTGGAAAGTGCCGCCCACCTTCGGCTGTCCGGACGGCTTTGTGTTCAAGGAAGGAACGGTGGACGCCAGCCGACAGGTGAAATACAGCAACCGCTCGTCCGGCTTGTGCGATTGGATCGGCATCGAGTCGGTTTGGGCTAAAGCCCCGCATCCCCTCCTCGTCGCCAACCTGGACAACCAAGGCGCTTCCGAGATCAGCGTGGACATCGGCCTGCTGGCGCGCGCGAACGGCGCGTTCATTGACGGCTTCGTCAAGCCCAACATTCGCTGGTTCGGCTACGCGGTGTGGGGGATGGAAGCGTTCATCTTCGTCAGCCTGTTCTTCGGCCTGTTCAGCCGCCTCGGCGGCCTGGTCGCCCTCGCTCAGTCCGCCCAGCTATGGATCGGCCTGTCCGGCATCGGCAATCCGAATGAATGGGAGTGGAGTTACAACATGTTTGTGGTGCTCTCGCTCCTCGCGCTCGCCTTTGCGCCGGGCCGCGTGTTCGGCGTGGACGTGCTCCTGCGCCCCTTGTTCAAATCTGCCGCCGAGAAGGGCAACAGGCTGGGCCGGTGGCTGCTGTGGCTGACCTGAGCGGCAACGGGCTGCCGCTGATCTCATGAAGCCGGGAACTCCGCGTCTGCTCCTGCTCGCCGTTATCGGCTTGTGCTCGCTGCTGCCGTACCTCGCCGCACGCGGCCTCGCCGACCTGCGCAAGAACACGATCGGCTTCGAGGTCGCTTTCTTCGGCGCGTTTGCTCTTTATCTCATCGCTGCTGCACTTGTCTTGCGATCCAATACCCAATACCCAATGCGGAATACGCAATACGGAATACGCAACACTCAAACCTGGCTGATCTTCCTCTTGGCCGTCCTCTTTCGCCTCATTCTCCTCCCAACCCGCCCAACCCTGTCTGATGACGTGTACCGTTACGTCTGGGATGGGCGCGTGCAAGCGCACGGAATCAGTCCGTATCGTTACCCGCCGAATGCGAAAGAAGTTGCCGACCTGCACAAAGGCGACCGGACCGTCTGGCCGTACATCAACCGAAAGCCGGTCGTCACGGTGTACCCGCCCGGCGCGCAACTGGTCTATGCCGGAGTCTGGCGAGTCGTCGGCGACCGCGTGGGCGGCTTCAAAGCCGCGTTCGTGCTGGCAGAATGGCTGGGCGCGGTTCTGCTGCTGCAGCTGCTCCGGCTTTTCAACTTGCCCCCGGAGCGCATCCTGATTTACCTCTGGAGTCCGCTATTAGTTTTCGAGGTGGCGCACGCGGGGCACGTGGATGGCCTCATGCTGCCTCTACTGATCGCCGCGCTCTGGGCGCGGGTCACAGAACGACATTGGCTTCTGGGGATTTGCCTCGGCGCGGCGACGCTGGTCAAGTTTTTCCCGGTGCTGCTGCTCCCGGCACTGCTGCCTTTGCCCCAACTCCGCAAGACTTCGGAAGTCTCCAAAGACTTCCGAAGTCTGCTCACCGGACTGCGCCCCGCTTTTCAGACACTGGCGGCCTTCGGCGGCTCTGTCGCGCTCGGCTATTGGCCCTATCTCCGGTGGGGCGGGGGCGTGATCGGCTTTCTCCCGAATTACTTCAACGAGAACTTCAACCTCGGTCTGGCTCGACCCCTGTTCGACATGGCCGAACGCTATGAAATCTCCGGCGCGACGCTCGCGAACGTCGTCACCTTCGGCGGCCTGGCGGTGATCGGGCTGGTCTGCCTCCTCCGGCCCGCCGCCGATGGGCGCGCGGCGCTGCTGCGATGTGTCTGGCTCATCGGCTGGTTCACGCTGTTCACTCAAAACCTGTTTGCGTGGTATTTGCTCTGGCTGCTGCCGCTCATCACGCTCTTCGTCGAGCCGGGGAAGTTATTCGGCTTCAAACTCGCTCCCCTGTCGGCGTGGCTGATCTTCAGCGGGACGATTGCGCTGTCGTACGTGTTCTTCGTCAAGTGGCGCGTGGTCCCGTGGGCGCAGGCGGCCGAGTATTGGCCGCTGTATATTCTGCTGTTGGCGGCTGCCGCCATCCGTCTGCGGCCTGTATCTGCCCGGCTGCCTTTGCTCAATCGTCTTCGGCGGCGCACTGCCTGAAGGAAGGAATGCGCGCACCAAGAATGGGCATGTGCTGGCCGCCGAGGTGCGCGCGGTGCGATAGGAGGTCTCATGTTTCAACTGTTCAGTCGTCGTCCAGGTTTTCAATCTGCGGTGGCCGGGCTGGAGCGCTACGATATTGCCCCTGATCTCCGCGCGCATCTCGCCGCCTTCCTGCACGATTCGCCCGATCGCGAAGTCTTCCACTTCAACCCGCGTGCCCTCGCCGGGCGGATGAGCCTCGCCGAGCGCGCCACCCTCAAACTACTCCTCGACGCCCTCTATGAAGGCATCGTCACCCTGCACTGGGAAATCCGCTGTCCGGCGTGCGGTTCCATAGATCATCGCAGTGCGTCGCTGAACCAACTCCATCACCAGTTCCAGTGTCCCGTGTGCCAGACGGTGTCGTCACCCCGGCTGGACGACGAAGTGCGCGTCACCTTCAGCCCGCACCCGCGCCTGCGCCCCCTGCCGCCCGGCGCCGACGACCCCGCCTTCCGCGCGCAGATAGACAATCAGTTCGGGCCGGTGCCCGGACAGGCGCTGCTCGTGCTGCCCGATTTCCAGAAACTCTTTCCGCAGGAACGCCTCCTGCCCGACGAGAGTCTCGAAGTGGCGCGCGTGGCCGTGCTCTTCACCGACCTCGCGGGTTCGACCGCCCTCTACGCCCAGCGCGGCGACCCACGCGCCTATCACCTCGTGCGCCTGCACTTTGACGAACTCGTCCGCGCGGCGGATGCCGAGGGCGGCACGGTCGTTAAGACCATCGGCGACGCGATCCTCGGCGCGTTCCAGACTCCGGCGGAGGCGATGTGCGCCGCGCTGGCGATGCAGCGCAGCATCGCCGCGCTCAACGAGCGGGAGCGCCTGAGCGGTGACGAGCGCCTCATCCTCAAAGTGGGCCTGCACTCCGGCCCCTGCCTCAACGTCACGCTCAACGACCGCCCGGATTATTTCGGCACCACCGTCAACGTCGCGGCGCGCGTGCAAGGTCTCTCCCCTGGCGGCGATATTGTGTTCACCGAGGCCTTGCGCGCCGACTCCGAAGTGCAAACACTGCTGATTGGCCGCTCATGGGAAAGCAGCCGCGTGACGCTCAGAGGCATTGCCGAGGAAGTGCTGGTGCACCGAATGCACGTGCTGTAAACACGCTGGCCCCACCCGGCAGAAATGATCTCTACGCTTTACTCGTCACTCGTTACATCGCGAAGCACCCCGGGCAAAGCGAGCGGGTGTCACTCGCCGCGCCTCGCCGCCCGCCGCTGGCTCACGCTGGCCGCCCTCGGCGGGGCAAGTCTGCTCGTCTACTGGATCGGGTTGATCCTGCCGTACAATCTGTTCGCCCTTCGCTTCAAGCCCCTGCTGGACATTGCCAAACTCACGCGGGACAAGCCCGTGGCCCAGGCCGGGTTCGTGCTGACGTTCGCCGCGCTGTCCGGCCTGTATTATCTGGCCTGGCGCACGTGCCGCCCCGCCTCGGCAGGGCCAGAGGCCACGCACAGCGTGCCCCCCCAATCGCCGCGCGCAATGTGGGCCGTGCTCGTCGTCAGCCTGCTCGCCATCCACCTCTCCATGCTGTGGCTGTATCCCATAGACGCCGCGGATTTGTTTGACAACATCTCGCGCGGGCGCATCACGGCGCAGCACGGCGGCAATCCGTTTTACGACACGCCCCGCGATTACGCGCAGGATCCATTTCGGGGTTACGTGGCGTGGCCCGGGACGACTTCGGCCTACGGCCCGCTGTGGGAGCTCCTCGCCGCCGGGACGAGTCGTATGGTCGGCGATGACAAACTCGCGAACGCTCTCGGCTTCAAATTGCTCGGCCTGCTGTTCTACGGGGGCTGTGTGGCGCTGATCGCCGGGATCTTGAACCGGCACGCGCCGGAGCGCGCGCTGCAAGGCGTGTGCCTGTTCGCGTGGAATCCGCTGGTGATTTACGAGACGGCGGGCAACGGCCATAACGACATCGTCATGGTCTTCTTTATCTTGTTGGGAGTGTGGGCGCTGCTGCGCGGTCACTTCACCAGTGCGGCGCTCGCGCTCGTGGCTGGTGCGCTCATCAAATTCATCCCCATTCTCCTGCTCCCCGTGGCCCTCGCCGCCGGACTGCGTACCTTCCCGACTCGCCGAAGACGCATTTACTTCTTACTCATTACGTTCTTAGCATGTACGATTCTGATCACGGCCTCCTTCGCCCCCTTCTGGCGCGGCGGCGACATTCTGGGTCTGCAGCGTCGGGCGGGCCTGTTCACCACGTCGCTCCCGGCCGTCGTTCAGGCGCAGTTGGAGGCGTCTCTGGGCGTGGGGGCCAGCCGGCGGATGGTCGCGCGCGTCGCCGCCCTGCTGATGGGCGCGGTCGTGCTCCTGCAAACGTGGCGAACGTGGCGCAGGCCGGGAGGGTTGTCGCCCGTGCGCGCTTCGGCGCACATCCTGCTCTTCTATCTGCTCTTCACCTGCCTCTGGTTTCAACAGTGGTATGCCCTCTGGCCGCTGGCCCTCGCCGCCATCCTCCCGGAGGGCGCGACGGCCCGCCTGGCGGTGCTGCTCTCGTACGCCGCGTTGTGGAAGACGATCATCTTCGACTCCTTCCTGTACCGGGGCGGCTCACTCCCGCCGCGCGTGTGGCGCGAATCACTCCTCGGCCCGGCCACCCTGGGCCTCGCCTGGCTCTATGCGGCCTACGTGCGGATAGCGAATAGCAGATGGCGTGTTGCCAGTTGGCGACCGGATAGACGGCCTCTCTCAATCAGCAATCAACAATCAGAAATCTCCAATCTCTAATCCCCAATTACTGGCCACCGATTACTGATCACTCACCTCATGAACGCCCTCCTCGTCATCGCCAAACGCCCCACCCCCGGCCAGACTAAAACGCGCCTGACGCCGCCGTTGTCGCCCGAGCAGGCCTCGCAGCTCTACGAGTGCTTCCTGCGTGACACGCTCGACCTAGCGCGCGCCGTGCCGGGAGTCACCCGGCTGATCCACTACGCCCCGTTGGACGCGGCCGGCTATTTCCAGCGGCTGGCGCCGGACTTTGGCCTCACGCCGCAGATCGGCGAGGACTTAGGCGAACGGCTCGACAATGTTTTGACTCGCTGCCTGAACGACGGTTTCCGTCGCACCGTGATCATAGACAGCGACAGCCCGACTCTGCCCGCCGAATTCGTCGGGCAGGCTTTCGCGAAGCTCGACGACGCCGACGTGGTGCTCGGCCCGTGCGACGACGGCGGCTACTACCTCATCGGCCTGACGCGCCCCCAGCCGCGCCTCCTGCGCGAGGTGCCGATGTCCACCCCCAACGTCCTCCGCGATACACTCGCGCTCGCCGAGCAGGAGGGTTTGCGCGTCGCGCTATTGCCGACGTGGTACGACGTGGACACCGTTCAGGAACTCTGGCGTCTCCAGCGCGAACTGCGCGCGGCGGCGAACGGGACGGCACACCACACCCGAATGATGCTGTCCGGCTGGCGCGCTGGTTTTTATCACAAATTACGCGAATGAACGAAGGTCACGGCTATTCGTGATATTCGCCCATTCGTGGCATTCGTGATGAGCCTGATGGCCTGTTTCATGAAAACGATTGTCATCATCCCCGCGCTCAACGAAGCCGGTTGCATCGGCGATTTGGTGAAAGCCACGCTGGCTCAACCCGTCTCTGAAGTCATCGTGGTGGACAACGGCTCGACGGACGGCACGGCCGGGGCTGCGCAGCGGGCTGGGGCGCGCATCGTGCGCGAGCCTCGGCGCGGCTACGGTTACGCCTGCGCCGCCGGGGTCGTCGCTATCGGCGCAGCCGATGCCATTGTGTTCCTCGACGGCGATTACAGCTTCGCGCCGGGCGAGATGCCCGCGCTGCTGGCGCCCCTCCGCGAGAGCCGCGCCGACCTGGTTTTAGGCTCGCGCCTCCTCGGCCACATCGAGCCAGGCTCCATGCCGCTCGCACAACGCTTCGGCAACTGGCTCGTCGCGCGCCTGATGCGGCGCATTTATCAATTACCCCTGACCGACCTCGGGCCATATCGCGCCGTTCGCCGCGATCTCTTGTCTTCCCTCGATATGCGCGAGATGACCTTCGGCTGGCCGACCGAGATGATCGTCAAGGCCGCGCGGCGCGGGGCGCGCATCGTCGAAGTCCCGGTGAGCTACCACTCGCGGCGCGCGGGCCGCTCCAAAGTCAGCGGCACGCTGCGCGGCACGCTCCTCGCGGGCTACACCATTTTGAGGGTCACGTTCCGATACCGGCGTTGAAGCGCGTGGTTTGACGAATAACGCCGGCCCACTGCCTCCACCAGGATAGCGGGCCGGTTCGCTTTACCGAGGGGGCCGTGTGTGAGTGATATAATTTCCACCGGAAAACGAAACTCGAGGTGCGACGCACGTAGGGCGTAGTAGGGGCGTAGCATGCTACGCCCCTACAAGTGCGTCGCACTCTGTTGCGTAAAGGTAAACGTGGAAATCCTTCTCGATCCTGCGGTCGCAGTTGACCGCGCATACGCGAAGCGTCTTCAGCAAGGGGTGCAGCGGGCGCGGCGGAATGGCCGGGCGGTGCTCGTCAGCGTGAGTGAGCCTGTCGCCGCGCTGGATGTCGTCGAACTCTTTGACCGTGGGCGTCTTCTCGCGCCCGACCGCTATTTGTGGACACAGCCCGGCGCGGACTTCGGACTCGTGGGAGTGGGCCTCGCCCATGCCATAGACGCCGTCGAGGCTGCGCGGTTCCGGCAAGTCGCAGCGGGCTGGCGGCACGTGCTGTCCGGGGCCATCGTCGAAGGCCCGCACGGCTTGCCGGGGGTGGGGCCGGTTCTACTCGGCGGGTTCGCGTTCGACGTGCAGCGCCCGACCACGCCGCTGTGGCAGGGTTACCCCCACGGGCACATGGTGTTGCCGCGGATGTTGTTCACGCGCCTGGGCGGCGAGAGGTGGCTGACGACGAACACCGTCGTCGGCCCGCAGACCGAGGCGGACGCCGAAGCCGCCGCGCTGGCCTCCGCCGTCCGCGCGTGGGTCGGCGATCACGATGACGACCGCCACCCCTCGCCCAACGGCCGCGGGGCCTACATTACCTCGCACGAGGTGCGGCCCGCCGCCGAGTGGCAGGCCGAAGTGGCGCAGGCGGTGAACGCGATCAAACACGGCGCGCTCGAGAAAGTCGTCCTCGCGCGCGCGGTTCAACTTCAATCGTCGAAACCCTTCAGCCCCTCCAACGCCCTCCGCCATTTGATCTCGCACTACGTCGGCTGCACCATCTTCGCCGTCGCGCGTGGTGAGCGCTGCTTCCTCGGGGCCACGCCGGAGCAGCTGGTGCGGCTGCGCGCTGGCGAGGTGAGGGCGATGAGCCTGGCCGGTTCCATTCAACGCGGGAAAACGCCGCCGGAGGACGAGCGCCTCGGGCAGGCGTTGCTGAACAGCGCTAAAGATCGCGGCGAGCACGCGGTGGTCGTGAAGGCGCTCGTCGAAGCGCTGAGCGAGACCTGTCCTCGCCTGCATTACAACGAGACGCCAACGCTTCTCAAGCTCGGCAACATTCAGCACCTCTGCACGCCGATTACGGGCCAACTCGCCAACGGCCATACCCTCCTGGATCTGGTTGAGCGCCTGCACCCGACTCCCGCCGTCGGCGGCCGCCCGCGCGAAGCGGCGCTGCGTCTCATCCGTGAGCGCGAGGGATTGGATCGCGGTTGGTATGCTGGCCCGGTCGGCTGGTTGAACGCGGAGGGCGAGGGGGAATTCGCCGTCGCGCTCCGGTCGGCGCTGCTGCACGGGAACACGGCGACGCTCTTCGCCGGGTGCGGCATCGTCGCCGACTCCGACCCGGCGCGCGAATACGCCGAATCGCGCCTCAAGCTCAAGCCCATGCTTACGGCGCTCGGCGCTCATTGACTCGGCAGGACAAATTGCCCGCAGCGCGATCACTACGACCTCGCTCGTATCTCTGATGACGCCTAAACCAGAACAAGCCGCTTACCTGTACGTCGGCGCGTTTGTGGACGAATTGTCCCGCGCCGGAGTGAAGCACGTCTGCTTCTGCCCTGGATCGCGCTCCGCCCCACTGGCGATGCGGCTCGCCGACCATCCCGGCTTCAAGCTGTGGCAGCATCTCGACGAGCGCTCGGCGGCGTTCTTCGCACTTGGCATTGCCAAAGCGCAACGACAACCCGTCGTGCTGCTCTGCACTTCCGGAACCGCCGCCGCAAACTTCTTCCCCGCCGTCGTCGAGGCCCGCTACGCGCGCGTGCCGCTCATCGTGCTCACCGCCGACCGACCGCCGGAACTCCGCGATTTCGGCGCGCCGCAGACGATTGACCAGATCAAGATGTATGGCCCGTACGCCAAGTGGTTTGTCGAGATGGCGCTGCCGGAAGCCACCGCCGACGTTCTGCGCTACGTGCGCACCGTCGCCTGCCGGGCCGTCGTGGAGGCCGCCGCGTCCCCGGCAGGCGTCGTCCACCTGAACTTTCCGTTCCGCGAGCCGCTCGTGCCCGTCCCCGCCGAAGTGCCTTTTGGCGAAGACGAGCGTGAGGCTTTTGAAGGCCGCGCCGACGGGCGGCCTTATACCCGTGTGGCCTCTGCCCTGCGCGCGGCTTTCCCACGTGGGAGACAAACCTTAGCCGCCGAGCTGCTGCCTGGCAAGCGCGGCCTCATCATCGCCGGCCCGCAACCCGATCCTGATTTCCCGGAGGCGGTCACGCATTTGGGGACGGCGCTGGGCTATCCCATCCTGGCCGATCCGCTTTCGGGGGTGCGTTGCAGCCCGCACGCGCGCGACAACGTGATTGACGCCTACGATGCGTTTCTGCGCGACCCGGCTGTCGTCGAGCGACTCGCGCCCGAGGTCATCTTGCGCTTCGGGGCGCTGCCCACCTCGAAGCCGGTGCTGCAATACCTTCAGCGTTACGCCAACGTGCGGCAGGCGCTCGTGGACGGCGGCGGAGGCTGGAACGATGCAGGGCGGCTGGTCTCAGTTGTAATTTGTGAAGATGCAACCCTATTTTGCGCCGGGCTGTCCATTGAGATGCGTGACTGTGCTCACGCTGCGCCAGAGTGGCTCGACCTGTGGTGTGACATCAATCGTCGCGCGCGGCAGGCGATGGCCGCACAGCTTGAACAGTTCGACGAACCGTTTGAAGGCCGCGTCTTCACCGAGTTGGCGGCGTGCCTGCCCGAGAAGGCGACGTGCTTTGTCAGCAGCAGCATGCCCGTGCGTGACCTCGACACGTTCTTTCCGGGCGATGGCCGCTCGATCCGTTTTCTCTCCAATCGCGGCGCGAACGGGATTGATGGGGTGGTGTCGAGCGCGCTGGGCGCGAGCGCCGTGACCGGGGGGCCGCTGGTGCTCGTCGTCGGCGACCTCGCATTCTATCACGACCTCAACGGCTTGCTGGCTGCGAAGCTTCATCACCTCCGCGCGACGATTATTTTGATCAACAACGACGGCGGCGGGATTTTCTCGTTTCTGCCGCAGGCCGCACACCCGGAGCACTTCGAGCTCCTCTTTGGCACGCCGCACGGGCTGGACTTTCGCCCCGCCGCCGAAATGTACGGCGCGGCCTTCCATCAGCCACGGACGTGGGATGAGTTCCGCTCCGCCGTGAAGCGCAGTTTGCAGGCGGACGGCTTGACGATTGTGGAAGTGAAGACCAGCCGGGAACGCAACGTGGTGATGCACCGGCAGGTGTGGGCGGCGGTTTCGACGGCGCTCAATTCGCAGTAGGTCACGCTTCAAGTGGTGACCTGCGGGTTTTGGAATGACACGCCTCCACGTCAACGGTGTTCATTTGAACGTCGAATTGTCCGGCGCTGGCCTGCCGCTCGTCCTTCTGCACGGCTTCACCGGCAGCATCACCAGTTGGAAGCCGCATATCCCGATTTTTGAGAAGCGCTTCCAAACCATCGCCGTTGATCTGCTCGGCCACGGCAGCTCCGATTCACCCGCTGATCCGATGTGTTACCGGATGGAGCGGTGCGTCGAAGACCTGATTTCAATTTTTGAGCCACTGGGGCTGGAACAAGTGGGCCTGTTAGGCTACTCGATGGGCGGGCGCGTGGCCCTGCACGTGGCCGCCGCGCATCCCGACCGCGTGCGCGCGCTCGTGCTGGAAAGCGCCTCGCCCGGCCTCGCCGGCCTCTTCGAGCGGCAGGCGCGTGTAGCGAGTGACGGGGCGCTGGCGAGCATTATCGCGCGAGAGGGGTTGGAGGCCTTTGTCAACCAGTGGCAGCAGTCGCCCTTGTTCGCCAGCCAGGCGCGCTTGCCCGAATCCGTTCGGGCAGAATTGCGGGCGCAGCGCTTGCAGAACAATCCGCGCGGATTAGCCAACAGCCTGCACGGCCTCGGAACCGGGGCACAGACATCGCTCTGGGGTCGCCTGCGCGAAATACGTGTGCCGACCCTGCTCATTGCCGGGATGCTCGATCAAAAATTCACGGCGATCGCCCGTGCGATGGCCGGTGCGCTCCCGAACGCCCGCCTCGCCCTCGTGCCCGACGCGGGGCACACTGTTCACCTTGAACAGCCTGAGGTATTTGATAAGCTCGTGCTGGAATTCTTAAAGATTGGAGATTAGGGATGGGACACACTCTCCAATCCCCAATCTCTAATCTCTCTTGAAAGGAACACACCCTATGCCCATCCAGTGGCTCAAAGTCAATGACTACACCGACATCCTCTACGAGCACGCCGACGGAGAAGCGATTGCGAAGATCACCATCAACCGCCCCGAGGTGCGCAACGCGTTCCGCCCACTCACCGTCCACGAAATGCTGGACGCCTTCAAGCGCGCGCACGAAGACCCGACCGTGGGGGTCGTGCTGTTCGCGGGCGCGGGCGGGGAGGCGTTCTGCTCCGGCGGCGATCAGAGCGTGCGCGGGAAAGGGGGCTACGTCGGCGCCGACGGTGTGCCGCGGCTCAACATCCTCGAGTTGCAGCGCCTCATCCGGCTGATGCCCAAGCCGGTCATCGCGATGGTGGCCGGATACGCCATCGGCGGCGGCCACGTGTTGCACGTGGTCTGCGATCTCACCATCGCCGCCGAGAACGCCATCTTTGGGCAGACCGGCCCCAAGGTGGGGAGCTTCGACGGCGGGTACGGGGCGGGCTACCTCGCCCGCATCATCGGGCACAAGAAGGCGCGCGAAATCTGGTATCTCTGCCGCCAGTACGACGCGCAGCAGGCGCTGGAGATGGGGCTGGTGAACGCGGTCGTCCCGCTCGATCGGCTGGAAGACGAGGCCGTGCAATGGGCGCGCGAGATTCTGGAGAAAAGCCCGCTGGCGATCCGGCTCCTCAAAGCGGCCTTCAACGCGGACACCGATGGTCTCGCAGGGCTGCAACAACTGGCGGGCGACGCGACCTTGCTCTATTACCTCTCCGACGAAGCGCAGGAGGGCAAAAACGCCTTCCTCGAAAAGCGCAAGCCTGACTTTTCCCAATTCCCCCGGTTTCCGTGAATGAGACCTGCGGGGTCTCCGAGACCCCGCAGGTCTGAGCCGTATGACCGGCGAATGGCTTCCCGACTGGCTCCACCAGCGCGCGCTGATCTCTCCCAATCGATTGGCCTTGATCGCGGGATCGGCGCGCTGGTCTTTTCGCGACCTCGACCAGCGGGCGACGCAGATGGCGCACCGGCTGAACGCGCTCGGCCTCGGCGCAGGCGACCGGGCGGCGCTGTTGTTGCGGAACGGCGCTCCATTCGTCGTGCTTGTCCATGCCCTCAGCCGCCTCGGGGCCGTCGTCGTCCCGCTCAACACGCGGCTGACGCCCGCCGAAATCAATTGGCAACTGGCCGATGTCCGCGCCCAGTTGCTGATCTACGACGAAGCGAATGCGGCGGCGACCGCAGCGGCCCGTGGTTTGCCTGCCCTGCGACTCGCCTCCGTTGACGCAGGTCTCCATCTCCGACCTCCTACGCAGAGTACACCCGCCACCAGTGCAAATGTCATGCTGAGCAAAGCGAAGCATCTCTCCGGCATGCCAGAGACTCTTCGCTTCACTCAGAGTGACAAAGGCGGCTTTCCGCTGGATGCCGCGCACAGCATCCTCTACACCTCCGGAACCACCGGCCACCCCAAAGGCGCGGTGCTGACCTTTGGCAATCACTGGTGGAGCGCGGTCGGTTCGGCGCTCAATTTGGGATTGCGCGCCGACGACCGGTGGCTGGCCTGCCTGCCGCTGTTCCACGTGGGCGGCCTCGCCATTCTTTTGCGGAGCGTGATTTACGGCATCACGGCTATGGTGCACGAGTCATTCGATCCGGTTGACATCAATCGCGCGATTGACGACGACGAGGTGACCATCGTCTCGGTCGTCGGCGCGATGTTGCAGCGCATGCTCGCCGCGCGCGGCGACAAGCCTTATCCGCCCTCGCTGCGGTGTGTGCTCCTCGGCGGCGGCCCGGCCCCGCCTGACTTGCTCGAAGACTGCGCGCGGCGCGGTGCGCCGGTCGTGCAGACGTATGGCCTGACCGAAGCCGCTTCGCAGGTCGCCACGCTTTCGCCCGAGGACGCGCTGCGCAAACTGGGCTCGGCGGGGAAGCCACTGCTGCCGACCGAACTGCGCATCGAGCAGGAGGGCGTCGTGGTTGGGGCAGGGCAGGTCGGGGAAATCGTGATTCGCGGCCCGACCGTCACACCGGGCTACGTAGATCGCCCGGAGGCAACCGCCCACGCGATCCGCGATGGCTGGTTTCATACAGGCGATCTCGGCTATCTCGACGAAGAGGGCTACCTCTACGTCCTGGATCGCCGCGATGATCTGATCATCTCCGGCGGCGAGAATGTTTACCCGGTGGAGGTCGAGGCCGTGCTGCGCACGCATCCGGCGGTGGAGGACGCGGGCGTCGTCGGCGTGCCGGATGAGCGCTGGGGGCAAGTGCCGGTGGCCTTTGTCAAACTCCACGATGCTGCGACCCTAACCGAGCCCGATTTGACGGCATTTTGCTACACCCGACTGGCCCGCTACAAAGTTCCGGCCCACATCCGGTTTGTCGAGTCTCTCCCCAGGAATGCGGCTGGAAAGTTGCTCCGCCGGGCGCTGCTGGAAAGCTGGCCGTAGCGCGAGTTTCGCGGCCTCAGCGCCAAAATCGGCTGATTTGGCTCCAGCATGAACCGCCGACTTTGCTGGCGTGTATATTAAGGACATAGAGTGTCAGCCAGACACTCGGCGTCTTGCGCGGCAATCGTCGGACGGGGCCTCACATGGATCAGTCGCCTTCGCGCTCGGAGCGATCCAGGCGCGCGCAACGCGAGCAACCGGACACGCTCATCCGGCCAAAACTGTATATTCCGCAGGTGCGGCCCAATCTGGTTCCGCGCCCGCGCCTCGTCGAGCGGCTGACCGACGGCCTCAAGCGCCCGCTGACGGTTATTTCCGCGCCCGCCGGATTCGGCAAGACGACGCTGCTGAGTGAATTGATTGCTTCCGCGGACAGCAGTCTGCCTGTGGCCTGGGTCTCGCTGGACAGCCGCGACAACGACCCCACCCGCTTCGGGACGTACTTTCTCGCCGCGCTCGTGACGCTGGAGATCGGCCTCGGCGGGGACCTGCTGGCCCGGCTGGGTTCCCCTCAGCCTCCGCCGCTGGAGGCCGTATTCACCGAACTCATCAATCAAATCGCGGAAGCCCCGGATGACTTTGCGCTCGTCCTCGACGACTACCACCTCATCATCGCCGAGCCGATTCACGCTGCGCTCACTTTCCTCCTCAACCATCTGCCGCCGCAGATGCACCTCGTCATCGCCACCCGCGCGGTCCCGCCGCTCCCGCTCGCGCAGCTCCGCGCCCGCGGCCAGCTGACGGAACTGCGGGCTGGTGAACTGCGGTTTACGACCGACGAGGCCGCGGCCTTTCTCAATCAAAGCATGGGGCTGAATCTGCCCGTCGAAGCGATTGCGGCGCTCGACGTGCGCACCGAGGGCTGGATCGCCGGTTTACAGTTGGCGGCGCTGTCCATGCGGGACCGCGAGGATCGCTGGTCCTTCATCCGGGCGTTCACGGGCAGCCACCGTTACATCGTGGATTATCTGGCTGAGCAGGTCCTCCAGCAGCAGCCCGCCGACGTTCAATCCTTTTTGCTGGAGACCTCGATTCTGGATCGCCTCTCCGGCCCGCTGTGCGACGCACTCACCGGCCAACCCCAGAGTCAACGGCGGCTCGAAGACCTCGAGCGCGCGAACCTGTTCCTGCTCCCGCTCGACGACGACCGGCATTGGTATCGCTACCATCATCTCTTCGCGGATTTCCTGCGCGAGCGCCTGCAGCAAACCCGGCCCGAACGCTGGCCGGAATTGCATCGTCGCGCTGCCGAGTGGTACGAGCGCCATGGGTTTATCCCGGAGGCCGTGGGCCATGCGCTGGCCGTGGGAGACACCGGGCAAGCCGCGCGGCTGGTGGAACAGATTGCCGAATCTATTTGGATGCAGGGCGAGATGATGCGCTTGCTGGGCTGGCTGGAGGCCTTACCCGATGAGATGATTCGCTCTCGCCCTCGGCTGTGCATTTTTCACGCGTGGATTTTGAACATCCTGGGCCGCTATGAATCGGCCCAGGAGCGCCTGCAGGATGGCGAACGCAGCCTGGAACGGGATGTCGCCCTTCCGGCTGAGGATCGGGCCGTCGTCCGCGGCATGTTGGCTACCGTCTGGGCGATTATCGCGATGATGGCGGGGGATGCTGCGCGCACTTTGGAGCTTTCTTGCCAAGCGTGGGGCGACTTGCCCGAAACCAATCTGGTGTGGCGGAGTGTGGTCACCCGCAATCTGGGCAATGTCCATCTCCTGACCGGACAAGCTGCGGCCGCCCATCAGGCCCTGACCGAGGCCCTGCGCATGAGCCAGCGGGCCGACAACATTTACATGACGATGGTGATCATGTATGAGCTGGCCGAGTTGCAGATCGTCCGGGGCCGGCTCCATCACGCCGCCCAGATTTGCCACGACGCGCTGCAACTGGCCGCCGAGCGCGGCACCCCGGGGCTGGCGATGCCTGGCGCGTTGCACGTAGGCCTGGCCGAGGTCCTCCGCGAGTGGAACGATCTGGAGGCCGGGATGCGTGAAGCGCTCGCCGGGATTGAATATGGGCAGCAGGGGCGGAGCCTGGGTGTGCAGGTCTGCGGCTATACGCGGCTGGGGATGCTGGCTCAGGCGCGCGGCGATGCCAGGGGCGCGGCGCAGGCTTTTCAAAAGGCCGTGCAGCTCGCGTCCACGCGCCGGAGGACTTCCTTCCTCCCGCATCACGACGTTCAGGCGCGGCTGTGGTGGCGGCAGGGCGATGTGGATGCGGCCTGGCGTTGGACGCAGGCGCGCGGCCTGAGCGCCGACGACGAACTGAGCTATATGAATGAAACCGCCCATCTCACGTTGGCGCGCGTCCTGCTGGCCCAGAACCGCCTGGACGAGGCGGTCCGTTTGTTGACCCGGCTCCGCTCCGCCGCCGAGGCCGCCGGGCGGATGGGCAGAGTCATCGAAATCCTGGCAGTGCTGGCGTTAGCACTGCAAGCGCGCGGCGAGACCGGCCAAGCGTTGGCCGTGCTGGAACAGGCCCTGGCACTCGCTGAACCGGAAGGCTACGTGCGCGTTTTCGTGGACGAGGGCGAGGCGATGAGGGAGGTCATGAGTCAATGGGGATTGGAGATTAGGAGACAAAAACGCAACGGCGGCGAAGCAAAGTTGAATCGCCTGCTCGTTTATGCTGATAAGCTATTGGCTGCCTTTCCAGACCGCACGCCCCAATTACCAATTACGAATGACCAATCCCCAACCTCTACTCTCCAATCTCTGCCTCTCCTCGAAGCCCTCAGCGAGCGCGAGATCGAAATCCTGCGCTTCATCGCCGCCGGGATGTCCAATCAGGAAATCGCCCGGAGGCTGGTGGTAGCGCTGAGCACCATCCAGTGGCACATCAAGAACGTCTACGGCAAGCTGAATGTCCACCGCCGCACCCAAGCCGTCGCGCGCGCCCGCGAGCTGGGGCTGCTGACGTGATCCTCTGAATCCCCCCTACCTGCCCCCATGTTCTGGGGGTGACTCCCCCCCCGTAAACTGCTAACCTGCTGGTCATAGAAAAAGCGGAGCCTGAGCAGCCCGCATTTCTCCCCTCCGACGGGGTGGAGCGACTGACGACGTTCCACCCCCTGCATCATTCATTGTGCTTTCATCAGAACGACCTGCGCTGCAGACGCTCAGCCTCTTCACGCCGGGGCGAGACGCGGCGTAGGTTTCGAGGGTTCTTGCCCCAACGGTCGAAAGGAGATGATCGCCGGGAGACACACTTGACGCACGGCCACTGATCCGCTGTTCTCACCGAACTTTCCAGTCCACAAATCTCTATGGAGGAGAAGATGCTTCGCAAGCGATTGACGTTAGCTTTTGGCCTGCTGCTGATTGCAGGCCTGTGGCTTTCAGCCTGCCAGCCCTCGGTTGCCGAAGTCCCCGTCACGGTCGTGATCAAGGAGACCGTGCCCCCGGTCGTCCAGACTCAGGTGATCCAGCAGACGCAAGTCGTCGAAGTGCCGAAGGGCGCTTTCACCATCCCGCATCCGATCCTGAGCGATGTCCGCATCCGCCACGCGCTGGCTTACTGCACCTACAAGCTCGAGCTGGTCAAGTCGGTCTACCCGCTGCTGACGGAAGACGAGCAAAAGAACCTCGTGATGGATGCGTTCCTGCCCCGGTTCCACTGGGCTTACGCCGGGGACGACAACATCACCGTTTATCCCCATGATCCCGAGAAGGGTCAGGCCCTGCTGGACGAAGCGGGGTGGACTCTGGCGGAGGGCGCGACCTATCGCACCAACGCGAACGGCGACGAACTCGCGTTGAAGTTCACGACCACCACCGCGGCCTTCCGCCAGACCTGGGCGGCGGTGTTCGAACAGCAGATGGCCGAGTGCGGCGTCCGTCTGTTGCGCTTCCACGTGCCGGCGGCCTGGCTCTTCGGCGACACGACCGGCCTGGCGCACCGCGACTTCGAGATGGCGGCGTACGCCTTCACCGGCCAGCCCGACCCAGGTGGCCAGACCGTCTACGCCTGCGATCAGATCCCCCTGCCGGAAAACGGCTGGGCTGGTCAGAACGGCATGGGCTGGTGCAACCCGGAAGCCAGCGATGCCATCAAGAAGGCGAACAACTCTCTGCTGCGCGAGGAGCGCAAGCCGCAGTACGCGATCACCCAGCGGGAGTTCACCCAAGATGTGCCGATGATCCCGCTCTTCAGCCGGACGGACACGTATGCCGTCTCCACCGGCTTCGAGGGTTTTGAACCGCGCCCCGGCCAGCAGTTCGTCAACTACAATGCCAACGCGTGGGCCATCTCCGGCCGGGACACGATCGTCTACGGCTTCACGCAGGAACCGGCCTCGCTCTTCTCGCTGGTGGAAAGCGGCCAGACCGCCGTCCTCGCCAATTCGTTGATCCAGGGCTTCGCGTGGACCAGCCTGAACTACGACTTCGCGCCGCTTGCGCTCAAACAGCTGCCGACGCTGGAGAGCGGGTTGACCACCAATCACGACGTGGAAGTCAAAGAGGGCGATCGGGTCGTGGATGCCTCGGGGAACATCGTCGAACTCGCCAACGGCGTGAAAGTCGTCAACGCGCAAGGCGAAGTGGTCGAGTTCACGGGCAGCCCGGTGACGATGAAACAGCTCGTGAGCAAGTTCGAGTACGTGGACAACCTGACGTGGTCGGACGGCACGCCGGTCTCGCAGGCCGACTTCGAGCTCAAGTGGAAGATTGATTGCGACAAAGAATCAGGGGCGACGAGCTTTATCACCTGCGACCAGACGCAGAACGTGGAATTTGCGCCGAATGGCTATGCCCAGACGCTATTGCCGGGCGTGCAGGCCCCGCTCTACTTCCTGAACCTCGATGCGAATAGCATGCCCGACCTCTATCCGGCGCACCGGGTGATCGAGTCAGAAGGGCCGTACCAGGGCAAGACGCTGTCTGAAGTCCCGGCCAAAGACTGGACGACCCTGCCGGAGATCGCCGAGAACCCTATCGGCGTCGGGCCATACGTGCTCAAGGAGTGGGTGAAGGGCGAGAAGCTGGTCTTCGAAGCCAACCCCTATTACTTTGGCGGCGCGCCCCAGACCCAGAACCTCGTCATCTCCATCATCACTCCGGAGAACGCCGAGGCGCAGTTGATCGGCGGGCAGGTGGACATCCTCGACTTCACCACGCTCGGCGGCGTGTCGGAGACGCTGAAGAACGCCGCCAACGAGGGCAAAATCGAGATCGTCATAGACCCCTCGGCAAGCTGGGAACACATTGATATGAATCTGTTCCTGCCGTAAACGGTAATAGAGAGAACAACCTCACAGGCAGATGTGGCCCGAGCCGGGTCACATCTGCCTTGCTTTCATCTGGCACTTGCATTACACGCGCCGGACGCGCTGAGGAAAGGAAGGGAGGGGCATGTCTCGATACTTGCTGCGACGTTTCATCCAGATGTCCGTCGTCGTGTTGATCTCGGCGGTGGCCTCCTATGCGCTGCTCAACCTCGCGCCTGGCGGCCCGCTCACCGGGCTGCGGCAGGTTCAACAGAACAACCGCTTCCGCCTCACCGCCGAAGACGTTGCCCGCATCCGAGCCTACTTTGAACTCGACCTGTACCTGCCCGTGCGCTTCTCGCGGTGGCTGCTCGGCCAGCCGCGCGGCCCCGTGCGCCTCGGCGGCCGCGAGTTGCTCGGCGACCTCGTCGTAGGCTGCCGGAGGCCGATTGAAACCACCGTGCCGGCCGCCGGCGGCAAATTTGAAACGCGGCAGACCGGCTGCGCCCAGGTCGTCCGGCTCCAAGACTTGGACGGGCGGCGCGCCAGCCGGGGCGTGTTGTTTGGCGATTTCGGCCTGTCGTGGCGTTTGCTGCGCGACCGCCCGGTGGCGGATTTGATCCTCGGGCGCCTGCCAAAGACGCTGCAGCTGACGGTCACCGCCACGTTTCTTTCGCTCGTCATCGCCATTCCCTTAGGCATCTATTCTGCCGTGCATCAATACTCGCGCTTTGACTATCTCTTCACCACGCTCGCGTTCCTGGGCGCCTCCATGCCCACCTTTTTCTTTGGCATCCTGTTCATCCTCCTCTTCTCGATCCTGTTGAAGAACGCCGGGCTGCCGTATTTGCCGCCGGGCAGTTCGGAGGCCGTGCGTGAGTACACCCTTCCGTGGCTGGGCACGATTCAGCCGGGGACATTGCTGGACGTTGCGCTGCACACCGTCCTCCCGGTCGCAGTGCTGACCATTGTGAATGTGGCGGGCTTCAGCCGCTTTGTGCGTGGCAGCATGCTGGAGGTGCTGAGGCAGGATTACATCCGCACCGCGCGCGCCAAAGGTTTGCAGGAACGAATTGTCATCTTTCGGCACGCGCTGCGCAACGCGCTCATTCCCTTCATCACCATCTTCGTCTTTGCCATCCCGGCGCTGTTCGGAGGCGCAATCATCACCGAGTCCATCTTCTCGTGGCCGGGGATGGGCCGCCTGTTCCTGCTCGCCTTGAACGAATCAGATTACCCGGTCGCGATGGCGCTGTTACTCATCACCGCGATCCTGACGGTGTTCGCCACCCTGCTCGCCGACCTGCTCTACCTCGTGGTGGACCCGCGCATCCGCTACGCCTGAGGCACACCGCCCATGACCCCGACCACCGACATCGCTTCGCTCGCCGCCGATGCCATCACCACGCCCGAGGAAAGCCCGGGCCGCATCCTCCTCCGGCGCTTCAGCCGCCATCGGCTGGCGATGCTCTCGCTCTGCATCCTCGCCGTCATTTTTGTGATCTCGTTGTTCGCCAGGCAGCTTGCACCCTTTACCCCTCATGAACTGGCGGTGGGCAACTACTTCCTCCCCGCGGGGGCCGTGGACGACGAAACCGGGCGCACGCATTACCTCGGCACCGACAACATCGGGCGTGATTACTTTTCCCGGCTGGTCTACGCCGGGCGCATCTCGCTCTCGGTAGCGTTGCTCGCCACCTCGCTGACCGTGGTCATCGGCGTGCTGGTGGGTGTTTACGCCGGGTTCTACGGCGGCTGGGTGGACAGCCTGCTCATGCGCGCGGTCGAGTTTCTGGCCACCATCCCCGCTTTGCCTCTGCTGTTGATCGTCTCGGCCATGCTGCTGCGCAACGAGGAGACGATCCCGATTCCCAAAGCCCTGCTGGACGCGGTGGGCAAACTCATGCTGCTCTCCCCGCGCGACGCGCGCCAGGTCGTGCTCATCATTCTCGTGCTGGCGGGGTTGGGCTGGCTGAACGACGCACGCCTCATGCGCGGGATGATCTTGTCTCTACGGGAGCACACGTTTGTCGAGGCGGCGCGCTCGTTGGGCGCTTCGGACTGGCAGATTATCCTGCGCCACATGGTTCCGAACTCGATGGCCCCCATCATCGTGAACGCCTCGCTGAACCTGTCCGGTTTCATCGTGGCGGAAGCGGCGCTGTCGTTCCTCGGCTTCGGGATTCAAGACCCGATCCCCACGTGGGGCAACATGCTGGCCGCCACCCAGCAGTTCATGTTCGACCGTCCGAGCCTCCCCCTCGTGCCCGGCCTGCCGATTGTGTTCTGCTCGCTGGCGTTCAACTACATCGGCGACGGCCTGCGCGACGCGCTCGACCCGCGGCTGAAGATGTAGGACCAGTTCGAGGAACTTTGTCATCAACCGGGGTGATATTCATCACTCGGTTTGTGGCGCGGATTGCGTTAGCCTTGAAGCAAGTTGAAATCGCTCGTAGTAGCGGTTTTAGCCGCCCGAAAACGGCTAAAGCCGTCACTACCAGCGTCACTTGTTCGGACCGCGCCATGCATTGCCACTCCGAAGCTCCCACGCTTGACCCCGACGCGCCTGTTATCCTCGTCGGCCATCCCAACGTCGGCAAGAGCGCGTTGTTCGGCGCGCTCACAGGCCGCTATGTGGAGGTTTCCAACTTCCCCGGCACGACGGTCGAAGTGAGTCAGGGGAAGGTGGACGGCGTCCCGCCCCTAAAGGGCGTTCCGGTGATTGATACCCCCGGCGTCCAATCCCTCCACGCCCGCTCGGACGACGAGCGCGTGACCCGCAATATTCTTCTCTCGCGCCCGCCACGCGTCGTGGTGCAGGTGGCCGACGCCCGCAACCTGCGCCGCAGCCTCCTGCTCACTCTCCAACTGGCCGAACTCGGCCATCCCTTTCTGCTCGACCTCAACATGAGCGACGAGGCGCGCGCGCGCGGGATTGTGCTGGACACGCCTCGCCTCGCGCAAGTGCTCGGTGCGGACATCGTGGAGACCGTCGCCATCCGCAGACTCGGCGTGGACGATTTGCGCGCCCGCTTCGACGTGGCCCGCCCGATGGGCTACCGCATTCACTACGACGGCGCGATTGAGAACGCCGTGGCGCGCATCGCCGAATTGTTGTCGCCGAACCTGACCGAGGCGCGCGCCATCGCGCTGATGTGCCTCGCCGGGGACGACGACCTCGCGGCCCGCTACGGCGGCGAGCAGGCGGAAACGATCCGGGAAGTCGTCGTGGAGACGGCGGCTCGTTACACCCAGCCGCTGAGTTACGTGATCACACAACAACGGTTGCGCTGCGTAGATTGCCTGCTCGCGCAGATCATCCATCAATCGCCGCAGGCCGGGCCGACGTGGGCGGAGCGCTTCGGGCGAGTGGCGGTCCACCCGATCTGGGGCTGGCCCATCCTCGCGGCGGTGCTGATCGGGCTGTACCTCTTCGTCGGGCAATTGGGCGCGGGCGTGCTCGTCGGCTGGATGGAAGGGGTGGTCTTCGGGAAGTGGATCGTGCCCATCGCCGTCCGGCTGGTCAACCTGATCCCCTTTCCGCTCGTCGTTGACCTGTTCGTGGGCGAATACGGCCTGATCACGATGGCGCTGACGTACGGGATCGCCATCGTCATGCCCATCGTGCTGACGTTTTTTATGGCCTTCGGGATTCTGGAAGACTCCGGCTACCTGCCGCGCCTCGCGGTGATGATGGATCGTCCGTTCAAGGCCATGGGGCTGAACGGCAAAGCCGTGCTGCCGATGGTGCTGGGGTTGGGGTGCGACACGATGGCGACGCTCACCACGCGCATCCTGGAGACGCGCAAAGACCGGGTGATGGTGACGCTGCTGCTCGCGCTGGGCGTGCCGTGCTCGGCGCAGTTGGGCGTGCTGTTGGGGATGATCGCGTTCCTGCCCCCGTCGGCGATTTTGCTGTGGGGAGCCGTCGTCGCCGCGACGATGTTCGTCGTGGGCTGGCTGGCCGCGCGCGTGATCCCCGGCAAGCGCTCCGACTTCATCCTCGAACTGCCGCCCATCCGTGTGCCGCAGGTGGGCAACATCCTCATCAAGACCGTCGCACGGCTGGAGTGGTATCTCAAGGAAGTGTTGCCGCTGTTTGTCCTCGGCACGCTGATCCTGTTTGCGCTGAACAAGACGGGCGCGCTGCACACGCTGGAACGCTGGGCCGCGCCGCTGGTGCAGGGCGGGCTGGGATTGCCGCCCGAGACGACGGGCGCGTTCATCATCGGTTTCCTGCGGCGCGACTATGGCGCGGCAGGCTTCTTCACGCTCGCGCGCGCGGGGCAGTTGAACGCCACCCAGCTTGTGATCAGCCTCGTCGTCATCACGCTGTTCGTCCCGTGCATTGCCAACGTGCTGGTGATTGTGAAAGAGCACGGCTGGAAGACGGCGGTGGGGGTGGTGGCGTTCGTGTTCCCATTCGCCTTCGGGGTGGGGGCGGCGCTCCACTGGGTGTTTCGCGTCTTGGG
>Ga0184639_10000155_pt1 | contig 24007 bp, 25 predicted proteins | sample PLM31_170_b2_FD_133155 | JGI IMG/M metagenome (GOLD analysis project Ga0184639, IMG submission 133155) | Groundwater sediment microbial communities from an aquifer in East River, Colorado, USA - PLM3-1_170_b2 | ecosystem: Environmental > Terrestrial > Soil > Riparian zone | place: USA: East...
CGTCAGCAGCCAGATCGGGGCCATCGCGGTGCAGGGGCCGCGCTCTCGTGAGCTGCTCGCCCGGCTGGTGCCGACCGTCGCGTCCACGACCTTCTTCGGCATCACCAGCGGGCAGATCGGCGGCGTGCCGGTGACCGTGTCGCGCACCGGCTACACGGGCGACCTCGGCTACGAGGTGTGGGTCGACGCGGCCGATGCGCTCAGCGCCTGGGACGCGCTGTGGGACGCGGCGGAGGGACAGGGCGTGCTGCCGTTCGGGCTGGCGGCGCTCTACATGCTCCGCATCGAGGCGGGGCTGCTGTTGCTGGCGGTCGACTTCGACTCGAGCCGATACGCGTTCAACGACGCCCATCGGTCCACCCCGATCGAGCTCGGCTGGTCGTGGATGTTCAAGGGGCTGGCCGATGACGACCGGGCGTTCATCGGGCGCCGTGCCCTCGAGCGCGAGATTGCAGACAAGACGTCACGCTGGCGGATGAGCGGCCTGGTGGTCGACTGGGAGGACTACGATCGCGTGCATGGCGCGGCCGGGCTGATCCCGCCCAAGGTGCACGCGCCGGTCCACGAGGATTGGATGGTCTACGACGACGGCGAGCGGGTAGGCTACGCCACCAGCTTCATGTATTCACCGGTGCTCCAGCGCCACATCGCCCTGGGCCGGGTGCGGCCCGACCTGGCAAAGGTGGGCCAGCGCGTGCAGCTCGAGTTCACGGTCGACCATCACTACGAGAAGGTCGCGGCCCACGTGGTGCGCCTGCCCTTTTTCAACCCCGAGCGGAAGACGGCATGAGCACCGACGGCTACGACGCGATCGTGATCGGCGGCGGGCACAACGGCCTCGTGAACGGCGCGTACCTGGCGCGGGGCGGGTTGCGGACCCTCATCCTGGAGCAGCGCGAGGTCGTCGGCGGGGCGGCGATCACCGAGGAGCTGCGTCCCGGCTTCTGGTTCACCACCTTCTCGTACGCGCTGTCGCTGCTGCGCCCGCAGATCATCCACGAGCTCGAGCTCCCGAAGCACGGCTTCATGCCGCTGCTGATGTCGTCGCGCTTCGCGCCGACGCCGGAGGGCGAGTACCTGTGGTTCACCAAGCATCACGACCAGAACCTGCGGGAGATCGAGCGCGTCTGCCCCCACGACGCCGATGCCTACGAGCAGTACAACCACGACTTGGATCGTGTCTGCCAGGCCATCAAGCCGCTGCTCGACATGGTCCCACCCGACCCGTTCAGCGACGATCCGGAGGAGCTGCTGGCCCTGGGGGGGATTGGATCGCGGCTGCGCAGCCTCGACAAGCGGACCCTCCACAACGCCGTCCGGCTGCTCACCGGCAGCGCCGCCGACTTCCTCGACGACTACTTCGAGTCCGACCTGCTGAAGGGTTGGCTGGCCTCGTCGAGCATCATCGGCACCAAGGTCGGACCGCGCTCGCAGGGCTCGGGGCTGGTCCTCCTCTACCACTCGCTGGGCGAGCACGATGGGGAGTTCGGGTCGTGGGCCTTCCACAAGGGTGGCAACGGCGGCTTCACCCAGGTCCTGGCGCGGGCAGCCACTGCGTTCGGCGCGGAGATCCGGCTCGCCTCGCCCGTCGAGCGGGTGCTGACCAGCCACGGACGGGCGACCGGCGTGGCTCTCGCCGACGGGACGGAGCTGCACGCCAAGGTGGTCGTCTCCGCGCTCGATCCGCGGCGCACCTTCCTCGAGCTGGTCGACCCGCGCGAGCTGCCCGACGACCTGGTCGACACGGTCCGGCGCATGAAGTTCCAGGGCGTATCGTCGAAGGTGAACTTCGCCCTGAGCGGCCTACCGCGTTACCCTGCGCTCGCTGACCGAAGCGACGTGTTCCGCGGATTCGTGAATATCGGGCCGTCGATGGACTACCTGGAGCGAGCCTTCGACGCGGCCAAATACGGCTGGTACAGCCCCGAGCCGTACATCGACGGAGCGATCCAGTCGACGATCGACCCGGACATGGCGCCGCCGGGCCAGCACGTCATGTCCTCCTTCGTGCAGTACACCCCGTATCAGCTGCGCGAGAGCGACTGGGATACCGAGCGTGAGCGGCTGGGAGACACCGTGCAGGCCACCCTGGAGCGCTACTTCCCCGGCTTCGGCGACCTCGTCCTGCAGCGCGAGGTGGTGACGCCCCTCGACATCGAGCGGACGATCGGCCTGAGCGAGGGCAACATCTTCGCCGGCGAGCTGCTGGCGCCGCAGATGTTCTTCTTCCGCCCGGCGCCGGGCTGGTCGCAGTACCGCACCCCGATCCAGGGCTACTACCAGTGTGGCTCGGGGACCCATCCGGGTGGCTGCGTGATGGGCGCCCCCGGCCGCCTGGCGGCCGGCCAGATCCTGAAGGACGGAGAGGCCGCGCAGCGCTAGCCGGTGGGGCCCGTGCCGGCCGGCGACACGCGTTGTGTGGACAACTGCGTCGGGATCGCCTTGCACGGTGGAAAAGTGCCGGGCTAGACTGGCCGCCAGATGACGAGCGCAGAGATCCCCGCCGCCCGCGCAACTCCTCCCGAACGTCCATTGCGAGTCCGCATCCCCGCGTCGCGCGGTGGGCTGGCGTGGATCGCCGTGCTGCTGATCATCGGCACCTTCCTTGCGGTCCAGGTGGGGCGGCAGGTCTACGCGAGCTGGTCGATCGGCCAGGAGGCGGCGGCGATTCGTGCTGAGATCGCGGCCATGGAGGCCCGCAACGAGGCGCTGCGCCAGGAGCTCGCATACCTGCAGAGCGACGCGTTCATTGCAGCAGAGGCGCGGCGCCTACTCAACCTGGGCCTTCCGGGCGAGCAGGTGCTGATCATCCCGCCCGGCGCGGAGGCTCCGCTGCCCCCGGCGCTGGCCGCCAGGCCCGATCCCGCCAAGCCGTTGATCGAGCAGTGGCTGGAGCTCTTCTTCGGTCCGTAGGCTGAACTGGGCGCCCGCAGGACGCGAGCAGACCGCCTCGCCGTGACAGTCGGTTACCAGGTGAGCACCTTATCGGCGCGGAGCGTCCAGTCCGCCAGCTCGGCCATGGACGATCGACGCGCTCCGTCGGTCAGTTCCTCCTCCGTCAGCCCACGAGCGTCCATGCATGTGCCGCAACAGGCCACGGTCGCGCCCTTGGTCATCAGGCCGCGCAGCATGCGCTCGACGTTGTAGTAGCCATCGGGGGTGTTCTGCCCATGCTTTGCGCAGAACACCGCATCGGCCATCAGGAAGATCTGGAGCTCGGTCTCCGGTTGCTTGGCGAGCGCCAACGCCAGGCGCAATCCGTTGTAGCTCCGCTCGGTGCCATACGGCGCCTCGTTGAGGATGAACAGGGTCTTCACGACCGGTAGCATGGAGCCCGGTCTCGTTCGCTGCAACGCGGGGCAGGAAAGCACGGGCCAGGGGTCAACCCGGCGGCGCGTCCTCGCAACCTGAGCCGCTGCACACGCTGACCGTTGTGGCGAAGCCAAAGCTCGCCTCGCCGGCTGCGGTCTGGTAGGTCAGTCGCACCGAGGCCAGCTGAAGACTGGCGTCCCGGATGCCTCGCATCTCTACCGCCAGCTGCCATCGATCACCGGGTTCGAGCTCAGTGGCGGGCGGCACCGGCCGCGCATCGCTCGGGGGCAGCGCGCCGTCCGTCTCCTCGATCTCGATGCCGGGCGGCAGCAGCCAAAAGCCGACGATCTGCGCGGCGCTGCCTGTTGCCGTGAGCGGCTCGGCGTTCAGGAGATCCACCCGCTGCGGCCCGCAGGCTCGCAGTTCGAAGACGGGCAGGAGCCGGGTCTCACCTGGTGTGAGGGCAACCGGGGCCGCCTCCGCGGCGTGTCCGATACCGGTCACCGTCGCGATTGGGGCATACGCGCAGTCGAGGTTCTGGCCGATGGTCGGGGGCAGTGTGAGCAGCACGCCAGTGGCGACCAGGCCGCCGACGGCGGCGAGGAGGCCGTGCTGGAGGCCGGCTCGCGCGGTCCCCGGGCTGACCGACCCGGCCATGACCACCGTCGCCGCCACGCCCAGGCCCACGGCCAGTACGATCCAGTCGAGGAGCTGCGGCAGGTCGAGCGCCAGGCGCGCGTCGTCGGCGTCGAACGCTCCGCGCGCGGCGGCCACTTGCCAGGCGGTGGCAAGCGCGAGGCTGGCTGCCGCGCCGATGATGCGCAAGGCACCCGACGGCGGGAGGCGACCAGCCCGCAGCTGCACGCTCAGCGCCACGATGGTCAGCGCCTCGAGCAGGGAAGCGAAGGCGTCGGCGATGCCGACCGGCTCGGGCTTGCCGCCCTCGACGAACGGCACCCCGCTCGTCCGCGAGACGATCCAGACGGCAATGACCAGCGCGCTGCCGATGCTGCCGATCCACACCCACCTCGCTCGCCGTCGGGGGAGCAACCAGAGGCCGCCGACGACCTGGGCGGCACCCACCGTCGCGAAGAAGCCGGCAACGTGCCAGCCCTCCTCGACATGGACACCGATCTGCGCCAGGTGCAGGATCCCGGCGGCCAGCATGAGCAGCGCCCCCAGGCGGCGCAGCCAACTCCCGATCGGTTCCTCGACCAGGGGGTCAGGCCCGATCAGCCAGACCATCACCGCGGGCAGGGCCCGGGCGTCAAGGTCAGGGCGCCGGCCAGCTGGTCCCGCCGTCGGGCGAGCGGTAGAAGCGCGTCACCTCATCAACCAGCGCGACGTCCATCGGATCGTCGGGCGCTACGGCCAGCGCCAGCGCCTGGGAGGCGAACCCGGTATCGGACCAGGTCGCCCCACCGTCGCCCGAGCTGCGCAGCCCGGCCCTGGTGGCGGCGTACAGCGCGCTGCCGTCGGCGCTTGCTGCCAGCGCTGCAAGTGGCGCGCCGGGGTAGGCCAGCGGCGTCCAGCTCGCACCGCCGTCGGCGCTGCGCCCCAGGCCCTGGGGCCCGACCGCCAACAGAACGGTCGTTTCCCCGATGCGGTAGGCGGTCAGCGCACCCCAGTTGCCGGTCTGGCGCTCCTGCCAATGCCGGCCGGCGTCGGACGTCTCGAACAGCCCGAAGCCAACGGCGAAGGCCCAGGCATGGTCGAGATCCGCGGGATCGACGGCGAAGGCGTGGAGGTCGAGGCCGGGCAGGTCGTTGGGCACCGCCTGCCAACTCCCGCCGCCGTCAGTGGTCTCCATGTACACGTTGTGTCCCGCGATCTGGAAACGGTCGCTGTCTGCGACCGGCACGTTCATGGCATCGGCTCCCGACAGGCCCGTGGCGTGCCAGGAGCGGCCACCATCGGTCGACTCCCAGAGGCCGCCGTGATGGCCGAAGTAGATGCGGTCGCGTTTCGTCGGGTCGAAGGCCAGGGCGTGGACGTCGGCGGTGCCGAGGGTCGCCCACGGGACGACCGACGGTTCGTTGCCCTGCTGACCCGCATCCGGGCGCAGCACGATCCAGACCACTGCCACGAGTCCCACCGTCACAAGCGCCAGTGATAGCCACAGCCATCGGCGGTTATCGGAGGGCGGTCCGGTTCGCCCGAGGCGTGCACCGCCGCGCCTGGTGCGCCGGTTCGCCGCCGATGGTCGTCGCTCTTGGGTCCGTGAACCCCTAGGGGTTTTGGTGCGCGCGACAGTCACAGCCACATTCGCAAGCGTGGCAGCCGCAGCATCGGCCACAGCTACATTCACAGGTCGCCATCTCGGACCTCTCTTTCCGACCCCGATCATCCAGCTCGTCATCAGCGCCGCTGGAGGAGGGCGAGCCGCCGTTCGAATTCCTCCGTGTCGATCTCACCGCTGGCGAATCGGCGTCGCAAAAGGTCGACCGCCTCGTCGCGCTCGCCTCGCCCGTCAGCCTGGCGGCGATCCGCGGCGTTGACCGTCCTGACGACCAGCCACACCACGGCGACGAGGAGGAGGACCCAGAAGAGCATCCCGAATCCCATCATCAACCAGCCACCGCCGTCCCAACCCCAGTGCATCGCCATCTCCTTGCCAGAAAGCCTCTCGTCGATCAGCTGCCGGCCATCAGTGTGACACTCCCGCCGTCGGCATCCCTCCGTGCGCTCCGGGTCAGGGATGCATCGTGTGCTCCACCCGTCGGCGGTCCGCCGTCTCGAGCTGGATGGTCGAGTGCTCCATGTCGAAGTCGTCGGTGAGGCAGGCACACACCTCCTCGAGGACCTCGGCGGGATCGGCGCCGGGTCGCATCATGACGTGGGCGGAGACCACGTTGATCCCCGACGTCAGCGTCCAGGCGTGCAGGTCGTGGATATCGCTGACATCCTCGGCGCGCAGCAGGTGCTGCCGCACCTCATCCAGGTCGACCCCCTTGGGCGTGGCCTGCAGCAGCACGTCGATCGCCTCGCGCAGCAGGCCCCAGGTGCGCGGCAGGATGAGGGCGGCGATCACGACCGAGGCGATCGGGTCGATCGGCGTCCAGCGAGTGAGGATGATGACCAGCCCAGCTACGATGACCGCCACCGAGCCAAGCAGGTCGCCGAGGACCTCCAGGTAGGCGCCGCGCAGGTTGAGGCTGCCCTGGGCACCCGCGTGCAGCAGGCGCATCGAGACCAGGTTGACGATTAGACCGATGGTGGCCACGCCGAGCATCGGAAGGCCGATGACCTCCGGCGGGGCCGCGAAACGCCTGATCGCCTCGTACAGGATGTAGCCTGCCACCCCGAACAGGATCGTGGCGTTGGCCACGGCCGCGAAGATCTCGATCCGGTGGTAGCCGAATGACTTCTCGGGGGTCGCCGGGCGCCCGGCGAACCAGATCGCCAGCAGCGCCAGCCCGATGCCGGCCGCGTCGGTGAACATGTGCCCGGCGTCCGCCAGCAGCGCCAGGGAGTTGGTAAGCAGCCCACCGATGATCTCGACGACCAGGAAGGCGACGACCATGCCGAAGACCACGAGCAATCGTCGTCGGCCGGCTGCTGCGGCCGATTGGCGGTGGCGATGCCGATGTCGAACGGTCGCCCCGCCAGTGGCGACCGGGTCAGTCATCGTGCCCCTCGCCACTCCACGCCTCGAGCCCCTCGCGGAGAAGGATCAGGCTGACGCCGAGCGCCGCCAGCGGATCGGCCCACCACCAGCCGAACAGCGCATTGAGGCCGATGCCGGCCAGCACGACCACTGACAGGTACCAGCACGCCTGCGTCTGCTCCGCGTCCGCGGCCAGCGCTCGACTGCCGAGGTCGGCCGCGGTGCGCCGCTTGGCGCGGGCCAGCCACAGCATCGCCCCGGTCGATATGGCGGTCAGCGCGATGCCCACCGGGCTGGCGTCGGGGCGTTCCTGGTTGACGAGGCTGGTGATCGCGTCAAACACGATGTAGGCCGCCAGCGCGAAGAAGGACCCGCCCACCAGGCGTTCCGCTCGCCGCTCGATGCGTTCGATCGCCTCCTCGTCGCGATCGCCCGCCGCCTCCGCACGCAGCCGCCAGACGAGGACCGACCCGGAGATGCTTTCGACGAGGCTGTCGATGCCGAAGCCGAGCAGGGCGACGCTGCCGGACGCCAGTGCCGCGGCCACCGCGATCGCGCCCTCGACAAGGTTCCAGCCGACGGCCATGTACTCGAGTCGCACGCCGCGCTCGAGCAGTCCGCGACGCGCCGGAGCCGTGGCCAGGCTCATGCGACGGTCGACCCTTGCCGGTCGGCCTCGAACTCCCTGGAGTGGCGCAGGCCATCGCCGAACACGTGCCTGATGTGCTCATCGGCCAGTCGGTAGTAGACGTTCCTGCCCGCCTTGCGCCGCGCCACCACGCGCCGGTCGCGGAGCAGCCGAAGTTGATGGCTGAGCGCCGACTGGCTGATGCCGAGCAGCAGTGCCAGGTCGCAGACGCACAGCTCGTCGGCCAGGCTCAGGGCGTGGAGGATGCGTGAGCGGGTGGCGTCGGCCAGCAGGGCGAAGGTGGAGGCCACCGCATCGGCGGCGGTGTAGTTCATGACCCGTCCCAGCAGTGGGGCGACATGCTCAGGATGCAGGCACTCAACCTCACAGCGCTCGGCGGTGAGCACCGCCATCTCTGAATGATTGCTCATATGTCGATATTATACGGAGTCCAACAAATACGTCTTCGTCGACGAGGCCGTTGGGTTCCAGGGCAGAGAATGGAGCAACGCAGCATGGCCACTCAGATCAACGCAGCGGAGCGCGAGGTCCTCCTGGTGGAGGACGCGAGCGTTCGACCGATCATGGGACTCAACGTCCTGGAGTCGCTGCCGTCCCCGCGGATCCCGTACTCGCTGGTGGACCCGTACATCCTCGTCCACGAGGCCGTGGTCCCCGTCACGCCCGAGCGGGCGGGATTGGATACCACGCACCCGCACCGCGGGTTTGACAACCTCTGGTACGCCGTCTCGGGCTCCTCGAGCACCGGCCACAGCACCGGTCCCGGTGGCGCGATGGAGCGGGCGCGGCTGGAGGCCGGATCGCTCCTGAAGATCCGAACCGGCCGTGGCGTCCTCCACGCGGAGGGAATCGGCGAGGACGAGCTTCGGGAGGGGAAGGCCGGGACCGAGATGCGCGGCGTCCTCTTCTGGGTGAACCTGGCGCGCAGGGACAAGGGCGCCGAGCCAACCGCGCAGATCCTGCAACCGGAGGACGTGCCCACCCGACGGGAGGGCGACGCGATCGTGCGGGTGCTGGTGGGTGACGGCTCGCCGATCGAGCTCGGGACTCCGGGTCTCATCCTGGACGCCGAGCTGCAGACGGCGGAGCATTCAGCAGCCCGGTGCCGAGCGAATTCAACGGGTTCATCTACATGCTGGAGGGCGAGGCGCGCCTTGGCAGCAATCGCCTTGCGGCGAGGCCGCCGCAGATTGCGGTTCTCGGACCAGGGCAGGCGGTGACCGTCGCCGATGCGCAGCCCGGGACGCGCTTCATGCTCATGGCCGGCAAGCCGTATGGCGAGGCGCCGATCTACAACGGCCCGTACGTGGACTGACGGCCGCTCGCGTCTGCCATGGCCGGTTGGCATTGCGCCATGATTGGTGAACCATGGACCAGCCACACCGCAACGCCGCCCTGGGCCTCGAGCCGATTCGGACGATCGGTCGCGAGGAGCTCAAGGCCAAGCTCGACGGTGGCGAGGACTTCAGGCTGATCATGGCACTCAACCGTTGGGCGTTCGACGCCAAGCACATCCCAGGCTCGATCCATTTCGACAGCCCCGCTGAGCTTTACCGCGCGGTCCGGCCCGAGGACGAGATCGTCGTCTACTGTTCGAATGTCGACTGTCTGTCGAGCGTCGCCTTGTATCGAGACCTCGTCCGGCGCGGGTACTGGAATGTGCGCCGCTACTCGGGCGGGCTGCTGGACTGGGAGGACGCCGGGCTCCCCCTCAAGGGCGAGTTCGCGGTCGGCCCATGACCACCCCGCAGTCGCCGGGGCCCGGCCAGCGGCCGAAGTATCCCTACGGCGCCGAGATGGAGGCGGAGGCCCGAGGCTGGTACGAGATCCTCGGTCTCGTGCGCTCACTGACGCCGGAGGAGTGCCTCGAACCGGGCTACCAGCGGGATCCGGACTGGACCGTCCGCGACGTCGTCGCCCACGTCGGGACCTGGCTGGCGGAGGCGCAGGTGCAGTTCGAGCGAATGGGCGCTGGGACCTACGAAGGCCACGACATCGACGTGGATGCGCTCAACGCGGCACTCCTGGCAGCCATGGCTGACCAGTCGTGGGATGTCGCCTGGGTGCAGGCCAACGCCGGTCGGACCATGATGCTCCACGAGTGGCACCTCGTACGCCAGCCGACCGATGAGGCCGCGTGGTGGGTCCGCAAATCGGGCGCCGATCACTACGGCGAACATCTCGGACGCCTTCGCGAGTGGGCCGCCGAACTGATCGGACGGCGCACCCCATGACCTCAGCGTCGCGGCCGACCCCCAGGTTCGTCCTGACCGACTCCCGAGCGCGGCGTGGAGCACGTTGCCCGCAGAGGCACCGTAGCCGCTGGCCAGGTTGCCTCGGTTATCGACCGTAGGTATCCTCGGAGCTGTTCAGCGATAAGCCCCTTGTCGATCTGAGCACGAATAGCGTGGCGGAGTAGCTCAGTGGTAGAGCAGGGGACTCATAAGTCTCTGACCGCAAGCGGTGTGCTACGAGCGTGGGAACGCGAGCGAAACACCCAAAGTTATCGACTGTAACTTCGGCTGCCGCGAGCGCTGTGCTTTCTGCGGTCTCCGTGGTGACGACTGGCAACATCTTGACGGACCGTCGGCACCGGAGTACACCAAACCCCTACGCGGCGTGAGTTGACTGCGCCACTGCCCCAGGCCGGCTCCTCCGCCACGATCCAGGCCATTCCGTGTGTGGAGGTGCAGCCATGAAGCGCGTTCTACCGGTCGGTGATCTTACGGAGAAGGTCTTGCGCGTACTACGTTCGAAGAAGAAGTGGGCTGCCGCGACCGTCGGAGTTGCGGTGATCGGAATATCCGCGACCGTAGCTCTCGGATCACACGCGTCGAACCTGTTCGGAATAACGGGGACGGAGATTTTGGTCACCGCGAACCTCGACAACACGTTCCAGTTCAACAGCGACCAGGTCAAGTTCCAGACGAAAGGTCCGACCGACGTCCGCGTCCAGAAGATCGTCGTCGGTGCGGGCGGTTACAGCGGCTGGCATCATCACCCGGGCATCGTGATCGTGGCTGTGGCGTCGGGTGACCTGACCTTCACGCATTCAGACTGCAGCTCGACAACGTACGGGCCGGGCCTTCCTGACGGTGCCGTGTTCGTCGAGGGCGACGACGACCCGGGCCAGGCTTCGAGTGTCGCTGGGGCGACGCTGTACGTGACGTTCGTTGCGCCGGACGGCGCCGGCTTCCGGATCGACGACCACAACTTCCAGCCGCCTTCCTGCCCGTAATGGGACGAGGTGCGGATTCCAGGGATCCGGGTTCGTAGAAGGGCACGTTTGTAAGCCTGCCCCGGTGCCCAGCTCGTAGCCCGGGCGCCGGGGCGGCGCTCAGATAGTCGGCGACCGTGAACCTGGCGACGGAACGAGCCAGCACCACCGCGGAACCGATCTTGACGGTGGCTCAGACCCTCGGCGCAGTCGATGCGGCCCGCTACGACGCGCGGCTCATCACCGACCAAGCTAAGCAACCCGAGTGCTAACCGAGTTGCCGGAGATACTGGCTGTCGGTATCCTCGGGCGGTGTTCGTTCGACAGGCACCTGTCGCCCTGAGCACGGATCGCGTGGCGGAGTAGCTCAGTGGTAGAGCAGGGGACTCATAAGCCCTTGGTCGGTGGTTCGAATCCGCCCTCCGCTACCAGTCCGAGCAGGCCGGCCCTCGAGCCGATCTTCGATGCGCTCGCCGCCGGAGCCGATGGCCTCCGAATCCCCGTCGGGTCGCCCATCGTCCTGGCCGTCTCCGGCGGGCCCGATTCAACCGCGCTCCTGCATGCCGCAGTGCATCTCGCGCCGGCGCGGCGCTGGCGTCTGACGGTGGCGCACCTGGACCACGCCCTGCGCCACGGGTCGGACGACGAGGGAGTCGCCGTCGCGGCGATGGCGGAGGCGTTGGGGCTGCAAGCCCTCGTGCGGCGCACCGATGTTCGCGCGCTGGCCGCCGCCGAGCACCGCTCCCTCGAGGACGCGGGGCGGCAGGCGCGCTACCGGTTCCTGGGCGAGGTTGCCGCCGGCATCGGCCCCGACGCGCTGGTCGCCACCGCCCACACCGCCGACGACGCGGCGGAGACGATCCTGCTGCGGCTGGTTCGCGGCAGCGGCCTGCGCGGGTTGCGCGGCATTCCCGCCCGCCGAGGCAGGGTTGTTCGGCCACTCCTCGACGCGCGGCGAGCCACATTGCGCGCCGCCCTTGATGCTGCCGGCATCACCTACACCCTGGACGCGTCCAACGCGGACGTCGCGCACGCTCGGAACCGGGTGCGGGCCGAGATCCTGCCGGCCCTCCAGCGGCTCAACCCGGCGGTCGTGGAGGCGCTGTCCCGATTCGGCCGCCTAGCGGCCGATGACGACGACCTGCTGGATGCCCTCGCGGCCGGGGAGCTGTCCAGCCGGCGAGACCCTGCAAACGGCAGCCTCGACTGGCGGCGCCCACCGGCCCGCGCCCTCGGCCGGCGCGTCCTGCGGCTGGCGATCGGCGACACCGGCCCTTCCGCGGAGCGCATCGAGGCGTTGCTCGATGCGGCCGAGGGGCCGCGCGGCGGCGTCACCATCGAGCTGGGTGGAGGGCGGCAGGCCAGTATCAAGGAGCGTCGCATCCGCCTGGAGTGACCCATCGCGTGCCCCGCTGCGTACCAGGTGGTGACGGGTTCGCGGCGCGCAGGCGCCGCCATCGGTCATGGCCCGTATGGGCCGTTTGTTGGCGTTGCCGCCCCGCACCTATACTTGCCCCGCCTGCGCGAATCGCAGGATCCCGCACCGGAGGCTAGAAGAGAGCTACCTTGAGCAGTCGACTCGTTCGCAACAGCGTCGTGCTCGTTGTCCTTGCCGTCTTTGGGTTGGCGCTGCTGTGGACCTACATCGTCCCAGGTGACGAGGCCGAGGCGTACACCTATAGCGAGATGCTCAAGGACGCCGCTGCCCTCAACGTGAAGGAGGTCGTGCAGGACGGCACGCGCCTTGCGGTCACGCTCAAGGGGGACCCCGCACCGAAGGTGGTCGTCGTTCCGTCGTCGTTCGTCAACGTTCGCGCCGAGCTCTGCGCCGCCGCCGGAGGCTCCGATTCTGGGACCTGCACGATCACCTATTCGGCGGTCGAAGAGAGCGCCGCAGGCCAGTGGATCGGGCTGCTGGTCACCGCCTTCCTGCCCGTGCTCCTGATCGGCGCATTCATCTTCTTCATGATGCGCCAGGCGCAGGGCACCAATAACCAGGCGATGAGCTTCGGCAAGAGCCGCGCGCGCATGTTCCTGGGCAACAAGACGGTCATCACCTTCAACGACGTGGCCGGGGTCGACGAGGCCAAGCAGGAGCTGACCGAGGTGGTCGAGTTCCTCAAGTACCCCGAGAAGTTCAACTCGCTCGGCGCCCGCATCCCGCGCGGCGTGCTGCTGGTCGGCCCTCCCGGCACCGGCAAGACCCTGCTGGCGCGCGCTGTCGCCGGCGAGGCGGGCGTCCCCTTCTTCAGCATCTCCGGCTCGGAGTTCGTGGAGATGTTCGTGGGCGTCGGCGCCTCGCGCGTGCGTGACCTCTTCGAGCAGGCCAAGCGCAACTCGCCGTGCATCGTCTTCGTCGACGAGATCGACGCGGTGGGCCGCCAGCGTGGCGCCGGCCTGGGCGGCAGCCACGACGAGCGCGAGCAGACCCTCAACCAGATCCTGGTCGAGATGGACGGCTTCGACACCAACACCAACGTGATCGTGGTGGCCGCCACCAACCGGCCCGATGTCCTCGACCCGGCGCTCCTGCGCCCGGGCCGCTTTGACCGGCAGGTCGTGCTCGACCGTCCCGACATCCGGGGCCGACGCGAGATCCTGGACGTGCACATCAAGGGCAAGCCGCTCGACAAGACGGTCAACCTGGACGAGCTGGCGCGCCGCTCACCCGGCTTCTCCGGGGCGGACCTCGCCAACCTGGTCAACGAGGCGGCGATCCTGGCCGCGCGGCACAACAAGAAGTCGATCGGGATGGGCGACTTCAACGAGGCGACCGATCGGGTGGTGGCCGGCCCGGAGCGACGCAGCCGCCTGATCACCCCCGAGGAGAAGACGATCATCGCCTACCACGAGGGCGGGCACGCCGTGGTGCAGCGCGTGCTGCCGAAGTGCGACCCGGTCTCCAAGGTGACGATCGTGAGCCGTGGCATGGCGCTCGGCTTCACCATGAGCCTGCCCTCGGAGGACCGATACCTGCACAGCAAGTCAGAGTTCGAGGACAAGATCGCCGGCATGCTGGGCGGGCACGTGGCCGAGGAGCTCGTCTTCGGCGACACCACCACCGGCGCCAGCAACGACATCGAGAAGGCGACGGGGCTGGCCCGCGCGATGGTGACCCAGTATGGCATGAGCCAGAAGCTCGGCCCGCTGGCCTTCGGCAAGAAGGAGGAGATGATCTTCCTGGGTCGCGAGATCAGCGAGCAGCGCAACTACTCGGACGAGGTCGCGGCCAAGATCGATGCCGAGGTGCGCGAGATCATCGACCGCGCCTATCAGCGCGCAAAGGATGCTCTGGTCGAGCAGCGCGAGGCGCTCGACCGCCTCGCCGCGCTGCTGATCGAGAAGGAGACGATCGAGGCCGAGGAGTTCGAGACGCTCTTCGCGGGCGTCCTCCCGCCGCGCGGAAGCTCCGGGCCGACCCCGCGCCGCGTCGGTGAGGCGGATGCCGGGGGCGAGGGGATCCCGGTCGTCGAGCCCCGCCCCAAGCGCCGCAGGAAGCCCGCTCCACAGCCGGCCTAGTCTCGCCGGCCGGCCACCCGTACCGGCGCTTTTGCGGTGACCCCGGATAGCCCTATCGGACCATTTCGAGGCTCGGGGGCCGGTCGTATACTCGCCTCCGTTGCGCATGAGCACCATGCGCGCACCGCTCGTGTGTGAGGAGCTAGCCTGCACCGATGATTGACGAACCGCTCACCGAACCGCTTACCGAACCGCTTACCGATCCGCTCGCCGCCGTCGAGCCGGCCGATGTCTGGCAGATGGCGGACGTGGCGGGGATGATCGCTCCACGCTCCGCCCTCGACGTGCTCACCAACCTGAACGAGCGGATCGCGTCGGGCAAGGTCGACGAGTTCCAGCCGATCGAGACCGGCTTCGTGCCGCTCGACAAGACGATCGGCGGCGGACTGCGCCCGGGAGAGCTGATGCTGATCGGTGGCGCGCAGGGCGCCGGCAAGACAACCATGGCGCTTCAGATGGCCCGCAACATGGCGGCCTCCGGTCAGGCCACGGCGCTGTACGTCTGCTTCGAGCACGAGGAGGAGTACCTGATCCAGCGCCTGATTGCGCTGGAGTCGGCCCTCGGCAACCTGCCCTCGAAATCGGGCGCGGTCAAGATCCAGGACGTCAAGAAGGAGGTGCTGTCGAGCTACGCCTCCGCGGCGGAGGCTGGGCAGCGCGCCAAGCTCGGCTCCAACCCGCGCCTGCGGCCCTCGCTCGAGCGGATCGCTCGCTACGGCAGCAACCTGTACCTGATGCGCGGCACCGCCACCGGCTCGACGATCGACAACCTGCGCGACCTGGTCGCCGAGCATCGCGGCGAGGAGCAGCGCCGGCTGGTCCTCTTCGTCGACTACCTGCAGAAGGTGCCGGTCATCCCCGAGCCGACCGAGGAGACCGAGAAGGTGACCCGCATCGTCGGCGGGCTGAAGGACATCGCCCTGGCCCTCGAGATCCCGGTGGTGGCGATCGTGGCCGCCGACCGCGAGGGGCTGAAGGCGAAGCGCCTGCGCAACCACCACCTGCGCGGCAGCAGCGCCATCAACTACGAGAGCGACATCATCCTGATCCTGAACGACAAGTACCACATCGTGGCCAAGGTCAACATCGAGTTCAACCCGTACCAGGCGCAACGGTATCGCGACTGGGTCATCGCCACCATCGAGAAGAACCGTGGCGGCCAGGACAACGTGGACCTGGAATTCGAGAAGCTGTTCGAGTACAGCTGCTTCGATCCGACTGGCCGCGTCACCGCGGAGAAGCTCGTCGAAGAGCGCCTCTACAACGAGTAATCGGACCGAGTTCTACCAGATTTTGGGCAGGACCGGCTCCACCGCCGCCTGACGCCCACGCGCCCTCGTGCGCACATCGGTGCGAAAACGGTAGGCTTTGGCCCGATGATCGAAGAGCGCCCCGGCGCGCCATTGCGCGCCGTCTTCCTGGACATCGGCGACACGGTGATGCGACCCAACCCGTCGTGGGAGCACGTCTACGCCATCGCCTTCCAGGAGTACGGGGTGGAGGTCGAGGTGGAACCGCTGCGGGCCGCTCTGCGCCGCGCCTACCATCACGGCGGCTTCGGCTTCGACGACCGCTTCGAAGCGAGCGAGGAGACCTCATTCGCGCGCACCATGGAGATCGATCGCGCAGCCTTGGCCGAGCTGGGCATCGGGCCGATGCCCGAGCCGTTCTTCCGTCGCCTCTCCGAGCTGTTCATGCTCACCTCGAACTGGCATGTCTTTCCCGATGTGGCACCCGCGCTGCGCGCGCTCCACGACCGCGGGCTGGTGGTCGGCGCCGTGAGCAACTGGGTCTGGCAGCTGCCGGAGCTGCTGCACGCGCTCGATCTGGTCAGCCACTTCGACTTCATCGCCGCCAGCTCGCGCATCGGCTTCGAGAAGCCGCACCCGGAGATCTTCCGCTGGGCGCTCGCCCAGGCCCACGCCGAGCCTTCGCAGGCGATCCACGTGGGCGACCACCTGGACGCCGATGTCGATGGCGCCCGCAGGGCGGGGATCGAGCCGGTGCTGATCGACCGCCGCGACCGGTTCGGGCCGGACGACCTCCCCGCCGGCACGCCGCTGATCCGGACCCTGGCCGAGCTGATCCCGATCGTCGACGGCCGGATCCCCGCGCGGACGGCAGGCCGATGATCGACGACACCTGGCGCTGCTTCGTCGGCGTTCCGATCGGCGAGCCGTTGCGCGACCAGCTGCGCACCGCGGTGGCCGACCTGCGCGCCGGCACGTCGGCCGACTCCGACGACCTGCGCTGGACCGATCCGGAGGCATGGCACCTGACGCTCGCCTTCCTGGGCCCGACCGCCGCCTCCGAGATCGCGCGACTGGCCCAGGCGATGACCGACGTGGCCGGCGAGCACGCGCCGTTCAGCATCGCGACCGGCGGGCTGGGCGCCTTTCCCTCCCGGCGCGATGTCAGGATCCTGTGGTACGGACTGGCCGATCGCTCACGCCGGCTCGCCGAGCTGGCGGTGGCGGTGCGTCTGGCCGTCGATTGCGAGACGTCGTCGCCCTTCCGAGCGCACCTCACCCTGGCCCGCGCGAAGGGGGACCGGGGGGTGGGGGTGCCGGCCAGCACCTGGAAGGCGATCATGCCGTACGGCCAGGTGGCCATCGAGCAGCTGATCCTGTACCGCAGCCACCTGGGGCCCGGACCGGCTCGCTACGAGGAGCTGGCCGCCGCGCCGCTGGGGCTGACCCTGGCCGGAACGCGGGCCACGCCATGATCCAGCCGACACCGCGTCCACGCCCGCCGTATGTCGCCGTCATCGGCGACGGGGACCCGCGCGGTCCCGAGGCGCATCGCATCCTGGAGTGGGCCGAGGAGGTCGGTCAGCTGCTGGCTCGCGGTGGCGCGACGGTGATCACCGGCGGCCTGGGTGGCGTGATGCGGGCCGCGTCGCGCGGCGCACATGGCGCTGCGGGCGTCACGATCGGGATCTTGCCCGGCAGCGATCCGGCGGAGGCCAACGAGTACGTCACCATCCCGATCGCCACCGGCCTGGGCGTGATCCGCAACCTGGTGGTGGTGACCGCGGCTGACGCCGTGGTGGCTGTCGGCGGTCGGCACGGCACGCTCTCCGAGATCGGGCTCGCCCTGCGGATGGGCCGGCACGTCGTGGCGCTCAGCTCGTGGCGCGTGGAGTCGGAGCACCGGCTCGGCGGCCCGCGCGTGCACCGCGCGCGCGACCCGCGGGAGGCAGCCGCCATGGCGCTGCGCTTGGCCGCCGCGGGGCCGGACGCCCCAACCGGGGGCTAACAGCGAAGCGGCCGGACCCTGAGGCCCGGCCGGTATCGGGTGAAGTGCGGACCCCGCTAGTGGACGAGGCCCCGCAAGTCGAGCTGGTACAACTCCGATGGGTCGTATGGCATATCGACCGTTGCGTTTCCATCGATCTTCCAGCGGTACGAGATGATCTGGATGCTCAGGCATGATGCTGTTGCGGATCCGTCGCAGCCAGTGGTGTCCTGCCCACCGTTGATGTTGACCTCCGCCAGCGGCGCGTAGATCGTTCCGGCCATGATCGTGCTCGCCTGGCCTCCGAGCGTGATAGCTGCGTCTGGATTGCTGGTGTTGGTACCATCCTGCCACAAGAGGATTCCGCGCCAGGGACACGTGTTCTCACCACCAGCTGCGATGATTGCCTGGCAAGAAGTGGTGTTCGTCGCCTTGGCCTTGAAGACCTGCTGGGCGGTAATCGTAATTGCGCCCTGGCACTGCGCTCCAATCTGGGGACAGCCGGGCCCGTCCGTCGAGAAGATCGTGATGCGCGCATAACTGACCGAGGGGCTCGTCACCGCCTCGATGGATGCTCCGGCACCGCTGAGCCTGATGCCGCCGCCGGCGATGATGTACAGGCCGGGTTCCAAGAAGAGGCGAACGCGCGAGCCAACGGACCACCCGCCGTAGTAGACGCCGGGGGTGAGGGTGCAGATGTCGATCGCTGGGTCGTCCGGATCGGCTGGGCAATCCGGTCCTCGCCTCAGGTCGCAGCCACTCGTCGAACTCGGCGTTAACGTCGTCCCGTCAGGGCACGTCCCGTTCGGAAAATCGCTCAGATTTGGCTCAGGCATGCCTTCCAGAGGGTCGCCGATTGGGGGGTGATCCTCATCGAGACAAGGAGACGTCAATTCACACTGCAGGCCGTTAGCTCCACTGCCGCTATAGGTGCACGAGCCATTGACATAGGCATACGGGGTGATGAGCGTGCCGCTGATCGCAAGCGCGCTTGAGCCGACACCGTTCTGACAGTCGTCGTCGGTCGAGCTTCCACACGTGGAGTTGACGTGAACATACCCGCCATCGGGGACGCCGGGGTTGGCGGGGAAGATGTGAACCGTGCCACCCCCCGCGACCTTCCCGGCAGCACCCCCGGCGCAGTCAGTTTGTAGTGCGACGAGTGAGCTGGAGTTGGAGTTCCCGGCATCGTTCGCAGCGACTGCCCCAGTCGAAACGGTCGCAAAGTCCAAACCGAAGATCTTCGCGAAGAAGGTCGGATGGGTCATGGTGATGATCACCTGGACCTTGCCCGGCGCCCCCGCGTAGGGACCACTGACAGGCGGCCAGTTGACTTCGAGGTTGCCAGCGGCTCGCGCCGCGGCGCAGTCGTCCGTGTCGCCGCTGAAGAAGCCATTCTCCTTGGCGTAGAAGCACGCCTCCTCATAGGCTTCCGGGAAGGGACTCCGCGGGTCACCGGCCGGATCCTTCAGCCAGCGGGCCGCCGCGATGGCGGCCGGGTCGGCGGCGTTCTGCTCCTGGCGATGAAGCATCCATGAGAAGCCAAGGTCCACCACGAGGGCAGCGATTGCGAGCAGCACGACCAGCCCGGCCGCAACCACGATCAGGATCTGGCCGCGCGGCACGTTTCTGGCCATCGACTGGTACCTCATTGCTGTCGCTCGATTGCGTTGGTGATCACGGCACGCAGGGTCACGGTCTGGGGAATCAGCAGGAATCCGGCGAGTGGCGGCCTCCACTCGTGGCACGCATATGCGGTCACGGTGTTCGCCACGATCCGCCCTTGACCCTCGGACAGGTCGCTCGCTTCGTCGACGGTAGTTGACGCCAGGGTGCTCGTACAGGCGATGTCGCCGGGGTCTAACGTCGGATCCGCGCCGTCGATCGTGCACTGCGCGAATCCGCTGTCCACCGGGCCGATGATGTCGTAGCCTGGCGGGCCCAATGGCGGTGGTGCATCGATCGTGCCGACTGGGTTACCCCCGACGTTGATGCGATAGCCGGACCAACAAGCCGCGATGTTCACGGCGTTTGGATTTAGGCCAAAGATGAGACGTCGGCCGGCGGCCGTCATAAAGGGCCAACTCTCTTCGGGTCGGTCATAACGCGTGTATGAAAGCGGCTGCGACGCAGGATCAAACCATGAGACGGTCGGCTTCGACGCGGTCGCGCTGTGGATCGAGGCGTAGCGCGCGGCCTCCCGCGCTGCATTGGTCAATTGCTGCTGGTAGAACACCCCAATGCCCAGCACGATGATGCCGAAGAACACCATGATGAAGAGCGGGAAAACGAGGGCGAGCTCGACGATCGCCTGGCCCCGCGGAACGGAGTCAAATCGCCGGCGAGCGTATCGGATCAGTCTCATCAGTAGTTTGCCACCGTGAACTCGCGATCACGCTGAAGCCAAACTTCTCCGAGCGATAGCGACCAGCCAAACGGGAGCTGCATATTGGTCAAGTTGAGAAGCGTCGTGAACTGATAGCAGACACGGACCTCTACGTAGGGGAGTGCAGGCGCGCCCAACGGTGTGGCCCCGTTGTTTGCGGGATCCCAGGCTCCATTCACTCCGGTGCAGTTGGTGACTACAGGATCCGCTTCGTCACCACAGAGCGGGTCGCCGCCGTCATGAATGCAGACGGCCGCGAGAGGCATGGTGCAGCTCCCGCCCTGGATGGCCTGGTTGGGGAGCGGCTCGCTCTCCGCGCAGACGGCGTCGAGAGCGATGTCGTGTAGCGACGCGTAATCAGCGGCGTCGAGGACGCCTCCCGTTTTGTGGAGCAGCTGCAGGTACTCCTGCGCCGCGGCCTCAGCTCCGTTGCGCGCGGCTGCCTCTACGGTGATCCCGGCAGTGAACACGCGGCCGAAGTCCGCGATGCCGAGGAACAGAACCAGGAGCAGCGGCAGCGCAAGGGCAAACTCGACGAGGCCCTGGCCGCGAACGGCACCCGTTGAAAGCCACTTGGCACGACGGAAGAGCGACCGTCGAATAGCCCCCCTGGATGTCTCGCTCAATGGTGTTCCCCTGGATTCGGACCGGTACCGTAGTACTACTCGCCGGATATGACCATCCCTATCGCCGAGGCCGCCCGAGTGCGCACAGATGGGGTGGGGTGCGCTTCTGGACAGTACCGATGGGGCGCAACCATAGGCCGGGGACCTTGCGGGAGACCTTGCAGGGCAAAACTGCGTTGCCAGCACGCACCTGGACTCAAACCACAGTCGCCCCGAGGAGCTGGTGACCGACTGGGTTCCGGACTTCCGCCTGGCGGGCTCTCTATTGCACGAGGCCCTTGCTGAGGATCGGGGACAGCTCGTCGGGGTCGAATGGCATGTCGAGGTCGCCGTTGCCGCCGATGTCGAACCGCCAGGCAATGACCTGGACGCCGGCGATGTCACCGGCTCCTCCGCCGTTGCCGACCAACTGGACGCACGACTTCGGTGCGTAGATCGTCCCCCAGAAGTCGAGGTTGCCTCCTCCGGAGATGCGTACAAGGTCGTTGCCAAAGGCGCCAGAGGCGCTGCAGCCGAGATCGCCAAGGTACGCGTCGGTGGGCCATGTCCGCGACGTGTCCTCGGCCTGCCAGATCAGGATCCGCTGATAGTCGTCGTCGAACGGATCCGACGGATCCTGCTCGTAGGCACGAGCCTTGAAGCCTCCCTGGCCCGCAATGCTGATGGTGCCCTGACATCGGCGGTCGAATACGGTTGGGTCGCAGTTCGGCCCGTCCGTGCCGTAGATCAGGATCCGGCCGTCACCGTCGGGCAGCCCCGAGGGACCGATCGTGAGGATCCCGCCGTTGCCGGTGACCTGGATCCCACCGCCGGCGATGTAGTAGAAGCCCGGATTGAGACGCACCTCGCGCTGGATCGTCCACCCACCGTAGTAGACGCCCGGGTTGAGTTCGTACCAGGTCCCGGGTCCTCCAGCGAAGGAGCAGCCGGCGTCTGTCGGGTCATCGCAGTTGGCCAGCGAGACGGGACCGGACGACGAGGTCGCTGGCGCGGGGACGCCTGCCCAGGCGATCGTGGGCGTCGGAAGGTTGAACGGGTCATCAATCTGGGGCGCGCCTTCGGTGAGCCCACACGGTGGCGAGACGCAGTTGTTCGGGTAGGGGTTGGAGTTCTGGCCGCATGTTCCGCGCACCGATAGCTGGGGGGTGACCAATCGGGCCGGGCTCCCCGCAAAGCTGAAGGCTCCATTCGTCCCGGAACATGCGTCGTCAAAGGTGCCGATACATGGTGGCGGCCCCGAACCGTCCGAGTTGACATAGACGCTGCCTTCGACGTAGACGGTCCCATTGCCGCGGATCTGCCCAGCGAGACAACTGGTCGGGTCGAGGGCAACCAGTTGGCCGGTGCCCGAGTCGCCGCTCGCGTTGGCTGCAACGGCGTTGGTGCTGACCTCCATCCAGTTCCACCCGAACACACGGCTGAAGAATGTTGCGTGACCGCTGAAAATGACGACCTCCACGTAGCCGGAGTTGCCGGCGTACGGCCCGGATGCGGGCGGCCAGTTGACCGTGAGGATGGCTCCATTCGGGTCATTGGCGGCAACGCAGCCGTTTGGTCCAAGGTCGTACGTCGTCGCATCCGGGAAGAATCCGTTCTCGCGCGCGTAGAAGCAGGCAGCCTCCTCCATCGCGCTCACGTCGCCAGCGGGGATGTATCTGGCGGCCGCAATGGTGGCCGGATCCACCGCATTCTGCTCCGCCCGCCGCAGCATCCATGTGAAGCCAAGGTCGATGACCAGAGCAAGGATGCCGAGCAGGACCACCATGGCGGCGGCGCCGATGACAAGGATCTGGCCGCGTTCGGATCGGTTATTCATGGACCCTTCACTTCTGATGCTGAAGACCTTCGGAAAAGACGGCGCGAATGACGACGTTGTGAGGGATGAAAACGAAGCCAGCCAGCGGCGGGCCCCAGTTGTAACAGGCGTACACAACCACGCGGTTGGCGGCGACCGCGAGCTCCCGATCAGAGACCGCCAGGTTGCTGGCCTGGTCATCGCCGTCGAGCAAACCCGGCGCGGAGGGCGAGGAGGTGGTGGCGGGGCATGGGAGGGTGGACGTGTCGGTGAGTGGATTCGTGCCGCCATCCATCGTGCAGTCGACCCACGGGTTGGGCGTCACCCCGTCGTTCGCAAAGATCGGGCCAGAATCGTAGATGGCTGTGTTACTAGAGTCGTGGTAGCCGGCCCAGCAGGCGGTCACACGTACGTCGGCGGCACTCAGCCCAAATGCGAACTTGCGCGCCTCCCCCGTCATGGTCGGCCAGCCGGCACTGGCGCTGTCACAGTTCCACGGACCGGCGCCGTTTGGGACTGCGCCGGGAGCCGGGGCCAGCCATCCGCCCACGGGGCAGTCCGAGCTGGCGCTGTGGACGGCCGCGTACCGGGCCGCTTCGCGAGCCACGGTGGCGATCTGCTGCTGGTAGAAGATCCAGATGCCAAAGGTCAGGATCGCGGTGATCACGGCCAGAAAGAGTGGCAGCACCAGCGCGGTCTCGACCAGCGTTTGGCCGCGTCGCCCTCGAGAGCGAGCAGAGAGCGGGCGCATCTCAGTAGTCCGCCACGGTGAAGACGGCTTTCCGTTGGATGTAGACATCGCCGACGCTGATGCCGGCTCCGAATGGCAGCGACAAGTTGAGGTTGAAGAGCGTCGTGAAGTGGTAGCAGACACGGACCTCGACGTAAGCATGGCCTTGTGAGTCTGTATCGGTGATCCAGGGATCGTCCATGCCCGTGCATTGGGATGGGCCGGCCGAGTAGCCGCTGACGGGCGCGCCGTCGCAGGCGGGATCCACCAGGTCGTGAACACAGACCACGACCGCCGGCCATGTTGGGCACGTGCCGCTGGAGTAGGTCGTGTTCGGCAGGATGCGCGCCTCCGCGCACGCTGACCTCGAGGCCATCTCGTGGATCTGCGCGTAGTAGTCGGCAAGCGGCCCGGGATAGGCTGCTCTGTCCTCCTGCGTCCGCAGGTACTCGAGCGCTCCCGCCTCTGCGGCGGCCCGGGAGGCGGACTCGATCACGATGCCGGCTTGGAAGACGCGGCCGAAGTCGGCCACCCCCAGGAGCAGGACGAGCAGCAGCGGAAGCAGCATGGCGAACTCGACCAGCGACTGGCCGCGCGGCTCGGCGGATCGGCGGTGGCGTAGCATGCTCAGGAACCGCCAGCCGGGGGTCCGGATGGAGGGGTCGCTCAATGCAGGTCTCCGTGTGAGGTCGGTCGACTGGGAAGGCCCCCTGGCAGGCGTCACCGCTGCCCGATGGCCTGTGGGGAAGACCCGCAAGGGCGCCGACGGGCGGCGTTCGGTATCGCGATGCTCAGCGTAGCGGCAGTACCTTACGCTGAACCTTGCAGCCGAAAGCACGGTGCGTCGTGCACCCACCTAGACTCAGGCCATGGTCGAACGCGTCCTGGTGCTGCCCCGCGGAGAGGTTCCCGGCGGCTGTGAATTCACC
>Ga0184639_10000156_pt1 | contig 23941 bp, 19 predicted proteins | sample PLM31_170_b2_FD_133155 | JGI IMG/M metagenome (GOLD analysis project Ga0184639, IMG submission 133155) | Groundwater sediment microbial communities from an aquifer in East River, Colorado, USA - PLM3-1_170_b2 | ecosystem: Environmental > Terrestrial > Soil > Riparian zone | place: USA: East...
CATATACGACGGAGTCGGCCGCAGGCGGTTTGCGCCCCGGTCCCCCCAGAAGTGGGAAGGCACGAGCCATAATCGGTGACCTGTCTCTTCAGGCGGATCCTCGAACGAGGACGTTGCAGCACATGGAGTTGGTGGCGAAAAGCGTGGTTCTCAGGGGCGAGGCTTTGTCAGGATCGGAACTGGCACAGACGAGGAAGAATTCGCTCGCGGTAGTAAGATAGTCACGAGCGCTTTCGCCCAAGATATCGTTTCCTGAAGTGGGGGAGCGGGTGGTGGTGGCCTGGGCGAGCCGGGCAGGTAGTAGCGAAACCAGCGAGGAAAGGGAGGCGACCATGGGAGCAATTCCGCGCCCGGCTTGGTTCGTGGCCGCGCTGGCCACGAGTTTGCTCCTCGGCGCGCCGCTCAACCTCGCATCGGCGACCATCGACAATTCCGGCCGCATGGACGCGAACAACCTCGACATGGTGGTCACGAACCACGGCTCCTTCGCCTACGACCTGCTCACGGGGAATCCGGGGCTCATCTATCCCAAGGGATCGACCCAAACGGCCGTCTTCGCCGCGGGGCCTTGGGTCGGCGCCAAGGTAGGAGGTGAGATCCGAATCGCCGTCGGCGCGTACTCGCAGGAATTCGTGCCGGGGCCCATGCAGAACGGCACGTTTCAGCCGGACGACCCGCGGTTCAAGAACTACACGATCGTCCGCGGCAATACGACGAGCTTCGATTATTTGAACTGGCCTGTGCAGGATGGCGCCCCCTTAGACTCGCTGGGTCAGCCGGCACTTCTCGGTGATGTGATGATCTGGAGCGTCTACAATGACGCCGACCCGAGCGTCCATTTCAACGACGCGGGCTTCACGGCGCCGCTCGGCATCGAGATCCAGCAGTCGACCTTCGCGTTCAACCGCTCTGGGCCGCTGGGGAATGTCATCTTCCTCAAGGTCAAGATCCTGAACAAGAGCGGGAATCAGCTCGATAGCACGTACGTTTCGCTCTGGGCCGATCCCGATCTGGGCGAGTTCACCGACGATCTCGTCGGTTGCGACTCGACGCTTAGCCTCGGGTACTGCTACAACGCGACGGACTACGACGCTGTGTACGGATCGGCGCCGCCCGCGATCGGCTTTGACTTCCTCCGGGGACCGATCGTCCAGGTCGCTCCCGGTGTCTACGACACCTTGGGCATGACCTCGTTCAATAAATACATCAACGGCACCGACCCCGACGCGCCCGCGGAGACCTACAACTACATGAGCGGGCTCAACTCGGATGGATCGCCGATTCACGAGTTCGACAATGTGCTGCTCCCGGTTACCCCGTTCCAGGTATCAGGAGATCCGGTCGCTCCGAGCGGCTGGCTCGATTCGAATCCCTCCGACCGCCGGCTCTTTCTCTCCTCCGGGCCATTCACCATGTCGCCTGGGGACAGCCAGGAGGTTGTGACCGCGATCATCATCGGACAGGGCTCCGACCGACTCGCCTCGATCGCGGACCTGCGCAACAAGGACCTCGAGGCGCAGATGATCTCCGATTTAAACTTCAACAGCCCCGAGCCCCCCACGGCCATCACCGCGATGCTTCTGGAGTCGGTCGCGCAGCCCGATCGCGTGCGTCTCCTGTGGCTCGTTCCCGAGGCAGAAGTTGTGACAGCGGCCGTGTTCCGGCGCGAAGAGCAGAGCGATTGGGCTCTCCTCGGCGCGGCAACACCGGAAGGGACGAGCCGGCTCTGGTTCGAGGATGCCACGGTGAGCGCCGGCGGCCGCTATGCGTACCGGCTGGTCGTGCGCGACCAATTCGGAGAGGAGTCCTCGGTAGAGGTATGGGTCGATGTGCCGCGAGAGGCCGCCCCTTCGGCTGTCTCGCTCCACGTCGCGACGGCGAATCCATCGCGCGGCAGCGTCGAGATCCGCTACGGGCTCCCTGTGGCTGGGCCCGCTCGGCTCGAGGTATACGACATTCGCGGAAGCAGAATCGCGACGCTCACAAACACCCCCTCGACAGCGGGCTGGCATGGGATGACCTGGAACGGCCACGACGATCGGGGGCGGGCTGTCGCTTCGGGCGTCTATCTTCTTCGTTTGGAGACGCGCAGCGGAGCGGTCGTGCGAAAGCTGGTCGTGGCGCGATGAGGACATGTCCCTTCTCTCGCGTCCGCCGAAGCTCGGGGGCTGCATGATCCGCACACCGGAAGACGCGCTGACCTCCGGCGCGGCAAAGTCTGTGGTCGTGCCCCACCCGTGGCGACTGCGATGGCGGAGCGCGCCCGGGAGATGGGGCGTCGTCCTGGCAACTCTCGGGATCATCAGCGCCAGCTGGCCAAACGTCGCTTCCTCTGATCGGGCGGTTGTGAGGTAGGGCGTGGGCGCTCTTGCCTCGAGTCTCATGGAGCGGTAGAGCGTCGCACCTTCATTCTCACGGCGCCCGAGGGAGATGGGGGCCAAGTTTCAGCACTCGGGCGTGATAGGCAGCGGGGCTTCATTCCATGCCGGAGGCAAGCCAGTGAGCACCAAATCTATTGCGTCGCCTTCCCACGGCACCGATGTGGCCCGCTGGACCAGGGGTCTGTTCGTGGGGACCCTAGTGATGTCCACCGTGTGCGTCGCAGCCGTGGGCCAATGTGAGTGGCAGACTTTCACGCCGGCGGACGGGCTCCCGTGGAGCCAGGCGTCACAACCGCTGGATCCGGGACCTGGCGGCTTCATGCTGGAGGATCGAAGGGGCGCGCTGTGGTTTGGTTCCCGTCGGCACCTGGGACTTACTACAAGATATGATGGCGTCAGCTGGAAGAATTTTGCGGCTGATAACGGAATGGCTCTCGCGGGCTTGGTTGAACCGTTATTGCTCGATCGGGAAGGGAACATGTGGTTCGGATCTGGCTACCCATGCGACCTTGCCGAGTGCAGTGCATCGACCGTACGCATCGCGCGGTACGACGGAACGGCATGGGTTTCCTACCCCTTGTCGGGTCCGGGTGTCAGCTCCGGAGTCGGGACGATGATCGAGGATCACGAGGGCACCTTATGGGCCGCTGGGGACGGCGTGTTTCGATTCGATGGGGAGCAATGGAATTTTATGGCTTCGCCTGGGTCCCTCTACAACTTGGGGTTCGTTTCTATGATTGAAGACCGACACCATTACATTTGGGTGGCAGGTTACCATCAACTTCTGCGCTTCGACGGCATGAACTGGATCGATTTCTATTCGAGTATTCCTCGGGCGTTTGAACTGTTGCCCGACCTTAACGCCCTACTTGCGGATCAAGACGGGAACATTTGGATCGGCACCTCGATCGGCGCTGTTCGATTCGACGGTTCCAGCTGGCGGCTGTTTACGACTGCGGACGGACTTGCTCGCAATGGGGTGAATGCTCTTCTGTTGGAGCGTGACGGGAGCATTTGGTTTGGCACGGGTGCTGGCGCGAGCCGGCTGGACACCAGGGGGGTGTGGACTCGCGTCACGACTGCGGACGGGCTCCCTGATCCCGTGGTGTTTTCAATGTTGCAGGATCAGCAGGGAAACCTATGGTTTGCCGCCCCGAGCGGCGCGACTCGTTGGGACAGATCAAGCTGGAGAACGCTTACAGTCGCCGACAGCCTTCCAGCGAATCGAGTTCGCGTGCTGGAGGATCGAGAGGGCAATCATTGGTTCATGTCAGGTATCGCGGGTGTGGTCCGATTCGACGGGGTCCATTGGGCACCAATCGTAGACAGTAGTGGAGCACCGCTCAGCGCTTGGGCTGCTGTGCAGGACCCACACGGGAGTCTCTGGTTCGCGACGACCCCGGGCGCTCAAGAAGGTGGGATCTTGCGACACAACCCCGACAGCAGCGAGACTTGGAAGCGCTACACCGTGGCGAGCACCGGCGGGGGGTTACCTTCCGACTATGTCTATGAGGTGGCCGCGGACCCCCGAGGGTTCATTTGGGCGCTAACCGCGGAAGGGGCGGCGCGGTTTGACGGCGTCGTCTGGCGGACGCTGATGGAAACGGGGTCGACCCCGAAGATCTCGCTTTACGTGGCCCGGAATGGAGATGTTTGGATCGGAGCTTCGCGCAGTCGATACAGCCTCTTCCACTATGATGGGGTGACAATCGACTCCATTGCTCCTCTAGGTGCGGCATCGGCTCTTGACCCCGCGATTCAGGCAATCTCCGAGGACGCAAATGGGAGGATTTGGGTCGGCACCGATCGGTTCGGCGTGCTTCGCCTTGACCCTTCCGGCTGGACTCAATTCTCGGTGAGCGAAGGCCTCCCAGGGTCAGGCGTGAGAGCGGTGCTAGGGGACCGTGAAGGCGGTATCTGGGTGTCGGTGCTCGACAATGGCTGCACGGACGTGGACGGAAACCCATGCCCCCTTGGCTTGAGCCGATTTGACGGATCCCGATGGCGAACAGTCTCGACGCGAGATGGTCTAGCTTCAGAGTGGGTCAACTTTATGGTCGAGGACCGCAGCGGAACCTTCTGGTTTTCTACACCACTCGGCGTCTCCCGTTACGAGCCGGACCGTGCGTCACCCCAGACCGTCATCACACCCAAGCCTGTCCAGCTCCTTGCCACGAGAGATCTCACGCTTGGATTTGTCGCGGCATACGGTGAGACGCGGGGAGTCCAGTTCTCCTTTTCGGAGGACGGCGGTTTGTGGTCCGATTGGGCCGCAACGAGTTTCTGGCGCGGAACGGATCTCGTCGACGGCGTTCACGAATTTCATGTGCGGGCGCGAGACCAGTGGGGAAATATCGACCCGACCCCTGCCGTTCATCTATATGAGGTGGACGCGACGCCTCCGCTACCCATCATCCGTTTCCCCGGTCAGGGGACCGCAGTGCGGGGACTGGTTACGATCCGGGGCGTCGCCACCGATTCGCGGTTTCGCTCCTATCGAGTTGACGTACGATCTGTCTCTGCTTCCTCATGGGACCCTGCTTTCGCGTCGGTCCTCGTGCAGTCTGCTGCATCTGTTGGGGACGGCCCAATCGCCGTCTGGGACACCTCGCCACTCGCTGATGGTCTCTACGATCTTCGCGTGGCCGTCGCCGATTCCCTTGGACTCGTTGGATCGGCGCAAGTCGCCGTCATCGTCGACAACCACTTCCCCTTCGTGGAGGAGACCGCCCCTGCGGTGGTGACCGCCGCCTCGGGCGGCGACCTCTACACCACCAACAACGAGCTCCACCTCTACTTCCCTCCCCACGCCTTCGAGCAGGACGCCGTGGTGATGATCGAGCCCGCCGCTGAGGGTTCGGCACCCGATTCCCTCCCCTCAGGCGAGGTCCGCGTCCTCCCTGCCTACGACGTCTCCTGGGGAGCGGCGGCTCTGCGCAAATCCTTCACCCTGGAGTTCTCCACCGCCGGGATCTCCCCGGCTGCGGGAACTCTCGCCCTCTACATCTCCTCGAACGGGGGTCCGTGGCGCAGGCTCGGAGGGACGCTCGAGAAGGGAAGGGTCTCCCTCGCGGTGCGGGAGTCGGGCCGCTACGCCCTCTTCGCGGAGATCACACCGACCGAGGGACCCGCCACTCTCTCGGCGCTCTCCTTTACCCCCCGAGTCTTCTCCGTGGGGGGCGCCTACGCCAACGACCACGTGGCGATCGGCTTCAGCCTGGGTCGCTCTGCTCCCGTGACGGTGCGGATCTACAACCGGGCGGGGAGGCTGATGCGGGAGGTGCTTTCCGGGCAGGTGATGGGAGCGGGGGCGAACCTGGTGCGCTGGGACGGTCGGGATCGAGAGGGCGGATACGCGACGGACGGACTCTACCTGGTCACGGTGGAGGCGTTGGGGGAGACGAAGAGAAGCACACTCGCGATTGTGAAATAGAGTTGAGGTCATGTGCAGACCGGGTTCAGACGCGACATCCTCCGTGACTCCGCGCTTCCGGCGCGGGGTGTCGAGCAAGCTGGCTTCCTACCTTATCGCTCTCGTGCTCGCGGGTTGCGGCGAGGACGAACCTACATCTCCTGAGGCGCCTTCCGGGAGCGGCAACGTCGGCGCGGGGTGGGTAAAGATCAAGTGCCCAACCGGCTCGGTCACGACTGGTGAGGCGCACATAGGGCTGTGGGGCTATGCATTCGTGAGCCCGGCACTCTTCACCTGCTGCCCGCTGGATCCCGCCGTCACTGTGACCTGGAGGAACGATATGACAGGCACGAGCGGAACCGCCTGGAGCCTCGCCTACGTCGTTCCCCTTTTCCAGTTCCCGGTTCATCAGTGGTCTGCGTCCGCATGGCCGCTCGCCGTGGGGGCGAATCTGATCCGAGTCACGGCCGCGGATTCCGCGGGCAATATCGGGCGGGCCGAGGTCACGGTCACCTATGATCCCAACGCGCCGGTGTATTCCTGCGAAACGACACCGTGAAAGCACTACGTCGGTTGCGGCCCACTCGCCGCCGCGTGCGCTTTTCGCCGGAGCGTCGTTCCTCTCTCTACCAGCAGGTGCGGGTGGGCGCGTCGTGCCCAATCACGTCAGGAGGAGGTCGTCATGCCACGTAAGATCATGGTATCGCTATTCCTAGGCATCGCCATGGCCGCATTCGGATGCTCCGACCGCGCGCCGGTCGCTCCGGAGCAGACGCGGAGCTCATCGGCGTCCATCGCCCAAGCCGGTGATGGAGGAGGGTCCCAGGGCCCGGTCGCGCCGGCACCTAACCGGAGCACCGATGGCCCGATCCAGATCGAGGGCGAGACGGGTCCCGGCGCCCTGTACCGGCTGTCCGTCCCGGAGTCGTGGAACGGCGACCTGATCCTCTACGCCCACGGCTACATCAATCCCCCGCCGCCCGTCGCCCTTCCGAGCATCGACAACATCGAGGAGCTGACCCGCCGCTTTCTCGACCTGGGATACGCGATTGCCTACTCGAGCTACTCCGAGAACGGCTACGCGCTCAAGGACGGCGCGCTCCGCACTCATCAGCTCAGATCGATCTTCACGTCGAAGTTCGGGAAGCCACGGCGCGTCTACCTCGCGGGTCACTCCCTCGGTGGCATCGTCATCCAGATGCTTGCGGAGCGCTTCCCGGACCTTTACGACGGCGCGCTGCCGATGAGCGGCGTGCTGGGAGGCACCAAGCTCGAGGTGGACTACATCGCGAACGTCCGGCTGCTGTTCGATCACTACTATGGGGACGAAGTGCTGCCCGGGAACGTCCAGGAGCTTCCTCCGGACGTCGATCCGATCCAGGACATCGCCCTCCCCGCGATCGCCGCCATCCAGGCGAACCCGCAGGGAGCGTTCCTGATCAGCCAGATCTACCAGACGCGGATTGCCTTCCAGAGCCCCGAAGAGCTTGTCGGCTCGATCGTGCAGGCGCTCGTCTTCCACGCGATCGAGCTGGATGATTTCATGGGACGTACGCACGGACACCCGTTCTTCGACAACAGCGGGACGGTCTACGCCGGGGCGCTCCCGCAGCCCCTGCTCGACGACCTGAACGCTCGGGTGGCGCGCTATGAGTCCGCGCCGGACGCCGAGTCCGTCATGCGGAATTACTACGAGCCGACGGGTGATCTGAACATCCCGATGCTGGCGCTGCACACGTGCAGGGATCCGCTGATTCCGGCGTTCCACGAGGAGGCGTACCGCGGCCGGGTGAAACGCCCCGAGCTTTTCGTGTGTCGGATGATCGACAGGTACGGCCACAGCATCTACACGCCGGACGAGGTCGTGGCCGCATTTCAGGATTTGGTGCAGTGGGTCGAAGCGGGGGTCAAGCCGTCCGACCAGCTCTGCCCGTCGCCGGCTCAGTGATCGGTCGCTGAGGCTCGTGACCTCCATGCTGTGCAGTGGGCCCAGGTTCGCTCCTGTCCGACGTCGTCGAATCCCGATCGTGATCGCGCTCACGTTCGGGCTCGCGCTACCGGGGTGTCTCTGTTTCCAGGCGTACGAGACTCGATGGACGCTTCCGGACGGGGACCACGCCGGCAGGTCCAGCGTGATCTATGAGAATATCGGGTCGAGCGAGAGCACGACCGAGGCACAGAGCACGGATTTTCGAGATCTCGTGAAGTACTGGAAGGGGGACGAATACCTGCTGGAAGCGGCGGTGGACAGCGTCTATGTGACGGACCGGAAGGTCTGGCTCGACCGTGGTCGGGTCATGGCCGAGGTGAAGGGTATCTACCGGAAACTCCCAGAAGAGGAAGAGGGAGAGGAATTCTCCTTCAGCTTCGATTCAACCGGCTACAGGTTCGCCTGGGAGCGTGATGATGATGATAGCGGGGGACTCACGTCGAACGGCCGTATCACCCTTGGCGATAGCGTGATCATCCATTGGCCGCCCGGTACGAGGGAATTCTGGTTCCGAGACGACTCTATCGGGGACACGACCAAGGTGTACAGCCTGGGGGAGTCCCTGAAGGTGTTCCTAGCCGAGGAGATGAAGCCGGGGCGATAGAGCCGTCGATCTGGAGGCGCGATGTCATGTTGCAGGTCGGGGTAACACGATGTCCGAAATAGAAGTTTTGTCGGCCGCGTCCACTCCGGCCCCCCGCAGGGGGACCGATATGCGCAATTCCCGCATGCTCCTGCTGATAGCACTCGCTCTCCTAGGATTCCTTGCCGGCTGCTTTCCTCCAACCAGCCTGCGTTCCTTCCATCTCGACGACCAGGTTTTCTTCGATGAGTCGCTCCTCGGAGCCTGGGCGAGCAGCGACTCGACCTCAATGTATTGGGTCTTCGAGCGGCACGGCGAGGATGCTTACACCATGATGGTGCCTCTAGACGACGATCCGGATGACCCCAAGCTGCACTCTATCGGGCATCTTTTCCGTCTCGGCGACGCCACCTTGCTCAACGTCGAGCCCAATTGGGGCGCGCTGACTCGCAGTCTTTCGCCCTATCCGGTCCTGAGGGGGCACACGCTGCTGCTTCTGGAATGGGGAGCGAAATCCCTGAAGATTGGCATTCTCGATATAGACTGGTGGAAGAATCGGCTCAAGCGGAACCCGAGATCGCTCCCGCATGAGTGGATCGAGCCCTACGGAGAGGACACGGAAGAGTCGCTGGTCCTGACGGCCACGACCAAGGAGCTTCAGACGTTTCTCCGGAAGGAGCTCCGAGTCGGGCGGGCATTCAAGGACGGTTGGGAGCTTCGCCGCGTGGGGAAGTAGGGCGTACAATGATTTTGAGCATCAAACGACGCTGCCGAGTGTCGAAGCCTACTGCCCCCGCGCCGGCCCCGCGATCCTGGCCCGGCCCATCGCGCCAGGGATGCGATGCTGCCGACAGAAGACGAGTACCGGCACTCCCTAAAGGCCGCATGAACCGCGTGCACACTGCCCGAATTCAGCGAGGTGTCGTCGTCATCGGCATGCTGCTGCTGGCGCCGACTGGATGCGATAATCCGACAACCGCACCGAACCTCCCTCCCAGGCCCCTGCCTCCGATCCTCTTCGCGAGTAGTCGCGATGTGGATTCTTCTTGTGGGTGGAGATGTAGCACCCTCGATATTTACACCATGAACGCCGACGGCACCGGCCCCGTCCGCCTCACGAACAACCCCTCAAATGACACCTCCCCCGCCTGGTCGCCGGATCGCACCAAGATCGCTTTCGCGAGCCAACGCGACGGGAATACCGAGATCTATATCATGAACGCCGACGGCTCCAACCCGACCCGGCTCACGAACGACCCCGCGGAGGACTTTGACCCCGCGTGGTCACCGGACGGCAGCAAGATCGCTTTCGTGAAGGTGTGGGTCAAACCCCTCGAGAGTTTTTTCGAGATTTATGTCATGTACGCCGACGGCTCCAGCGTCATCCGACTCACGAATAACCCCTCAAGTCATTCTACTTCCCCCGCATGGTCGCCGGATGGGAGCAAGATCGCCTTCTCTAGCGACCGTGACGGGGGAGACCGTATCTACCTCATGAACGCCGATGGCTCCAGCGTGACCCGACTCACGAATAACCCCTCAGGTTACAGTTCTTCTCCCGCATGGTCACCGGATGGGAGCAAGATCGCTTTCGATGGCGAGCAACTCGGGAAGCTGGGAATCTACGTTATGAACGCCGATGGCTCAGGCATTACGGAACTCACCAGCAATGCCTCGTACCCTACGTGGTCACCGGACGGAAGCAAACTCGGTTTCGCGACCTATCGCGACGGAAACTTCGAGGTCTACGTCATGAACGCTGACGGATCGAACCCCACCCGCATCACCAACAACCCCGGGTTTGACATTGCGCCCGACTGGAGCTGGAGGAGATAGCACGCAGCTAACCGTGATTGTTCAGAACGTCGAGGCGAAGCTCCGCAAGCGTCCACGGCTGGCGCGGTCAAAGGGGTCACGAATCATGGAACCAGAACCCACGTCCTGTGAGGTCTGACGACGGTCAGCATCTCGGATCCGTGCCGCCCGCGTTCTTACCTCTGTGGATTGACCAATCGCTGGTGGTAGAGCCTGGCGAGGGCTCTACCGCAACCTCGAACGGTCTCGTCGTCGCCGCTGGCGATTCCGTCACCGTCCGCTGGCCCGCGGCTACGAGGGGCTCACCGACCCATCACCTGCCGAGTGATGTCTTTGCCATCCGATCCGACGATCGAGCGAACCTGGTGGGCCGCGATGTCCTCCTCGTCCCCATCCACGGTCTGGACGTGGAGAAAGTCCATGGCGGACGAGTACTGAACGCCTCGTGCCCTCAGAATTCGGCCATCCTTCAACGTCACGGTGTACCGTGGCACAGTGGAGCCATCGCTCACCTTTCGCTTCAAGGACGCGCGGTCGAGACCGGCCGGGAGTCCCTGAGGGAAGCGCGCGTAGATGGCCATCTCAGTCCATGTGGATCGTTGAACGTCGTAGTTTGGCTCCCGGGAGACACCCCCTGCGGCAAGCGAGCCCACGATGATCCAAACAGGGGCAGTAATGACGACGCCCCAGCCGTGGGAGAGCGAGAGGATCGTGCCGCCCGCCGTCCACGCGAGGGCCTTCCCAGTCTGAGGACGATAGAATTTAATGCGAGCTGCCCGGATCGAGCTTATCGGAATGGCCTGGAAGCTCGATTCCGTCAAGACGTACACGCTGTCGGTTTCGTCAACCGCGATGAACTCGCCCGCGACGGGCCCGTGCGGATCTTCGCCTGAGAGCGTCACTTCGATCCATGCCCCGTAAGGCGACCGCGGGACTTCGCTCGGCTCATCGAGCCATCCGCCCGGCGCACGCGACGATGCGCACGAGCTCACGAACAAGGTGGCCAGAAGAGCGGGCAGGGTGTAGAAGCTACTTGGAATTCTCATAGCGGCTCGCCCAAAAGAGTGATTCCATTTGCGGCTCCGCCCTTTTGAACTCGGGCGCCAGGGCACGCAGCGCTCCCTTAGGGTCGAGAAAGATCTGTCGCGCTCGGCCCGGGTTTTCTTCCTTGAGCCATTCCTCGCGGAGCCATTCCAAGTAATACCCACGCGCCTCGAGGAAGTACTCATATCGCTCGGGCGAGGGCGGTAGCGGATACTCGAGCAGGTAGGAGTCTCCCGGCAGCGTTACAAGGCTCCCAAGGGAATCGGCGAGCGCTTCGCTCGCGGCAACGGAGAGCGCGCCGTCGCGCGTGACTCGAGCCGGCGGCAATCGTATCGGCGTCACTCGTTCGCCCAGCGCGGCGAGAGCGACATAGTCGAGCCGCCACACTCCGCGGGCCATGCGCAGCCGCACGCGCATGGGCGTCACCCCGGCGTCGGGGAGTCGAACCAGGTGCACGTCGGTCGCGATGGGGCCGGTCTCGCCAGCTTCGCCCGCCGAAATCCAAGTGCCGTCCTTGTCGAGCACGGAGACCTGGATGCTCCCCAGCTCACGTCCGAGCCCGGTGGCGAGGGATCGCAACGTGGTACCCTGCCGCTCGAGAGCGGCCATCCAAGCGGCTGCCGAATTGCCCATGAAGGCCAGAGTTTGGTAGTAGAGGTAGGTCGTCACGAGCGTTTGGCGCGCGGCAATCACGAGGGAATGGGGTCCCGGCGGGAGGTCGCGGAACTCCAGCTCGAGGGTCTCGGGAGTCGCGAGATCTGTCGAATCGGCGAGACTGAACCGCTCGATCCGATCGAAGGCCGCCAAGGCCGCCGTACAGTCCCCCTCAGGACCGCGCGCCGGGCTTGCCGGACTCCAGTCCTGGATCTCCCAATACTCGCCGTCGACGGTGCGCGCAACGCGTCCGTTCGTGGGCCGCGGGGCGGCCATCACGTCGGCCCGCCGGATCACGTGTGTCTCGAGTGCCTCATTCGTTACCCGCAGTCGCAGGGTGCTCCCGCTCGGGGTCACTCGGTAGAGCGCGTCGACGTCGGTGTCTTCCAGAAACGGCGCCACGCTATTCGAGAAGGACTCGGCCTGAACGAGATCCCGTGGCCCATCCTCCGCGTAGAAGGTCGGGCAGGAGCCGTAGCATGCCTTGGGATTGGTGATGCAGTAGACAACTCCTGCGACCGTGCCCACCAGCAGCACGGTGTAGGGAATCATGGCGGGAGAGGTCTGAACCACGTTGGTTTCGAAGAGCGCGACGGAATCGATCGGGATGACGAACGGTCCGCCGCCGACCGCGTCACGATTCACGTCGCGGCGCTCACCGGTTCCCTCGACGGCGGAGTCCCCCGGGAGAACCTTCCACGAATCCAGGACATAGAGACTGCCGTCCCGCATATGGGCCTTGAGAAAGCGAGCCTTCTGGGGCAGTTCGTCGATGTTTTCCGGGGTCGCGGTCGTGCGCTTGACCGTTCGGATGCCGCTGCAGCCGGGGAGGCTACTGAGCGCTACAAGCGCCGCAAGGCAAATGCAACCCCAACGCTTCATGGAACCGCGCCCCCCGGAGGCGAGGATGATCCGAGCCGCTCCGCACCTCAAGAGTGGAGCGTCCGGTCGTAGCGACGAGGGGATAGTAGAGAATGTTATTCGGGCGGTCCATGACTATGCGCGAACCTTGCCGTCGCCGGGCCCATCCGCCTTCCGTGGAAACTCACCCATGGCGCCTCCTCGTCGGTCATACTTCGTCCCAAGGTGTGCAATCGAAACTGGGTCCACTCTAGGATCCACCTGCTCTCCTTGTGGATCGGCGTGTCGGTCCTCGCTCTGGCGACGGCCGGGCTCGCGGGTGTTGCCTGGCAAGTGTCCCAGAGGATCTTCGACGGAGCCATCTTTGCCCCCAACGTTCGCAAGGAGCTGACCTACGAGCGTGTCGAGATCGTCGCCGTGGACGACTCGACCGTGACCGTTCGCGCGGAGCGCCCCGGAGCGCGAATGAGCCGCTCCGGGACCTGGGGGATTCGATGGAGGGATGGCTACGGACGGGTGGGGAGCATCCTGGAAGCCAGGGGTGTGGAAACGCGGCGGGAATTCGTGTCGGATCGAGGGTCGCTGGCGGCGGGAGTTGAGGCCCAGATTGATCCCTTCTCTTTCGAGGGCGAACCTTCCTCGTCCCTAGGTCTCGCTAGCCAGGAGGTGAGCGTCCCAACGGAGCTCGGCAGCTTCCCCGCCTGGCACGTTCCAGGGACGAGCACGACGTGGATCCTGTTCGTTCACGGCAAGGAAGCCCGGCGAGAGGAGGCGCTGCGGATGATTCAAATCGTGGCGCCCCTCGGATTCCCGTCGCTCGTGATCACCTACCGGAACGACCCGGAGGCCCTGGCCAGCGCCGATCGCAGGTATCACTACGGCGGAACCGAATGGATAGACGTAGAGGCCGCGGTTCGATACGCCCTGGGTCACGGCGCCACGGACGTCGTGCTTGTTGGCTACAGCATGGGCGGGGCGATTGTGATGAGCTTCCTCACCCACTCAGCCGATCGCACGTGCGTCAGTCGAGCAATCCTGGAAGCGCCGATGCTCCGGCTCGACGCGGTCGTGGACCATGGCATCAGTAGACTGAGGCTCCCCCTTTTGAATGCCCGGTACCCGACCTTCATCACGGAACTCTCCAAAGCGCTGGCCGCCCTCCGCTACGGATTCCGTTGGTCCGACTTCGATTGTCTCGCAGAGGACCTTGATGTCCGAATACCGTTTCTGTTGCTCCACGGGGAGGAAGATACCGTCGTGCCGTTTCACACGAGCGCTTCACTTGCTTCGGAACTGGACGACCTGGCCACACTGGTGCTGTTTCCCGGAGCCGACCATGTCGAGTGCTGGAATGTCGATCCGACCCGATATCGCGATGTCGTGGTGAGCTTCCTCTCGGAGTCTGGGCGATCCGCCGTCGCCCGGTAGAAGTTCGCGAACGAGGCAATCATGACGTCTGGATCCTACGCCGCTCAGCGAATCATCTCAGGCATCGCGGCGCTGCCTCTGACCGCCTTCGCGCTATTGGTGATCCTGAACCAATTGCGGACTGGGGTCGACGCGATGGGAGCCATCCTGGGTCTTACCGCGGCAACCGCCGCCATCATCTGCTGGTGGTTCGCGCTGCGGGGTCACATCGCTGAAAGTCGTGCGCGGATGCGATTCACCGTGATCGGCGGACTCGTTCTAGGCGGTATCGGCTTCGCCGCCGGCTTCTTCGGCCCTATCGTGTTGACGCCCGAAGCGAATCAAGGGCCGCTCCTTGGAATATTCATCACCGGGCCGCTCGGCTTCGTTCTGGGAACCGTGATCGGCTGGCTTTACGCGCGGGTTCGCATTCGCGGGCCGATGTAGGGGTGAGGGGCGAGCCGCGACGCGCGCGCCGTCACCTCCGCGCTGCTTCTGGACCGCTAAGCAGCTGGCGAACCGACTCGGCGTCGGACCCCCAGGCCATCTTGAACGGCGTCTCGCCGCCTTTGGTGCGGGCGGATCGATCGGCCCCACCGGCGAGCAGCGCGCGTGTCGCATCGACCTGCTTCTGCGAAACGGCATAGTGCAGCGGCGTCCAGTTCGACTTGTCGCGGGCGTTGACCTGAGCGCGGCCCGCGAGGAGCAATCGGACCATCTCCGCGTCGCCCTTACGCGCGGCCACGTGGAGCGGCGTGAGGCCCCCATCGTCGACGGCGTTTGCGTCGGCCCCGAACTCGAGCAGGACGCGCGCGACATCGACACTCTCCTGATAGGCCGCGCGGTGCAGGAGCCTCTCTTGACGGGGCGGGCTGTAGCGCTCGTTCGGATCCGCGCCGCGTGCGAGGAGCATACGCGCGACCGCGGGAGCGCCCGCATCGACCGCGCTCCGGAGCGCGGAGAATCCCCGGGGCGTTGCCGACTCCGGGCGGGCCCCGCGGGCGAGAAGGAGGGCGACGATCGTGCTCTCGCGCGCCCCAGCGGCCAGCACGAGCGGGGTGATCCCATTCTCGCCTCGCGCCGCCACCTCTCCGCCTCGATCGAGAAGCAGGGTGACGAGCTCGGGGTTGCTCGTGTAGGTCGGATTCCCCGAGCAAGCGTCATGTAGCGGGGTCCATCCGAGGTATCCGCGTAGGCCGGGATCCGCCCCGTGATCGAGTAGGAACCGCGCCGCCAGGAGCTGCCGGGCGAATGCCGCGCTATGGAGCGGCGTGCCTATCCTCGACTGTACGTTGACGTCGAATCCGCGAGCCACCAAGACGCGCATCACGTCGATGTGGCCGTACTGGGCGGCGTAGTGCAGCAGGGTGCGGCCCTGATCGTCCCTCGTCGACGCGTCCGCGCCGCTTGCGAGCAGGAGATCCATCAGGTCGGCGCGACCCCAGCGGACGGCCAGCGAGAGCGGTGTCTGACCGGCGCCGTCCATCGCGTTCACGTCCGCCCCGCGCTCCAGAAGCAGCCGCACGATCTCGGGATGTCCGCCCCACGTTGCGCGGTGGAGCGCCGTCATGCCGACCGCGTCGCGTGATCGGACGTGTTCCTCCGCGGCCTTCGGGTCCGCGTCGAGCAGGCGGCGCACCGCGTCCAAATTCCCCCTGAAGGCGGCTTCGATGATCGGGTCCTCTCGCACCGACTGCGCGTCGTGCTTGCGCTCGCGCTCGCGCCGGAAGTACCGCGCCAGATCGTCCATCGTCGAGCGCGCGTCTCCGCAGCCGGCGACAAGGAGGATCAGGAGCAAGCTCCCCGTGAGCGAGCGCAATGACCGGGTCCGAAGCATGGCGGGCATCCTATCACCGGAAGGCGCAGACGCAGCGACGAGTCGGTCGGATTCGTGGCCCCCAACCAGCGCCATGGTCGTACTTGATCGCTTCCCTCGTCGCGTCTCTCGGGGTACCCTCCCTCCCCGATGCTGGCGTGCCCGTCATGTAGGAGAGAACTCGCAGCTTGGGCACGATTCTGCCCCGAGTGCGGCGCGGTCTTGCCAGCGGCGCCGCCAACTCCGGCCGCCGACGCGCCCTCACCGGGCGCCCCGACTCCACCGCCGCCCGCGGCCGCCGGCGCTACGATCTCATCAGCCGACCCCCGCCCGTACTCATCCCAGCGGTCCTCCTCCATTCACGGGCGCTTCGAACCGGGAACGCGTCTGGGAACGCGGTACCGCGTCGTCGGCCTCCTGGGCCGCGGCGGCATGGGGGAGGTTTACCGGGCCGATGACCTCGAGCTGAATCAGTCGGTCGCGCTCAAGTTCCTTCCCGAGCGCGTGACGCGTAACGCCGCCGATCTCGCGCGCCTGCGGCAGGAAGTTCGCACCGCGCGTCAGATCGCACACCCGAACGTCTGCCGCACGTACGACATCGCGGAAGCCGACGGCCAAGTCTTCGTCGTGATGGAGTACGTCGACGGCGAAGACCTCGCCTCCGTGCTTCGCCGTCTCGGCCGTCCGACGCCAGACAAGGCGCTCGAGATCGCGCGGCAGCTCTGCCTCGGGCTCGGCGCCGCGCACGAGAACGGCGTCCTCCACCGCGACATGAAGCCGGCAAACATCATGATCGACGGGCGCGGCCGAGTCAGGATCACCGACTTCGGGCTGGCAGGCACCGCCGAAGAGATCGCGGTGGAAGGAGGGATAGCGGGCACGCCCGCCTACATGGCGCCGGAGCAGCAACGCTCGGGCACGGCGTCCGCCCAGAGCGACATCTTCTCGCTCGGTCTCGTCCTCTTCGAACTTTTCACGGGGAAGCGCGCGATCGACGTGACGCCGCCGCCCGATCCCACTCGGCGGGGGACCGACAGTTCGGTCCGGACGCCGTCGAGTCTCGTCGGCGACGTCGATCCCGTCGTGGAGCGGGTGATCCTCCGCTGTCTCGAGCGCGATCCCGCGCGCCGCCCGCAATCGGCCTACGCGGTCTTCGGCGCGCTCCCGGGCGGGGATCCGCTGGCGGCCGCCGTGGCGGCGGGCGAGACGCCGTCTCCGGAACTCGTCGCGAACGCCGGCGTCGAGGGAAGCGTACGCCCGCTCTATGCGGGGCTCGCCGTGATCGTCGCCGTGCTCAGTCTCCTGGGGATCTCGGCCATTCAGAGCCCGCTCTTCAAGGGACTTGGGAAGCCGCCCGGCGTTCTTTCAGTCCGGGCCGAGGAGATCCTGACGCGAGCGACGGGTCGGCCGGCGCCCAGGTACTCCGCGGACGGGATGCGCTACGCGCCGGCGGCGAAGGACACAATGTCGCACGCCGATTCGCTCGCGGCCGCGAAGACGAAGCCGAAGATGAAACCGGCGCGCGCCAACCAGTACTGGCGGCGCTGGAGTCCCTCGCCGTTCACCACGGAGAGTCTCCATCGCCCAAAGGCGTCCCGAAGCGATCCGCCCCAGGCTTACCCGGGGAGCGGCATCGTCCTTCTCGACATGGAGGGGCGGCTTCTTGCCCTCGATGCCCTCCCGTCGTCCGATCCCGACTCCTCGGCATCGCGCGTCGCGAACTGGGACGTACTCGAGGCCGCAGGACGCGATCCAGGTCGTGCTGTTGCCGTTCCACCCCCGGCGGCGTTCGTCGCGCACGCGGATACGGTGCTGGCGTGGCGGCTCTCGGATTCGACCGTTGTGGAGACGACGCTCGTCGCCGCTTCCATCGGAGGCCATGTACTCCGCGTCGAGACCTTCGCGGGATCGAACGCCCTGGGCCGGCTCGCCGTGATCGCCGACGATTCCACTCCGAAGCTCCAGGGGTGGATCCGGCTCGTCTTTTTCGCGGTGATCCCGCTTGTCGGGAGCATCTTTCTGGCGCGGCAAAACCTTAGAGCGAGGCGCGGCGACGTCCGCGGGGCCCTAGTCGTCGGGATCTCCATCGTGATTCTTTACCTCTTGGATCACCTCTTCTCAGCCAACGTGGGTGAAGTGGGTTTGTATCAGATTCTGTTCGGCGCGACGGTGTCGATGCCGCTCGGACACGCGCTGGTCCACGGCGTAGCGATGGCGCTCGCCTACCTCGCCATCGAACCCTACGTCCGGCGCCTATGGCCCAGCGTTCTCGTGTCCTGGGCCCGGCTGATCGCGGGACGGGTCAAGGATCCGATCATCGGGCGGGACATCCTCGTCGGGGTAGCCTTTGAGGTTCGCGCAGGCCCCGCCGGTGAGAACCGCGCGAATTCCGGCCCTTCGGAGGGCGTCGCCCACCCCTACGGCAACGTCGGCCAGCGACGATCGGGCGCTGATCTTCAGAGCAGCTTCCCTGCGCGCCTGGGTCTGCGGCGCAATTCGGAAGCGCGGGATCGCAGGGTCGATTCGGGCTCGAGCAGCCGCTCGAGATAGCGCTCCAACTCCCGACGGGCATGGTGACGCGGGTTCACCCTGTAAAGCCGAGTCCGTCCCGCGGCTCGATCCCCGACGAGACCATCCCGCTCCAGGGAATGGAGCGCTTTCTGAACCGAGGAGAGACTGATCTCGAGGAGCCGGGCCAACTCGCGCGCGTAACTCTCCGTCAAGAGTTGGAGCGCAAGGAGTACACGCGTGCGCGCGGAGCTACCAAAGGGACTGGACGTGTCAATGACCTTCATTGGCTCTCATATGACCGTATTGCGCGGTCGGTTGTCAAGGCACATCGTGCAGGCCGCTTGGATCACTCCTGTCAGGACTTAGGACGCGAGGCACCCCGTTCGCGCCGCCGTCGCCCGCCCAGGCGCGCTGTGATAGTCTATTGGGCCCGTGTCTTGGGGACCACGATGATCGGAACGACCCTATCTCACTACCGCATCCTCGAACCGCTCGGCGCCGGCGGGATGGGAGAGGTCTACCGCGCTCACGATCTGCACCTCGACCGCGACGTCGCGGTAAAGGTGATCCTGCGCGGCTCCTTCGCGGACCCAACGGCGCGCGAGCGATTCCGCCGCGAGGCGCATGTGCTCTCCCGCCTATCGCACCCCGGGGTCGCGACCATCTTCGACTTCGACACCCAGGACGACGTGGACTTCCTCGTCATGGAGTACGTCCCTGGCGGTACCCTCCAGTCGCGCTTGCAGAAGGGACCGCTCGATCTCGACGAGCTGATCCGAATCGGCGCGGAGATCGGCGACGCCCTTGAGGACGCGCACCGACGGGGGTTCGTGCATCGCGACCTGAAACCCGGCAACATCGTGCTCACAACCGCCGGGACACCGAAAATTCTCGATTTCGGCCTGGCCGGCCTCCTGCACGAATCCCACGCCGCGACCGCCCTCACGCAGCCCGGGACGATGCTTGGCTCGCTTCCCTACATGGCGCCCGAGCAATTGCGCGGTGATGCGGACGATTCCCGCACCGACGTCTATGCGTTCGGCGCGATTCTCTATGAGATGGCGACCGGCCGGCGGCCCTTCGACAAGGACCGGCCCGAGGCGCTGATGTTCGAGATCCTGCATGGCGCGGCGCGACCGGCGCGTACCCTCCGCCCGGAGATCCCCGGGGAACTCGATCGCCTCATCGATACGTGCCTGAGCAAAGATCCCGCGCTCCGCCCCGATTCCGCGGGCGCCGTGAGCGAGGCTCTGCGGCGCATCCGCGAGGGGGCACGGAGCGGGGTCGCCGCGGAACCCGCGCGGGGCGTCATCCGTTCGCTGGCGGTGCTCCCGTTTGACAATGTTTCGCGGGACCCGACGCAGGAGTATTTCGCCGACGGCATGACCGAGGCGCTGATCTCGGATCTCGCGCGCCTCAAGGCGCTGCGGGTGATCTCCCGCACGTCGGCCATGAAGTACAAGGGGGTCCAGAGAGCCCTTCCGGAGATCGCGCGCGAGCTAAACGTCGACGCGATCCTCGAGGGCTCGACGCTCCTCGTTGGCAAGCGCGTGCGCATCACGGTGCAGCTCGTCTCGGCGAGGACGGACGAGACCCTGTGGGCCGACCGCTATGACGGCGAGATCGAGGATGTCCTCGACCTGCAGAGTCGAGTGGCGGAAACCGTGGCGAAGGAGATCGCGGTTCAGGTGACGCCGCGCGAGGCGTCTCATCTCGCGAAACGGCGACCCGTGAACCCCGAGGCGCACGTCGAGTACCTGAAGGGCCGACACACGGCCGCCGCCCTTTCCCCACAGGCGATCGACCTCGGCCTGCGGCACTACCAGCGTGCGCTCGAGCTCGATCCGACATACGCCGCCGCATGGGCGGGGATCGCGGCCTGCCACAGCGTTCGCGCCGGCCGAGGCATGGCTCTGCCAGCCGAGGCAAATGCGCAAGCCCGCGAGGCCGCGTTGAAGGCGCTGGATCTGGATGATTCCCTCGCCGAGGCCCACGCCGCACTGGGCGCCGTTGCGATGAACGAGATGGATCTCCCCGGCGCGATCCGTTTCCTGGAGCGCGCCATCGAAATGAAGCCCGGGCTGGCGGGCGCGTACATCGGCCTCGGGCGCCTCTATTACTGCTCCGAACGTCACCGCCAAGCGCAGGAAGCGATGCTGAAGGCGCTCAGCCTGGATCCGCTGTCGATGGTGATCCACACGACCGTCGGGGACGCGTACTACTACGCACGCGAGTATGAGCGGTCGGTCGTCTACTATCGAAGGGCCATCGAGCTCGATCCGCGCTTTGACGGCGCGCACACGGATCTTGCCCGTTCCCTCGAGGCGCTCGGTCGCTTCGACGAGGCCCGAGGCGAGTACGAGGAGGGGCGCCGGCTGAGCGGCGGCGTGGCCGGACCTTCGTTCGGGCTTGGGCACCTCGAGGCAAGCAGCGGGAACGAAGCCGCCGCGCGGCGCATCTTGAAAGAACTTATCGAGGCCCGCTCCAACCGCGTGGTCTCGGCGTGGGGCATCGCCGCGCTCCACGCGAGCCTCGGTGACGTGGACGAGGCGTTCCGCTGGCTCGACGTCGCGGTGGAGGAGAGCGCCACCGGGCTGATCTTCCTGCGCGTACACCCCCGTCTCGATCGGATCCGCCAGGATCCCCGATATCAGGTCTTGCTGCGGAGAGTAGGTCTGGACGCTGTCTGAGCCCGGGGCGGTCGCGCCCAGCCTCTGAACGGACGTACAAGCACGGTCACACCAAGGGAGGTGCGGGATGATGACTTCGAAGCAGTCCATCGTGGGCGCGGCGTTCGCTCTCGCGACGCTGGTCGCGGCATGCGTGTTCCTCGGCTGCGGGGGCGCTGAGGACGGAAGGGGCGACGGGGCGGTGACGGCAAAGGCCGACGCCGTCGACGTGACCTACTACTACCTACCCGGCTGAGTGATCTGCGCGCAGGTGATGCCCGCCGTGAGCGGGCTCGAGCAGGCGTTTCCGGGCAAGGTGACCGCGCACAACGTCGACGTAACCACGCCGCAGGCCCGCGAAGCGATCCGGGACCTCGGATTCAAGTCACACGGGATCGTGATCCGGGCTCTCAGCGGCGAGGCGCTATGGAAACAGGCCGACCACAGTGTGCGGATCGAAAGCGTTAGGGAGGCGATACAAGAGATTCTGGGAACGTAGCGGGCCGCAACGCAGGGCGTCGCGAAGTACAGCCGGACGCGGGGCCGTCCTTCGGCCGCGGATCACTGGAACGCCGCGATCACCCCGAGGCGCAAGTTCTGAAAGGGGTACTTGATGCTGCCATCGAAGGCCGGGTCGAATAGCCCGCCGCTGCCTTCCTGGTCGACCGTCAATTTGACCGTGGTGATGCCATATCCAGCCTCAAAGCCGATTCGCTTGGAAAGAAAATAGCGACCGGCCAGTCCGCCCTGGAAAAGGGTCACGGTGATATTATCGATCGAGCCCCCGATCGCGCCCGCGTCGGCCTCGAGATACCATCGTTCCCCGAGCCGAAATCTGCCGTATAGGCCCAACGCCAAGGTGGGGACGGTAAAACCCCCGCTGGCGCCGTAGCTGGCGGAGAGCGAGGCGTTGCCACTAGACACTCCGGCGAGGGCGTCGATGCCGAGGTCGAAGAAGATCGCGCCCAGGCCAAGCTCCGCGCCGATCTGGGTTTTCTCTTTCGCTGTGAAAGCGTACCGGTAGCTCAGGAACGCATTGTCGGCGGCGAATGTCGAATTGAGAGTCAGCCCGGCGGTGAACGTCGTGTCCTTAACGGTGATGTCCCGGGTCAGCTGCTTCTCTCCGCTGCGATTCAGGAACAGATAGCCCACCTCGATCTCGTGGCGGTGGCCGGGACGCCAGCGGAACGCGAGTCGCGGCTCGAAGCCGTTCCGGCTGATCCCGAGCACATCTCCGGTGTCAATCTCGGTCCCGTCCGAGTTGTCGGAGTCGACCTTCACTTTGGGACCGATCAGCACGTCCGCGCCGGAAAAGTCGATCTCGTACTTGTCGTACAGATGATTCGCTTCCGGCTGAGCGTGCAAGGGGCGAGCAACGATCGCCTGCAAGACCAGCGCAAGGGCCAAAGCCAAAGCCGCGGTTCTGTACGACCCTAGTAAGTGCGCGCGACGGCGGGCATCTCGCATTTCTTCTCCGGATGACGGCGTTCGACGCCGGGCAGCGCGTCGTTGGAATGTTGAGCCGCGAACGACGCAGTATCGCCGGGCAGATGCGCTCTGTCAATGGCGGCCGGTTTCGATGCCGGTTTCGACGACCGGAGCCGCCACTCGGGGAGATCGCCGTCGATTCCGGCTAGTGTCCCCGTTCGGGAAGCTTTTCCGCGACTGCCGAGTAGATCGAAAGCAGCACCTTGGTCGCATCGGGGGCGGGCGGATACTCCTCCTTCTCGTCCGAGCTTCCGAAAATCGCTCCGAGCAAGCTGCCTACCAAGCCCGCCAGGAAACTTCCCGGCGCCTCGTCGGTGTAGGTCTCGGAATCGCCCTTTGACTGAGTGAGCGTGGCACTCCAGACCGACATGGCGGACCGCAGGTCGTAGACCTGGAATGCGATCCGCACCGTCAGCCTCGTTGTCAGCTTCGTGGTCGTCGCGTCCGGATCGGATTCCGTGGGGGTGTCGGTCACCGTTTCGTCGTGGGTGATGGACTCTTCCTCGATTCTCCCGAGGAGCACGTAGCGCACCTGGTCTCCCGCGAGACTGTCGAGGAGCGCCAGCGTGGTCCGGTCCAGGCCCCCGGTGTGCTCGAAGCGATCGAGGGTGCTCTCGTAGAGATCCATTCCCAAGTCGGAGAGGAGCTGGCTCATCGGGAGGACCTTGAGGTCTTCCCGCTCTTTCATGAGCGAGGATTCCAAAAGGGCGGTGAACTGATCGCGCTTCAGGTCGCGGTCGCCTCGATCTCCCACGCTCGTGGTAACCCCGAAGACGGCGATGCCCCCCGCGGAGAGGGTCGAATAATTGAAACCCGGGTCCCGGCGCAGGAGCTCAACTTGCGGTCCGCATCCGTGTATCGCGGAGCCGGCGAGGCAAGCTAGAATAATTCGGTGGGCGCCGCGCGACGTACGACGGGGCGCCTTGCCATGCGTGACCAATTCCCACCCTCTCATCCTACCTCTGAGCCTGCGCCAAGCGCATGGAAGTGTCGAGGGTTCCCCATTCCGTTCCTCCCCCTGCCCGCTCGCTGGACCGCGCCGCCGCGCAGAGTTAAAGTCTTTCCGCGTCCCGAAGCTCACCCCGTGGAGCGTTATCATGGCCGTGGCTATCGGCGGAATCCTTTCGCACTACCGCATCCTCGAACAGATCGGCAAACCGTCTACGATTTCGACACCCACGAAGGCATCGACTTTCTCGGGCGAAGTGCCTCGGGTCGCGCCGCCACTTTGAATGGGTAAGCTCACGCTCGCACTGCTAGGAACCGTATACCTTGCCCTTGTCCTGAGCGCGACGCAGCGTCCCAGCTCG
>Ga0184639_10000157_pt1 | contig 23935 bp, 18 predicted proteins | sample PLM31_170_b2_FD_133155 | JGI IMG/M metagenome (GOLD analysis project Ga0184639, IMG submission 133155) | Groundwater sediment microbial communities from an aquifer in East River, Colorado, USA - PLM3-1_170_b2 | ecosystem: Environmental > Terrestrial > Soil > Riparian zone | place: USA: East...
CCCGCCATAGACGGGGACGCACAGCCGATCCGGCGCCCCTTTGCCGGTCCCGACTACAGCGAGAACGGTGGCGGGTTGGATCGAAGGGAGGTCGCCCGGCGTCAGCAGAGCCGCCAGCGCCTCGCCGCCCATCGCACCCAGCCCGGCCTGAATCGAAGAGAGCATGTCGCCCCTCCCGAACGCCGGGTTCACGACGAACTCCACCTCGCCGTCGGCCAGGGCGCGCTCGACTGCCTCCCGATCCTCCCCGACGACGACGATGATCCGATCAACGCCGCCTTCGCGCAGAGTCCCGACGACGGCCTCCACGACGGTGCGGCCATGCCACGGCAAGAGCAACTTGGGCGACCCCATCCGGCGCGATTGTCCGGCGGCCAACACGATGCCTGAGATCAACCGGTCCTCCGCAGGGTGTCGAGATCATCTGGGCTGTCCACTTCGAAGAACTCGAGAGGATCGGCGTCGACCGCCTGCCACGCCCAGCGGTCCAACAGCGAGCGACCGCCCTGATCGCCGCGGAGGCCATGCAGCTCGGAGAAGACAACTCGATCAAACAGCACCGGATTCCCCCGGCGGCCTGCCCCGACGGGCGCCACGATCGCCGGCAAGGCTTGCGCGTGCTGCTCCACCAAGCTTCGAATGGTGCGCGCCGAAACGCGCGGCATATCGGCAAGGAGGAAGACGGCCGCTTCCACGTTCGCCTCGACCGCGTCCAATCCGGCCTGCACCGAAGTGCTCTGACCCCTGTCCCAGTCGGAGTTCTCGACGAAGGTGACCTTGTCTTGGGCGAGCGACGACCGGATTTTCGACGCCTCGGCCCCGAGCACGACGATGATCGGGTCCAGACCCGCCTGGCGGGCCGCGTCGATCACGTGGCGCGCCAAGGGTTGACCCTTCCACTCGACGATGGGCTTGGCTTGCTGCAGGCGCCGGCCGGCCCCGGCCGCCAACACAATCCCTGCAACACGACCGGCGACACGCCGGACCGGATCCTCCGATCCGAGAGCGCACATCAAAATCGCGCGCAAACGCCCAGTGTCGAGCGCCCCGGAGGCAATTTCATTCGCAGCCGCCACCGCGGCCTCGATCCCGGCCCCGTTCAACACGGCCCGCACTTCGGCGCCGGGAGGAATCCCCTTCAATCCCCCGGCCTCAGAAGACAGAAGTTCCGCAACGAGCTGGGCCGTAAGAGGCTCGCCTGCCGCTATCCCGAGGACCTGCGCTACGAGTTCGGGACGGTGTGCCACGCGCGAGTCGAGCGGTGCTCCGATCGCCTCCAGACCCGTCACGGGGGCCACGACGTCGACCCACGATGGAAGGACAGGCTCATGCTCCCCCGGTGCCTTGATCCACCGTCCACGCGCGCCGTCCGCCTCGATGGCGAGCAGGCCACCCTCGGCCAGGACCCGCTGGCGAAGAGCCTCCATCACGACCGGCTCCAACGCGGGCAACTTCCCTTGACTCGGGTCTTCCGGGCCGGTGACGAGGATCGTTCGATCGAGGCGAAGCGGCAATTGTGCAACGGCGTCAGCTCGGGTTAGTACGTGGTGTTCGTCGGCCAGCGCGCGCTGCCCGGCCGCCAGTCGCGTCGTCGTCGTCAACGCAATCGCGTGGCGGCCGCGCGCCTCCCGAGCCAGAGTGCCGAGCGCGGCCGACTTCCCCCCGGCGCCGGTGAAGGCCACGCTCATTCCGGGCCGCAATCGCAGAGCGTCAGTCAGGCGCATGTCCGATGTCCCGGCCGCCTAGCAAGGAAGGCTCCACCATGAATCCACGCCCAAACCCCATTGCGTTGGATCTGCGCATCGGTTTGCACGATCCACCAACGGCTTCCCGACGCGTCGATGGCAACCTTCCGCGGTAGACCACGGGCGCGAAAGACGGACGTGTATCACATGTCCGTTCCGGATGCACTCGGCGACGCCCTGTTGACGGGTTCTCAGGTTTGACATCGGCGGCATCCCCACGGACATCTCCCACAGTATACCGACCGACCCATCCATCGTTGGATCCTCCCTGAGCGAAGCGCTGAGCCCGAGCCGGAGCTCGGTCTCAGCGCGCAGTCGAAGGGCCCAGAGACCGCTCGGTTCCCGGGGCGCGCTTCGACTTCGGGTCGCATCGGGTGCGACCCTCCGCTCGGCGCGGAAGAGGGTTTGCAATCAGCGGTCGGAGGTGAAAGCGAGCGATTCCGCTACGTTGCTTCAGCCATCGGCGAGCGCATGCCGCAACTCGGACCGCGACAACACAGCTTCCAGCACTCCGCCGCCGATGGCCAGCGCCTTGTCGGAGATCTCGAGGCAGTAGCTCGGGTCCCCCCTGGGATCGAGGTCGCCGACCTTCATCCCCGGCTCCACTCGCAGGCCGTCGTGCAACAGGCCGCGCAGCGCGCCGTCGAAGGGCGCCGCCACGACCTGCCCGTCGATGGCGAAGACGGCCTCGCCCTGGCGAACGACCGCGCCGATCTCCGCCAATCCGCTCATCACCCCCGGTTTCGGCGCGCGCAGGACGCGATCGACATCGTAGCCTTCCACGGCCTCCGGGACCCTCGTGTCGGGTGCAGCCATACCCTTCCAGAGGACTCGGCCAAGACGATGGCCGCGACGGGTCTCGACGACGGCGTGGCAGTCGACCCCGGCGGTGAAACCCGGGCCGAGACCGATCGTCAGCGGCGCCGCCTCACGCGGGAGATCGGAGGCGGCCTTCCTCATCCGGCCATCGACGATGACCTTCGGGCCGAGCACGTCCAGGGTCTTGGCCTCCGCGTCGACCAGCACCGGGATTGCACCACCGGCCTGGATCGAGGACACCTCCTGCACATCCGTAGCCCGCACGCCTTCGATCTCTTCAATGCGGGCGCGACCTTCGTAGACGGCCTCGGCCAACGCCACGCGTCGCCGCACGGCCAGGGGTCGCTCGATTTCCAACACGACAACGAGAAAGCCGGCGCGGTGCAGCCGAGCGGCGGCGCCCGTGGCCAGGTCGCCGCCGCCTCGGATCACGACCAGCGCGTTCGACACGCGCGCCTCAGCGGACGCCGGCGGCGCGCAATCCGGCCAGCACGCGCTCCGCAGTCAGCGGAAACTCGTGGAACCAGACGCCGGTCGCGTCGTGCACGGCGTCGATGATGGCCGGAGTGAGAGGAAGGTACGGCATCTCGGCCATTCCTCGCGCGCCCCATGGACCGATCGGGTCTGGGTACTCGAGGATCACCGAGCGCACCCGTTCCGGGATATCCAGCACGGTCGGGATCAGGTAGGTCGACAGATGGGCGGTGCGGACCTGACCGGCGTCCTGGATGAAGTTTTCCAAGAGAGCGTAACCGGCTGCCTGGACGATCGCCCCTTCGATTTGGCCCTCCACCTGCTGCGGATTGACCGCCCGGCCGACGTCATCGGCGCAGACGACGTCCAACAACCGTACCTGCCCGGTCTCGACGTCGACTTCGGCGGTGACCGCCTCCGCCACGTAGCCGTAGGCGAAGTTCGGCTCCGACTTGCCTGTCTTCGGGTCCATCTGTGTCGTCGCGGGAGGGCGGTATTTGTAGATCCCCACCGCCGGACGCTCTTCCTGGCGCCACTTGTCTAATGCCTGCTGCGCCGCTCCCCGGACGGCGTTGCCCGCCATGAAGGTCATGCGCGAGGCGGAGGCCGAACCCGAGTTGTCCGTGCGCGCAGTATCGGAGACGACGAGCTCGATGGTATTCATGGGGAGACCCAGGGCCTCCGCCGCCATCTGGGCAATCACGGTGTGGGCGCCCTGGCCGCAGTCGGCGCCGGCGTAATGGACGACGGCCCGCTCGGGTTCGGCTGCGCCGTGAAGTTCAATGGTCGCCCAGGAGTGCTCCGGCGCGCCGAAGGAAAATCCGACGTTCTTGAAGGCACAGGCAAATCCCAGGCCGCGGCGCAAATGGGTCGCGGTGGGCGCGCCGCCCGGCTCCTCCGACGGGCGCCGCCATCCGTCACCTTCCTGGCGCCAGCCCGCCGCCTCGGCGCAGGCCTCGAGCACCTTGCCCATCGAGACTCCTTTGGGAAGCGGAGTGCCGACCGAGAGAATTCCTCCTTCGCGCAGGACATTCATCCGGCGAATCTCCACCGGATCGATCCCGAGCGCTTCGGCCAGCAGGTTCATCTGAGTCTCAGCGGCGTAGGCCGCCTGCGGTCCGCCAAAACCGCGGAACGCTCCGCCCGGAATATTGTTGGTATAGACCGAATAGGCATCGACTTTTACGTTGGGAATGTCGTAGGGGCCGGTGCACAACAAGGTGGCGTTGCCCAGCACCTTGGTCGAGGTGTAGGCGTAGGCCCCGCCGTCCTGGATCAGTTCGACCTCCGCCCCGAGAAGCCGACCTTCGCGCGTGGCCCCCCATTTCGCCCGGATGGTGAAGGCATGCCGTTTGTGGTGCCCGACGATCGACTCCTCGCGCGACCAGACGATGCGCACCGGCCGACGGACCCCTCGTTGGGCCAAGCGCCAGACCGCGAGAGCCAGAACGATCTGGACCGACATGTCCTCGCGGCCGCCGAAAGCCCCGCCAATCGCCGGGTAGATCACCCGGATCTGCTCCTCCGGCAAACCGAGAGCGTGAGCGATCTGCTCGCGATCCTCGTGCGTCCACTGTCCAGCGACCTCGACCGTCACCCGACCTTCGTCGTCGATGTAGGCGACGCCCGCCTCCGGCTGCAGGTAGGCATGCTCCTGCATTGGGGTGTGGTACTCTCGCTCGATCACGACCTCCGCCGTGCGCAGCGCGGCGTCGACGTCGCCTTTGCGGATCCGGTAGTGGCAGAAGACGTTGCTCTCGCGCTCGGGATGCAGCAGGGTCGCACCGGCGGTCAACGCGGCTTCCCGGTCGGTCACCACTGGTAGATCCTCGTAGTCGACCTCAATCTTGCCCAGGGCTGCGGCGGCGATAGCCTCGGTTTCGGCGACGACCAGTGCCACTTGATCCCCGACGAATCGCACCCGGTCCGCATACGGTTTCGAAGAACCCGGGCCGCAGAACACCGGCTGGTCCGGCAGAATCAACCCGTATTCATTGACCGGCACATCGCGGGAAGTGAACACGGCCAAGACGCCTGGCATTCGCTCCGCCTCGCCCGTGTCGATGCTCCGAACGATGGCGTGGGGCCTTCCGGCGAACAGGATCTTAGCCGCCAGCGCCTGCGGCAGGTGAATATCGCCCGGGAAAAGCGTTTCCCCTGTCACTTTCCCGAGAGCGTCGACCCGCCTCAGCGATTGCCCGACGACAGGCACCCTCAGCCTCCCCGGCGCACCGCGGCCGTCGCGGGCTCGGTCGCCAAGCGCTCGAGCTCGAGCTTGAAGATCCGCCGGAGGATCGCCAGTGCCGTGGCGTAGGTGGGATCCATCCCAAAGTAGGAAAGTGACCCCGAACCGAGGTTGCGTCCTTTGCTCAGGGGGGTATCAGAGGCGTAATGCAGAATTCCCAAATCGAACGGCAAGCCGTGCAGATCGACGATTTCGTTCTCGGGATGTCGCTTGGGCCGCGAGATCTCGTAGATCGCCGAGAGGTAAGGCCCGGCTTCCATCTCGATGTCGGTGTAGCCCTCCCGGTAGAACACATCCATGTAGCGCGGGGTCTGCAGAAAGGTGCCGCGCACGCTGACGCCCTTCTGGTTGTCCAGCACGGTGCCGTAGGTCAGATCGTCCGCCAGGCCTTCGGCGTTGAAGATGTTGTGAAAGAGATAGGTATTCTGGGAGTGTTCGTCGTGAACCACGCCCGGAATCATCACATCCCCGATGACCCCATTGAGCGTTGCCGCCTTACCCATGACATACACGCCCCGCAGCTCTCCCACACGCGCCGCTACCTCGGTCAGGACCAGATAAGCGGCCAGGCCGAGGGGGTAGTCGATGTTCAAGAGGAGGGCCGAGCTCTCCGCCAGCCGTTCGATCCCGGGCAAGCGCAGACGTGGATCGAGCCAGTGCGGCTTGAGCGACGCCAAGTCGACGACTTGTCCTTGGATGTCGAAGCCATGTTCGGACGGGATGCGGAGGATCCCGGAGTCGCGCTCCGCCGCCGCCCGCTCGGCTGCCAATTCGGCGCCGGCCGGAGTGGCTAGCAGCTTCTTCAGCGCGTAGTACAGGAAGTTCTCCCGGCTAGAAGGGATGCTACGGGTCTCGATCTCCTGCCATTCGGCGTGCAGGTCGGCATGCTCCGGCAGCGAAACGTAGCGCAGCACGGCCTGCTCGTTGCGCAGGGCGAAACCCGTCAACAGGTTGACCAAGCTGTGCGTGTTGCTCGAGACGAAGTACACGGGTCGGGAGCCCAGCGGCGGCCAGGCGGCGGCGATGTGCTCGAACCAGTGAAAGGTGGCCCGGCGGTAATCGTTCATCGTCCCCGCCAGCAGCCGCACCGACAACTGGATCCGGCGCGAGGCGATGCGTCGGAGCATTTCCCAGAAACTTCCGCGCCAAACCATACGCAGCTGTTCGAGATCCTCGACGGCGCTCCCCATCGCGGCCGCCAGCGTCGCCATTCCCTCTGGATCGTCGACCGGCTCTCGCAAGAGGGCGCGTACCTGGTCGCCGCGCATGCGGCTGTGCAGCTTGTTCCACTCGATCTGATACGCGGTCAGCAGAGGAATGATGTCGTCGATATCGGTCCCGCTGCCGATGTAGCAGGCCAGCGTCGCGGCGCCGTCGTAGTAGCTCAGGCGACGCCGGGCAGGCGCTGCGACCTGAGTCCACGACTCGACGTCGCCCACCCCGTGCTGAAGGAACTGCTCCCGACTCTGCCCCAGGACGACGCGCTCGACATCGGCGACGCAGAAGGGCAGGCGAAGCGAGCAGTAGATGAAAGCCGACATGTCCGGCTCGAGGGCGCGCGCCTGCGGATGCAGCGAAGACCCCATCCTTGCGTGGGCCTCTTCCAGCGTCCGAATGCGCACGTCGGCCGAAGAACGCAGGAGGGAATAGTAGGTGCGGATGTAGAGCTCGATGTCTTCCGAGCCCGTCCGCGGGACGGTTCGGTCCACCGCATCGGCCTCAAGGTCTGCGGCGGCGGCGTTTCATGGGAGGCACGTCGGTTTCGCCGGGCTTGATCGGGAAGACGATGGAGTAGGCGATGCTGACGAACAGGTAGGCGAAAATCAGGAAGAGGAATCCGACCACCAGGCTGACGATCACCCCCGGTTGGAAAAGCGGGGCGAAGACCGGCCGCAGTCCGGGGGAGACCAATGTGATGGACGGGGCCAGAATTTCGGGAGGGAGGTAGATCCAGCGGTTGCTGAAGTTGTTTATGAGGAACCAGCGTGAGAAAAGAAAGCCCCCGATCGCCAGGACCGACATCAGCAGGCAGCCGACCCCGCGCCAGACGGGGTTAACACGCCGTTGGTTCTCGCGTTCGATGTCGTGCTGCCGCATTCGCCATGAGTCGCGTCCCATTGCGCCCTCCCATAGGGCCCAGGCTTGAGGCGCCGCCCCACCAGAATACCACTGCGCCCCCGAACCGTCATCCGGTTATTAAGGTTCAACGAACCGCGCCGCCTCCTTGAGCGCAAGAGGGCCTTAGCCGCCCACCTCGGCCGCCCGTTCCATTGCCGCCAGGATCTTGTAGTAACCGGTGCACCGGCAGAGGTTGCCAGTGATCGCCTGTCGCATCTGCCAGCCGTCGGGATGGGCTTCTTCCTCCAGCAACTTGGCCCCGGCCATCAAGAATCCTGGGGTGCAATAGCCGCACTGTACGGCGCCTTCATCCAGGAAGGCTTGCTGGACCGGATGCAATCGACCATCGCGTGCCAATCCTTCGATGGTCACGATGTCGGCGAGGTGAGCGCGCGGCGCCGGCACCATACACGACATGACTGCCGCCCCATCCAGGAAGACGGTGCACGCGCCGCACTCGCCCTCGGCGCAACCTTCCTTGGTGCCGGTCAGTTTGACCTCGTCCCGCAGCCAGCGCAGCAACGAAAGGTCCTGGCCGGAATCCAGCCGATAGGCGCGCCCATTGATCGTCGTCTCGATCGGCTGGGACGTATTGTGTTCGAAGCCGCCGGGCCCATGGGCGGGACCCTTTCCCCACAGCATGATCGGCCTGGCTGGAAAGCCGTCCCGCTCCTTCCCCTCGGCGATGGAGCGAAGGGCGCGCAGCACACACACGCGGACCATCTCGCGACGGAAATCGGCCGAGCCGCGCAGGTCGTCGATCGGGCGCGCTTCGCCCGAGGCGATCTCGCCGGCGCGGTTCCACACGTCGGGCGAGAGGATCTTCCCGGCCAGGAAGCCCTCGGCCTGCGGGGCGCGGAGGATCGTCGGCGCGACCGAGCCGAGGGCGATGGCCGCCCGGCCTATCCGGTCGCCGTCGAAGGAAAGGACGACGGCGGCGTTGACGACCGAGATGGCCTGAACCCGGCGTAACGCGAGCTTGACGAACGAGCTGCGCGTCCCCGGCGGCGGAGCCGGGAAGGCGATATCGGTCAGCATCTCGTCCGGCTCCATGACCGTCTTTCGGACGCCGGTGTAGAACGAAGTGAGGGGCACCTGGCGCTCACCCCGCACGCTGCGCAAGGTGACAGAAGCGTCCAAGGCCATCAGCGGGGTGATCGAGTCATTGGCGGGCGACGCCGTGATCAGATTTCCAGCGACCGTCGCGCGGTTTCGGATCTGCGGCGCTCCTACCTCCCAACAGGCCCGAGCCAGGGCCAGCGCCCGCTCCTGAATCAGCGGTGATCCGGCGACGTGGTTGTGAGTGGTCAGCGGGCCGAGATGGATTCGCCCGTCGTCTCGCAGTTCGATCCGGTCGAGCCCAGGCAGGCGGCTGACATCGATCAAGACGTGGACGCCAGGGCGCTGGCCGCGCTCCAGCTCGAGCATCAGGTCGGTGGCCCCCGCCACCAGCCGCGCCCGCCCCGGATCTCGCGCCAGCGTTTCCAGCGCCTCTTCAACCGTCCTGGGAGTGAGGTAGCGATCCCACATCGAGGCTCAGCTCGCTTTCGCTTCTCGTTTCGCTCGCGGCGAGTGGCGCATCGGCTCGCCGCTTCCGCCGCGGCGATTCCGAATGATCTCGGAGAGAATGCTCACCGCGATTTCCTCGGGCGTCTCTGCGTTCAACTCCAAGCCCATCGGCGAGGTGACGCGGTCGAGCTTTTCGCGTGGGACGCCCTTCGCCTCGAGCTCGGCGGCGGCCGTCTCCCAGCGGCGGCGCGAGCCGATCACGCCGATGTACGCCGCCGGGCTGTCGAGCAGCGCCGGCAGCCCCTCGACATCGACCGGCACGCCGCGCGTCGTCAAGACTAAGTACGTCTGCCCGTTGATCGTCACCCGTTGCGGCAGTTCGGACAACGCGCAGACCAGGTGCTCCTCGGCGTCGGGGATGGCGTCGGGCGAGGCGAACTCCGGCCGATCGTCGGCGACCACGGTGCGGAAGCCCAACCAGCGGGCGAGGTGGATCACCGCCTTGCCGACGTGTCCACCTCCGAAGACGATGAGCATGGGTCGAGTACCGATCGGATCCACAAAGACCTCCACTTCGCCGCCGCAGACGCCCGGGTCGCCTTGCGACGGATCGCTCAGGCTGAACGACAGCACTTGCGCTTCCCCATCCGACAGCGTTTGGCGGGCGGCGGCGATCACCCGGCCTTCCATCTCGCCGCCTCCGATCGACCCTTCGATCGAGCCGTCGGCGAAGACGAGCATCTTGCTGCCGGCGTGCCGCGGCACGGATCCCGTCGCCCGCACGACGGTGCAAAGTGCGACGGGCTTGCCCTTCTGCTCGAGATCGGCAAGACGGGAGAAGAAGCTGTCAGCCATCAGCAGTCAGCCATCAGCTCTCCGCGGTCAGCTCTCAGCTTGCGGATCAAACCCGAAAGCATCCGTTTCACTTCCCCGACGCTTCCAGCCATGCGGTCATAGTCCGGGGTGGACAACAAGCCAAGGTCTCTGGCCAGGAGCAGGTGGTACTCAGTCTCGCTGGCAGAGCCCATTGCAATCTGTAGGAAGCGGGCGAACTCCGCATCTCCATTTCGTCCACATCCTTCGGCGACGTTCGCGGCAATAGTTTCCGTGGACCTTCGGACTTGGGCTGTAAGCCCGAACTGCTCCTCCTTGGGAAAGCCTTGGTCGCTCTGTAGACCTCAAGCGTGAGCTCGTGGGCCTTCTGCCACACTTTCAGCTCCCGAAAGTTCCTCGTCCCAGTCCGGTCCTGGCTGACCGCTGAACGCTGACAGCTGACCGCTCCCAGTGCGCCTTCTGCCAAACTTTCAACCCCTGAAAGTCCCTCATCCCCGTCCGGTCTTGGCTGACGGCTGACCGCTGACAGCTGAGCGCTGCCCTTGCAGCGCGCGCCAAACTCGCTCGGGCGTAATGGGAGCCTTCAGCACGTCGGCGCCGCAGGCGTCGAGGACGGCGTTGCCGACAGCCGGAGCCACGCCATCCATCGGGATCTCGGCCACCGCTTTCACACCAAAGGGATGACTCGGCTCGACCGTCTCGACGAAGATGGTCTGCAGCTCGGGCATCTCGTGCGCCTGGAAGATGTGGTAGTCGGCGAAGGAGGTCTCGCGGGGGCGACCCTCCGAGTCGTAGGTCATTTCTTCGCAGACCGCGTAACCGAGGGCCTGGGTCATCCCACCCTCGACCTGTCCGGAGGCCGTCAGCGGGTTGATGATGACACCTGAGTCCACGGCCATGACCAGCCGATCAACCCGCACGGCGCCCGTCTCCGTGTCGACGGTCACTTCGGCGAACTGGGCGGCGAACGGCGGGGGAGATACCGGCGAGACGTAGGAGCCGACCGCCATGATCTGCTCCTGATCCTGATGGTGCAGCGAGTCGAGCGCGATTTCGGCCAGCGTGACCGAACTCCCGTCCGGCGCCCACGCCTGCCGATGGGCCAGGCGCACGGCGGTCGGGCGGACCTTCTTTCCGATCTGCTCACTGAGCATGCGCGCGGCGCGCAGCCGGATCCGCTCGGCCACTTTCTCCGCAGCCTGGACCACCGCCGCGCCCGAAATGTACGTCGTGCTGGAGGCGTAGGCCCCTTTGTCGAAGGGGGTGAAGTCGGTGTCGGACGAATAGACGATGACGTCTTCCAGGGGGACGCCCAGCACCTCGGCCGCCTGCTGGCCCAGGACGGTGTCGGAACCGGTGCCAAGGTCCGTGGCGCCGACGAGCAGATTGAAGGAACCGTCGTCGTTGATCTTAAGGCTGGCGCCGCCCATGTCGAGATAGGGGATAGCCGTACCTTGCATCACCGTCGCCACCCCGATGCCGCGGCGCAAGTGCGGCTTTCCAGCGACGCGCCGCCAGCGACTGTTGCCGTACTTGTCGTCCCAGCCGATGGCCGCCGCGCCCTGGGCCACACACTCCTCCAGGCCGCAGGATTGAATGGTCTCGGGTCGTGGCTCGCGCCCTTCCGACCAGGCCGTGCTGAACGGCTGCAGCTCGCCGAGGCGCACGGCGTTCTTGAGTCGGAACTCGAGCGGATCCAATCCCAGGGCGCGGGTGATGCGTTCCATGTGGCGTTCGACCGGCCAGAATCCTTGCGGCACACCGTAGCCGCGGAAGGCGCCGGCGGGCGGGGTGTTTGTATACACCACGTCGGCGTGGAATCGAATGTTGGGCGATTTCCGATACTCGCCATCGCCGACATACAGCGCCATCGCCTTGTGACCCGTGTTGCCGGCGACCGTGAGCGCATGACAGCCGTAGGCTCCGGTATCGCTGAGCACGGTCATCTCATTGGCGGTGATCGTACCGTCGCGCCTGACGCCGGTACGCATCCGGATGCGCATGGGATGGCGCGAGCGGGCGAAGGTGAACTCCTCCGCCCGCGTCGTCTCGAAGCGAACCGGCCGGCCGGTGGCGATCGTCAGGTGGGCCGCCACGTCTTCCACCATGACCTCCTGCTTGCCGCCGAACCCTCCGCCGATGCGAGGCTTGATCACCCGGATGCGCTTCGGAGGCAGACCGAGCACCGGGGCCAATTGACGCCGCACATGAAACGGCACCTGCGTGCTGGTCCGAATCACCAGGCGGTCGTCCTCGTCCCAGTACGTGATCACCACGTGCGGCTCGATCGAGGCCTGCTGAACCTTGGGGACTTCGTACGTCTCCTCGAAGATCTCGTCGGCGGCGGCCATCCCTTTTTCGACGTCGCCGATGTCGATGTGGATATGGGCGGCCCGATTGCGGCTCGGATCCGATTCGCCGAAGGGGACGTACTCGGGCTCGTCGTGAATCACCGGCGCACCCTCGGCCATGGCCTGCTGCGGATCGAGGATCGCCGGGAGAACCTCGTACTCGACTTCGATCAGGGCGAGGGCCTGCTCGGCGATGGCCTCCGACTCGGCCGCCACGAACGCCACGCGGTCGCCGACGAAGCGGACCTTCTCGTCCAACGAGAACATGTCTAGCGGTCCCGGGATCGGATCCGACTGCCCGGCGGTCGAGTAAACGACGCGCGGGATATCCTTCCAGGTCAGCACGGCGGCGACGCCGGCCAGGGCGCGCGCCTTGCCGGCCGAGATGCGCTTGATGCGGGCGTGGGCATGCGGGCTGTGCAGCACCTTGGCCACCAGCATGCCGCGCATCTCGATATCGGCGGTGAAGGCCGGCTTGCCTTGCGCCAGCTTGACCGCGTCGACTTTGGGCTCGGGCCTGCCGACGGTCGACCAGGTGCGTGCCTCCGTGGTCACACGCATCTGAGGCAGGATCCCGGTGCGAGTCAGCACTTCGGGCGTGCCGGCGGCGCCGGGCAACTCCTCCGCCTGCGGCGCTACACCCAGGTCCATCGTTGGGGCCAGGGTTCCAGCGATCGGAGGGACTTCCTCGCCGCGCAACACCGCCGCCGCGCGCAGGATCGCCTGCACCGGCTTGAGATAACCCGTGCAGCGGCATAACACCCCCGACAGCGCGGCGCGGACGTCGGCCTCGGCCGGCTCCGGGTTTTCCGCCAGCAGGGCTCGCGCCGACAGGATCATCGCCGGGGTGCAGAAGCCGCATTGAATGGCGCCGGTTTCGACGAAGGCTTGCTGCAGCGGGTCGAGGCCGGCCGTCAGTCTCCAGCCTTGCTCAGGATGCTGACCGACCGATTCGATGGTGGTGATTTCTTTGCCATCCGCCTGCGCGGCGAGCATCACGCATGAGTTGACCGGCTCGCCGTCGAGGAGCACCGTGCACGCGCCGCATTCGCCTGTCTCGCAGCCGTGCTTGACGCCGAAGACCCCGAACTCCTGACGCAGGACCTCGAGCAGCGTCGCCTCGGGAGCGATCGAGGCCGTGACGCGATTCCCATTGAGCGTGAGTCGCAGACGCATCAGGCGATCCCCTCGGCGCCGAGTCGTCGGACCAGCACACCCGCCACGTGCGACCGATAGCCGGCACTTGCCAGCGCGTCTCCAGCGTTGGCGTAAGCGGCCGCCGCCGCTTTGCCCGCGCCGGCCGGGTCGCCGGCCCCGAGGGCCTTCTCGGCCTGCTGGACGCGGCGAGGGCGGGAACCATGACCCGCAAGGATGACCCGATAGGCCGAACCGTCCGGTCGCCCGATGGCCGCGGCGACGATCGGCCGGTCGGCCGGCGTCCGGCCGACCTGTTCGTAGCGCAACGAGGCTTTCGTCTTCCAATGGAAGGCGGTCACGAGCACTTCAGGGTCCAGCGGTCGCCGATCGAGCAGGTCGTCGAGGGCGAGTGTCTCTTCGCCCGGAACGAGCAGAGCCTTGGCGCCCACCGCGAGCAAGGCGCACACCAGCGGAGAGCGGCCGTCGCAGGAGAGAACAGCGCCGGCAATCGTGGCCATGTTGCGCAGGTTCCAAGCCGCCTCACGACGGCAGGCCTGACCCAGCTCGGCCGACATGATGCCTTCCGCCTCGACGATTTGCTGCAGGGTGCACGCGGCACCCACGGTCACTTTCCCTCCGGATTCCTCCAGATCGGAAAGCCCCAGGTCTTGCAGGTCGACGACCGTCTCGAGCTGGAATCGGCGCGGGGTCAGCGTCGTGCCGCCACCGAGAGCGACCCCGGAGGCGAGCTGTTCTTGCGCTTCATCGAGCGTCTTCGGTCGCAGGTACTTGAGGTTAGGCATGGGCGAGCCCCAGAAGCCGATTATTGAGCAGTCTCATTGCAGACGAATTCATGAGCTTAGTCAGGCACCACTCTCCAACCGAGCGCGGCGAGGGAGTCCGGGGTCATCCCGGAGGCGGGGTGATCCATCAGCATGGCCTCCCCTTCGGCGCCCACACTCCCGTCGGGCAGGATGATCTCGCCGCGGGCCCGGGTGGCGCGGGGCTTCCGTTCGATCAAGGTGCCGACGATGCGCAGCGGCTTGGCCACCGGGACCGCCTTGCGAAACCGCATCTCCATCCGGGCTGTAAGCATCAAGTGGTCCGGTTCTCCGACCGTGGCGGCGCGTACGGCGATCTCATCGAGAAGCGCGGTAACGATTCCGCCGTGCGCCACGCCTGGGTAACCCTGGAAGTGCTCGGGAATGGTCGCGACGGTTTCGACGGTGTCGGCCGACGTCTCATAGAAGGCCAGCCGGAAGCCGTGATCGTTCTCCATCCCGCACACGAAGCAGGTGCGCGAGTTCGGCTGCTTGATCCGGTCGGAGCTGGGAGCGGAGCGGCTTTCCATAGGGAGGCGGGCCGATCAGAGGACGCGTCCTCAAGCGGCGAATGTGTCGATCATCAAGCGAACGTCGCCCCCGACCGGGTAGAGGATCGGGCAGGTGGCGCCTTGCCGCCGGTACTCCTCGACCTTGGCGCGCGCCTCGTCCGGTGTGCCGGAGGCGGTGATGCGATGAATCAGGTCGTCGGAGACCAGATGCATTGCCTGGCGAATCTGTTCGTGCGTCGCCGGCCAGCCGAGGATCGACTGGATTTGCGCCACAACATCCGGTGAGACTCCGCTGGCCCGGGCGATATGCGGCTGTTGCGCCAGGTATTGCGTCAGCAGCTCGCGTGTCGAGTCGAGCGCCAGAGCGCGATCGTGATCGACCGAGCACACCACCAGCTGGGGCCGATCCAGGTCCTCCATACGACGGCCGGCTCGCCGTGCGCCGACTTCCATCGCTGCCAGCGCTTCCTTGTTGTACTCCGGCGGCACGCAGTAGTTCAGCACCACGCCGTCGGCGATCTCTCCCGCCAGCTCCATCATCTTCAGCCCGGTGGCCCCGATGTAGATCGGAACCTGGCGCGGTTCGCGCCGTCCGTGCACCACGTCCAACTCGATCCCGTCGACATGGTGAAACTCGCCATGGAAGGTGACGCGCTCCATATGGAGCAGCCGTCGCAGGACTTCGACCGTCTCGCGCATCGCCTGTAAAGGCTTGTGCCGGTCGATCCCAACATTGCGGGCCAACGGGTCCCACCAGGCACCGATCCCGCACAAGATCCGTCCTGGCGCCAAGTCATCGAGCGTCAGAAAGGTCGCCGCCAGCAGTCCGATATTGCGGGTCCAGTTGTTGATGACGCCAGAGCCTACTTTGAGCCTCTCGGTCACCGCAGCGTAGGCTGCCATAGGGACGATCGCATCCCGGACGAGTCTGGACTCCGCCTGCCACACAGCCTCAAATCCTCGCGACTCGGCGTAGCGGACGACGTCCAGCCCCTCCCGTAGGTCGTGCGCGTCCTGCAGGTAGAGGGCGACACGCTGGGTAGGCATCAGTGACTCCTGGCTCAGGCTGCTTTTCCGCCTGAAACCTGCCGGAATAGCACTAGATCTTCGGGTAGGTCGAGGTCGAGGGCAAGCCCTGGCCGGTCACACACCTCTAGCCGGATCCCGGCGGCGAGCGCCGCGGCCCGATGACGGTCGAAACTGGCTTGTCCGAATGCATATTCTATCAAAGCAGGCGGCGAGGCGAGAAACGCATTGGTGCCGTCCCGACGCCGGTCCGGGGCCAGAACTATGGCGGGCGGTTGGCCGACCAGATCGATCAGAGCCTCGATATCCTCGGAGGTCACCATCGGAAGATCCCCCGGGAGAACCAGGACGGCGGAGGCTCCGGATCCGACGGCGGCCTGGGTCGCCTGAGCGAGAGCTTGATTGAGAGCGATGGGTGGTCCCCTACGGGATGCCCCACGGGGGTGCGAAGACGCGACGAAGCGCGACCGTTCCGAGAGAGTCCGCGCACCTAGCTTGCGAGCGAGCGACAGGGCTTCCGAGTCGCGCGAAACAAGGAGCGTTCGGTCGACACGTGAGACTCCGGCTATGGCCGATAGCACCGTCCGCAACATTTCGCGGCTGAGGGCCAGACGCTCCTCCTCCCCCAATACAGGCTCCAGGCGAGATTTCGCCTGCCGGAAGTGCTTCAACGGGACGATCGCCCAGATGCTCACGACGCCTCCACCTGGGCGATGGTCGCACCGAAAGTCAGGACTTCCTCCGCAAGTCGGCGGCGATCGCGATCAGACCTCATCAGGGTTCGGGTCCTCAGCGAGCGCAAGCCTGCCTTCTGAAGGTCGAGGCCGACGTCGGGGTCTGCCTGGTCGTACACAAGCCCGTGAAGAAGGCCGGCGTAATGAGCGCCGATTCCTTGCGGAGTCGGATCCACCTCGAGTTCAGCGGCCATTTTCGCCGCCGGCCCTTTGACGGCCTTGCCGGCAATGAGCGGGGACACGGCGACCACGGTCCTTCCTTCGGCGGCGGATCGGATCTCGCGCAACGCCAGGATCGGGTCGATGGAGACCCACGGGTTCGACGGGCAGAGCACGACCAGATCCGCTGCCCGCAGCGCCTCCAAGACCCCCGGCGCCGGGCGAGCCAGATCCGCGCCGGGGAATCGAAAACCCCTCACGATGGGCTCGCACGCCCTTTGCACGAAGTATTCCTGAAACGGCATCTCTCCCCGATCTGTGACGGCCACCGTCCGCACTTCGTCATCCGTCATCGGCAGCACGCGGCCGCGGATCCCGAGGGCGAGGCATACGTCGCGGGTGACCTCACTCAACGGAACCCTTTCTCGCAATCGCTGAGTCCGGAGAACGTGGAGCGCAACATCGCGGTCCCCAAGACGAAACCAAGTGGGCCCGCCCAGGGTCGCCGTCGTCTCGAGGAAACTCCACGTTTCGCCGTCCCGGCCCCACCCCGTCCGCCGATTGGCGACTCCGGCGAGGGTGTAGACCACCGTGTCGAGATCCGGGCACACGCGCAGGCCGAGGTGATCGAAGTCGTCGCCGGTGTTGACGATGGCCGTCAGGTCGTCTGGAGGAAGCGCGGCCGCCAAGCCGTGAACTAACTTGGCCCCACCGACCCCTCCCGCCAGGGCCACGACCTTCAACGCCACAATGTCACTTCCTCCAGACTCAGTCGACCTCGCGGCTTCGGGTTTTCGGCCGACTCACCGAGAAGGACGATCCCTTGCGGCTCCCAGTCGTCCGGCAGGCCGAGGGCGCGGCGTGCCTCCTGAGGCGCAAACAGAGGCGCACACATCCAACAAGCGCCCAAGCCTTCCGCCAACGCCGCCAGCAGCAGGTTTTCGCCGGCCATTGCCACACTCTGAACCGCCATCCGCTCCTCCGCCGCAGCTCGGCGCGCGTCGGGATAACGGTCCATCGCCTGCAAGGTGAGGCAGACCAGGACGGCGCACGGCGCCTGCGTCAACCGGTTGCGCGACCTCGCTGCATCCGCCTCGACCACCTCCGGATCCGCGCCGTCGGCCAGGCGATCCGATCGCAGCCTCGCGCCCATGGCATCCGCCAATCGCGCCCGCTCGCCTTCGTCGCGCAAGACGACGAAGCGCCATGGTTGCCGGTTGTGCGCGGAAGGCGCAAGCCGCGCCGCCTCCAGCACTCGTTTCACGCGCAGGTCGGCAAGCGGGGTCGGACGGAAGCGGCGGACCGAACGACGTTGCCGCATAAGCTCCAGGAGCTGTTCTGTGGCGCTCATCCCAGGGTACTGACGGCCTCCGGACGGATGGTGAAAGTCACCCGCTGCTCGTCGGCCGGACCGGCATAGCGCTCGGTGCCGAGGTACTTCCCCGCTAGCTGGTCGATGTGAGCCCGTGCCCCTTCGAGCGTCCACCCTTCGACCACCCCGCGGATCTGCATGTAGCGATACGGGTTTTTGGGATCGGCGATGACCAGCGCCACACGGTCGCGGCGCCGCATGTTACGCCACTTGGTCCGGCCCTCGGACGTGTTCACACGGATGCGCCCATCCTTGGTGTCGAACCAGACCGGGGTGGCTTGCGGGGATCCGTCGGCCATCGTCGTTGCCAGATAGGCGTAGGCGCGCGTGGAATCTTGCAGGAGATCCTGGAAGGCTTCGGGTATCTGTGCTGTCATCCTTGCCTGCCGTTTCCTTAGATGATCGGACCGGTCATTCGAAAGGGTGCTCGGTTATGAGTGCCGGGCGAAGCACCCTGCGGCGGGGGTGTTCATGTTGGGCGTTCCCCGGGTGCTTCGCCCCTACAGAGGTTTGTCGTCCGACCCAACTTATCATCGGAAGAGGTCGTTCTCCGCTTGGCGCAGGAGCTCGGCTGAGGATCCGTCCCGTTCGGGGTACGAAAGGCCTCGCACATGGACAACCGGCCTTCCTTCGGCCGCCTGACCCATCAGCATCGAAGCGGCGGCCGCCAGCTCATCGCCCAGCCCGACCTCGGTGACCCGCAGCCGATATCCGAACAGATCCTCCTCCCCGCGCAAGTCGAGCAGGCACGGGAATCCGGCTGCGCCGATGACGACGCCGACCGTTCCTCTCCGGAAGGCGCGGCCGTGCGAGTCGATCACGAGCACGGCAGCTCGAGCGCCCGTCGCCCGCTGAAGCTGATCCCGCAGCCGGCGGGCAGAGCCGTCGGGGTCCTCCGGAAGAAGCAGCACCCACAACTCCTCGCCGGCGGCCTCGCCGGCAACATTCGAATGGTCGATCCCACCGTTGGCGCAGACGAATCCGAGGCGGTGCTCGACGATGATGGCGCCCGGACGTGTTCGAAGGACGCGCCGGCTTTCCGCCAGGATCAGTTCGACCAGCCGCGGGTCTTTCTCCGTCTCCCGGGCAAGCCGCCGCGCCGCCTCCCCCGGGTGGACGTCGGCCAGATTGCGCAACCGGCCCTCGGCTTTCGACACGATCTTCTGGCCGACGACGACGATATCACCATCCTGCAGCGAGACACCGGCCGCGGCGAGCGCAGTCGAAATCAAGGGGGCGAGGTCGTCGCCCGGCCGGACGAGAGGCAAGCCCGGCAGCGCGGTCAGGGTGACGGTGGCGGCCCCGGTCATGTTGGGTGACGCCCTCCGCCCTCGGTCACCCTCGCCCGTGCAGGGATCGCGGCTGAAGCTCGTCCCAACAACCGGCGGATGGGGCAAGGAGTGGCGGGAAACGGAGCGATGTGGGAAAGGCAGACACGAAGACGGGCTACAGTTCGACGCCGGTGATCCGGATCCCGGCCCCTTTCATCTTATACCGGCGATTGATCCCGAGCAGCACGGACGTCAGTCCCTCGGCCACGATCGCGTTTTGCAGCGGGCCGGCGTCCCAACCCACCATCCCGGCGGCCTCGACCAATCGAAGGACCTGTTCTTTGGCGTCGCTGTCGTCGCCGCTCACGAGGACATCACACGGAATCGGGTGGTCTTCGGTCAGATGCCCGTGCGACACGTTCTGAAAGGCCGAGACGACACGCACCTGATCCCCCAGGAGGGCCTGAGCTTCCTGCGCTGCGCTCCCTTGCGCCGGAACGTGGACCACCGAGACCTTCGGTGGGCGGATCGGCACGGTCACATCCACCAGGATCTTTCCGGCAAGTCCGTGGCGCACCGATTCGAGAGTCGCTTCATGCGCCTGATAGGGGACGGTCAGAACGGCGATGTCACATGCGGCCGCCGCCACGGGATTGACCCTGCCCACGACGGCCTCCCCTCCGAGGCGATCGTTCAGGTCACGCGCGGCCGCTTCCGCCTTGTCCGTCGAGCGAGAGCCGATGACAACGTTGTACCCCGCGCGTGCCCAGCGATAAGCGAGCCCTTTACCTTCTGGGCCCGTTCCCCCGATCAGCCCCAGAGTCAGAATGATCCGCCGTTCGGACATCGCCTCCTCCGCAGAGACACGAAACACGAGCGCCGGGCGCTGCGCCTTTCCGACTCAATTCCATGGCCCTACCGGGGATCGCGCTTCGCCCTCTACCCTCTTCAGGGCACCCGAAGGGGTGCAGGGCGCCACGCCCTTCGGCGCACCCGAAGGGGTGAGGGCGCATCCCGCAGGGGACCGCGCTGAGCGTCCCGGAGGGGATTGGGCGCCAAGTCAACCTGCGCGTGGCAGTCATGACTGTGGTGCCGACCCAGGGGTGCCGATCTCCAGCATAATCCTGCCATGATTCAGGCGTGACCGCAAAGACGCCTTGCCCCTGCCGAGGTAGGGCGAGCTCCAGTTGTCCGTCGCCCCCGCGAAAGCGGGGGCCCACTCCGGATTCCCGCATCCGGTGCGCCGAAGGGCGTAGAGGGCGAAGCGCGATCCGCGGGAATGACATCGTAATTGAAGCAGTCCTGTTATCTCACTCATCGGCCGGGACGTGGCCGGCGTACCGCTCCCAAACGGCCGGGGCCCGTGCGCGCGCCCGGGCGGTGATCTCGCCCTCGTCCAGTGTCAACAACTGGCGATCCTTCATGAGGACGCGGCCGGCCACGATGGTGGTGGTCACCATCGATTCGTGGAAGCCGAACAGGATATGCCAGGGGAGGTTGCCGGGAGTCATCGGGGTCGTCGGGTGATAATCGACCAGGATCAGGTCGGCATGGGCCCCGACGCCCAGTACGCCGAGCGCGGCGCCTGGGAAGGATTGGCCGGCCAGCGCGGCGTTGTTGTAAGCCCCGATCTCGGCCACCAGATCGCCCGGCATTCGCCGAGGGTCGCGATGCCAGACCTTGTGCAACAAATAGGCGGTCTTCCACTCCTCCCACATCGCATTCGAGAAACCGTCGTTCCCGAGAGCGACGCGCACCCCGGCCCGGATCAGCGACTCGATCGGCGCCGCGCCCACGCCGTTGTTCATGTTCGAACGCGGCTGGTGGGTCACCCAAGTGCCGCTGTCACTCAGCAGTGCCGCTTCTCGGGCGTCGGTGTGGACGGCGTGCGCGGTAATCGTGCGCGGCCCGAGGATCCCGTGCGCCGACAGGCGATCGACGATCCGCATCCCCGACTTCGCCAGGCTGTCGTACTCATCGGCCTCGTGTTCAGCTACATGGATGTGGAAACCGGTCCCCTCCGGCGCCGCCGCCCGGCAGGCGTCGAGCGTTTCATCCGAGAGGGTCAGGCTGGCGTGCAGGCCGAACAGCCCCGCCACCCGGCCGCCGGCCAGGCCTGCGGCGCGCTGGAGAAATCGCACGTTCTCACGGATCCCAGCTTTCGCTCGCTCGGCGCCGTCTCGGTCCGTGACCTCGTAACACAGCACGGCCCGCAACCCGCTGCGGTCGACCGCATCGGCGATCGCGTCCAGCGATCCGTCGATGGCGTTGGGGGAGGCATGATGGTCGATCAGTGTGGTGGTGCCGTGGCGGATGGCATCGATCAGGCAGACCTCGGCCGACACCCGCACGTCATCGAGCGTCAGCGATTTGTCGAGCGGCCACCACAGTTTACGCAGAATGTCGGGGAAGTCGCGCGGCAGCCGACCGGGGATGGCCATCCCCCTGGCAAACGCGCCGTAGAAGTGCGTGTGGGCGCAGATGTTGCCCGGCATGAGAACCTGGCCATGACCATCGAGCCGGTCCTCTCCGGGATAGCGGCGGAGCATGTCGACCTCAGGACCGATATCAGCGATCCGGCCCTCGGCGAGGCGCACCGCCCGGCCTTCGAGAATCTCATTCGGGCGCGCCCAGGTGACCAGGCGCACGTTGTGGATCAGCATCGGGGGGTGTCCAGAGTCTCCGGCAGGCGGCCCCGGCTTCGGATTTCGAGCGCCAGCCAGTCTTGATCGACCGGCAGCCGCCGGATCCGAATGCCGGTGGCGTAGTAAATCGCATTGGTGATGGCCGGCGTCGTCGGGATAGAGCAGATCTCGCCAACGCCTTTGGCGCCGTAAGGACCGTCGCTCGTTGGATGCTCGACGACAATCGATAGGATCTCCGGTGTCTGGGTGATTCCCGGCATCCGGTAGCGCGCCAGGCGATCGGTGAAGACCTTACCTTCCTCGACGATGAACTCCTCGGTGAGCGCGTTTCCCAGACCCATCATGACCCCGCCTTCGACTTGTCCCAGCAGCCCCAGCGGATTGATGGCGCGGCCGACGTCGTTGGCGGCGATGACCGTCAGCACGCGGACCTCGCCGGTCTCGATGTCGACCTCCACCTCGGCGGCCTGGGCGGCGAAGGAGAAAGCGAAGTGCATCTGCCCCTCGGCGCCTAACGGCTGCGTGGGCGGCGCCCAGTACTCGTAGCTGGCGCGCGGCTGGCGGCCTTCGGTCTTCATCTGGCGGGCAACCTCACCCAGCGGCACCTGGTGGCCGTCGACTTGAGCCAACCCTTCATGGAATCGTATCTGGTATGGCGGGAGGTCGTAGCGCTCCGCCAGGGAGGCGGCCATGGCCTGGAGCACACCTTCGGCGGCAAAACGCACGGCGTTGCCGGTGACGTACGTCTGCCGGGAAGCGGTCGTCGGTCCGCCATCGGGAGTCAGGTCCGTATCCGAGAGGAGGACGTTTACCCGATCCTGCGGGAGGTGGAGTTCCTCTGCCGCGATCAGCTGCAGCACAGCGACCAGTCCCTGCCCGATCTCGGCCGACGAAGTGCGCACCTCGGCCGTGCCGTCGTCGAAGAATTCGACCTCAGCCGTGGCCCGATCCGGCGCGCCGCCGCCCAACCCGGTGTTCTTGTAGGCGGCAGCGAATCCCCAGGCGCGGCGGAGGTGAGGATTGTCCGGGACGACCCGCGGGACAAACGGATCTCCGCCGGCGCGCCGGCGCATTTCGGCCTCGACGCGGTCGAGGCAGTCCGTCAAGCCGACGCTCTCCGTGAGACGCTGCCCGGTATTCGTCACCGAGCCGACCTGCAGGGCGTTTCTCCGCCGCACGTCGACCGGATCGAGGTGGAGCGCTTCGGCCAACTGATCCATCACCGACTCAATGGCAAAGGCTGATTGAGTCACTCCGAACCCGCGGAACGCACCGGCCGGCGGGTTGTTGGTGTACATGGCATAGCAGTCGGCTTTGACGTGGGGGACGACGTAGGGACCGGCCGAGTGAGTCGTGGCCCGCGTCATCACTTTTTCGCCGAGGGAGGCGTAGGCGCCGGTGTCACCGTAAAGCTCGGTCTCGCAAGCGGTCAGCGTACCGTCGGGCTTGGCGCCCAAGCGGACCCGGATTTGGGTGGCGTGCCGCTTCGGATGCACCAGCATGCTCTCATGCCGGTCGTAAAGGACTTTCACCGGGCGGCCCGTGGCCCGGGCCAGTAAGGCAGCATGGATCTGCCCGGCGATGTCTTCCTTCCCACCGAAACCACCGCCGATCAAGGTCCCGATCACGCGCACCTGGTCGTGGCGCAGGCCCAGGCAGCGGGCCACCTGTTCCCGATCGGCATAGGGGATCTGCGAACCGACGACAACTTCCATCCGCCCGTCCGGCAGCGGCCGGGCGATGGAGCACTCCGGCTCGAGAAAGGCGTGCTCGGTCATCGGTGTGTGATACGTTTCGTCGAGGATCAGAGAGGCTTCGGCGAAACCGGACTCGACGTCGCCCTTGCGGACCATGATGTGCTTGAGCAGGTTGCCCTTCTCGTGCAAGACGGGTGCGTTCGATTGCCGGCTCTTCACCGGATCGGATACCACAGGCAGCGGCGCATACTCCGCGTTGATGAGCGAGAGGGCATGGTCGGCGATCTGACGGGTCTCCGCCGCGACCAGCGCGACCGCGTCGCCAACGTAGCGGACCTTCTCGCCGACCCCGACCAGCGCCGGCCAATCCTTGACGACCAGCCCGTGATTGTGTTCGCCCGGGATGTCGCCGGCAGTGAGCACGGCGCGAACTCCAGGCAGGGACCGTGCTGCGTCAACATCGATC
>Ga0184639_10000158_pt1 | contig 23759 bp, 22 predicted proteins | sample PLM31_170_b2_FD_133155 | JGI IMG/M metagenome (GOLD analysis project Ga0184639, IMG submission 133155) | Groundwater sediment microbial communities from an aquifer in East River, Colorado, USA - PLM3-1_170_b2 | ecosystem: Environmental > Terrestrial > Soil > Riparian zone | place: USA: East...
ATGGCAATAGCAGCGCCTATACTAACAGCAATGCCTATGCCAATATTCATACCAATATCAGCTTCAGGTGCAAAATCAGTAACCTGTGATTCAGTTTTTGGTTTGGAAGATGTTTCAAACGAATCTAGCACATTATTAAAAGCGGCCAGATCTGAATCAAAGTTCTTTTCCTGATTTGTATATGTAATAGTATAGAATTTGTTACCACTTTCTAAGACAATTTCTTTGTATTTTATTATGAAAATCTTGTCTCTTGCAGCGAATCCACCCTTTGCTTCTGTAACATGTGCATCGAATCCCTCGATGTTTTTGTTTTCCTCAGAGAGAATTTGTAGTCTTCCAGCATCAATTATAGGTTGTAGGTTTGTTCTTGTATCTTTAACATGTTGTTCAAGTGAGGTTCCGTTTTTGTCTTCTACAAGAAAAGCTATAACGGTGTTGAATTCATCATTTTGTGGACCTACCACAACAACGTCTGGTGTTTCTGGTTGTGTTTTTTGTGGCTCCTGTACTAGCCATCCCTGTGGTGCATGAAATGAAAATCCATACAATGTGTTTGAATAGTTTCCTTCATTTAATGTAGAATGCGAAATTATGCGTTCTGGTTCACCAAGATTTAGTGTATTAGAGGTTTCTGAAAGATCTTTGATCTTTATGCTATGAATTCCTGCAGAATTAAGATCAAGAGGAGCATCTAGTGGCATGCCACTTGTGGCATTGTGATTTGTTTCAAGGGGAGCTATAGAGTCAAGTACGTCGTAGCTTTCTTGTGTTATTAGTCTGCCAAATACAGCATATTGTTTATCAAGAAAGGTTGAATCTTTATGCACTATGAAAAACTGTGAGCTTGCACTGTTAGGATCCATTGATCTTGCCATTGATACAATTCCCCGCTTGTGTTTTATGCTGTTAAACTCTGCATCGATTGTATTACCAGAACTTCCTGTTCCCCATTGTTGTACAAAACTAACATCTTTGGATAAAGGATCACCACCTTGAATCATAAAATTAGGTATGATTCTATGAAATTTTGTTCCGTTGTAAAAGCCGTTCTCTGCAAGGTTTATGAAATTTTCAACAGTTTTTGGAGCATCGGTGGGGAAAAACTCTATTACCATGTTTCCAAATTTTGTCTCGATTACAGCTACTTTGGAATCTGCAAAGTTTTGTGGAATAAAACTTACAAAAATCAAAAAAACTATAGTAATTGCAAATATCTTAAAATTCAATATGGGAATATCCTAGCCGCTTTAATAAAAACTAACTATTAGACATTGGTTTTTAACGAGCAAATTTTATACATTTTTATGGATTCTGACGAGCACATCCAAACTCATATTCTTTCTGTTTGGTGTCAAGAAAAGAAATTTTTCAAGCATGGAGTTGAAGGAATGCTTTTTTTGACTGAGAAACATTTGATGTTTGTAACAAAGACTGAGGCCAAAGTAAAGTGGTGGGCAGCTGCAGTAGAAAGACAGATTCGCGCTTTGCTAAACTCAAAGAATATCATGATTCATCATGATGGGTATGATGATAAAGAACTTAGATTGGATCTCCAAAATGAAAAAAACATGGAGATTCCATTTAATCGAATTTTAAATGTTAGTTCTGAAGAAAAATCTTGGGGAGGTGGTTTGAATTTAGAAATTAATATGGGAAATAAAACAAAAAAATATCAATTTTCAATTGTTAGTGGTTGGGTAAAATACCCTGCAAAGGATCCGATAAGATACATGAAAGTAGATTGGGTGCCTTTTGTAGAATATATTAAGAGTAGACAAAAAGTCATGGATTAGGATATGGGTGAAGTATACGCTGTAGGAGTTGGTCCTGGTTCCCCAAGATATATCACTGATGCCGTAAAAGAGGTCATACTTTATTCTGAGATAGTGATCGGTTACAAATACACTCTAAAAACAATAGAGAGACTTTTGGTAAATAAGGAAGTATATGAAGTAACAATGCAAACCCAGGAGGAGATCTACCAGAAAATTGCAAAAACCTTGGGTGATAAGACTTGTGTTATTCCATTTACTGGAGATGTGAATTTTTCAGAATCAGAAGTTGTTGATAGGTTATTTGAAATTTTTGGCAAATTGCAAATTATTCCAGGAATTAGTTCTGTTCAGGTAGCTGCAGCAAAAGCTTGTGTCCCCCTAGACAAAAGTAAAGTGATTACAATGCATGTAACTACAAGCATTGAAGAAGAAAAACTTGAATTACAAAAAGCTCTATTGGATGGTTACAGTGTAATACTAGTCCCAAGGCCTTGGCCAAAAGATCCATCAAAAAATTTTATGCAATCAGAGATAGCTGTATACCTGAAAGATCATGGTTTTAATACGTCAAAAATCAAAGTCCGCGTCTTTGAGTTTTTAACAACTGAGAAAGAGACGTCTTTTATTGGAATGTTAAAGGATTTAGAAGGTAAACAGTTCTCCGATCTTTCTGTAATGGTTCTTGATCAGTACAGACCTAAATCATACATAAATTTTAGAGCAAACTAATTTCCTGTTTTATTAAGATATTTGTTTCTGATATCAAGTGATGTTTCTGTGTTTTTACCAAGAGATGTTGATTTTTCTTCAGGAAGTGTGATTATTACTCCATCCATCCAGAAGTATTTAGAATCAAAGAATCTTGTAATACCCATCTCATTGATTGTTACATTGAATGTTTGCCCGGGAGCTATATCACCACTGTTTATCTTATTATCTGGTTTGAAGGGTTTCCCTGGTGAAAAACTTGCAACACCACTTAAAATTCTGTGGGATACAGAATCTTCGTTTTTCCAGACTATAGTAGTGCCAGGAATAATTGTTATTGTGTCTGAAGAATAATATTTTATGTTACCAGGATCTGATGAACCAGATAAAATGTTTATTTGAATGGTTTTTTCCTGTGTTGGTTTTACTTCCTCAATATGTTCTACAGGGCTGCCAACAATCTTTACAATGTAAACTAGTTTCATGGATTCATCATTTGTTTTTAATTTTCCTGTAAAACTGTAAACAATACCATCATCACTATCCTCAACTAGTCTACCAAAAAGAGTGGCGGGGATTTTATCTCCATTTGAATTTTCTACATTACCAGAGAGTCTTAGAAACTTGCCATTAGATAGTGTTGTTCCTGTCCACCCACTAGAAGCAATATAATCATCATTTAAGATTGATATTATTCCATCTTTTAAATTCAGTTTAATTTTATTATTAACAAGTTTATTTGTGGAAAATTGAAGGTCTAGTTCTGAATCATTAATAGCGTCTTTTGTAATGACAAACCCATTTCCCTGCAGTAAATATATCCCATTTGGAAGCAATTTAGCGTCTGCTTGTTGTGATGAGTTGACAAGTATAATTCCTGTAACTAAAATTAATAATAAAATAAGAAATTTCATCATTTAATTAAAATCCAATGTTGTATATAATTAATGGTCTAAATAATTTAGACAGGTTATGCAATTCTAGGCTGATGTTTTATTTTAAAATAAAAATGAACCTATGAATTTGGAAAATCGGGGTTGGAACCAAATTGTTCCATCATTGCATGTTCAACAAACCCACCAACAAGCAAAAGTGCTATGGCTATTCCCACTTCAATGCCAGTTATCCGTAGTTCTTGTTTTATTGGATTTTTTTTGATTATTGTATGAATAAGGAGAAAACTCCTTGACATCCCTAAGGAATATGCAGCAACTTCCAGCACTCCAAAAGGTGAAAGAAAGAGTACGGTCAGGGGTGGAATATTTTCAAGAGCTGGGTATGATATGGTAAGTGCACTAAAAGCAAAACCAGTAGACCATGCAGCAAATGCGCCCCATACTGCACCAAAACCTGGAATAAACATCGGGAGTCCTATCAATGAGTTATGTAGAAAGATCCCAATCGCATCTATCCCTTCTATTGATAATTGAAATTCTTCAAGGAACGCCATTGCATCTTCGTCAGAAACTATCATTTCAGCTCCAATAGAATATGCACCACTAAATATTCCTATAAAAATAAGAAATGTTAGCAGTCTTTTTTTTCTATTCATGTTTTTATTTTAAAGTAAGTGTATTTGAGGGTTAGCTTGAGCAGATTTAATTAAAAGTTCTATTATCTGACTTTGATGAATGAGAATGCGTCTTCTGCATTAAAATATGCGCTAAGTAAAGGATTCCAAATTCATCCAGATGCGTTTAAGATTCTTGAAAAAATTGATTCTGCTGAATTGGAGATAATAATCAAACGTGTTGTACGGGAAAAAGCAAAACAGAATTTGTTTTTGATAAATCAAAATGATTTGAAAATGTTTGTTGATTCTGAAATTGATGAAAATATAGAAGATAAGTATGAAATTTTGTCAGATCCTACAAAGAAAATCACCTCAGCTGAGGGGATTGATGGTTTTGGGGCTCTTTTTGCTAATAGATATTCAAAACTTTTGAAGATAGTATCTCAAAGGGCACAAGCAAAAAAACTAATTCAAATAGATACGGTAAAGGCAGGCAAGCCAAAAGAGGAGGTCTTTATAGGCGGGCTCCTCATGGATCGAAAAATAGATAGGGATATCACAAAACTAACTATTGATGATCCTAGTGGATCTCTTGAAACATTAGTTTTTAACAAAGAAATACTGCCAATAGCAAACTCGCTTTTGGTAGACCAGTTTGTTATGCAAAGTATCACAAATGGAAAAAATGGTGGTTTTGTAGTAAAAGAGCTTGTCATTCCAGATGTACCAGAACATGTAACAAATCGTTCTAAAACAGAAACCTATGCTGTTTTGATATCAGACTTGCATGTAGGTAGTAAGTATTTTATGGAAAAAGAATTTGGAGAATTCGTTTCTTGGCTTTCAAGCCCTGATCCAATTGCTAAAAAAACTCGTTTTATTTTGGTGTGTGGGGATGTAGTAGATGGGGTTGGAATCTTCCCCAACCAAGACAAGGAGTTGCTTTTGGTAGACGTTGGTCAACAGATGGCAAAGGCTGCTCAAATGCTTGACAAAATTCCAAAACACATCAAAGTTTTTATCATTCCAGGAAATCATGATCCTGGTCGTAGGGCACTGCCACAGCCTGCTATACCTGAAAAACACAATTCGGATTTATGGAATAGAGAGAATTTTTTCATGATTGGTAACCCGTCAATGATTTCATTAAACGGGGTCAAAGTTTTGATGTTTCATGGACAAAGTTTGGATGATGTTGTTGGAACTACGCCTGGCCTAAGTTACTCTCAACCGGCAAAAGCAATGAGAACGTTGTTAAAAGCCAGGCATCTTAGCCCGATTTATGGTAAACGAACCCCCATCGCTCCTGAAACAGAAGACATGATGGTTATTGATGATATTCCAGACATCTTTCATTCTGGGCATATCCATGTTGTTGATTTGGATATGTATAAGGGGATATTGATAGTAAACTCTGGAGCTTGGCAGACTCAAACTCCATATCAAGCAAGTGTTGGAATTACACCAACTCCTGGAATTGCAGTTATTGTAAATCTAGCAACACTCAAAGTTTTTACAAAAAGTTTTGTAGATTAAACTGGTTTATTACAATTATAAAACATCTGTTAAGATAAGATCGTCTTTGAGTGCTTTTTTTATAACATCGGGTTGAATTGTCAAGTTGTATTTTTTGGTCCTACCATGCATGCCCTGATGAACTATTTTACCTGTAATCAGGCCTGAAAGTTCAATATCTCCTAGGATTTGGGTCACTCTTCTCTGGGTTATTTCTTTTTGTCGGATCGTCTTACAGAGTCCTTTATAGGCTTGATATATCTCGCCTGTAGATGAGCCCTTTGCTCTCATCACTGCAATTATTAGTAATTTTTCATGTAATGGATAGGAGTTTAGTACGGTGGTTTCTTTGTCTTCTTCCATTTTTTGAGAAGCTCGTCTAATGTGATCCTCTTTTACGGTTTCTGACTGCTCTCTCTCGGCTAACTCTCCTGCAACACGTAAAAGATCTATTGCTCGTCTTGCGTCTCCATGTTCCTGACCAGCCATTGCTGCACAAAGATTTACTGCTGCGGGTTCCACTGTACCTTGAATAAATGCGGTTTTGATTCTATCAGAAAGAATTTCTTTAATCTGTTCCATAGTATAGTTTGTAAAGACAATTTCTTCTTCACTTAGGCTGCTTAATACTCTAGGATCAAGTCTTTCTTTAAAGGTTAGGTCGTTTGAGATTCCAATTAGGGTGAGGGAGCCTGCCTTTAGCCTCTCATTTGCTCTTGTTAAATTATATAAAATGTCCTTTCCTGTTTTTGATATTAGTTCTGCTAAATAGTCAATCTCATCTATAACAAAGACTGCGTTTGTAGTGTTTTTTTGGATTACATCTAAAAGTCTGTTGAATACTCCACTAATTGACAGGCCTGTTGTGGGTAACTCTTTTTGTGTCTTCAACCCTAACTGTCTACCAAAACTTACTAACAGTCCATAGAGTGTTGTTTCGTCTTTGGCATTTGTATAAACTAGTTTAATTGGAAAGTCGCTTTTCTCTACCCGTTTCTGAATTTTTGATAAGATTGTTTTTACTACTAGTGTTTTACCTGTACCTGGTTTTCCATAAACAAGAAGATTTGATGGTCGTGATTTTTTTAAAATAGGCAAAAGTGCTTGTGTTATTTTGGCAAGTTCGTTATCTCTATGTAATATCACTTCTGGAATGAATGTAAAATGTAACACGTCTCGTTTTTTTAGTATGGATCGTCCACTAGTTGCATCATCAAGTAATTTGTCTACAGCGTCATGGTTTGTCATTTACACACACCTATATTTCCTCTGTCCATTTAGTGATTCTACCTTAGAATAATCTAATTAGAATAGAATCACTAAACCAAATTTAGCATATCATTAATTATTTTTATTTTCTCTTTAAAAAAATTTTTAAATAAAGCTAGAGTGGAAAGTATGGTGTGTGAGCACACCTAGATTCTAATTAACAATTAGTTAACTTGATGTTAAGATAAACCCCCAAAAAGGCAAATTTAACCCCCTTATTTCCACTCCAGGCGTGAATATGAGTCTTAACAATGTTAAGATGCCTGAACGAACCCCCTCATTTCTACTCTAGGCATACATTTTTCATAAACTAGGTTAATAGAAGGGCGTGATTTGTTAAGGTACTAAAAATGGTTAGGCGCGGACTACGCAGTGAATGTTAACAAACCCACTGGTTAACAAATCTTCTTTGATCCGTTCAAGTGTTAAGGTGTTAACCGGATCGATCACGATGGCTAAGAAAAGGATCAAGATAGACCTAGAAGACACTGATGGGGCCAAGTACAACTTTAGTGTAGAAGGTAATGTGACCAGGGATAAGGTACTAAAAATATTCGAACTAATGGATTTGATTAACATTGAAGAACCACAAGACGGACCGACTCTGGATTCAATAGGTTCTAAGATCTGGAATATTATAGACAAACACTTTCCTATGGGCAAATTCACCTCATCCGAGGTCCTTGAGAAATATGAGGATGATTATAGTGAACCGATCAAACTAAGTATAATCTCAACATACCTATCCAGATTTGCCTCAAAAGGCAAAGTGGAAAGGACAAAACAAGGAAGAGAGTGGGCCTATCAAATAGTAAAGATAACACAAAGACAGCCTAATTCATTAACAAAATAACTATCTCATGTAATCAATACTTTCTTTATTATGAGGTGGTTTTGGCTCATTATGATTTTAACATAACCTCCTTTTTGTAGTTCAAGGAACTTCCTGAACTGTTTGGGAATAGAGATTGTACCACCTGATGTGATCTTGACTAATTCTTCATTTTGTTGCACAGTTATATTATTAAATAATTAATTTATGTATTAAATGTTTTATGATTTTATGAAATTAATAATTGGGCTAGGAATTAGGTCAAATAGATAAATTTTCTGGTTTTGATTATTGTTGTGGGACTAGTTTTGCCAAACCAAGATTAGTTTTACCCTTGTCAGTTATGTAATAGGTAAATGGTTTAGTTTTCATATTTCTTTCAACAAAACCCTCTTCAAAAAGCTTCTTCATCATCCTTGACGTATGCTCCCTGGTTCTACCTATTGTGATTTGTATGTCACGTGATGTCATAGGTTTCTCTGTGATTAGCTTCAAGACATAATCCGTAGCACTACCAAAATTCATGTTACGCATGCGCTCCTTTTGTGGTTCTTCTTGTGCTTGCACTTCCCCATATTCTAGTTTGGCATGTTTCCTTTCTACCTTAACCGGAACATCTAGAGTGCTCTCATCACTATCTAATTCTAAAGAATCCACGCGTATTTTCATATCAATTAACTGATTCTCATAATACTGAAGGCGATCTGTATAGGATCTTATCTGTTCAGACTCACTCTTTATGAGAGGTTTGATTTTGTTATATATCACTACAGCAAACAAACCACTCATAAATGCGATAAAAATGCCTATTAATACACCTACATCAGGAATCTCTACTAACATCACAAAAACTCATGGAAGATCGTGATTTATCATATTTGAGCAACTTTTTTTCACACAACACACATCAATCACAACATAATAGATATCATACAACTTGATGATATTCTAAACATACATAGAAGAAATCACAACCTACAGGCATGATTTACTAATGCTTCAATCATAGAGATGATTTCATACTCCTTTTCAGGAAACACATCACTATTCTGTATCACAGAAACTTGTTCAGAGAGTCTGTTTATCACATCAACATCCTCAGGAATGAGCACGCCTAGGCCCTTAAGAAGGATAACCGAATAATACAACCCTAATAATTTATTCCTGGATTGACTTACCTGCCTAAAATATGCCCCTTTTGTTATACTAAAATCGGTTTTCTGTATGTTTACTTGATTTAAAATAATTTCAACTTGTCTTTCTGTAAATAATGATTTTTTTATAATTTGTTTAATTATATTATTAAAAATTGGATTTGGAGATTCAACCATAGCTATACAATTCTGTATATCCCATCTATGTTAAACTTTAAAAAGTTCACTATTAACCTGTCTTATGAAAAACATAGAGAGTTATCTCAAGGCCACTCTTAAGAAAAAGAAAGCATTACTCTTTGTCCTCATAGATTCGGAGATATCCGAGATAAAATCAACTGTAAAACTTGCAAAAGATGTTGAGAAGATTGGTGCTGCCGCAATACTTGTTGGCGGATCATCTGCTACAGATCAAATTGGTATGGCCGAAGTTGTTAAAAATTTAAAAAAATCAATAAAAATTCCAATCATACTTTTCCCTGGCAATGTTACTGGTGTTGTCCCAAATGCTGACGCAATCTTGTTTAGCTCACTTTTGAATTCTGAGAACCCCTACTACATCTCTCAAGCTCAAGCACTTGCAGCCCCAAACGTTCTCAAGTTTGGTTTAGAACCACTACCTACAGCCTATATTGTGATAGGTGAAGGAACATCAACTTGGTTTGTAGGTTCAGTGAGAAGTATACCGTTTGACAAGGCAAACATTGCTGCCATGTACTCCCTCTCAGCACAATTCCTTGGAATGAGATTTGTCTATCTTGAAGCAGGCTCTGGAGCATTATCTCATGTTAAACCAGAGATGGTACGGGCAGTGCGGAAGGTCTTCAAAGGCTTTTTGATCGTCGGGGGTGGTATACGAAGCTCTCAGACTGCAGGCGAGCTTGTAAAAGCAGGTGCTGATGCCATTGTTATAGGTACACTTGCAGAAAAGGGAGGTAGTAAAGTCCTAAACAATATTATAAAAACTATCCAGAGTGTAAAGAAGTAACATGTCTGAGAATGTGGTACTGCGTTTACGTGAAATCCCAATGCCTGATTATTATGTTGATTATTATACTAAAATCTCAAACACTGTATTTTCTATCTTTGAAAAATCCGCAGCTGCAAAATCTACCCTACACGACTCATCTGTAATGGTAGAACCAAAGATTGCATTTGACCTTGCAGACCGCGTCTCAAAAATGCATGAAATAGATGTAACTGAACGTCTCAGAGCACTAATACAAACTACCACAAAAGAACTTGCTGCCTTAACCCTTGCAGAAGAAATTGCTCTTGGCAAATACACTGGTTCAGATTCGTCATTAGAAGAGAAGCTAGACATGGCAGTAAGAGTAGCTCTTGCCATAGTTACAGAAGGGGTTACCATAGCTCCATTGCAGGGGATTCATGAGGTGAAAATAAAACAAAATCGTGACGGTTCTGATTACCTATCTATCTCCTTTGCAGGACCAATAAGGTCTGCTGGTGGGACAGAAGCTGCATCTACTATGCTAATTGCAGACCATGTTAGAAAGATAGCAGGCCTGGAAAGATATCAGGCAAACTCATTTGATGATGAAACGGGTAGGTTTGTTGAAGAATTAAGACTATACGAAAGGGAGGCGGGTAACTTTCAATATCATGTTCCAGACGAGGACATTGTTTCTGTGATATCAAACCTTCCAGTTGAACTAGATGGGGTTGATACTGATCCCATTGAAATTGTTAGTCATAGAAACATGACTCGAATTGGTACAGACAGAGTGAGAGGAGGAGCATTAAGAGTCCTAAATGATGGTTTGATTGGCAAATCCAGAAAATTACTAAAACTCATTGATTTGTATAAATTAGATGGTTGGGGGTGGCTAAAGGATCTCAAGGGGGCAATCCAAACTGGTGACGAAGATGCTGCAGCCCACAGGATGAGAGAAGTCATAACTGGCAGATCCGTACTTTCGATGCCAAAAAAACTTGGGGGATTTAGATTAAGATATGGCAGAGCTTGCAACACTGGTTTTGCATCAATTGGGATTCATCCTGTTGTTGCCGAAATTCTAGATCATACCATAGCTGTTGGTACACAAATCAAACTTGATACCCCAGGCAAAGCTTCAACCATTGCTTTTGTAGACTCACTTGATACCCCTATCGTAAGACTCGTAAATGGAAACGTTGTAAAAATTAAAAATACCTTGCATGGAATCAGCCTAAAAGGACAGATTGAAAAAATACTCCATCTTGGTGATATTCTGATTAGTTATGGAGATTTTTTGGAAAACAATGCAGAGCTTATACCAACTGGTTATGTAGAAGAATACTGGGCAGCAGAATTAGAAGAAAAACTCAGAAAATACGAGTCAGAAGACACTCAATTATTGGAATTTCTCTCAAAGACCCCAAGCTTGGACGAGGCAATCAAACTCTCACTAGATTTTGATATTCCTCTTCATCCCCACTACCTCTACTTTTGGGAGCAACTATCGCCTGATGAATTTGAACAAATACTCCACCCTCAAAGCGCAGAGCCAGAATTAATAACCTACCAAAAAAGTGGAAAACAAACACTAGAAAAGCTTGGGGTCCCACACGAAATTTCTGGGGAATCCATCATACTAAAATCCACAGAAGCTAGAATTTTCTATTATCTATTATTTAGAAAACCAATCCAGTTTGATAGATCGCTTACTGTGTTACAGATGATCACACAAACCACTAAAATCAAAATTCGGGATAAATTTTCAACAGCAATTGGTGTTAGAGTAGGAAGACCAGAAAAAGCTGCTGAAAGGAAAATGAAACCCCCAGTACACACCCTATTTCCTGTAGGCAGTAAGGGTGGTGCATCACGTGATTTGATCAAAGCTTCAAAGCAACCTAACTTTTACTGTAACATCAGTAACAGAATATGCAAAAACTGTAACGTGCCATCTATTGGAATAGCATGCTCAAAATGTGGTAACAAGACATCAGTAATTTTCATTTGCCCTAATTGTAGAGCAGAACTTGACTCTGATTTTTGTGGCAAATGCAAGAAAAAAGGAGCCTTGCATGGCTACAAGGCCTTCCCTCTCAAGGAACAACTGCTTCTATCTCAGGAAAAAACAGGCATACGAGTTCAGGAACCGTTTAAGGGAGTACGTGAACTTATCAATCAAGACCGAATTGCAGAACCACTTGAGAAAGGAATCATTAGACAAAGTCTAGGTCTTAGTGTGTTCAAAGATGGAACAATAAGGTTTGACGCAACAAATGCACCACTAACTCATTTTAAACCTAGTTGGGTTGGAACATCACTTGAAAAGCTTGTTGAGTTTGGCTATACTCATGACATTGATGGAAAATCACTTGTTAGTGTAGATCAGACTGTTGAGCTCATGATGCAAGATGTAATCATTCCCTATGATTGTGGGGAATACTTGGTAAAGACATCGCAATATATTGATAAAGAATTAGAAAAGCTATATGGTCATCCTGCCTTTTACAAAATCAAAAATAATAATGATCTTGTTGGACATTTGATAATTGGATTAGCTCCTCACACCTCAGTTGGAATTGTAGGACGAATAATAGGATATACCAATACACATGTTTGTTATGGTACACCGGTGTGGCATTCTGCAAAAAGGCGTGATGCAGATGGTGATGCTGACTCAATTATGCTATTAATGGATAGCTTGCTTAACTTTTCAAGACAATTTCTATCAGATAGGATAGGTGGTTTGATGGATGCACCATTATTGATACAACCAATTGTCATACCACAAGAAGTTCAAAGACAAGCACATAACTTTGAAGTTGAAAAAGCATTACCGCTCTCATTTTTTGAAGCAACCCTTGCAAAAGAAAAAGCAAGTGAGGTAAAAGGGATTGAAACCCTTAAATCAAGACTAGAAACAGAAAAACAGTTTTACGGGCATTACTTTACACACCAGACATCAACACTTACTACATCCAGATCTCGGAGTGCATATTCTACATTAGGTTCACTTTTGGAAAAACTTGACATGCAAATTAGAACAGCTGAAATAATTGATGCCGTAGATCCAAATGAAGTAGTATCCATGGTAATGACAACTCATTTGTTACCAGATATTATGGGTAATCTTAGGGCATATTCTGGGCAATCATTTAGGTGTACTACATGCGGTACTAGTTGCAGAAGAATTCCACTATCACGGAATTGTAATGAGTGTGGCAGCAAACTCATACAGACAGTGACAAGACCTTCTGTGAAAAAATACCTCAAACTTGCAAAGAGATTACTTGGTAAATATCAAGTTGATCCATACTTGAGAGGAAGAGTTGTTGGTCTATTAGATGAACTAGAGTTAGTATTTGGGAAGGAGGAAAACGAACAGTCTCTTCTCACTGATTATACTAACGTAGTTTGATGTACTCGTAACCGCCAATCTTGTTATCAAAACAGTAATGAACTTTTTGATAGTCTTTTCTAAATGACTTGACTTCAGACGCAACTTTCTTTTTATCTTTCTTATCTACAACTACTTTCTTGATAAATTCTGCAACTTGTTTCATTTCTGAATCTCTCATACCGAGTCGAGTAAGCTCAGCAACTCCAAGTCTTATACCTCCAGGATGAAAGTAATTTCTACCAGCTTTGATATCTCCGGGAATAAGCTGTCTGTTTACAATTATGTTTGCTTTTTCAAGATCTGCCTCAGTTGTACCTCCATCACCAAATGAAAGTACATTCATTACAATTTGATGAGATTCAGTAAATCCTCGTTTTTCTCCTAAAACTCCAAAACCAAATGAGTTTAAAGCTTGTGCAAGTGTTTTTGCATTCTTTATTACCTGGCTTGCATATTTTTTACCAAACTCGATCATTTCTGCAAATGCAATTGCTTTTCCAGCTACATGATGAAGGTGATGATTACTAGTCATGCCAGGGAACGTAGCCTTTTTGATCTCCTCAGCATATTTCTCAAAAGATACAATCATTCCTCCTTGTGGTCCAAACAAAGTTTTATGAGTACTCATAGTCATTGCATCTGCTCCTTCTCTTAATGGATCTTGGAATTGCCCACCAGCAATAAGTCCTGCAACATGCGCACCATCATAGTTGACAAACATCTTGTATCCCTTTAGAAAATCTGCAAGCTCCTTGACAGGATGTGGAAATAAAAAGACAGATCCGCCAAACATAGCAAGTTTTGGTAGTCTACCAGCTTTTTCAAGCTCAACAACTTTTTGTTTTGTCTTATCTACGTTAAGTGACATCTCTTCCGCATCAAACGGATAAAATTCAATATCTAATCCATGCACAAGACCAGCGGTACCAGAATGCTCTTTCTTACCATGAGAAATGTGACCTCCAGATGGAATAGACGATGCAAGCATGATATCACCAGGATTGGTAAAAGCAGAATAAATTGAAAGATTTGCTACAACTCCAGAGATTGGTCTTACATCAACAAACTCTGCCCTAAACAATTTTTTTGCAAGCTCGATGCACTTGAATTCTACCTTGTCAATATAGGTACAACCAGCATAAACACGCTCACCTGGCCAACCCTCTGCATATCTATTTGCAAAATCCGAAATAGCCGCTTCTCTTACTGCAGGACTTGAAACATTTTCACTTGCAATGAGAGGAATTGAATTTGCAAACCAATTGTTATGTTCTTTTAGCAAAGACAACACCTCTTTGTAAGTTTCTCTGGGGGAAGATCGTGTCATGCCCTGAGGGTTGAATTATCCTAATTTAAAAACATCGAAATAAAATTTTTTAAAAATCGGGCGTCGTTATGATTTAAACTTAAAAAAGACATAAAAAGGGAAAAAATGGCTCTAGTACAACATGGGTATGCAAAACGCTCAGGGCGGAATTCCTGTTGTTATATTAAAAGATGAAGCTCGACAGACCAAGGGTCGTGATGCTCAGAAAAATAACATTACTGCGGCAAAACTAATTGCTGAAATTGTACATACAAGTCTTGGTCCAAGAGGAATGGACAAAATGCTCGTAGATTCTTTAGGCGATGTTACAATTACTAATGATGGCGCTACAATTCTAAAAGAAATTGATGTACAGCATCCTGCCGCAAAAATGCTTGTTGAAATTGCAAAAACGACCGATAATGAGGTAGGAGATGGAACCACATCTGCTGTAATTCTTGCAGGTGCACTTTTAGAAAATGCTGAATCTCTGATAAACCAGGACGTTCATCCAACCATAATTGTAGATGGATATAGAAAAGCTGCACAAAAAACAATTCAATTATTAGAAAAAATGGCAGACAGAGTACAACCAACTGATAAAGAAATTCTTAGCAAAATTGCAAGAACCTCTATGCAGACAAAGCTTGTTAGAAAGGACTCTAATGGTTTGGCCGATATGATAGTAAAATCTGTGCTTGCAGTAGCAGAAAAAATCGAAGATGAATATAGAGTAGATATTGATGATATTAAAGTGGAAAAGAAAGCTGGCGGCTCTATAAAAGATACTCTTCTCACAAAGGGAATTATTCTTGATAAAGAAGTGGTTCATAGCGGCATGCCAAAAAAGATTTCAAATGCAAAAATCGCTTTAATTAACAATGCTTTAGAAATTGACAAGACTGAATTTGATGCCAAGATTAACATATCAAGTCCTGACCAAATGAAATCGTTTTTGGATGAGGAAAACAAAATGATCAAAAACATGGTTGACAAAGTTATTGCATCAGGTGCCAACGTACTGTTCTGTCAAAAGGGAATTGATGATATCGCACAACACTATCTTGCAAAAGCAGGCATACTTACAGTAAGGCGAATAAAAGAAAGTGATCTTACAAAACTAGCAAAAGCAACAGATGCTAGAATTGTAACTAACCTTGATGATCTACTCGATAAAGATTTAGGTGCTGCAGAAAACGTTGAAGAAAGAAAAGTTGAGACAGACAGATGGGTTTTCGTAGAAGGCTGTAAACACCCAAAAGCAGTAACAATTCTTGTACGTGGTGGTTCACAGAGAGTTGTTGATGAAGTTGAAAGATCAGTTCATGACGCACTCATGGTTGTTAAAGACGTTATAGAAAAACCAATGATCGTAGCAGGTGGCGGTGCTCCTGAAACCTATGCAGCAACAAAGCTAAGAGAATGGGCAAAAACACTTGAAGGCAGAGAACAACTAGCTGTAGAAAAATTTGCAGATTCACTTGAAGTTATTCCTATTACTCTTGCAGAAAATGCTGGCATGGATCCAATTGATACGTTAACATCATTACGTTCAAAACAATTGAAAGGAAACAAGTGGACTGGAATTGATGTAATGAAGGGAGTTGTTGCAAGCATGCATTCAACTGATATCTTTGAACCGCTTTCTGTAAAAATCCAAATCATCTTATCTGCTACCGAAGTAACATCAATGATTCTCAGAATTGATGATGTAATAGCAGTTACAAAGTCAAGCGGCCCGCCTAGCGGTGGAGAAGGAATGGGCGGTATGGGTGGAATGGGAGGCATGGGTGGTATGCCTGGTATGGGTGGAATGCCACCTATGGATATGTAAGAGTTTTACAAGAAAACTTTTCAATTACACTATAAGGTTTATTTGCGCAATATTCATACAAAATTTTATGCAAAAAAGTACCTTGATTCTTGCTGGCATAAAATATGTGTATTTGATATTCTTCTTTGCGTTACTTTCAGGAATGTTTTATCCAATAATTGAACAAAACACAAATGCAAATGAAGTTGTCGCTGGCGTATTGATTCTTTTTGTAGGTCTTGGAGGAGCATGGTGTCTGTATAAATTCAGTATATCAGAAAAAAGGCAAAAAACTTTCTTAATTGCAGGATTTGTAATTCTAACTATTGCACTATTACTAGTATTTTCTATTTCTGGTATGATATAATCTAGATATCAAAATAAAGATAGAATTCATGAGGATGAGGTCGTATGGATACCTCTCTTTCATCTTTTCTTTCTAATTCAATTATCTTGTCAATGACTTCATTTGTAAATATGGGACTGAGAAACCTTCTATCACTTTCAAGAGAATCAAGTGCTTCACCAAGATTTGCAGGTAATGATTTGATTCCTTTTGATTCGCGTTCCTCCCTACTCATCTTGTAAATGTCTTCATGTACTGGGTCTCCTGGCTCAATCTTCTTCTTTATTCCATCTAGTCCTGCAGCAAGTACTGCAGAAAAGACAAGATAAGGGTTTGATGAGGGATCTGGCGCTCTAAACTCTAATCGTTTTATCTTTGAATATTTTTCTCCTCTAAAATGTGCTGGAACTCTTACTATGGCAGATCTATTGCTTGGACTCCATGCAATGTATACAGGAGCTTCATAACCTGGAACTAACCTATGATACGAATTTGTGGTTGGTGCAACAATAGCAGCTAATGCTCTTGCATGATTCATTATTCCACCACAAAAATATCTTGCAGTTTGGCTTATCTCTTCCTTATCATCCTTATCAAAAAAGACATTCTTATCATCTTTCCAAAGGCTAACATTTGTGTGCATGCCAGAACCCGAATCCATAGCAATTGGTTTTGGCATCATTGTTGCGACCTTGCCAAATTTCTGCGCAACATTTCTTACTACATACTTGTAGGTTTGTGCACCATCAGCAGTATTTGTTAATTGATCATAACGAATATCGATTTCACACTGGCCAGCAGTTGCAACTTCATGATGATGGTTATCACATAATATGCCAAAACATTCATTCAAACATTCAACACAATCATTTCTAAATTCGGTCAATGTGTCAGATGGTGTACTTGGATAATATCCCTCCTGCAAGCCCATTGGATATCCAGTTCCTTCTTGACTCCAAGGAGCTTCCTTTGATTCGATTGAATATGACTGACCTTTATATGGTGTGAGAACATCCCAGTGAATCTTATCAAAAACGAAAAACTCTACTTCTGGGCCCCAAAGACTAAAATCATATCCTTGAGTTTTGAGGTGCTTTTCAGCCTTTTGTGCTATTGATCGAGGATCGCTCTCAAGTCTACCTTTATCCCATCCCCAATAAATGTCACAAATCAATCTTGCGGTTTTTGCGTTTGTTATCCATGGAATAGGTGCATAAGTATTGGGGTCTGGTTTTAACACAAGATCCGAATCAGCTACATGTGCAAATCCGATAATTGAAGAACCATCAAGCTTTGGTAATCCATCTTGCATTTGTTGTGGTGTAAATAGATTTGCGGAAATTGTTGTGTGATGGAATCTTCCAGTAAGTCCTGTAAACTGTAAATCAATAAATTTTACTTGTTCATGTTTTATTTTTGCAAAAACCTCATCAGCTGAATAAGAAACTGCGGTGGGCTCTCCACCAATCACTTTATATGGCAATTTAGCACCTTCATCATAACACGAGGAGTCTACCATTTAAGGATTATTAGGTGTGCAAATGTCTGAAATAAAAAAAATTGATGTTAATTCTCTGTACAATATCTTACTACGAGAAATCCAAAATGATTCTGTTCAAGAAATTGATTCACATCTTTACTATAACATATCGGATATGCTTGGCAAGTTAAAAAATCAAGGTTATGATGGGATTGAATCAAAGATCAAAGACTCGCTTGTAAAGATAATAACTGACATGGTTTTACTTCTTTTAAAAATAAGGATTGAAAAAGCTGTAAAATCAAAAGAGATAGATTATTCTAACTTGCTAGATGAAGAGAGATACGTACTTGATTCAGATGATGAATTACGTCAGCGAAAAGATATAGTTCTTTCCGCAACACTAAACGGTAGATTAAAACTTCTTGAAACTTTATCAAAAAATCACAAATCGCGTTCTATAGTTGTGAGATTTCTAAAACCAATAGACCAAATTGTAGGCTCGGATCTAGAGAAATATGGCCCATTTGATGCAGAAGACGTAGCTACTCTTCCTTTTGAGAATGCTACTGCTCTCATTGGAAAGAAAATTGCTTTAAAAATTAGCTGGGAAGACTAAAAATTACGTAAACTCCTCCCAACCGTGCATGTCTCATTTGGGAATAGATGTTATCGATTATCTCTTACTTACAATATACCCAGTTGTTGGGCTCTTTGTTATAGAAATTATCTCTAGAGCGTTTAAAATCAAATCGTGGGTAAAACTTGTAATTCAAGGAGTTTTGTGTATAGGATTTACCATAGCATATGTAACTTTGATTGTAGCACATTGGCTTACTGCTTTTGTTCTTTTAGCTTTAGCAATAGCACTACTATACCAAGCAAGAATTGCAAAGATAAAACCAGGGCAATCAGTTTACTAAATATGTCAAAACTTTTTGAAAACGATTGTTATAAAAATCAATTTAATCAACATAAATCCCATGATGTTAACAAAACATATTTACACAATATGCTGTGATAAACAGCAGATTTTCATTGATCAAAGATAAAATAGCGATAGTAACAGGTGCAAGTAGTGGTATAGGATATGCTACCGCTTTGGCTTTAGCTAAAGCAGGAGCTAAAGTAGCAATTGCTGCAAGAAGAACTGATCTCCTTCAACAATTAGAAAATGAAATTAAGAAAAGTGGTGGTCAATGCTTAGTTGTTACTTGTGATGTTACAAAACGAAAGGACTGTGAATCATTAATTGATTCTGTGATAAAAAAATGGAGTCGTATAGATATACTAGTTAATAATGCTGGCATAATGCCTCTCAGTTTTGTTAAGAGTCTAAAAATTGATGAATGGGAACAAATGGTGGATGTAAACATAAAGGGCGTTCTATTTTGTACTGGAGCTGCAGTACCGTATATGATAAAACAAAATTCTGGTCATATTATTAATCTCTCATCAATTGCAGGTAGAGTTGTCTTTGCTGCCGGTAGTGTTTACTGTGCAACAAAATATGCAGTGAGAGCATTCAGCGAAGGTTTACGACAAGAACTAAGCACTAGAAATAATATCAGAGTAACAACTATTGAACCAGGAATCGTTGCAACAGAGCTTACTAATACAATTACCGACAAGGCGTTAGAATCTTTTATGAAATATGCGCAAACCATAGAAACTCTGAAATCTGAAGACATTGCAAACGCAATAATGTTTGCAGTTGAATCACCACCACATGTCAATGTTAACGAAATCATGGTCAGACCAACTCAACAGGAAAGATAATTTGATCCGGTGTTATCTATTAAACCAACAAACATTCTGATTCTAGGTGGTGGATTTGGCGGTCTTGCAGCAGCCAATGAGTTAAGGCAAAATCTTCCGATGGATGTTAAAATTATAATAATTGATAAAAAAGATTATTTTATGATGGGTCTAGTAAAACTTTGGATCTTAAATGGCACTAGAGAATTTGAGTTTTCAAAAAAACCATTGCAGCCTATAACAAAAAAAGGCATTGATTTTATTAATGAAGAAATAATAAAAATAGATCCAAAAAAGAATTCTATTACAACAAAATCTAGAGAACTATCATATGATTACTTGATAGTTGCATTAGGCGTAGACCTTGCACCAGAACAGATCAACGGTCTTTCTGAACATGGATTAATTTTATATGAAATTAAAGATATACCAAAAATTCGTGAAGCTATTAAGAAAACAAGATCTGGCAAAATAGCTATAGCTATCACTGGCATGCCTTACAAATGTCCTCCCGCACCATATGAGGCAGCTCTCCTCATTCGTTCCATGTTAAATGATTTGGGAACAGGCAACTCTGTACAAATTGATTTTTACAGTCCTGCGCCAATAACTTTGCCAGCAGCAGGACCTCAAGTAAGCGAAGAACTATTGCAATTATTAAAATCAAAGAATATCAACTTTCGTGGTTTACACAAAACAACTTCAGTTGAAAAGAATACTTTACGTTTTGAAAATTCAGAAACCAACTTTGACCTTCTCATAGCAATTCCACCACATAAGGTTCCTACAGTCATTGTAGATTCTGGACTTGCACAAAAAGGAAAATTCATTTCAGTTGATCGAACATGCAAAACAAACTTTGAAAATGTTTATGCAATTGGTGATGTAAATGAAATAATGGTAACGGATAAAATTGCAGTCCCAAAGGCAGGAATTTTTGCTGAAGGAGAAGGAATTACTGTTGCTAGAAACATAATATCAAAGATACGACAAGAACAAGAAAAGGCAATCTTTGATGGGAAGGGTGGCTGTTTTGTTGAAATGGGTAAGAGGGTTGCAGGATACTTGGAAGTTGACATGTTTGCGACTCCTAATCCAATAACTTTACTGAAACAGCCTAATGAACAGAATTTTAAAGATAAAGAAAAATTTGAAAAAGACAGACTTACTAAATGGTTATGACTTTCTTTTTTCTCGTGACAAATGATCTAATATTCCTTTGATTCCACTATCAACGTCATCACTTTTACTAATATTCAGTTTTTCTGGGATTGATTCTTTGAAATCATTAGCTTCAAGCTCAACTCTTCTTTTCTCTACACAATTAAGATGATCTTCATCAAACGCTGAAATTTTTTTACAGATAGAACAGATCTTCATTACTTTAAACAACAAGTGACTTGATTTTAATCATTCTAGTTTTGATCCTACGATTTAATAATTTCACTATTGCCAGCAACTTGAGGGGCCGTAGTCTAGCTTGGTCATGATTCTAGCCTGGGGTGCTAGAGGTCGCCGGTTCAAGTCCGGCCGGCCCCATTACAGTTTTTAATGATGACTCGATTCCTATCCGATATTATCAAATTTCTGTAGGCTTTTCCACAAATACCATGTAGCTACACTACGATATGGTCTCCATCTGTTACCTATCTCTTCTACTTGCTTGGGTGTTGGTAGTTCAGGTAAGGAAAAAGCCATCTGCACCCCCTTTCGTAATCCAAGGTCGCCTGTAGGTAATACATCCAATCTTTCACATGAAAAGATCAAAAACATCTGTGCTGTCCATACTCCTATTCCTTTCACTTGAGTAAGTTCATCAATTATTTCATCGTCTGGCATCTTAGACAAGGATTTGATTTCAATATGGCCATCTTCAATTTTTTTTGCAAGATCCTTTAGATACTCAACTTTCATTTTTGATAGTCCAACAGCACGTAACTTGGAATCTTTTGTTTTTAGAATCTGGGCAGGTTTTGGAAAATTAGGATATAATTTTTTGAATCTACGAAGTATGGCTTCTGCTGCACCACTTGCAAGTTGTTGAGATATTATTGATTCAACCAAAGTAGCAAAGTGATTGTTTCTTTTTTTAATCTGATAATTTCCTATACGTTCAATAATTTTTGTAAGCTTGGGATCTTGTTTTAGAAAAGTAACTGCTTTTGGATTCATTCTTTAATTTGGCTCTGGGTGTATTGTTACTATGGCATTTTTAATCTGACTTCTTATTTTATGTTCAATTTCTGACGTAATATCATGAACCTTTTCAATTGAAAGATTCCCTTCAAAGGAACAATCTATGTCGATCTTGAAAATATCTTGAAGTTGAAGAGTGATAACTCTGCCAATTTTTTTAACTGATGGATACTCTTTGATTGTTTTTGCAATTTGTTCTTCTATAGTAAGATCTTCTATAGGTAGGGTTTTTGGTATTGAGACATAAGGTTCCAAATGTACTGTAATGTGGTTTATGTTGGATACTGCACTTCGAATCTGTTTCTCAATATCATCTGAAACCTTGTGAGCCTCTTCAAGTGACATGTTTCTATCTACTAATACGTGTAAGCTGATGAAAATTCCCTCTTTTGATGTGGATGAATTGACATTATGAACACCTTCTACACCTTTTACAGAAGACGCAATACTGTTTACTTTAGAATCAAGAGGAACATCTTTCCAAGTCGGTTCAAAATGAACAGTTACTTTAGCATTTGAAATTGAATTTATAATATTTTTTTCTACGTTACTACTAATTTTATGGGCTTCATCAAAACTTGCAGCTCCACTTAAAGATATTATGACATCAGCAAAAATTTCATGGCCAGATCTGCGCATCTGAATTGATTCAGTATTCATTACTCCTTCCGTGTTGCTAACGATACTTTGGACTTTTTTAACCATGCTTTGAGGAATTGCATCTGTAAGCTCTAGTGCAGTTTTGTGGATTAGTTTTAGAGATAAAATAACAAGAAGTGATCCTAAGACTAATGCTGCAATGATGTCTCCTTGGTTAAATCCAACAGCCACAAGCAAAATTCCAATTATTGCAACCATTGTAGAACCCATATCCATAAATGCATGATAGAGATCTGCTCGGAGAGTAGTGGAACCTTCAACTTTTTTTAATGCTCTACCAAGAATCGTGATTCTTACTCCATCTGTACAAAGTGTGTATGCTGCAGCCCACACAGCAAAGATGCCAGGCAAAACCTGGGGAGGATTTTGAAATCTTTCAATAGATTCGTATATGAAAAAAACTGCAATGAAAAGAATTACTATTCCTCCAACAAATCCACCCATGGTTTCTATCTTGCCATGGCCATACGTATGCTCAAGATCTGGTGGTTTTATGGCCCATCTGGCAGCAAGAAGTAAGATTGCAGTAACAAAAGAGTCCAAGACCGCATGAATACTATCTGTAATTAATGCAAGACTATTAGAGTATATTCCTACAGTAAGCTCAACTACGAATGCAGAAATTATTAAAACAAGAGAAATTTTTAGAGTACGAGTTTTTAGATTTTGTATACTCATGCTTTCTCTAACCCCAATACTTGCAGTATCGCTTCAAAGTTTTTTCGTGACTGTTCCTCTTTATACTTTCTTAAAGACGTGATCAATTTTCCTCTTTGTGGTTCTTTAATTATTTTTTTTACAAGTTTAGAGATTCCAGATCCTATGAAGATGCTTTGAGTTGCTGATGTAACATTTGAAACTCTTCTATTAACACTAGCACTTTCAAAATCTATTATAGAAATTGATTTTCCAACAATCACATGTTTGTGTATATGACTAAGCTCGCCATGATCAAGACGAATCTTATCTAAATTATAACAATCTTCCAGCACTTTTTTTACCACGGATTTAAGTTTGGCAGCGCTTCCTTTGCCCTTTAACTCTCCAATCCAATCAATTATTTTTCTTCCCTCAAG
>Ga0184639_10000159_pt1 | contig 23638 bp, 17 predicted proteins | sample PLM31_170_b2_FD_133155 | JGI IMG/M metagenome (GOLD analysis project Ga0184639, IMG submission 133155) | Groundwater sediment microbial communities from an aquifer in East River, Colorado, USA - PLM3-1_170_b2 | ecosystem: Environmental > Terrestrial > Soil > Riparian zone | place: USA: East...
ACGCGCTCGCGTCACGCCCCGAGTGGATTCAGGGGGCATCGATCGCGGGCGCCCCAGGGCTCAGCCTCTGGATCGTCTCGGTGAACGCGGCCGGCGCCGCGGCCGTGGTCGCGCGGCGATGGTCGGAGCGCGCCGCGTACGCGATCATCGCCGCCATCCTCGTCGCGGTTCCCGTCCGGTGGGGCGAGGCGCGGCTCCGGACGGCGTCGCCTCCCCGGCTGGAGAGGGTCGTGCTCGTCCAATCGAACATCGCGAGCGAGGACAAGTGGAATCCGGCGAAGCAGGATTCGGTGGTGGGAACGCTCTATCGGATGACACGAGAGGCCGCCGCGCTCACGCCGAGACCGAGCTTGATTCTCTGGCCCGAAACGGCGCTTCCATTCTACGTGCGCCTCGAACCGGCGAAGCTGCCCCGCCTCCTCGGCCTCGCGCGCGAGGTGGGCATTCCCATCCTGGCCGGCTATCCGGACGCGCTCCTGACCCCTCGGGGCGACGTGATCACCCACAACGCGGCCGGGATCATTCGGGCCACCGGCACGATCGGGGCTCAATACGAGAAGATCCACCTGGTGCCCTTCGGCGAGCGGATCCCGTTCCAGGGGTTCTTCCCGTTCCTGCACCAGATCGATCTCGGACAGGCGGAGTGGACGCCAGGCACGCGCTACGTGGTCTTCACGGGCGCGGGGGCCGCCTTCGGCGTCCTGATCTGCTTCGAGTCCATCTTTCCGGATCACGCGCGACGCTATGCGCTCGAGGGGGCCCAGTACCTCGTCAACATCACCAACGACGAATGGTTCGGCCGATCGGCCGGTCCCGTCCAGCACGCCGACATGGCGATCCTCCGCTCGGTCGAGCTCGGGCTCTCGACCGCGAGGTGCGCGAACACCGGGATCTCCATGTTGATCGATCCCTACGGTCGGGTGACGGACCGCACCGGCCTCTTCGAGGAGGCGCTGCTCGCGGGCGACCTGGCCGCGGGAGTGGGCCCGACGCGCTTCATGCGCTGGGGCGACTGGCTCACCCCGCTCTGTCTCGGACTCACCTTGATCCTCATCGCGGTCGCTTGGTTCCGCCCGCTCCAGCGCATGGACGCGGGGCGCTGAAGCGCCGTCAGGGCTGCCCGTACCGTGGCCGGCGTGGGGTTGACAACCCGGTTCGCGGCGTGTAGAGTGGCGCTTTAGGTGGGTTGCCGAACGCTGGCGCCCGCCTCCGACGGCACGGAGGAATCTCATCGACGGTGCCCGGCTCACCTCGATCCGAAACATCGAATACGACAGGAAATCCACAGCGACTCGTGCACCCCGCGGCGCTCCTCACGGCGTGCGCGATCACCGGCGCCGGACTGGCTCTCGCCCGCTCTTCGATCGACCTGGCCGTCATGACGATTCTGGGCGCCGCGCTCACCCTCGCTGCGGAACGCCGCTCCGCACGCACGGAGCTACCGCTCTGGGGGCTAGCGACGCTCGTCTTCCTCGCCCACGCCTTGTTGTCCGGCCGGCCCCCGCGCGAGGCGGCACCGGATGCCGCGCTCATCGCGCTGCGGATGCTGGCGCTCCTCTACATGCTCCGCTGGGCGGCGCGCTCGTTCCTGGGCAGGGCCGCACGCTGGCTGCTCCAGCTCCCGCTTCCGGCGAGGCCGCGTCTCGTGGCGCTCGCGACGGAGAGCGCGCGGCAGGCGTTGGCGTTGGCGCCGCTCGCGCTCCGGGAAGCCGAGCAACAGCACGCGGCGCTCCGCGCCCGCGGGATCGAGCCGGGTCTCGGGCTCGGAGGAAGAGCGCGCTACGTCGCGGCCTGGTTTCTTCCTTTCCTCGGAACCATGCTCCGGCTCGGCGAATCCTACGGGGATGCGCTCGCGTCCCGGGGATATCGAGCAGGCGCCCGGCGCCGGAGCGCGATCCGCGCCGCTTGGGGTTGGCCCGAAGCGGGGGTGATCGCTGGAGGCGCGGCGATGACCGCGTGGCTGCTTCGTGGCGCTTGAGCGGAAAAGGTCGACGTTTCGCCTTGCGATCGAGTACGACGGCGGCGGTTTTCACGGCTGGCAAGTCCAGAGCAAGGGCCGAACGGTTCAGGGAGTACTGGAAGCGGCGCTCGAACGGCTCGCCCATGGTCCCGTTCGCGTCGCGGGCGCCGGCCGGACGGACGCCGGCTGCCACGCCGTGGGTCAAGTGGCCAGCGTGACGCTCGACACCAGACTGGAGGCCGACCGGCTCCGTCAGGCCCTGAACGCGCACCTCCCGGCCGACGTTCGCGTGGTGGAGGTCGCGGTAGCCGCGTCCGGCTTCCACGCGCGATTTGACGCCGTGCGGAGGGCCTACCGCTACCTCATCATCCCTCGCCCGTCGGCGCTCCGCCGCGGCCTCGCGTGGAACCGCGTGGTCCGCGCCGATGAGGACGCGCTCAACGACGCGGTTCAACCGCTCCTTGGGTCGCACGACTTCACTTCGTTCTCGAGGCAGGCAAGCGAGACCGGAGCGACTCGGTGCCGGGTCGCGGGCGCGCGATGGCGGTGCCGGAGCGGAATGCTCCGATTCGACATCGAGGCCGATCGATTCCTGTACACTATGGTGCGCCGGATCGTCGCGACGGCGGTTCGCGCCGCCGAAGGGGGCGGGGGAGCGCGCGCGATCCGCGCGGTGCTGGAGGCGAGAGACCGCCGCGCGTCGGCGCCCGCTGCTCCGGCGCATGGTCTCTACTTGATGCGGGTTCGTTATCCCGGCGTGGGGTGGATCCCCAAGGAGTCGTTGCGTGTCGTCGGCTGAGTCGATCCCGCGGGTGGCGCGGGCCCAGGGGAAGTGGTCGGTGGGAACGCTGCTGGCGGGGGTTCTCTTCGGGCTTCTGCTGCTCGTCGCCCTCGTGCTCGGATCCCGCTCGGAGCGGCCCGCCGTCCCTCCGCCCGCTGCCTCATCCCTCCTCGCGGTGGCCGCGCCGGAGTCCGCCCGGGGCGCTCCCGAGACCATCGATCGGTCCCGACGGACCGCGATCGTGGAAGCCGCCCAGCGGGTCGGCCCCGCGGTCGTCACGCTGAGCGTGGTGATGACGCGCGTCGTTCAGACCGCCCCCGCGCCTTTCTCGAACGATTTCTTCGAGCCCTTCTTCCGCGACATGATTCCGCAGTACCGATACCGGGAGCAGATCCCGAGCATGGGCTCCGGCTTCATCATCTCGAAGGCGGGTTTCGTCCTGACCAACGCCCACGTCGTGCAGGGGGCCGACAAGATCACCGTCATCCTCTCGGACGGGCGATCCTTCCAAGGGCGCCTCGTCGGCTCCCATCCGCAATACGACCTCGCGATCGTGAAGATCGACGGCACGAACCTGCCGGTGGCGCCGCTGGGGGATTCCGCGGATCTGCTGGTCGGGGAGTGGGCGATCGCGATCGGAAATCCGTTCGGCTACCTGCTGAACGACACCCAGCCCACGGTGACCGCGGGAGTGATCAGCGCGACCCACAGGGATATCAAGTCGCAGAGCCAGAGCGTTCAGATCTACAAGGACATGATTCAGACGGACGCGGCCATCAATCCCGGGAACTCCGGGGGGCCGCTCGTGAATGCGCTGGGAGAAGTGATCGGCGTGAACACCTTCATCTTCACGAAGAGCGGCGGCTCGGAGGGGATCGGCTTCGCGATCCCGATCGACGCGGCCGAACGCGTGGTGGACGAGCTGATCCGCTACGGAAAGGTGCGGAATGTCTGGATCGGGGTACGCACCTGGGAGCTGACCCCGTACGTGGCGGAGCGTCTCGGGACCACGGACCGGAACGGCCTCTACGTGGCGGTCATCGAACGCGGCAGTCCGGCCGACAAGGCGGGCGTCAAGGTGGGAGACATCATCCGAAGCGTGAACGGGATCCCGGTGAGCGACAGCAACGAGGCCCATCGGGCCATTTTTGGCGCGAGCGTCGGGGACACGATCACGCTGACGGTAGAAAGGGATGCCAAGCGCCTCACGGTCCGCCTGCTGCTGGAGGAGGCGCCGGGGGAATGACGCGATGATCGCCCGCTACAGCCGAAAGAAGATGTCCGAGCTCTTCGAGGACGACGCCCGCTACCGGACGTGGCTCGAGGTCGAGCTGGCGGCCGCCGCCGCGATGGAGCGCCGGAGCGAGATCCCGAAAGGGACCGTCGCGCGCATCCGCGCCGCCGCGCGCATCGACCAGGCGCGGATCGACGAGCTCGAGGCGACGCTCCGGCACGACGTCATCGCGTTCCTGACCCAGGTGGGGGAGACGGCGGGCCCGGACGCGCGCCACCTCCATCTCGGGATGACCTCTTCGGATCTGGTCGATACGGCGCTCGCGCTCACCTTGACTCGCGCCGCGGACGTCCTGGCCTCGGAGCTGGATGCGCTCCGGGAGACCGCGCGGACCCTCGCCCTCCGGTACAAGGAAACGCCGATGGTCGGCCGCACCCACGGCGTCCACGCGGAGCCGATCACGTTCGGCTTGAAGATCCTCGTCTGGTACGAGGAGCTCGGCCGCTCCCGGGAGCGCCTCGCCCGCGCCCGCGAGGCGGTGGCGGTCGGAAAACTTTCCGGCGCGGTTGGCACCCACGCCCACGGAAGCCCAAGCCTCGAAAGCGAAGTCATGGCCTCGCTCGGGCTCGGCGCCGAGCGGGCGGCCACCCAAGTCGTGCAGCGCGATCGCCACGCCGAGCTCCTGGGCGCGCTCGCCCTGCTCGGAGCCTCCCTCGAGAAGATGGCGCTCGAGATCCGCCACCTGCAGCGAACCGAGGTGCTGGAGGCGGAGGAGCCGTTTCGGGAGGGGCAGAAGGGCTCCTCGGCCATGCCGCACAAGCGGAATCCGGTCAACTGCGAGCGGATCTGCGGCCTCGCGCGCGTGCTCCGCGCAAACGCGCACGCGGCGCTGGAGAACGTGGCGCTCTGGCACGAGCGCGACATCAGCCACTCCAGCGTGGAACGCGTGATCCTGCCGGACTCCTTTCTCCTGGCCGACTTCATGACCTCCCAAATGAGGGAGGTTCTGACCGGACTCCACGTCCATCCGGAACGGATGCAGGCAAATCTCGATTCGACGCGCGGGCTCATCTACTCCCAGCGGGTGCTCCTCGCCCTCACGACCAGCGGTCTCTCGCGCGAGGAGGCCTACGCCATCGTGCAGCGCCACGCCATGGAGACCTGGAAATCGGCCCCGGATCTCAAGACGCGGCTGCTCGCCGACTCCACGGTGACCCGAATCCTGGGCCCGGTCGAGATCGAGGCCTGCTTTCAGCCCGACTACTTCATTCGACACGTAAACGAGATCTTCGATCATGTTCTAGGAGCGTCGGTTGCCGCCGGCCATTGACACCGCGACGCTCCCCTTCATGGGGGCGGACCCGGAGGCGGTGAAGCGCCTCCTCGCCACGGCGGGGCTCCGGCTCGCGCCGGAGGAAGTGGGTCGAATGCTCGAGCTATTGAAGCGAGATCCCACGCGCGTCGAAGCCACGATCTTCGACACCATGTGGAGCGAGCACTGCTCCTACAAGAGCAGCCGCTGGGCGCTCAAGGCCCACCTTCCCACGGAGAGCCCCGACGTGATCCTGGGGCCCGGGGAGGACGCCGGCATCGTCCGCTTCGGCGAGCACGCCGGGGTCGAGTACGCGCTGGTGTTCGCCCACGAGAGCCACAACCACCCCTCGCAGGTGGTCCCGGTGGAGGGGGCCGCCACCGGAATCGGCGGCATCGTGCGCGATGTCGCCTGCATGGGCGCCGAGGTGATCGGGGTCATGGACTCGCTCCGGTTCGGCGATCCCGAAGGGAAGCGCGCGAGCGCCGTCCGCGAGATCGTCCGCGGGGTGGTCGACGGGATCTGGCAGTACGCGAACCCGCTCGGCGTGCCGAACCTGGGTGGAGACATCTTCTTCTCCCCGCGCTATGACGAGAACTGCCTCGTGAACGTGGTGGCCCTGGGGCTCGTGCGCGCCGACCGGATCGTGCGGAGCCGCGTGCCCGAGGCCGCCCGGCGCGAGCCGTACGTTCTCGTCCTGATCGGCAAGCCGACCGATGAGACCGGATTCGGAGGCGCGTCGTTCGCGTCCGCGATCCTCGAGGAGAACATGGAGGAGCAGCGGGGCCACGTGCAGGTCCCCGACCCCTTCCTCAAGCGCGTGCTGTTCGAGGCGAACCGCGCGGCGCTCGACTGGCTCCACGGCGAGGGCGCGGCGTTCGGGTTCAAGGATCTGGGGGCGGGCGGCATCGCCTGCGCGTCCTCCGAGCTCGCCGCGGCCGGGGGATTCGGAATGGAGGTGGATCTCGATCTCGTCCCCAGCCCCCGCCGCGACTATCCGCCGGAGGTCATCGCCTGCTCCGAGACCCAGGAGCGATTCGCCTACGTGGTGCCGGAGCGTCTGGCGCCGCGCCTGCTCGAAATCTACAATGAGGACTTCGCCCTGCCGATGGTCTACGAAGGGGCGCGCGCCGCCGTCGTCGGGCGCGTCCTCTCGGACTCCCGCTACCGGATCCTCCGCGGCGGGCAGCCGGTCTGCGACGCTCCGGTCGAGGTGATCACCGCCGGAATCGAGCATCGCCGGTCCGAGCGCCCGCGCCCGGCGAGACCCGCCGAGAGACCGCTGCCGCCGGTGGAGGATCACGAAGCGCTCTTCCGTGCGCTCCTCGGGACGGCCAACCTCGCTTCACGCGCCCCGGTCCTTCGCTATTACGACACCGAGGTGCAATCTCGCATGGTGATCCGCGCGGGCGACGCGGACGCCTCGGTGATGGCGCCGATCGCGGGTTCGCCGCTCGGATGCGCGCTCACCGTGGACGGAAATCCATGGTACGTAGCGGCCGATCCCTACTGGGGGACCGCGCACGCGGTCTGCGAGTCCCTGCGTAATCTGGTCTCGGTGGGCGCTCGGCCGATCGCGCTCACGAACTGCCTCAATTTCGGCAATCCCGAGGATCCGGAAGTTTTCGGCGAGTTCGTGCGGTGCGTGCGGGGTCTCGGCGACGCGGCTCGAGCCCTCGGCCCCCGGGGAGAAGCCGGTCCCCCCGTACCGATCGTATCGGGAAACGTTTCCTTCTATAACGAGTCCTCGTCCGGTCGGGCCATCGAGCCGTCCCCGATCGTCGCCGCCCTGGGAGTCCTCGAGGACTACAGCGTTGCCGTCACGAGCGGGATCAAGCGCGCGGGAAGCGTCCTGGTCCTGACAGGGCCGCGCGAGCCACGGCTCGGCGCATCCCAGCTCCGCTACGCCCTGATCGGCGACACGGGCGGCGCGCTCCCGAGCCTCGACTTCGAACGCGAGCGGCGCCGCATCTACGCCGTGCTGGGCGCGATCCGGTGGGGTCTCGCGCTCTCCTGCCACGACATCGCCGAGGGCGGCCTCGCCGTGGCGGCGTTCGAAATGGCGCTCGGCGGATTCGCCTCCCAGGGGCTGGGTCTCCAGATCCCGATCTCGGGCCTGGGCCGCGAATCGGTCGAAGCCCGGCTCTATTCCGAGGCGCCGGGATTCCTTCTCGAGGTCGCGAAGGAGCACCTTCCGGCGCTCCGCGATCACTTCGAGCGATCGGGCGTCGACATGGTGATGCTCGGCCGGACCTTGGCCGAGCCCCGCTTCCGGCTCCTCGACGGGGGAGCGACGCTCGTGGACGCGGACATGGCGGACCTGAAGCGCGTTCACGGGGACGCGCTCCGCCCTTACGTGGAGTGACGATGGCGCGAGCGGCGGTACTGCAATTTCCCGGCGTGAACTGCGAGTACGAAACGGTGCGCGTGCTCGAGGCGGTGGGTGTGGAGGCGCGGATCGTCCGCTTCAACGAACCGGCCGGAGTTCTTGGCGAATTCGACGCCTACGTGCTGCCGGGAGGGTTCGCGTTTCAAGATAGGATCCGCGCGGGAGCCGTGGCGGCCAAGCTTCCGGCGGTCGGACGCATCGCCGCCGAGGCGGAGGGGGGCAAGCCGGTCTTGGGGATCTGCAATGGTGCCCAGATCCTGGTGGAGGCCGGGCTCGTTCCCGGACTCGCGCCGGGCCGGGTCGAGATGGCGCTCGCGCCGAATCGCGCGCCGAGGCGGCAGGGCTACCTCTGCCAATGGGTCCGGGTCCGGGCAGGTGACGGCCCGGGGCGCGCGATCTGGGCATCGACGGCGGATCGCGAAGCGGCCGTTCCGCTGCCCATCGCCCACGGTGAGGGCAGGTTCGTCACCGCGGATCCCGACGTCAGCGCGTGCATCCAAATGGAGGGCTTGGCGCTCTTCCGCTACGTGGATGCGTCCGGGGCCGCGGCCGAGAGTTACCCGGACGATCCGAACGGCGCCCTCTTTCAGACCGCGGGGATGACGAATCGCGCGGGGAACGTGCTCGCCCTGATGCCGCATCCCGAGCGGGCCGCGTGGCTCCGGGAAGTCCCGCTCGACTGGCCGGGGCCGTGGGGAGACCGCCGGCGAGCCGCCGTGGGCTCCTTCGGCACTCTGGAGGGGGCCGGTCCCGGGCGCGCGCTCTTCGAATCGCTCGCGCGCCATCTCGGCGCGCGCCATCCCGAGGAGGCGGCGCGATGAGCGCGGTGCTCTTGACGCGCCTGAAGATCACGGATCTCGCGGCGTGGACCGCGCTCGAAGCGGGGCGCCGGCTCCTGCCGCCGGAGCACGCGCTGATCCGACTGGCCCGCGAGGAGCTCTACCTGTTCGAACCCGCGGAAGGGTTTGCCGCGGAGGCGTTCGAAGGCCCCCTGGAGCGGGCGATCGAATCCAGCAATTTCTTCGTGAATCCAAACAAGGAGGCCTATCGCTTTCTCACCTCGTCCGAAAAGGGCGCCGCGCTCCGTCCGCCCGAGGGAGCCCAGGGGATCCTGGCCCGCCCGCGCGACGACACGCGCGACGGGGAGCTTTGGACCCGCCTCGAGCGCGAGCACCCTCTGGAGGGGCTCGGGGCGATTCGGCGGGCGCGCCTCTGGTGGATCTGGACACGCGGGCCGGGCGGAGGCCCTGCTTTCGAGGCGTGCTACGCGGCGCTGGGACGGGTGACGGGGAGGGCGAGCGGGCTCTTGGTCAATCCGCACGCGGAGGCGGATCTGGCCTTCGGGAATTCCGTACCGTGGCGGCGGGTCGAGGAATTCTTGACCCACCCCGCCCCGGGTCTGGAGGACGCCGCGTGAGCGGAAGGGAGATCGGGCGAATGCCAATCGAGCGAGGGAACGAGGGCGCGGCGGAGGTGACCGTTCCGTCATCCGGTTCAGAGGACCGCCTCCGCGAAGAGTGCGGGGTTTTTGGAATCTGGGGCGCGGAGAACGCCGCGCGGCTCACGTACGCCGGACTCTACGCGCTCCAGCACCGGGGACAGGAGAGCGCGGGGATCGTCACCACGGACGGGACGGATTACAACAGCCATCTGGGCGTGGGCCTGGTCTCGGACGTCTTCACGGGCGGCGCGCTCGAACGGCTGCGCGGCCATGTGGCGATCGGGCACAACCGCTACTCGACCACCGGGGGGAGCCACATCCAGAACGCCCAGCCGCTCGTCGTCAACTTCCGGGAAGGGAAGCTGGCGATCGCCCACAACGGAAATCTGGTCAACGCGCTCGCGCTCCGACACGAGATGGAGGAGAAGGGCTCGATCTTTCAAACGACGAGCGACACGGAGGTGATCCTCCACCTGATCGCGCGGTCCTCGGCCAGCGAGATCGAGCGGATGATCCCCGAAGCGCTCGCGCGCTGCCAGGGCGCTTACTCGCTGGTGCTGCTCGCCGGGGACAAGCTCATCGGAGTGCGCGATCCGCGCGGATTCCGGCCGCTCTGCCTCGGACGGCGCGGCGAGGCGCACGTGCTCGCGAGCGAGACCTGCGCCCTCGACATCGTCGGGGCGGACTTCGTCCGCGAGATCGAGCCGGGGGAAATGGTGGTCATCGATGGCTCGGGCGTGCGTCCGATCCGGATTCTCAAGCCGGAACCGGGCCGCGCCTGCGTCTTCGAGCTGATCTATTTCTCGCGACCCGACAGCATCGTGTTCGGAGCCAGCGTCGATTCGATCCGGAGGAGCTTGGGACGCCGCCTCGCGGAGGAGCACCCGGTCGAGGCCGACATCGTCATCTCGGTGCCCGACTCCAGCAACTCGGCGGCGCTCGGATACTCCGAGCGGTCGGGCATTCCCTTCGAGCTCGGCCTGATCCGCAATCACTACATCGGCCGCACGTTCATCGCCCCGCAGCAGCTTACGCGCGACTTCGGAGTGAACCTCAAGTTCAACCCGGTGCGGAGCATCCTCGAAGGAAAGCGGGTGCTGGTCGTGGACGACTCCATCGTTCGGGGCACGACAAGCCGAAGCCTGGTCGCGATGCTCCGCGGAGCCGGAGCGAGGGAGGTGCACCTCCGCGTCTCGAGCCCGCCGATCGGCTGGTCGTGTTACTACGGAATCGACACTCCGAACCGGCGGGAATTGATCGCGTCCTCGCATACGGTGGAGCAGATCCGCCGGTACCTGCACGTCGACACGCTGGGCTATCTCTCCATGGAGGGCCTGCGCTCCTGCGTGGAGCGCCCGGACGAGCACTGCTATGCCTGCTTCGACGGAAACTACTCCGTCCGCTTCGGTGAGGAGATGGACAAGCTCGCGCTGGAGCGCGGGCGGACGCCGGTGCCCGAGAGACCGTAGCCGGCGCGGATCGTGCAATCCGCACGATCCCCCCACAGGCCTCCCTCGAATCGCACGGTCCGAAGCCTCTACCCCAGCCTCCCGCGCGCCGCATCCTCTAGAGCGACGCCGGACCCCGCCAAGCCACGGCGTGAGCACTCTTTGGCACGATCATTGCCCCTCACCCGCCGGAGCGTTCCCAGGTTCCAACGTGGGTTCGACATACGCCGGGGGCAGCAGGTGCCGGAAGAAAACGTCGCGCGGAAGAAGCTGGGGGAGTATCTCCTCGAGGCCGGGCTCGTCACCGAGCCTCAGCTGAAGGAGGCGCTCCGGCGGCAGCGGCAGACCCGCGAGCCTCTGGGCCACATCCTCGCCCGCACCGGGATCGTGAGCGAGGGGGACATCTGCCGGATTCTCCACCACCAGCTCGGCCTCCCGATCGTGGATCTGCAGACGGTGGCCATCGACGACCACGTTATCGGGCACGTCAAGGAGGAGCTGGCGAAGAAGTACACCGCCATCCCGATCGAGCTCGAGAATCGGAGCACGCTCCGGGTGGCGATGGCGGACCCCCTGAACGCGTCGGCCCTCGAGGACATCCGTTTCCAGAGCGGCTTCTTCGTGCGCCCGGTGCTCGCGCCGCCGTCCGAGATCGTGGAAGCGATCTCGAAGTATTATCACATCGACGCCTCCGTGGTGCAGATCCTCGAGAACATCATCAGGAACGAGCCGATCGGGGAGATCCGCGAAATCGTCGATGCGGAACCGGATCCATCGATCGACGAGCTGATGAAGATCAGCGCCGGTCCTCCGATCGTTCGACTGGCGAACTGGCTCATCACCCGCGCGGTCGAGATGCGCGCGAGCGACATCCACATCGAGCCCCACGAGAAAGGCGTCGGCGTGCGGGTCCGCGTCGACGGGTTATTGCAAGATCTGGAGCGGCTCCCCAAGTGGACCCAAGGGGCCCTGATTTCGCGGATCAAGATTCTCGCCTCGTTGGACATCGCCGAGAAGCGCCTGCCCCAGGACGGCCGCTTCCGCGTGGAGATCGACGGGCGGCGAATCGATCTACGCATCTCCACGCTCCCCACCGCCCACGGCGAGAAGATCGTCGTTCGCATCGTCGATCAGGAGCGCTCGGCGTTCCATCTGGACACGCTGGGCCTGAGCGAGCCCGATCTGGGGCGCGTCCGGTCCTACGGAGCCAGGCCCCAGGGGATCCTGATCGTCACCGGTCCGACGGGGAGCGGAAAGACCACCATGCTCTACTCGCTCCTCCAGCACATCCATTCGGTGACCAAGAACATCGTGACCGTCGAGGATCCGATCGAGTATCAGGTCGCGGGTGTCAACCAGGTTCAGGTCGACGAGAAGAGCAAGAAGACCTTTGCCGCCATTCTCCGCGCCATGCTCCGCCAGGATCCGGACGTCATGATGATCGGTGAGATTCGCGACCTCGAAACCGCTCAGATCGCCTTCCGGGCGTCGATCACCGGCCACTTGGTCCTCTCCACGGTCCACACGAACGACGCCCCCTCCGCGGTCACGCGGCTCGTCGACTTGGGCCTCCAGCCCTACATGGTCGCCTCGAGCCTGGTGTGTGTCATCTCCATGCGGCTCGTGCGCACGCTCTGTCCGAAATGCAAGGACACGTACGCCCCGACCGGCGATGAGCTCCGCCAGCTCGGGATCGCGGCCAGGGACTTCAGCGACCTCGCGCTCCACCGGCCCGTGGGCTGCGAGCACTGCGCCGAGACCGGCTATCGGGGGCGGATCGGCGTTTTCGAGGTGCTGGAGTTGGACGATTCGCTGAGGCGTCTGATCGCGAGCGGGGCGCCGGAATCGATGATCCGGCAGGCCGCGTTCGAGGCCGGGATGATCTCGATCGGACAGGACGGGCTCACCAAGGTACTCGCCGGCGAAACCAGCGTCCAGGAGCTCCAGCGGGTCATCTATTACGAGGAGGAGACGGCGCGAATTTGCACCAGCTGCCACGAGACGATATCGGCCGAGTTCCACTTCTGCCCGCATTGCGGGGCCGTCTCACCGAACTCGTGCCCGCAGTGCCAGCGGCGCCTCGATCCGCTCTGGGGGTTCTGTCCCGCATGCGGCCATCAACGCGTCGGAGCGGTCGCGATCCCCGCCGGTGATGATGCGCTCATCGGACTTCCCGAGCCACCGACAGGGGCCGGCCGGAATCGGGAGCTCCCGGGCATGGTGGGCTCTCGTCGCGGGGCTTGATTCTCCCTCCGCCCCTCTCTAGAATCCCCCGACTTCCGTCCTAACCCGAAATTGCCGGTGCCCTCCGCGCCGGTCCCACTCTCACCCCCGGAGAATCGTGTCCGCCCAGGAGTCCCGCCGCCAGAAGCTCGAGGCGCTCCAGCAGCGCGGCCTCGGGCCCTACGCCTATCGCTTCGACGTGACGTGGCGATCCGCCAAGATTCGCGCTGAGTTCGAAACCCTCGAAGCCTCCGCCGAGGCCGTGCGCGTCGCCGGAAGGCTGATGACCAAGCGGGACCACGGCAAGTCCTCGTTCGCCCATCTCAAGGACAGGGATGGGCTCCTTCAAGTCTACCTCCGGGAAGACGCGCTCGGTCCCGAAGGCTACCGGAACGCGCTGGAGCTCGACATCGGCGACTGGATCGGCGTGGAGGGTACGGTCTTCCGCACCAAGACCGGCGAGATCACCGTGAAGGCGGCCCGGATCGAGCTCCTGGCCAAGTCGCTGCGCCAGCTGCCCGAGAAATGGCACGGCCTCGCGGACACGGAGACGCGATACCGCCAGCGATACACCGACCTCACCGTCAACGACGAGGTCCGAGGGGTGTTCCGCGCCCGCTCCGCGATCGTGAGGGCAGCCCGCGAATTTCTCGACGGCCGCGACTACCTGGAAGTGGAAACGCCGGTTCTGCAGAGCCTCTACGGCGGCGCTTCGGCGCGCCCCTTCGTCACGCATCACAACGCGCTGGACATGAAGCTCTACCTGCGAATCGCGGTGGAGCTCTATCTCAAGCGGCTCATCGTGGGCGGATTGGACCGGGTCTACGAAGTCGCGAAGACGTTCCGGAACGAAGGAATCGATCGGTTCCACAACCCCGAGTTCACGATGCTCGAGTTCTACCAGGCATTCGCGGACTACGAGGAGATGATGCAGGTGACGCAGGACCTGATCCTGCACGTGGCGCTCAGAACCCTCGGCGGGCTTCGGATCCGCTTCGGAGAGGAAGCGATCGACCTCTCGCCGCCGTGGCCCCGGGTCGCCTTTCGGGCGGCCGCGGCGAAGGGGCTGGGCGTGGAGCGGCTTCCGGAGGACGAGGCGTCGCTACGGGCGCTCGCGCAGGGTGCGGGCGTCTCCGTCGATCCCGCCTTCTCGTACGGGCGGATCCTCGATGAGATCGTTTCGGAGAAGGTGCAACCGAATCTGATCGCGCCGACCTTCCTGATCGATCACCCGCGCGACATCTCTCCGCTGGCCAAGGTGAAGCGGGACGACCCGACCGCCGTGGAGCGGTTCGAGCTCATCGTGGCCGGAGTCGAGGTCGCGAACGCCTTTTCCGAGCAGAATGATCCGGCCGAGCAGCGGCGCGCGTTCGAGGCGCAATTGGAACAGGCCAAGCGGGGGGACGAGGAGGCCCAGCTCCTCGACGCGGACTACATCCGCGCCCTCGAGATCGGACTGCCGCCGACCGGAGGCGTCGGAATCGGCATCGATCGGCTCACGATGCTCCTGACGGACTCCCGGTCGATTCGGGACGTCATCCTCTTCCCGCACATGCGTCCGGAGGAGGGCGAGGATGCCTGAGCGGGACCTGCCGCGGGACTGATTCCTCCCACCGACCTTGGGCTACGTCTGGATCATCGCTTCGCGTTATCTCTGGTCGAAGCGCCGGCTGAGCTTCATCACGCTCGTGAGTCTCCTCGCCATGGCCGGCGTGTTCGTCGGGGTGGCGGCCCTGACCATCGTCCTCTCGGTGATGAACGGCTTCGAGGACCAGGTCCAGCAGCGTATCGCGGGCACCAACGCCCACATCGCGGTGCTCACGGGCGACGATCGGCCGCTGACTCCGGACCCGGCGCTCGAGCGCGAAATCCTCGCCGCGTCGCCCGGGGCGGCTTTGGCGCCGTTTGTCTACGGAAAGGTGATGGTGGCCTCGCGTCAGGGCGCCGACGGAATGGTGCTGAAGGGTGTCGATCCGGAGCGGGAGCGGGAGGTCACGGACATCCTGGACCGGCTCACGCCCGCCCTGGCGCCGTTCGATGGGGGCGACTTGCCGGGCATCGCGCTGGGGCAGGAACTGGCCCTGCGACTCCATGTGGTTCGCGGCGATCTCATCCTGATCAGCCTCCCCTCCCCGGAACCGGGCGGATTCCTCGGCGGCGTGCCACGGACCAAGCGGCTCCGCGTGAGCGCGATCTTCCGGTCGGGGCTCTACGAGTACGATTCGTCCTTCGGAGTCGTTCCCGTGGCGACCGCCCAGGACTTCTTCGGCATCGGGGGCGACATCACCGGATATGAGCTTCGGATTCCCGACATGTTCCGCGCGCGAGAGGCGTCTCGGGAAATCGAAGGGGCGCTCGGACCGGGCTACCGGGCCACCAATTGGATCGACCTGAACCGGAATCTCTTCGCATGGATGCGGATCGAGAAGGCCGTCATGTTCACGATCCTGATCCTGATCGTCGTGGTCGCCGCCGTGAACATCGTCTCGAGTCTTGTCATGCTCGTGATGGAGAAGCGCCGCGACATCGGGGTACTTCGCACCATGGGGGTCACGCCCCGGGGGATCATGAGAATCTTCCTGCTGCAGGGGACGCTGGTCGGGCTGATCGGCACGTCGGTCGGGCTCGCGACCGGATTCGCCGTCTCCTACGCGCTGGGTCGCTATAAGCTCCTGCGTTTGCCTGGAGAGATCTACTTCATCGACACGCTTCCGGTGAAGATGGAGTGGAGCGACTTCGCCCTGGTCGCGGCCGCGGCCGCGCTGACCTGCTTCCTCGCCAGCCTCTACCCGGCGTGGCAGGCGGGCCGGCTTGCTCCCGTTCAGACCATCCGCTATGAATGAGGCGCCGCGCGGCCCCGCCGCCCTCGAGGCGGCCGGCCTGGCCAAGACGTACGAGGGAGGGATCGCTCCCGTGGAAGTTCTCCGCGGCGTCGAGCTCCGGGTGGAGTCCGGGGAGCTGGTGGCCATCGTCGGCGCCTCGGGATCGGGGAAGTCGACGCTCCTTCACCTTCTCGGAGGGCTCGACCGACCGACGGCGGGGAGGGTTTCCGTCGGCGGCGAATCGATGGAATCGCTCGACGAGGATGGACGCTCGCGGCTTCGCTCGCGTTCCGTGGGATTCGTCTTCCAGTTCCACCAACTCCTGCCGGAGTTCACCGCGAGAGAAAACGTCATGATGCCCGGCTGGATCGCCGGCGGCCAGGTCGGGGCCGGCGCCAAAGCGCGGGCCGAGGAGCTGCTCCGGGAAATGGGGCTCCTGGATCGAGCGGAGCACAAGCCCGCGGAGCTCTCGGGCGGGGAGCAACAGCGCGTGGCCGTGGCGCGGGCCTTGCACAGGAAGCCGGCGGTGTTGCTCGCCGACGAGCCGACCGGGAATCTCGATCGGGCGGCCACGGCCGCCCTGCTGGAGATCCTCGAGCGGTACCGGGTCGGCGAGTCGCAAGCCATTGTCATCGCGACACATAACCATGAAGTGGCGCGCGCCGCCGGACGGGTTCTAAGGCTTGAGGATGGCCGGCTTCAGCCGATTACACTGTAGAATGGGCGCATCTAAAGGAAAGGATGGAGGTGAAGGCTTCCAAGATGCAGTGCGAATTCTGCGGTAAGCGGCCGGCATCGGTGCACTTTACGGAGATCGTGAACAACAAGAAGTCGGAGCATCACGTCTGCGAGAAGTGCGCCGAAGAGCGCGGCTATGGCGCCCCCTTGCTCAAGTCCAAGTTCTCCGTGGGCGACCTGCTCGCGGGGATGGTGGATCAGGCCGGCGTCGGCGAGGAGGCCAAGGTCGGTCGCGTGCAGTGTCCGAAGTGCCACCTCGTCTATTCCTCGTTCAAGGAGACGGGAAGGCTCGGTTGCTCGGAGTGCTACACCACATTTCGAGCCCAACTTCGTCCGCTCCTACGCCGGATCCATGGAAGCACGAAGCACGTGGGGAAGACGCCCGTCCGCGATGCGGCTCGGGTGGCGCTGCGTCGAGAAATCCAGGGGCTCCACGAGGACCTTCAACGCGCGATCGAGCACGAGGAGTTCGAGGCCGCGGCGCGGCTGCGCGACGAGATCCGGGTCATCGAGGCAAAGGGCGGACTCGCAAGCCCAGGGGGAACATCCTGATGCTCTCCGAGCTGGCGCAAGAACTGGCGCAGCACCTGGGGCGCTGGCTGGACGGTTCCGGGCCGTCGTCCGAGATCGTGCTCAGCACGCGCGTGCGACTGGCCCGAAATCTGAAAGATTTGCCCTTCACGCACCGGGCCCGGGAAGAGCAACTCTCGATGATCTACTCGAGCGTCGTGACCACCGTGCGGAAGACCCCGGCGCTCCAGCGGGCCGTGGCGCTCCCGATGCGCGAGCTCACGCCGCTCGACCGCCAGTTCCTCGTGGAACGGCACCTGATCTCCAACGACCTGGCCGACAACGGCCGGGTTCGGGGACTCCTCGTGCTGCCGGACGAAAGCGTCTCGGCGATGGTGAACGAGGAGGACCATTTGCGCCTGCAGGGGCTTGCCTCGGGATTCCAGCTGCGGTCCGCCTGGGAGTCGGTCAACGCCATCGATGATGAACTGGGGCAGGATCTCGACTATGCTTTCAACGAGGATCTGGGATATTTGACCGCCTGCCCGACGAACGCCGGCACCGGGATGCGGGCCTCGGTACTCATTCATCTGCCGGCGCTCGTGCTCACGAAGCAGATCGGCCGCGTGCTCCAGGGGATCACGCAGGTGGGCCTCGCGGTGCGCGGCTTCTACGGGGAAGGCTCGCAGATCATGGGGAACTTCTTCCAGATCTCGAACCAGACCACGCTGGGGCAAAGCGAGCGCGAGACCATCGAGAGTCTGGAGCGCGTCACTCGCCAGATCATCGACTACGAGCAGCGGGCGCGCGACGAGCTTTTGAAGGACGCCCGCCTCCAGATCGAGGACAAGATCTGGAGGGCCTACGGGGGGCTGCGCTACAGCCGCGTGATCTCCTCGCAGGAGGTGGTCAACCTCACGTCGGCCGTGCGCTTCGGGGTGGCGTTGCAGCTGGATGGACTGCCGAGCGTGCGGACGTTGAACGAGCTCCTGATCCGCACGCAACCGGCTCACGTGCAGCTCAGCGCAGGACGGGAGATGGATCAGCGGGACCGGAATACCATGCGCGCGGACTACGTGCGCCGAATCTTGGAAGGCGGCGCGGCGGACGCCGCGGATTCGAACTAGGGGAGTGTGACGCGGGGTGTTCCCGCCGGAGGTTGAATCCGATGCATGACAAGTTCACGGAGCGCGTCCGCAAGGTGATGTACCTTGCACGCGAAGAGGCGGCCCGGCTGCAGCACGACTACATCGGCACGGAGCACCTCCTCCTGGGCGTGATCCGGGAGGGCGAAGGAATCGCCGCGACCGTTCTGAACAATTTGGGCCTCGACCTCGACGCCATCCGCCAAGCGGTGGAGAGCATGGTTGCGGCGACGGGAGGCACCCTCACGATCGGCGAGATCCCGTTCACGCCGCGCGCGAAGCGGGTCTTGGAGCTCTCGGTCGACGAGGCGCGGCAGCTGGGACACAACTATGTGGGAACGGAGCACCTCCTTCTGGGGTTGATCCGGGAGGGCGAGGGTGTCGCGGCACGTGTGCTCCTCGAGTTGGGCGTGGACCGGAAGAAGGTCCGCGAGGAGACGCTGAAGCTCTTGGGAGGGACCCCATCGGTGTCGCAACCGGAACGCGAAGGCAAAGTCGAAACGCCGGCCTTGAACCAGTTCGGCCGCGATCTGACCGCGCTCGCCCGGGAGGGCAAGCTCGATCCGATCATCGGGCGCGAGCCCGAGATCGAGCGGGTCATCCAGGTGCTCTCCCGCCGCAAGAAGAACAATCCGATCCTGATCGGCGAGCCTGGCGTGGGGAAGACCGCCATCGCCGAGGGCCTCGCGGAGCGAATCGTCGAGAACAAGGTTCCGGAGACGCTCAAGGACAAGCGGATCGTCACCCTGGACCTGGCGGCGGTCGTGGCGGGGACCAAGTACCGCGGCCAGTTCGAGGAACGGTTGAAGGCGGTGATGAACGAGATTCGCGAGTCCAAGGACACCATCATCTTCATCGACGAGCTTCACACGATTGTCGGCGCCGGAGGTGCGGAGGGCGCGATCGACGCCTCGAACATGCTGAAGCCCGCCCTCGCCCGAGGCGAGCTCCAGTGCATCGGGGCGACCACGCTCGACGAGTTCCGCAAGTACATCGAGAAGGACGGAGCCCTGGAGCGGCGGTTCCAGCCGATCATGGTCGATCCACCATCGGTCGATCAGACGATCCAGATCATCATGGGGCTCCGGGACAAGTACGAGGCGCATCACGGGGCCAAGTACACCGACGATGCCATTGTCTCCGCGGTGAAGCTGGCCGACCGCTACATCAACGACCGGTTCCTCCCCGACAAGGCGATCGACGTCATCGATGAGGCCGGGGCCTGCGCGCGGCTATCGATTTCGGGCATCCCGACCGAGGTGAGGGAACTGGAGAAGCAGGTGGAGGAGGTCGCCAAGGAGAAGGAGGCGGCCATTCAGCAGCAGGAATTCGAGAAGGCGGCGCGCATCCGAGACCGCGAGAAGGATCTGCGGTCCAAGCTCCGCGAGCACAAGAAGACGTGGACCGAGATCAAGCACGAGTCCGAGGCCAAGGTCGACGTCGACCTCATCGGAACGGTGATCTCCCGGATGACGGGGATTCCGATTCGGAGGATCGAGGAGAAGGAATCCGAGAAACTGCTCCGGATGGAGGAAGTGATCCGGACGTCGATCGTCGGTCAGGATGAGGCGGTCGCGGCGGTCTCGCGGGCCATTCGGCGCAATCGGGCGGGTCTGCGCGATCCGCGGCGTCCGATCGGATCCTTCATCTTCCTCGGGCCCACCGGAGTGGGCAAGACCGAGCTCGCCCGGGTTCTGGCCCAGTTCCTCTTCGACGATCCCGACGCGCTGATCCGGATCGACATGTCGGAGTACATGGAGAAGTTCTCGGTTTCCCGCCTGATCGGGGCTCCTCCCGGCTACGTGGGACACGAAGAGGGTGGTCAGTTGACCGAGAAGGTTCGCCGGAAACCCTATTCGGTCGTGCTGCTCGACGAGATCGAAAAGGCGCACCCGGACGTCTTCAACATCCTTCTCCAAGTGCTGGACGACGGGACGCTGACGGACAGCCTTCGGCGGAAGGTCGACTTCAAGAATACGGTGTTGATCATGACGTCGAATCTGGGCGCGCGGCAGATCATGGGCGGACGCAGCCTCGGGTTCCAGGAGCGGGACCAGGAATCGACGTACGGCGGCATGAAGCGGACGATCCTCGACGAGCTGAAGAAGTCGTTCAATCCGGAGTTCCTGAACCGGATCGACGAGGCGATCGTCTTCCACCCGCTCGACCGGCCGCAGATGGCGTCGATCACCAGGATCCTCCTGGAGCAGGTCCGCGATCGGCTGAAAGGGAACGGCATCCAGGTCGCCTTCGAGGACTCGGTCGTCGAACTGCTCACCGAAAAAGGCTTCGACGCGACGCTCGGAGCGAGACCCCTCAAGCGGAGCATTCAGAAACTCATTGAAGATCCGCTCTCCGAGCACGTCCTGCGCGGCCAACTCAAGGACGGGAGCGAGGTCGTGATTTCCCGCCATGGTGACGAGCTAACATTCGCCTCGTAGACGTTCCGAAAGGCGGACGGGACAGGATCGCCGCGGAGCGGTGCCGCGCCTGGAGCGGGCGCGGCGCTCTGCTCGCGCTCCTCGTGATCCTAGGAACCACCCAGACCAGTCTCCGGGCGTTCGCCATCGGTGAGCCGGCCCCGTCCGGCGCGCCGGCGCTCCCGGACTCGGCAGTTGGCCACTCCGCGCCGGCGCCCCCGGATTCGGCCGCGGTCCACGCGGCGCCGGGCGCGATCGCGGATACCGCGGCTGCGGCCCCACTCGGCCTTTCCCGCGACCCCTCGTCGGCGGGGGGGCCTCCGATCCGGTCCCTGCGCGCCAAGGGGTTCGTGCACGTGGATTCCATCGTGGTCATCCGCACGTTCGGACTTCAGGTCGGCGACCCGTCCGATCCGGACGACGTGCGGGCGGGAGTTCGCCGGCTCTACGCCAGCGGGCTCTTCACGGACGTTCAGGTGATCGATACGCCCGAAGGGGACGGTGTGGCGCTCCAGGTGGTCGTCCAGGAGCGGCCGCGCATCAAGTCGATCCGTTTCCGGGGAAACAAGAAGCTCGACGACGCCGCGCTGAAGACCAAGATCACAAGCGCGGACGGGCAGATGCTCGATCCCGGAACCCTCGAGCTCGACGCCGGGAAGATTCGGGACGCCTACGCGGACGAGGGCTACGCCCTCGCGAAAGCGACGCCGGAGACGGAACCGGCTGGACCGGGCGCGGTCGACGTCCTCTTCGACATCCAGGAGGGTCACAAGCTCAAGGTCCAGGGGATCGTGATCCACGCGCGGCGCGGCACCCTGCAGCTCGAGCCGTCCGAGCTGGCCGGCTCGATGAAGAGCGAAACTCCAGGCTTTCTACGGGGTGGGACGTACAAGCCCTCCCAGCTCGAGGAGGACGAGACGCAAATCCGGCTCTACATGCGCAGCCGGGGCTTCAAGGACGGGGAGGTCGACTCGATCCGGCCGGTCGACACGCCGGACGGCAAGGGGGTCGTTCTTCACGTGTACGTGCACGAGGGACCCCGCTACCGGTTCGGCACGGTCACGTGGAGCGGAAACTCGGCCGTCCCGACGGCCGCTCTGCAGATCGCGACGGTGGCGCGACCGTGGAATCCCTACAACGAGACCCAAATCCAGAAGACGCTCGAGGGGGCCTACACGCTCTACCAGGAGCTGGGATACCTGTTTCTCTCCATCGAGCCTCGGTTCACCGACGTCGACTCGATCGTAAACGTCGAATTCGTCGTCCAGGAGGGCGCGAGGTCGCGGGTCGCCAATCTCGAGATCGTGGGCAACACCCGGACCAAGGAGAACGTCGTGCGGCGCGAGGCCGCGGTTCATCCGGGGGACACGTTCCGGCGCTCAAGCCTCATGCGGACCCAGCAGAACATCTTCGGGCTCGGTTTCTTCCAGGACGTGACCGTGGACTACCAACCCACCGGCGACAGCGCCGACATCAACCTCACGCTCAAGGTTCAGGAGAAGCAGACCGGCACGGCGAGCGCCGGCGCGGGCTTCGCGAGCAGCACCGGGCTCACCGGCTTCATCGAATTGGGACATAACAATCTCTTCGGGAACGGGCAGAGCATTCGGCTCCACCTCGAACGCGGCGCCAAGCGGAGCGCTTTCGAGATCTCGTTCACCGATCCGTGGTACCACGACACGCCGACCACCGTCGGGTTCAGCCTCTTCAATACCGAGCGGGATCTCGGCACCTACAGCCGGCGAGACGTGGGGGGAGGCGTGCGCTTCGGACGGCCGATCCAGTGGCCGGACTTCACCCGCGCCCTGATCTCCTACGACCTGCGAAACGTGACCCTCTACGACTTCGACGCTCCGGTCATCGGCGAGCCGAACAACCTCGCGAGCCTGCGCACGACGCACTGGCCCCAACTGGTGAGCAGCATCACGTTGACGTTCAACCGGGGGAGCACCGATAACCCGTTCTACCCGACCCGGGGTTCGCTCATCACGTGGATCAATACATTCGCGGGGGGACCGCTGGGGGGCCAGGAGGAGTACTACAAGGGGATATTCAACATCAAGACCTACTCGATGCTCCGGCGCCCGTTCGTCCTCATGCTGCGCGGGCGCGCCGGATTCCTCGGGGGGGTCTCGACCCCCGACTACGAGCGATTCCGCCTGGGAGGGACCACGGTCGAGTATCTGCGCGGCTACCCGGACTGGTACATCGTGCCGCGCGCGAACATCGTCCGGAACGCCGCGGGCCAAGTCGTCTACCCAGGATTCCCGGGCGGGCGGAGGATGCTCATCACCGGAGCGGAGATCCAGTTCCCGATCGCCGATCCGGTCCATGGGCTCTTCTTCTTCGAAGCCGGAAACACGTGGAACTCGACCCAGGAGCTCGATCTCGGAGACATGTACCGTGGCATCGGATTCGGGATCCGCTTCGAGGTGCCGGCGCTCGGCCGGATCGGCTTCGATCTGGGTTACGGCCTCGATCGTCTCGAGGGCGCCCGCTGGCAGACCGCCTTCCAACTTGGCACTACGTTGTGATGAAAGAGGTTAGCTAATGTCTCGACACCAAACGCCGAGTGGGGTAGGCTGGCGTTCGATTCTGTGCCTCCTGGTCGGCGTGCTGCTGCCGGCCGCGGCGAGCGCGGAGATCAAGCTCGCGTTCATCGACTCCGACAGGATTTTTTCCGGTTACTCGAAGACTCAGGAGGTCCAGCAGGCGTTCAACCGGGAGGTCCAGGAGATCTCCAAGCAGGCCCGCGAGATGAAGGCGGAGATCGACTCCCTCCAGAAGAAGCTGGATCAGCAAAGCCCGATGCTCAGCGAGGCCAAGCGCGACGAGCAGAGCGAGGTGATCCAGAAGAAGATCGGGTCGTACGAGTCGTTCGTTCAGAGCAACTGGGGCCCGTCGGGCAAGATCTCCAAGCTGAACGAGGAATACTTGAAGCCGATCGTCGACCGGGTCCATGGGCTCGTGGCCGAGATCGCCGCAGAGGAGGGATATACGCTGGTTCTGGATGCCGCCGGTGGAAACGTGGTCTACGGAGACAAGTCGCTCGACTTGACGGATCGCGTGTTGGTCGGGCTGAAGGAGCAGGACGACGGCACCCGTCCGATCCCCACACCTCCGCCGCAGGGAGCGGGCAGCGGGGGCCAGGCCTCCCCGAGCCGCTGACGATCGGTATCCGTCTGATCCCGGCCATTCCGTCGGCTCCACCCGCG
>Ga0184639_10000160_pt1 | contig 23556 bp, 23 predicted proteins | sample PLM31_170_b2_FD_133155 | JGI IMG/M metagenome (GOLD analysis project Ga0184639, IMG submission 133155) | Groundwater sediment microbial communities from an aquifer in East River, Colorado, USA - PLM3-1_170_b2 | ecosystem: Environmental > Terrestrial > Soil > Riparian zone | place: USA: East...
AGGTGGAGACGGCGTTCCTCAAGCACCGGGCGGTGGCCGAGGCCGGGGTGACGGGCCGCCCCGACGAGCTCCGGGGGCAGGTCATCTCGGCCTTCGTGGCTCTGAAGCAGGGCTACGAGCCCTCCGACGCGCTGCGCCAAGAGCTGCTGGCGACGGTCCGAGAGGAGCTGGGGCCGGTTGCCGTGATCGGAGAGATCAACTTCGTCGACATGCTGCCCAAGACCCGCAGCGGGAAGATCATGCGCCGGGTGCTCAATGCGGTCGTGCGGGGCACCGACCCGGGCGACATCACCACCATCGAGGACGAGGCCTCCGTGGAGGAGGCCCGCGAGGCCTGGCGCGAGATGAGGGCGGCCTTGAAACCCCGCCCCGACGAGCGCGTTTGACTCCCGGCCTCTCCGTGCTTCCGCCGTCCTGTCAACGGGAAGGACGAGCCATGGGCGCCAACGTGATCGTCGAGCGTACGCCCGCGGCTCTCTGGCTTGGTCGGGCTGACCTCGATACATCCTCACCTCCGCCAGTTCGCCGTCTGAGGCTCGCTTGCGGCGGATCAGCTCGCCGAGCCTCCGTGGGTCGATCTGGCCGATGGGCGCGGGCGCAGTGGGGGAGTGGAACGCGTCCCGGGCACCCATGTACACGTTCTGGTAGTCGACGAAAAGAACGATGGGGGCCGCCACGGACCGAACCTAGTGCGAGGGTATGACAGAACTGCCAAAGAATAATCCCCGCCGTGCAGGCGCTACGGCCCGGACGGCGGGGCGCATTGCAGCCAGTGTACCGGCCGAGGGAAGCAGCCACAATGACCTGCGTCACACGGCGCCGGTGGATCGTGCCGAGGCCCCGACGCCTCACACCGACAGCCAGGGCTCCGGTAGCATCCGCCTGACGGTGCAGATCTTCGACGGACAGCTCCGCTTCGGGTTCCACTGCAGGGTCGCGTCGGATCTGCGAGGGTAGACGCAACAGCCTGGGCGCTTCGGCTAACCGCAAGGCCGATTCCGGTGAGAAGGACGGCGGCTGCTAGTGCCATCATGGCGAGCCTCAGACCTGTGGCTGATCGTTAGAGTAGTCACCTGAGTGACCACCGGAGGACGAGATGGCTGAGATCGGGATCAAGGAGTTGAAGGCCGCGGCGTCGCAGATCATCAACGAGGTCGAGGGTGGCGCGGCCTACGTCGTGACGAAGCGGGGGAAACCCGCCGCGGTGCTTCTGCCGATCGATGAAGCCGAGGACATCGTGCTCGCCAACACCGGCGAGTTCGTGCGGATGCGGCGGCAGGGGCGGGCCGCCTACAAGGCTGGTCGCACCACGCGGCTGGGGGACCTTAGCCGCGCGGCTCCTTTCTGGAATCCGGCTGGCCGCGGTAGATCCTCACCCCGATGAGTTCACCTGCAGGCCGCCTGCTGGTTATGAGCTCTCCCAGTCGCGCCGGATCCACTTGACCCTCCCGGGCTGGAGCGGCCGGAGAACAGAACGCCGCGCGGGCGGCTCGGTAGACGTTCTGGTAGTCGACGAAGAGAATCACCCGCGGAGCCACGGTGGCGGAAGCTACCGCGCAGTGCTGACAATCCCGAAAAGATAATCCCCGCCAATCCGAGGCTTGTGCCTCGGAGGACGGGGAGCATTGCCCCGAGTATACTTCCGCGGCGCAGACCGGCAGTGAGATGCGTCATACGCTGACCGCGACCCCCGATAGCATTCCCGTCATGCAGATCTTCGAGGGACAGCTCCGGTTCGGGATCCACGCCGGCCAGCAGAACACCGACTTCCCGAGCTACCTCGCCATGTGGCGGAAGGCCGAGGACCTCGGCCTGGACGACCACTTCCTGCCGATCTTCTCCGACCCCGAGGGGCCGTGCTTCGAGGGGCAGACCTCTGAACGCCTAGCCCAGGTCGCTCCCGCCCTCCGGAGCTAGCGGGTCCGGGGCCTAGCGCGCTCGGCTAACGGCCGGGTTCCGTTTCCTTCCAGGCTTTCTTGGGGTCTTGCTTCGGGCCCCTCTCGAGGAAGGTGACGAGATCCGGGTCGGGGTTGAAGGGAGGCGGAGTCTCATCCGGTTTGGAAGCCGGCTGATCTTGGGGGGCCTTGGGTTCCTTCTCCATTGCCACACCTCCTGGCTCAGTGTACTTCGAGGCCGATGCCCGTTAGAAGCACTGCGGCTGCGAGTGCGACCATGGCCCGTCTCAGATGCGAGGCCTTGTTGTGGAGGATCCCAGCCATGCGCTCCGCCATCTCGATTTGAGTGTCGAGCAGCTGCAGGGCGGTGAACTCGGCCTCGGCGGCGAGGTACTTGTCGCGGAGGGATCGAAGATTCGTGCTCCAGTATCTCCTGGGCCAAATCGTCCAAAGGGGCAAGCACGAGCAGTACGGGATCGCCTTTCCCTCGATGGGTGTGCGGGCGGAGATGCTCCGGGAGGCCTGCCTGATCTGCAAGTCGATGGGGACGAACCACCGGACGACGTTCGAGGGGAAGCACTACCGGTTGAAGGACGCGCTGTGCGAGCCGAAGCCGGGGCAGTCCCCGTCGATCCCGCTGTGGGTGGGCGGCATGGGGGAGCGGCGGACGCTCCGGGTGGTGGCCGAGGTGGCCGACGGGTGGAACACGTTCCTGATGCCCGAGGAGGAGTACCGGCGCAAGCTCGACGTGCTGGCCGGGCACTGCAAGGACTTCGGCCGGGATCCCGGGGGCATTCGGAAGCAGCTCGGGATCTCGGTGATCCTGGGGGAGACCGAGGCGGAAGCCGAGGACCGTGTGAAGGAGCGAGCGGCGGCCATGAGGACTGATCCAGGTGAGCTTCGCGAGCGGTTCATGGGGGTTACGCCCGAGCGGTGCGCGGAGCTGCTACGGCCGTTCCGAGACATGGGAGTGGGGGACTTCCTGATGCTCGCGCGCCCGCCAACCGACGACCGTACCATCGAGCTGTTCGCGACCCAGGTCCCCCCGCCCTCTTCGCTTAAGTCGACCGCACACGAAACTGGAGTCAGCCTCGCACTCTGACCTAGGGCCGGACACGGGGAAATCTCCGTGGGTCAAAGGCGCGCTAGACGCTTGAGGGTCTTCCGATACTTAACGATGAAGTCAGACGGCGACGGACCGCCACGTTGATAGAAGTCGAGAGAATCGGTGCCATGCTCCTCGTCCAACCAGAGGTCGCGGCGGATCTTCTTGACCGTGCCGACCATCGCCTCGCGTCCGTCATCCGTGTATACGACCTGCGTGGTCAGCGCCCGTCTGCGAATTCGGCGGAAGAGACCTCGTTCTTCGACGATCCGTCGGATGTTCATCCGGTTGCCGACGCCCGGGGGCCTCGACAGCTCGCAGTCGAAGCCCCTCAAGACCTGACGGAGCTTCCGCCACTGGATCGGCCGTTCACCCTTCTCCACGTTGCGGCTCTTTTCGTGCAGCCACTCAGCGACATGGATCGTTTCTCGGTCGGCCAGCTCCTTTCCACGTGGCACGAGCTTGTGCTGTGCCAACCGGAGAACAAGCTGGAAAAGCTCGTCCTCATCGCACGTTGGCATGATCCCATTCTCGTCCAGCAGCACCAGCATCGAAACGAGTGCAGTGCGCTTGTTGCCATTGAAGAACGGGTGGTCGTGCACGATGGCATGGAAGAGCGCAGCCGCAGCCATTTCAATCGTCGGATACTTCGCCTCTTCGCCCAGGGACGTGTGCTGCCGGAACACCGCCGACGCCAGCAGGTCGGAGGTCCGCACGCCTGGTGGATCGATCGGGTCAGCGTCCTGCGCAAAATCGCGCACGAGCTCCCAGTGGATTGCCTCAACCTCTTCCTCTGTGAGCAGCCGGACCTCCCTTTGGTGACCCACGGTCCGCCACTCGAACGGTTCAGCTATGGTTTCTGCCTCTCTCGCCTCCCGGATCTCCTTCGGTGATGTCGGGGCTTCAGCGTTGGCGTAACGCCTCAGCTTCACCACCGCCCCCTTCGGAAGGGTCCGCGCACCTCTTGCCATCGGCGTCCCTAGCTCCAGAAGCAGTTGGCGGAACGCTTCTTCATTCAGCTTCAGCTGCTTCATCCAGTAGCTCGGGCCTGTAAGGTCTTTACCGGTCGGCATCCCAACTGCGCGCAGGGCCACATCAACGTCACGCCGACGAAGCCGGTCTTTCGGCTCCTGGTATCGGTCAAGGCCGGCTTCCCAGAGATGGATGAGCGCCTCGTCCGTGTCGAGCTCGGCAGCCTTGGCGAGTTCGGCGATGGTCATCACCCTGCGCGCCATAGCCGACCCCTCCCAACGTGCTCGATGCCTACACGACTACGGTCTCGACCGACGGTGATGGGGGAGGTGCAGACGACAGTTCGCGGGCTTGCTCCGCCTCGACGATCCGTCGAACCAGGCGGTCGGCCTCGGTTTTTGTCGCCTGCCATAGCCCGTCGAGCTGCTTCGGGTTCTTGGGCTCGATCTCCACCCACTCACGGGTGTCCTTGCCGACAGCGGGAGGCTCCATGATCTTCGCGGACAGAGGTCCGAACGGGTATCCCTGCGTCGTGACCATCGAGCGTACCGTGGTCTCCGTGATCCCACCCACCTGCGACCCACCGCCCGCCTGCCGGGCCGCCCACACGTAGGTCGCCCTTGCGAGCAGCTCGCGCGCGCGTTCCCGAAGCGCGGACAGCCGTTCGTCCACCCGGCGAATGGCCTCATCTCGCTCGGCCTCCAGCCGGTGCGTGAGCGAACGGGCGAAGTCCTCCTCGGCCTCGATCAACGACCCATCGGCCGTCGAGACCGAGTCGCTAGCGGCAGCATGCAGATCGGCCAAGGCGTCGACTCGTGACACTCCTACATCGACGGTCCGATACCACGCGACGGACTTGCGGGGCGAATCGGTCGTCTGGATCCGAACGAGCCTCCCGAGGGAACGGCGCGGGGCTCCAACGGAAGAGAGCAGCTCCTCAAGGATCCGGTCGCCGAAGGTGAGGAGTCGGACTGTGTCCGAGTGCTCGTCGCTCACGGCGGCATCAAAGGTCACCGCGGTGTCCTCGCCGCTAACCGTGACGATGTAGGCCCCGGCGATCTCAGGACTAGCTCGGAGCCTGGATGCGAGCGCCGGCATCCCCGTGAGGAACCGCTCAAGCTCCATCTGGGTCACCGGCGGGATCGACTTCGGCGGTGCCTCAAGGATTTCCTCGAGCACCGCGTCGAGATCGAAGCCCTCTTGGCGGACCCGGTCGATCTCTTCCTCGAGCGAGCGCAGCTCGTCCCGCAGGCGAGCCGTCCGCCGCTTGGGTTCCTCCAGCGCCAGATCCCGGATGGTGCGTTCGACCCGGTTGAGGATTGGCTGCAACGGCCCGATGACGCCCTTGAACCAGTCGATCCGCTTGCCGAGGCGCTCGTAGACCTGCGCCTCGACCGTGTCCTTGTAGAAGTAGGTCCAGATCCATACCACGTCGTACCGCTGCCCGATGCGGTCGATGCGACCGATCCGCTGCTCAAGACGCATCGGGTTCCAGGGCGCGTCGTAGTTGATCTCGACCCCGCACGTCTGGAGGTTCAGACCCTCGGCGAGCGCGTCGGTTCCGAGCAGAATCTGCACCTCACCGTCACGGAAGGCGCGCTTGATCTCCTCCTTGGTGGCCGGCGCCCACGCCACTCCCGCCCACCGCTCGCCGCCGCGGCCCGTGTAGCAGGCGACCCGGTGCCCATACACCTCGCGCAGCTTCTGCTTCAGGTGGTCGATGGTGTCGGCGTACTGGGTGAAGACCACCACGGAGTCGCGCTTCGCGAGCGCCGCATCCAGGTCCTTCGTGAGCTGGTCAAACTTGGTGTCGGTGCCCAGACTCCGCAGCTCCCTCACGAAGTCCTCGACATAGCCGATCTCCTCGGCATGGATCGATTCCAACCGGCTAGTCCGATCGTCCCCCGCGAGCTGCTCGGTGACGTCTTCGGACAGATCCGCGTCCTCGAGATCCTCGATCGTGAGGCCCAGGTCCGTGGTCCGCCCTTGCAGGAACTCGAGGCGGCGCTCGAGGCTCCGCTCAAGCGCATAGAACGAGCTCGTCAGGCGGCGCCGGTAGACCGTCATCACGAACCCAAGGCCCTTGCGCTCGCCCTCGTACTTCTTGTAGAAGCTCGAGATGTACTCGTCGATCCTCTCGTATAGCTGCGCCTCCTCCGGCTCGAACTCGATCCAGCGCGGCTCAGGGTCGCGGTCGGCGATCTTCCCCGGCAGCAGGCCGCGCTCCTGGTATCGACGCAGGAGGTTCCGGGTGTGGCGGAACATCCGGCGTCGGAGCGGCGTGAGGTGTCGAAGGAGCGCGACCAGCGCCGCTCGGTCCCCGTCCAACATCGCGCGAGCCTCGCGCTCCGGATCCGACGCGTACGGGAAGTCGCGGAGACGGTTCCAGCCGGCGAAACCTAGGCGCTCCTCGAAGAGCCTCGCCACCTCTTCGCCGACCGGCCCGCCGAACTCGAGCTCATCTCGGGCCATCGCAGCCAGGAACGGCCAATCCGCATGAGAGGGCGAAGCGGCGGCCACCCGCAGCTCCTCGAAGTAGCGCAGGAAGTTTCCCTCGGACGCGCCCCACCGGCCCGCCAGTCCGAGCTGCATGAGGAGGTCCCACACTTCGACCGGATGGACCTGCATCGGCGTTGCCGTGAGAAGCAGGAGCCCACGCGTTTTCAGCGCGAGCCCTTCCAGGCCGTCCGTCCCCTCCAGAAGCTCCAGGAGGCGGTTCGGGCGGCGGAGCGACAGATCCTGGAAGTCCTTCCGCCGGGCGTGGTGCGCCTCGTCCAGGACCACCAGGTCCCACCCCGGGCCCGACAGCAGCTCGGCCCGCCGGTCCTTCCGCTTCACGAGCTGGCTTGAGGCGAGCACCACCGAGACCTCGTCCCACGGGTTCGTCCCCGACAGCGGCCGTGCCTGCCGGTCAGGACCCGGCCCGACGAGCTGGCCGCCGTCGTAGATCGGTACCTCCAGGGCGAACTTCTCGCGGAGTTCGTCCTGCCACTGCCGGAGCACGCTCGCCGGCGCGAGGATCAGGCACCGCCCGACGGCGCCCGAGATGAGCAGGTCCCGGAGGATCAGCCCGGCCTCGATCGTCTTGCCGAGACCCACCTCGTCGGCCAGCAGGAACCGCTCGGGGAACCGCTCGACGACGCCCGCCGCCACGCGCAGCTGGTGCGGCCAAGGCTCGATCGCCGCGGTCGCCCGGCCGACCCGCTCGCCGACGTCGAGCAGGTACGGCACATCCCGCAGGAACCAGGCGACGATCGCCTCCTCGTCGCTCGGCCCTGCTACCGGCGGCACGACCGGCCCTTCCAGCGGGTCGTGCTCGGGCGGCTCGTCTGGGCAGAAGCGAAGCAGGCCCTCGCGCACCGCCTCGGGCACCGGGATCGAGATCCAATCCGGGTCAGCGTTGCTCCACACACGGGAGAAGTACGCCTCCACCTGGCTGAGGTGCGGGCGCTCGCCCGGCTCCCACGAACGGTAGACGTGGAACTCCTCGAAGTGCCGCTTCCACGCGTTGATCGACTCGTTGATCGACCCCGAGAATCCCACCCGGTCGCCGGCGGCGTCGGTGAACAGCCCCTTCTTCGGGTGGTAGTAGCCCTCGGCGTCCTCCGCTGCGAGGGGGAGGCCGTCCGGCCCCCGGGGCAGCACGACCTTGATCTCCAACGTGCCTGCCGCCACCATCCAGGCCAGCGCCTCCAGCCGCTTGCTGGCCAGCTCGTCCTCGGGCGCCGTGAGCAATCCGACGAGACGCTCCCGCGTGACGTCTTCGAGCGCCGCACCTCGACGGATCGCCTCGACGTCCGACGCCGACAGCTGCGCCCCGGCGAGCAGCCGCATCGTGCCGCCGTTCGCGATGAGCCGCGCGAGCCCTTGGCCGGCCACCACAAGCGCGCCGCTTGAGAAGTAGCCGGCGCTTCGGTCGTAGAGCACCGCCTGCGACAGCGTGGGCAGGTAGAAGGTGTGCAGCGGGTCGTCGCCGGGCCCGTAGGCGACCCGGAGCTCGAGGTCCCGGAAGCCGCCCTCCGGCATGTCCTACTCCGCCCCGTCGGTCCCGTCGACGTGGAGCGCCTGCTGCTCGGGCTCCAACTCGATCACGGGCTCCGCGGGGACCTCCAGCTCGGGGAACAGCACCCGGAGCCCGTCCAGGGCCCCCGCCTCGGGTCGGACGAACTCCCCCTTGGTCTTCGTCCGCGGGATAGCGTTCAAGAGCGCCTGCAACAGACCCTGGAACCGCGCGTCGTTGCCCAGCCCCGTGCGCTTGAGCCACCGCTCGGCCCCGCGCACGCCGTCGTCGGTGAACACGATCATCAGCGCGTGTGCCGCGTCGATCAGGCGGGCGTAACCCTCACCGTCGGGGTCGGCGAGACCGGAGTGGCGCCGCTTGAGGGGCTCTTGGAGGGCAACGGTGCCGCTCTTCTTGGCGACGACGCGGTTCTTGACGAGGTCATCCTGGACGTCGACGCCGAGGGCGAGGCCGAGTTTGCGGGCCTCGTCGAAGGGCGCCTCAGCCCCGAAGGCATCCCACGCCAGCACGTACCAGTCCGTGACCGGATCGAACTCGATCGAGCGCCCGAGGAGCAGGCCCCGCCGGCGGAGCGAGGCGACCTCCTCCCGCGCGAGATCGAGGGCCTCCTCAGGCCGGAGCGGCCGCGGCTCGCCGGTCTTCTCGTCGACCTCGGAGGTCAGGACTGGCCACTGCTTGGAAATCACCGACAGGGTCGGCCCGAAGGTCGCGATGTAGAGGTCGACGCCGGAGATGCCGGCCTCCTGGAACTCGGCCGCCCGCTCCCGAGCGGTGCGACGGACCTCGTCCTTCAGGTCGTCCCACCACTCGGAGTCGCCGTTCGCCTCCCGTTTGCGGCAGGTAAGCAGGATCGTGGAGGCCGCCGCGGCCTTGCCCGCCTGGTGCAGCGAGTGCTCGGACTCCGTGTGAACTGGCCAGGACGACTCGATCACGAAACCCGCCTCGATGAGCGATCGTCCGAGGGTGTCCCAGGCCTCGATCTCCTTGTGGGTGAACATCACCGTGAGCACCCCGTCGTCTCGGAGCACCCGGTGCATCTCCCGGAAGCAGGCCGTCATCTTCCGCTCGTAGTCGGCGCGGGCGAGGTCCTTGGCCTTCTTCTTGTCGAGCCGCTCGAAGCGGGCAGGGTTAGCCACCGCTTCGGGGGCTTTGTCGGTGAGCTCGGTCGAGAACAGGTCAGGATAGACGTGCCCGAGGGAACGCTTCTCCCAGACGTAGAAGAAGTCCGAGAGCTCGGCGTACTGGACGTTCGCGTAGTAGGGGGGATCGACGACGATCGCGTGGAGCGAGCCGTCCGCGAGCGGGAGGTCGGCGGCGTTGCATCGGCGGACGTCGACGAGGTCGGCGGCGGCTTCGGGACGGTCGGGGGAGAGGGCGCCGCGGGAGGGCTCGACCAGGTCGGCGATGCCTCGGTAAGCGTCGACGACTTGATCCAGTGCCCAGGGAAATAGGTTGTGAGCGGCGTCGAACTCTGCGTGTGCTGCCCTGAATGCGAAGTCATGTCGAGAGAAGGCGTGCGCCACCTTGTGCCTCGTGTAGTCCCAGAAAGTTGTTCGGGACTGGTAGTTGACCGCCTTGTTGAGCACGAGTCCTAAGTACGTGAGCACCGCAGTCGCGAGTTCGCCGTTCGCTGCGGCGCGGATCTCGGGCTCGAGGCCCCGCAGCTCCTTCAGAGCCGTGACGAGCGAGAGCAACTGGCGCGGCGAGAAGAGGTCGCACCACCGGGTCATCCCGTAGATCCGCGGCCGCGGGTCCGTTGAGACCTCCGGGTACGGCTCCGTCGGGATGAGGTCCGCCCTCTCCCAGTCGTCCCACCTGGCCTGCAGCTCCCGCTCGCCGGCCTCTAACGCCGCCAGGTCCTCGACCGTGGGTGCTCGGAAGTCGCGCTTCTTCCCTCCTTTCACCGCGACCGCGTAGAGCATCTGCCCCATGCGACCAGCCTGAGCCTCGGCCTTGATGTAATCCGAGGGGATCGGGGCGCCCGTCCACGGTGAGCGGCCATCGCCCCCCGAGACCGTCCCAGCGTCCGGGTCGAACTGCTCCACCTTCCGGCCGCGGAGGATCGCGAAGGTCGGCGCGTCCATGTCCGGCTCGGCGACGAGCCGCACGGCCACCTGGTCCGAGCCCTTGCGGAGCCACCAGTTTGGCGAGAGCGGCACGGGCTTGCCGGTCTCCGGGCATGCCACGGTCCGCGCGAAGATGAAGGCCTGTATCGACTCGCCCGGGCGGACCGGGAAGAAGGGCTCGAGGCGCTTTCGGACCCGACCCGCCCACACCGTTCCCCAGTTCCTGATTTCCTGCGCAAGCGCGGGCCCGAACCGCGCTGGGTACTCCAGGGTGGCCAGGAGGATCACGGCGGCCACTGGGTTCAACTCGCCAGCGAAGGTGCGGTAGCCGAACCGGAGCGCCTCAAGCGGGATGGAGCCGCCACCGGCCATCGGGTCGGCCACGGCCACCTCCTCGTTGCCCCAGGCATGCCGAAGAAGCCGCTGCTGGAGGTCCAGGTTCTGCTTGTCGGGGGTGAGTGTGAACGCCCGCGGCCCGTCGTAGGCTTTGGCGAGCTTGATGCCAGCCTCGTTCGCCGCCTGGATGCGCTTGCGCGCCGCGACCGGGTCGCCTCGGATCCCGAGCTGGTGGATCACCCACGCCCGGTAGCCTTTCTCAGTGGGGAACCGCTCGAGGAGGTCTTCGGGCCAGTCCTCCGACCACGCGGGGAGGGTGGACCCGAGGATCGCCGCCCGCGAGGCGACGAGTGGCCGCCTCGCCCACCACACGTGGAGGAAGTACAGCGGCGGCAGCGCGGACGACGCGCCTCGCTCGCGCTGGCTCTCCACGCCGACATCGGCGATCGGCAACCACTCCTCGATCAGCACCCGGGGCGCCGGCATCCTCAACCCTGGATCATCTTCATGATGTTCAGTGGTTCCGGGAGAACCTGCTGGCCCTGCGGCGTCTTAGCGGTCGTGAAGACGTGCTGCCAGAAGTCGTAGTTCTGCTTCCCACCGAACACCGTAGCCGCTAGGTCGCGGTTCACCCAAAGCGGCAATTGCTTCAGGTTGTGGACGTAGTTGCTAACGAGATCCCAGAGAGGCTCGGGGAACTCAGTCTGGAAAAGACGGTTCTCCTGGAGGGGCCGTCCGAGCGCGATGAAATGATGGGTCACGATCTGGCGCATGTAGCTCACCCATACGTACAGGACCTCTTCCCGCATCAAGCGAAAAGCCCTGAGGTGAGGTTCGGGGATGTCCTCTCCCTTCTGCACCTTGTGCTCCAGCCGATTGGTGCCGACATGCGGATCAAAGTCGGGGATCAGGATCTCATCGGCGACGATGTTTATGAGTCGGATGATCTGCGTGCGCTCAAGCTCGCGTGGGTTCTTGCCGGTCTCGAGCTCGTGGTCCAGAGGAAGGTCAAGCACGTCCTGGTAGATGAAGAACGAGTAGAACGTCCTCTCAATCGTGTTGTACGAGAGCGGCTTCTCATAATGCCGGCCACCGAAGTCGATGAAGGACCTCAGTCGGTTCTCAGTGTTGTGGGTGATGCCATCCCGAATCGAGTCCAGGATGTAGCGCTTCACCTCCCGGAACTCGCCCTTGAAGTACTTCACGAGATCGCGCTCGGAGAAGCTGAGGTCGTCCTCGGCCAGGCCGCGCTCCTTGCGATAGCGGTCGACACGGTCCCAGTACAGCGTGTTCCCCAGTTGCCGCTGGACCGACTTGTCGAACGCGACTTGACGCAGCGTCGTGCCCGCGTGCGTGTTTGCGGTCAGCAGGATGTCTCGGTCTGGGTCGACGAACACACGCACCGGCAGGCGTCGGACCCCCAACATGACCTGGGCTGCGGCCTTGTGCTGACCGTCGAACACCTTGACGAACGGTGGCTGCTGGCCCTTGAGCTCGACCCAGCCGAGTGAGACGTGGAGTTGCGGGTAGCCTCGGTGGAACTCCTCGATGAGCTTACCGAGGTTGCTCCCGATCGCCCGGGGGTTGATCATATCGTCGTGGTGCAGGTACTCGATCGGCAGCTCGGCGAAGAAGTACCGAAGGCCCGACAACTCGTCCCGGTACAGCGGCGAGTGCCGGATTTCGTTGTCGCCCAGATCGGAGAACGAGAAGCGAACCTCGCCGTCGTCAACCTGCATCACGAGCGAATGCTTCGAACCGCCGCTCGCCCCGAGCACGTCGCTGAGATTCGGCCCTCGGTTCTCAGGAGCGACGGCTTCCCTGATGTCGTCGAATCGGCGCAGCACGCGTGCCACCCGAAGGTCGGCGGCCTGCTTGGACCGATTGCAGCTCTCGTGCGTCAGCGCGAAGTTCTCCGGGCCGTCCTTACCTCCAACGGCGATCGGTTCCACGTGGTCGATGTCGAGGTGCCCGGCCTGAAGTGTGAGGTCGATCGGTTTGCCGCAGATGAAGCAGGACCCATGCTGCGCCTCGTGGAGTTTCTTCCGCAGCTCCTCTATCTGCTCCGCACCGAGGTTCGCAAGGTACAAGGACGCCATCTAGTTGTTCCTTCCCGCCTTCATCGGTCGCTCCAGAGATCGCGGAACGCGCGTTGAGCACGGAGCCCGTAGTCGGGATCGGTGCACTTGGCGAACCAGTAGTAGGCTTCGTCGTCGCTCATCGTGCGGACGGCGCCCGAGATCTCCTCGATCCGCCGGATCTTGCGGAGCGGCTTCGTCGCGAGGAGCGCGAGACCAAGGCGCACGCCGGCTTGCTCGGGCAAGTGGAAGGGCTTGCTCCGGGTGCGACGCAACTCGGAAGGCCGGAGACCGGCCTGCCTGAGCGCCTCGAGCACGTGGTCGCCCACGGCCTGGAGGTTTCGTCCCGCGGCGAACACGACCTTGTGGGGCTCGTCCGCCCGGCCGTTGGGAAGCTGGCGAAGCTCGATCCCAAGGTCGGCGTCGCCGACCTTGACGACTAACATCTCGAACTCCGAACGCCGTTTCATGCCCCCGCCTCCACCGGTTCGGCCTTCAGGGTCATCGCGCCGGGGTTCAGCTGGACGAACACATCACGGATGCCGCCCAGGTCGGCGCCATCGGGCTCGATCCCGTCGGCGAAGGAGAGCTTCAACATCAAGCGGCCGGAGGCGTCCCGCAGTTCGTCCGCCTTCACCTTCTGCACGATGTCGTGGAGGGCCCGGTACCGGTCCCAGGGGCCCTGATAACGGACCTCGAAGTGTGTGCCATCGGCAAGGTCGAGCGCTGCGTACATGTCGACCGCCACTTTCGCTTTCGGGAGCTGGGGCACGGCGAGCGCCACCGCGGTCAGGTCGCGGAGCAGCTCTGCGCCGGCGCCCGTCACCTCGGCCGACACCCATGCCAGCCGCCCCCCGCCCCGGTCCTTCGCCTGATCGGCCAGCCCCTGGAAGGCCTGACCTGGGGCGCCCTGGGCGGAGAGGAGGGTCGGCGCGGGCGGAGCCTTGATCGACGTCCCGCAGATGCACTGGCTCACAGGCCTGTGGCAGACCGGACAGGTCGCTTCTTCGACGTCGGGACCTTCGGGCAGGTCGCAGATCGGGATCCCCGAGGCGGTCTCGGGCAGGACAAGTTCCACGTCGCTTGAGATCTCGACGAGGGGCGTGGTGGTGGAGTCCTTCGACCACGCGCAGCCTCTGGCAGGGTCGTAGTAGAGCCACTGGCCGTTTCTGACCCCGAGCTTGATGGCCTCCTTCAGCTTGTTCACGTCGAGGAGGATCCTCAGCGCGATCCGCATCGCGAACTCCTGGCGGAGCTGGAGCGTCGTCACGCGCTCAGCGTTGGCCGGCCAGGCCTTGTCGCGCAGGAACTTCGGCGCGATGGGCGGCGAGTCAGCGGTGAGCACGCGGTCGAGCTCCCGGAGCACGCGGAGCACGACCTCGGACTGGTCGCGCTCGACGTCGGCCTGGTCCTGGGGCGGCAGCAGCACGTGGGCGAGGCGACTGTGCTTCTCGGGCGCGGACTGGTCGGGGTGATACAGGTGCCGGTACATCCGAGTGATCGCCACCCGGAGCGTCAGTTCCCCCTCCTCGCCCATGCGCTTCAGGCGTTGCTGCTGCTCCTTCGTGAACTCGTTGAACCGGGCGGGGTCGTTCACGATCCGGTTCACGGCGAGGTGGTGCTGAGCCTGCCGCACAGCGTGATCGACCGCCGAGTCGTCGGCGACCAGGAAGACGACGTTGTTGCGGAAGCGACGATAGTTCTGGGCGGTCCCCGTTCGGTCAGCGAGATGGATCACGAGGTCGGGTGGGGCCACCTCGTCAGCCTTGGCTGTCACCGCGTCGTAGTGGAGAAGGACAAGCTTCGGCCGCTCGAACGTGTCCTCGACATCGGAGGGCTCGGCCGGGAAGAACACGGTGTCGAACACGGCCTTCTTCCAGATCTTGCGGATCCGCTCGTCGAGCTGCTTCTTCGCGGATGTCCTGCCGACCAGGCCGACCTCGTCGGCCACGATCTTCACGAGCGATGGCTCGGTGGAGAAGCGCAGGCGGTTGCCGGTAAGATCGAGGAACCAGCAGTTCTCGAGCAGCCGGTCGAGCTGCTTCTCTACGAGGCCGAAGTCGTCGCCGGGCGTGAACACCGCGAGCTTCGCCTCGGTCGGCGTGAGGCCCGCGGCCACGCCCTGGACCAGCGAGTGCACGAATGCCGTTGTTGCGATCCTCGCGCCGTAAGGAGGTCGACCGGCCTGCACAAGCTCGTCGTCCGCGAGTGGCGCGTGGGCGCGCGCACCCGCCTTCGGGTTCGCGATATCCGCCTCCGCGACTTGCCGGTAGACAGGCCGGTCGAGCCGGCTCGTGAGGTCGTTCAGGATCTCCTCGTTACCGAGATCAAGGTGGTGCGCGTGGATCAGGTAGGTGTCCTTGGGTTTGGCCTCCCAGAGGGTCCGCACCGCACGGGCCAGCAGGCGCAAGGCTCCCCGGGCGCGCTGGAAGTTTGGGATCGTGGACACCTTCTCGTTCAGCGCGCGGAGCAGTTCGGGATGGAACGGGTAGTCGTTCTCGATGTCCGTCGCGTATCCCGCGCCCCCAGCGTTCGCTGGTAGGTCGGAGCCGCCGTCGAGCTCCGTCACGAGCGCGTCATGGTAGCCCTGAGCGGTGATCCTAGCTTCTGCTTGGTCGACGGCATCGAACAGCCGGTGCCGGACGATCGCCGCGATCTCGTCCTCCTCGGTGGGGGTGAGGACGTGCTCCTTACGGGCCGATATCGCCTTGCTCTCCGCGAGTGCACGCTGGATCTCCTCGGTCTGCGCGGCGAAGGCGTCCGCGGAACTCGACAGCGTGTAGACGACGACGACCCGTTCGGCGGAGTCCGCTGCCTCGAGGAGCGACATAAGGAACGCGGTGGTCTGGTCAGCGAGTGTGCTCTCACCCACTCGATGGCCTTCGGCGACCTCGAGGTAGCGCGCGAGCTCGTCCATCAGGATGATGACAGGACCCTCGCCCAGGACTTTCTCGAGTGTGCGGGTGCCCGGCGCCGTGCGGTCCTCGTCTGCCTGGCGGATCTCGCCGTAGGTTCCGAGCTGGTAGGCGAGCTCGCCCCACACGGTCCGGGTCGTGACGTCGCCGTGATCCACGCCCTCGGCCGGATCGAGGGCGCTGCCCACGATCGCGGCAACCGGGATGGGGGTGTCAGGCAGGAAATCGGGGTCGACGTACTGCTCGATGCCGATGGGCCGGGCCCCGCCCGCCGCCAGGTGGTACAGGGCGATCAGGCTGTGGGTCTTGCCGCCGCCGAACGCGGTCTCGAGCCGGATGATTGGGGCGCCGCTGGGGCGCTTCCCAGTGGCCCGTCCGAGGGCTTCGGTGAGCAGGCTCTTCAGTCCCCTGGCCGGATGGGTGTTCGCGAAGAAGGCAGCTGGGTCCTGGTAGATGGGGTCGGCAATGCCACGGACGACGTCCTCGAGCTTGGCCGCGAACATCTCATCGCGCAGCTCGCCGGAGAGCACGTCGGCGCGCGGTTCGCAGGAATCGAAGACTGTCTTCATGACGCCCACCAGCTCGGATTCAAGGCTGGCCGAAGTGTAACGAGGAAGGTTCTAGGAGACGAAACGCCCCGTTGAGGACGTGCTCGGTCGCGCGTGAGGAGGAGGTGCATTGCCATCCGGTGTGATCTTGCCATACGCTTACGACACGAACGTGTGTTCGTAGATCGGCGTCCTGGAGGGTCGACGTTCACGGCGCACTCCTCAAGCGCCCTGTAACTCTCGCAGGCCTGGCCTGTCCCGGCCCAACTAGGGCCCGAACCTCCGTGTGATCCGGGCCCAGAGGTATTCGTCCACGATCTTGGCTGGCGTGGAACCCGGCCGGCCGACGCGCGCGGGCAGGTCGGCGACCCCGATGCCCGCGCGCTCGGCCAGGCCCCGGAGGGCCGACGAGGCGGCCTCGAGATATCGGCGGTAGGCGAGCCCGTGGCCGCCGAAGCCGAGCGCTGTGCGAATCGGCTCGTCCCAGGGGAGGAAGGCTCGGGGCCGGAGGGCGAAAAGCAACTTCGCCGTTGCCGTCGGCCCGAACGTGACAACAACGTCGCCGCTCTCCCGGGTCCGGGCGGCGGCGGGCCGGTCGCACAACCCGTTGTATGCCTCGGCGGCGCCGGCGAGCTGGTCCCCGGAGAGCGCTACGAGATCATGCTCGGGATGTGGGAGCTTGCCGCCAGTCTCGCGAGACCAGGCGAGCAGGGCCGCCGAGGTGACGTGTTCGTCCTTCCGGCGGAGGTGTCGGCATCCCCACCCTCGTAGCCAGTCGATCACCGCTGCCCTGTGGGCTTCGTCCTCGAGGTTGAGCGACCTGTCAACCCGCTCTCGCAGCTGTTCCAGGCGGACGTCGTACCCGGTGATTTCCTCGTAGGCACGCAAGTACTCGGCGACCTGCTCCAGAGTCAGAGCTGTCGCCAGCTCTTGGAGAGCCGGATGCTGACCGCGTGAGACCTGGGGGATCCTCGATGAGAGGCGGCGGTCTCCCCACGCGTCCAGGCGCCGCCCGAGGGTGACAACCCGCAGCACGGCCAGTTCTAACCAGCCTTCGAGGTCGTCCTCTCGGAGCTTCACCGCGAGGCCATTCCGGCTGTAGGGCGCGTCGATCTCATCCCGATGCGTCACGATGAGGAATCGTCGGTAGCCTTCCGGAACTTCGCTCAGGGCCCGGGCCAGCTTCCTGTCGGGGCGCTTGATCTCGCTGATCAGGGCGCGCGATCGCTCGTAGTCGTCGGTCTCAACGCCTTCGACGATGGGCTGACCGTCGAGCCACGTGACGCTATGAACGCGAGGGCGCCCGTACGCAACGCGGTTCCCGATGCCGTGCCTAAAGCGGCGAGCCCGGCCGTCGATGTCCACGGTTCCGTCCCAGCCGTGGTCGAAGTGCTCGGTGGCGTCGGGCCACCGGAAGTCGAACGGGCCGATCGGCCTGATGTCGTGAAGTTCGACGTTCACAGGCATCCCGCCTCCCGGTAGAAGCGGAGCCTCTTGCCCATCGACAGTCCCGCCACCGGATTCTCGACCGTCGCTCCGCGGTCGTGCAGCCTCTCCGCGAGGCCGAAGTTCAGGTAGGCGGCGCCGGCGTGGACCTCAAACGTGGTGCCACGTACGTCGCCCAACTCCTCTTCGAGCTGTGACAGCACCTGTGCACTCCACAGGCGCCGTTCGGCGGAGGAGGCCTCCTTCAGCGTCTGGTCGTACGGCTCGAGCTCTTGCTCTGGCCGAACGAGGTGGTACTTGGCGGAGAGGATGAACCAGCGGTCGCAGGTCCGCTGGACGTGACATCGTGCCCCGCGGAAGAGCGCCGATGGGCCGTAGAGCTCCCGCGCCGGCGCGGCGTGGGCGACCTTCGCCTTCGAGCAGCTGACCAGGCCAACTCTCACGACCTCCGCCTCCCGGCGGCATGGTAGGAGGTAGACGGGACACGAGCCAATCGGCGACCCGCGGGACAGGCGGACTCCCTAGCCGGCTTCTCGGAAGCGTGCGTAGCGTTCTTCGAGGAGTTCCCGGTCCGGCCAGGCGGCGCGCTGCCTCGGCAGTACCAGCTTCTGGCCGTGGAGGCTCTGAAGTGCGTGGATGAGGATTGGCCCGTCCCGCTCCTGGCGCACGTCCCTTCGTACCTCGATCAGGTAGTCGGGTCGCACGGCGAGCACATTCTTGTCGAACGAGCGGTGGTGGATCGCGCACATCGCCACGCCGTTCGGCACCACCGGCTCGCCGCCCTCCGAGTCCTCCTTGATGTGCGCCGCGTCCAGCAGCTCCGGGTGCCGGAGCCGGCACAGCGCGCATTGCAACGAGTACGCGAGCAGGACCCGCTCCCGGAACACCGGCTGATGCAGCCGCCGGCGCACGGTCGCCTGCGCGTACTGGCGCCTGAGGGCGAGGTCGGCCGGGTGGAACACCGTCGCGCTCTCCCACTGCGCCCGCATCTCCTCGTCGAGCGCGAGCACGAACTGGTGATCCGCCGGCTCCTCACCGACCAGCCACACCGGGTAGATGGGCACGTAGACGCCACGCGCGGCGCCCACGAACCAGACGAGCGGCTTCCCGAGCTCCATGGCCCGCCGAGGGGCCACGTTGTCGTAGCCCTCGGGATCGGTCCCGCGCCACTTGTACCGCCAGTACCCGTCGGGTCCCTCGGTGTCCTCGTACGGCCGGTCCTGCGGCCGCGCCGCGTAGGTGGTCAGGATGCTGAGCGCCGCCTCCAGGCCGCTCACCACGCGGATCCCGCGCATCCGCTGGATCAAAGGCACGCGCTGCCCCTCGAACTCGAACGCCTCCAGGTCCCGGTAGGAGATCCGGTCGCCGTCGCGTGGCCCGAGCCGGTCGAGGTGTGAGAACGCCGCCGCCCGCAACCGTTCGTCCAGGTCCCCCGCTTCCACGCGCCGGAGTATGTTCGGCACCGCGGGCCTTCGCCAGCCGTGGCAGCTAGGCCCGGGTCGTCTAGCCTTTTCCCCCGCTCTTCATGAAGGCCTCCGCGTAAGCGATGACCTTCCCGCCGTGGCGACCGCGGCCCTGGCGTCCTCGGCATCGAAAGCCTCGCCGGGGTCCGCTCCCTCGGGGAGGCCGTTTGGGTACCGGGTGGGGATGTAGTAGCGGTCGAGCTTGGCCGCCTCCGCTCGGAGCTGCGCGAATGAGGGATCCCGCGCTTCGACCGCCTGGCCGAGCTCGGCGATGGCGTGCCCCAGCACGGGCCTGTCACCCGCGGCGTAGAGAACGGCCTTCAGAGCCTTCTCCGCGGCTTGCTGAGTGTGGAAACAGGCCAGGGCCGGGAAGCCGTCGGTGAGCAAGTGGGCCGCACCGAGGTCAGTCTGGGCCTGGTGCAACCAGCGGGCCGCCTCACGCAGCGGGTCTCTCATAGATCACCCGCCCCTCCCGCTCGGCAGCCTCGATCAGGGGGTTTCCAGCCTCGAGCATCGAGCGGTATTCCTCGGGCGTGTAGACGAGGATGTCCAGCGCGTACCGGGGGTCGATCAGGTCGAAGGCCTCGGCGATGCGGTCCAGGAACCGAGGCGCGACCCGCTCGGCGACCACGATCACGTCGAGGTCGCTCATCCGGTCGGACGTGCCTCTGGCCGCCGAGCCGAACAGCAAGATCCGCACCGGCCTCATCGGTTGGAGGCGCTCGACGATCTCCTGAAGCCCGCCCCGGGTCTCCACGTCGGAATCCGAACGTTGCCTTCGCATGATGGGTCGATGGTATCCGACGGCTCTCCCCGGCTTGGGAAGATGGAGTCTTTCATGTACACTTTCCCCATGGCAAAAGCGCCACATTCTCCCCGTGAGGGCCGCGTGGAGGTGGGGATCCGGGAGTTCCGTGACCACCTCAGCCGCTTCGTCGAGGCCGCCCAGAGTGGACGCGACGTCGTCATCACCGATCGCGGCCGGCCGGTGGCCCGCCTGATCGGCGTGGACGAATACCCACCCGGGCTCCAGCGGCTGATCTCCCAGGGCCTCGCCGAACCACCCACGATGCCCAAGGAACCGGCGCGCGCGCGGCCGCCGGTGAAGGCGAAGGGGCGCGTCTCGGAGTTCGTGACCGAGCAGCGTCGTTGATCGCATACTTCGAGACCTCCGCCCTGGTGAAGCTCCTCGTCGCCGAGCCGGAGACGCCGGCCGCGGAGGTCCTGTGGGACGAGGCCGCCGGTCTCGTGACGAGCCTGCTCACGTACGCGGAATGCCGTGCGGCGCTCGCGGCGGCGGCCCGGGCCGGGCGGCTGACGCGATCAGGACTTCGGGCAGCCAGGGCGGAGCTGGAGCGACGGTGGCGCCAATTCGTCCGGGTCGAGGTCGGGGAGAGCGTCGCGAGAGCCGCCGGGGACCTCGCCGAGCATCACGCCCTGCGAGCGTATGACGCCGTGCACCTGGCCTCCGCGCTGGAAGCGGCCCGGGGCGGGTCCCTCCTGTTCGTTTCGTTCGACCAGACCCTTCTGGGGGCTGCGCGCGGTTCGGGCCTCGCCGTCGCGCCCATCTCCTGACCGGGCGGGCTACCGGCATTGGCACATACCGGCAGATATCCTATATGAGAGTTCTGTGGCATACTTCAGAGCCGTGGCATCTTCTGAGAAGCTCGTGAGCCTGGGGCCGCAGGGACGCCTGGTGGTTCCCGCGAGGTTCCGTCGGGAGCTCGGCCTGGAGGAGGGCTCGACCCTCGCCGTCACCTCCGACGGCCGGCGCCTGATCCTGGAGCCACGGGCCGAGGTGCTCCGGCGGGTTCGCGTGCGGTACTCGAAGCTGCCGAAGGGAACGCGGCTCTCCTCCGAGCTCATCGCGGATCGGCGTGAGGAGGCCCGCCGGGAGTCCGATCGGTGAGACGCCAGCGTCGCAGGGGCGCGGGGCCCCACGTGCTCGATGCGTTGGCCGTGCTCGCCCTCCTCGCGGAGGAGCCCGGCGCCGATGAGGTGGAGAAGTTGTTGGAGGGGGCGGCGATATCGACCGTGAACCTCTCCGAGGTGCTCCAGAAGTCCGAGCAGCATGGCATCGATACCGAGGGGCTCGAGTTCGACCTCGAGGCCCTCGGCGTCGAGTTTCACTCGTTCGACGTGACCCAGGCGCGCGCGACGGCGGACGTGTGGGCACGCGCGCCTCGGGCCGGTCTCTCGCTCGGCGATCGCGCTTGCCTGGCGCTCGCCCACAGCCTCGGCGGGGCTGCGGTGACCACCGACCGGCGGTGGTCCGCAGCCAAGCACGGGACTGAGGTGCGCGTGATCCGATGACCGGCCTGAGCGGGTCCGGGATTCCCGGCGGGTGGGTAAATCCCGCGGCTCTCCTGGTCGATGCCTAAGGAGGAGCGACGCCGACAAAGACCATGAACCAGCTCTCCAGGATCATCGTGGGCGGCTCGTCGGGAACCCCGGACGAGCAGGCGGCGGCGCCGGACGAACAAGGCGGCTACGGCGGGCTGATGGAAGAGATCGATCGGCTTCTCGCTCAGCCCTCGGCCGACGAGCGCGAACGGCCCGCCTCATAGGCAACCAGGTTCGTCTTGCTTCCTCGAGGGCAACGGGCGTACGGTGTCGCCATCGGTAGGAGTGCCCGCTCGAGGGAAAGGAGTGGGCATGGCCACCTTCGTGAGCCTGGTCAACTGGACGGACCAGGGCATCAGGAGCTACAAGGACACCCCGAAGAGGGCGGATGCCTTCGCCCAGCTGGTCCAGAAGCACGGTGGAAGCGTGAAGGGCATCTGGTGGACCCTCGGCGAGTACGACATCGTCGTCGTGACCGAGGTTCCCGACGACGAGACTTACACGGCCATCGCCCTCCAGCTGGCCTCCCTGGGGAACGTTCGAACGCAGACCCTCCGGGCCTTCGACCCTAGCGAGGTCGAGCGGATCATCGCGAAGACCGGGTGATCCTCCCCGACGAGCTCGAGACCTGAACCGACGGCGCGTCTGGCGCCGTTCGCCGCTGCGTCAGCTTCCTTCGACAGGGACCGCGCGGATCGTCGGGATGTAGGGGGCGGGGTCCGGAGTGCGTGGGAGCCGGAACAGCGCCTCCACGTGCTCGAGCGGGAGCACCTCCACCGCGTAGGCGTCGAGGAGCCGGGCCTGGAGCTCGCCCGGGTCGAGGTCCGCCGGCTTGGACCGGCGCCCGTCGGGGATCTGGATCCCGCCGCGGTGCGCATCGCACAGCGTGTAAAGGCGCCGGAACAGCGCGTGCACGACGACCGGCTTGCCCGGACCCGGCTCGAACCACGCGCACATCGCGCACACCAGCCGGAGCCGCGACGGATAGGCGAACGCCGCCCGCCACCCGAGCTCGTGCTCAACCACCCGGCCCCACAGGGACACCGTCCCCACCACGGGCGGCGGCGGCCACGCGGGCCGGGGCCGGTCCATGGATCCCAGCGACCGCGCGGCGTAGATGCCGCACGTGCAGCGCGCGTTGGGGGCGTCGTGCGGCGGGCGGAACAACGACAGGACCGGCGAGGCCTGGCATCGGGCCTCGAGAGGCCGCCGGGGCCACCAGGTGTCGGCGCTGGGACCGGCAGGATGAAGGAGCGGACCGCCCGCCCGGTCCACGGAGAGGTTCCAGGTCCGCCACCCCTCGATTGGCTCGACGAGGACTTCGGTCATCGGGGGATCGGCGGCCATCTCCACCGAGTATGGATCTCCCACAAAGCTATTCTTGTCCCATGATCTGCGAGGTTGTGGTACCACTCAGTCGAGTGGTATATTCCTCGATATGGCCCACACGGACACCTACACGGTTCGCCTCGGGGAGCGAGGGCGTCTCGTTCTCCCGGCCGAGTTGCGGCGGCGGGCCGGGCTCCGGGATGGCCAGGAGCTGGTCCTGATCTACGCGGACGGGGTCGTGCGGCTTGCGACCCGGCGTGACCTCGCTCGCGCGGGCCGAGGGATGTTCTCCCACGCCGGTCGGGGGCGCGACCTGGTCTCGGAGCTCATCCGGGACCGTCGGGAGGAGGCGCGGCGGGAGGACGCCACTGGAAGGCGGACCTCTAAACGGCGCCGGGCGACGTGACGGTCCTCGACGCCTCCGCCCTGCTCGCCTATCTCCTCGATGAGGCCGGCGCCGGCGAGGTCGAACAGGCTCTCGGGGACGAGGCCGCGATCGGTGCCGTGAACCTGGCCGAGGTCCTGTCGAAGCTTTCCGATGCCGGCGAGGACCCGGACTCGGCGATGGGCGGCATCACCGTCCTTCCTCTCGACGTCGTCCCGTTCGACGAGGACCTGGCGGTCGAGAGCGCGCGACTTCGTCCGCCCACCGCATCGGCGGGGCTGTCGCTCGGCGATCGCGCATGCCTGGCCCTCGGTCGCCGGCTCGGCCGTCGCGTGCTGACGGCGGACGAGGCGTGGGTCGGGCTGATCCCCGATGTCGACGTCGTCGCGATCCGGTAGCGGAATCCGGCGCGGAAAGAGGCTCAGCCGACCCCGAACCGGCACGGCGCCAACAGGCTGTCGAAGATCTCGGACGCGGGCCTCACCTCCTCCGCTCCGGTGGGTTGGCCGATATCGTTTGCGTTATCATAACCCCTGGCATGAAAGCGGGATCGATCCTTCGGGAGGCACGTCAGGCCGCGGGCCTGACGCAGCGGGCGCTCGCCCGGCGCGCGGGCCTGGCGCAGCCGGCACTCTCGCGGATCGAGCGGGACCA
>Ga0184639_10000161_pt1 | contig 23490 bp, 20 predicted proteins | sample PLM31_170_b2_FD_133155 | JGI IMG/M metagenome (GOLD analysis project Ga0184639, IMG submission 133155) | Groundwater sediment microbial communities from an aquifer in East River, Colorado, USA - PLM3-1_170_b2 | ecosystem: Environmental > Terrestrial > Soil > Riparian zone | place: USA: East...
CGTGACGGCGCGCAAGGCGGCCAGCCTGGCCCGATCGTCAGGTGCCTCGGCAAGCAAGCGGGCGATCATCAACGGTCGGTCGTACCTGCTGATCGTCAACGGGATCTGGGAGGGTTATTGGATCCCGGTCTCGTCCTCGACCGTCCTGAGCTGACCGCGGCGCGCGAGCACGCTCCGCCAGATCTGGTTGATCGCGCTCCAGGTGTGCGGCATCGCGAATCGCTCGGCGGTCGCCGCGACCACATCCGGGATGTAATCGGGAAAGCGTGAAAACGACCCTGCGAAGTCGCCATCCGCAACGAGCGTCCCGTTAACGCCGTCGGTCACCGCTTCGCGCAGGCCGCCCGCGGCACTGGCAACCACCCAGCGGCCAGCGGCGATCGCCTCCGCCGCCACGAGGCCGAAGCCCTCCTCGCGGGATGGGACCAACACCACGTCATGCGAGGCCATCAGGGCTGGCACGTCCTGCGGATCGACCTCACGGATTCCCGGGCCAACGAGGGTGTCGGCAAGCAGACGCGCCACCTCGACGCCCTTCGAGGGCGCGGCGCCGCCGAGGTACAGCACGCTCGACCGCGCCGGTCGCGGTCGGACCTCGAAGCGCGCCAGGTCAACCCCCGGGGAGACGATCACCGCAACGCCGCCCAGGGCGCGTACCCCCGCAGCAGTGTCCTCCGAGTTGGCAATCACGGCGTCAGCACTGCGGATAACGCGACGTGCAAACCAGCGCCAGAGGCGGTTGCGATGGGCAATCTCGCGCACATCGCTACCGTGGGCGAAGACCACCAGCGGCAGGCCCCGGACGAGCGCCGCGAGGACCGCCACCGCGCCGCTGGGGACGACGAAATGGCCCTCGACCCCGTCGAATCGGCCGCGCCGGGTGAGCGCATCCCGAATCATCGCCAGATAGCGCCGCCAGCCTGGAGCGAGGTAGTCGGCGGGCGCGATCACCGTCGCATGGATCGCTGGATCGACCAGGCGATCGCGCACGAAGGCCCCTGCCGAGGGGCGATCGGGCGTCGGGTAGCGGGCGGTGACGACCAGAAGGCGGAGGCGATGCATGGTTCGGAGCATGACGGTACCCCATCGTTCCCCGTTGGCGCGGGCGGCGCGGCCGGGGCGGATGCCTCTGCCGGGTAGAATCGGCGCGATGTCCTCGATCGCTCCCGCCCGCCGCCCCGACGGGCGCGCCGCCAACCAGCTACGCGCGGTGAAGATCGTGCACGACTACCTCAAGTTCGCCGAGGGATCGGTCCTCATCCGGGTCGGCGACACGCGGGTGATCTGCGCCGCCACCATCGAGGATCGCGTCCCCGGCTGGATGCGTGGCAAGGGCGGCGGCTGGATCACGGCCGAGTACAGCATGCTCCCGCGGGCCGGGACCGAGCGGAGCCAGCGCGAAGCCAGCGCCGGCCGAATCGGCGGCCGCACGCACGAGATCCAGCGCCTGATCGGACGATCGCTGCGCGCCTGCATCGACCTGCCGCGCCTCGGCGAGCGGACCATCACCCTCGACTGCGACGTGGTCCAGGCCGATGGCGGCACGCGCACGGCGAGCATCACCGGCGCCTACGTCGCGCTGGCGCGGGCGCTCAACAAGTTCGGCATGTCGCACCTGCTGGTCGGCAGGGTCGCCGCGGTCAGCGTCGGCATCGTCGGCGGGCAGACGCTGCTCGACCTTAACTACGCCGAGGACTCGAGCGCCGAGGTCGACTTCAACGTGGTGATGACCGACGACGAGCGATTCATCGAGGTGCAGGGGACCGGCGAGCAGCGCTCATTCTCCCGCGACCAGATGAATCAGATGCTCGACCTGGCGAGCGGCGGCATCCGTCAGCTGTTCGACGTGCAGCGCGCCGCGATCGAGGCCCCCGCAGCCGAGTGAGCGACCTGCTGCTGGCGACCTCCAACCCGGGCAAGCAACGTGAGTTCGTTCGCCTCCTGCGCGGCCTGCCGGGTCGTGTGCTGCTGCCGCAGCAGCTCGGCCTCGAGCTCGACGTTCCAGAGCCGCACGCGACCTACGCGGAGAATGCCGCCGCCAAGGCGTCGGCGTACGCCCGGGCCTCCGGGCTGCCCGCCCTGGCCGACGACTCCGGCCTCGAGGTGGCCGCGCTCGACTGGGGTCCGGGAGTCCGCACCGCCCGCTACGGGGGCGCCGAGATTGCCGATCGAGCGGCTCTCGTTGTCGAGCTGCTCGTCGGATCCGCCGATCGGCGGGCGCGCATGGTCTGCTGGCTGGCGCTGGCCATCCCCGGCGTCGCGCCGGACGGGACGCCGCGCACGCCGAGCATCGAGCTCTTTCACGGCGTGGTGGAGGGAGCGGTCGCCACCGAGCGACGAGGCACGCGAGGGTTCGGCTACGACCCGATCTTTCTCCTCCCCTCGGGCGTCACGTCCGCGGAGCTGCCGGAGGACGAGAAGGACGCGATCTCGCACCGCGGCCGCGCAGTCGAGGCCGCGCTCCCGCGACTGCGCGAGCTGCTCGTCGCCAATGGCCCGATGCCGGGCGGCGCGACGAGCCCCGGTACAATGGGGCGCCCCGAGGAGCTCGCGTGAACGATCGGCCCGTGCGCATCCATCCCACCGCCGAGGTGGCCCTATCCGCGTCGATCGGCCCCGGCACGAGCATCTGGAACCAGGCCCAGGTGCGGGAGGACGCCCGCATCGGCGCCGGGTGCGTCGTCGGCAAGAATGCCTACGTCGACGCCGGGGTGGTCATCGGCGACAACGTCAAGATCCAGAACAACGTCTCGCTCTACCGCGGGGTGACGGTCGAGGCGGGCGTCTTCATCGGCCCGCACGTCTGCTTGACCAACGACAAGGTGCCGCGGGCGGTGAACTCGGATGGCAGCCCGAAGACCGATGCCGACTGGCAGGTCAGCCCCACGCTGGTTCGCGCCGGCGCCTCGCTGGGCGCCAACGCCACGATCCTGCCGGGCGTGACGATCGGCCGCTGGGCGATGGTCGGCTCGGCCAGCGTGGTGACGCGTGACGTGGCCGACTACGAGCTGGTGGTCGGCAACCCGGCGCGACGCATCGGCAGCGCCTGTCCATGCGGCGCGCCACTGCGCGACGCCGACGATGGGACCGCCTTTCATGGAGCCTGCCCGAGCTGCGGGTCGCATTTTCCGCCGCGAGCCGGGGAGGACGGCGCGTGAGGGTCCTCACGGTGGTGGGCACTCGGCCGCAGTTCATCAAGGCGGCGCGGCTCAGCCGCGCGCTGCGACAGGCGCACGAGGAGCTCCTGGTGCACACCGGCCAGCATTACGACGACGCCATGAGCGCGTCCTTCTTCCGCGACCTGGAGATGGGCGAGCCGGACGTGAACCTGGAGGTCGGCAGTGGATCGCACGCCCTGCAGACGGCCGAGATGCTGCGGCGCCTCGAGCCGGTCGCCGCCGAGTATCGCCCCGACGGGGTGGTCATCTATGGGGATACCAACTCGACGCTCGCCGCCGCGGTTGTCGCGGCGAAGCTCATCTATCCTGACGGCCGCGGGCCGTGGCTGGCACACGTCGAGGCCGGGCTCCGATCCTTCAACCGCATGATGCCGGAGGAGCGGAACCGGATCGTGTCCGATCACCTGGCCGACCTCCTCCTTGCCCCGACCGAGACGGCGATGGGGCACCTGGCGCGCGAGGGTCTCGCAGATCGGGCCCGGCTGGTCGGGGACGTGATGGTTGACCTCTTCCAGTGGGCATCAGCCCGTTCCGACCCGCACCTGCTGCAGGCGGCGCGCGAGCGCCCGGGCTACCTGTTGGTGACGCTGCACCGCGCCGAAAACGTGGACGATCCCGGGCGGCTTGCGGCGTGGGTGGCGAGCCTGGTGGATCTTGCGCAGGACTGGCCGATGATCTTCCCGGTGCACCCGCGAACGCGGGCCGCCATGCAGCGCGCCGGATATGAGCCGTTGCGCGCCGTGACCGCAGTCGAGCCGGTTGGCTACCTGGAGATGGTCGCGCTGGAGCGACACGCCGCCGCCATCCTGACCGACTCGGGCGGCGTCCAGAAAGAGGCGTACCTGGCGGGTGTTCCGTGCCTCACCCTGCGAACCGAGACGGAGTGGCCCGAAACCGTGAGCGCTGGTTGGAACCGAATCCTCGGCAACGACCCCGGCCTTCTGCGGTCCGCCGTGACCGAGGCCCTCGCAGCCGATCGCAGCCGCGCTCGTCCGGACCTCTTCGGCGACGGCCGCGCGGCCGCCCGGATGGTGGCGGCGATGGAGCTGCATCATCAGCGCAACAGCGACATGCCGGGAGCCATTGCGCTGCGGTCAACGGAGGCAACCACGTCGTGATCCCGATCGCGCGCCCGCAGATGGGCGAAGAGGAGAAGGAGCTGGTCTGGAGCGCGCTGAGCTCCGGTGCCCTGGCACAGGGCCCCCGCGTCCGAGAGCTCGAGGAGCGCTTCGCGGATTTTATCGGCGTCCCGCACGCGGTGGCCACGAGCTCCGGTACGACGGCCCTCCACCTCGCGCTGCTCGGCTACGGAATCGGCGCCGGCGACGAAGTGGTGACCGTCCCATTTACGTTCATAGCCAGCGCGACCACCATCCTCCATGCCGGCGCGCGACCGGTCTTCGTCGATGTCCAGGAGGAGTCGTTCAACCTCGACCCGTCACAGGTGGACGCCGCCATCACACCGCGCACGCGGGCCATCATGCCGGTCAGCCTGTACGGACAACCCGCCGATATGCCCGCGATCGCGGAGATCGCCGAACGGCGCGGCCTGGAGCTGATCGAGGACGCCGCCCAGAGTCACGGTGCCGCCATCGGGGATCGACGCAGCGGCACGTGGGGTGCCGGTTGCTTCTCCTTCTACCCGACCAAAAACATGACGACCGGCGAGGGGGGCATGCTCACCACAGCGGACGGCGAGCTGGCCGAACGAGTGCGCCTCCTTCGCGAGCACGGCATGAAGGTGCGATATCGCCATGAAACGCTTGGCTACAACTTCCGAATGACCGATATCCACGCCTCCATCGGGCTTGCCCAGCTCCCCAAGCTCGCCGGCTTCAACCAGCGTCGGCGGGCCATCGCGGCGCGCTACGACGCCGAGCTCCGTGGCGTTACGATCCCCGCGGTACAGCCAGGGTTCACGCACGTCTATCACCAGTACACGATCCGCGTGCAGCGACGCGACGAGTTCGTTGAGCTTCTCCGCGAGCGCGGCGTGGGGACCGGCATCTACTACCCGATCCCCGTCCACCGCCAGAAGCCGTTCGTTGCGCTCGGCTACGGCGACCAGCAGTTTCCGGTCACCGAGCGGCTGACCAGCCAGGTCGTCTCGATCCCCGTGCATCCGTCGCTGACCGATGACGAGGTGTCGACCGTGATCGCCGCGGTCAATGATGTGGCATCCCTGCTCGGACCGATCGCGACCGCGGCGCCTCGATGACCGGGACCCTAGCGCGTCCCCTCCGCGCGGGAGTGGCAGGACTGGGAATGATGGGCCGCAACCACGTTCGGGTGTGGGACGAGGCGGTTGAGGGAGTGGAGCTGGTAGCCGTCGCCGATCCCGAGTCGGAGGCCGTCCTACGCGCCTCGCACGGGCGGACGGTACGCGGGTACGCATCGGCAGAGGAGATGCTGGCGCTTGAGTCGCTCGACCTCCTGAGCATCGTCGTCCCCACCTCGCTGCACCTGCCGATCGCGCTCGCAGCCCTTGAGGCGGGCACGCACATCCTGGTCGAGAAACCGATCGCCGCGACGAGAGAAGAGGCCGAGCAGATGATCGCGGCGGCCAACCGCGCGGCGAGGACCTTGACGGTCGGCCATGTTGAGCGGTTCAACCCGGCAATATTGGAGCTGCGCCGCCGTCTGAGGGCCAACGAGCTGGGCCGCATCTTCGAGGTGCGAGCGACCCGGCTCGGCCCCTTCCCAGCGCGTATTCGCGACGTTGGGGTGGTCGTCGACCTGGCGCCTCACGACCTCGACATCATGCGCTTCCTGCTCGGCTCCGACCCCGTGCGCCTCTACGCGGAGACGGAACAGCGCATCCACACCGATCATGAGGACCTCTTCGTCGGTCTGATGAAGTTCGACAATGGGGCCGTCGGCGTGCTCGACATCAACTGGCTCACGCCCACGAAGGTCCGCACCTTGAGCGTTACCGGCGAGCGTGGCATGTACGTCGCCGACTACCTGGCCCAGGACCTCGTCTTCTACGGCAATCCGGACGCCACGCCGCCCTCGAGCGCCAGCGCCGCCGCTCCGACTTTGGCATCGGTCGCAGAAGGGAAGATGACCCGACGCGTCATCCACCGCCAGGAGCCACTGGTGATGGAGCTGACCGAGTTCGCCCGCGCCGTTCGTGAGTCTGCACCGCCGCCCGTGGATCCGCACGAGGCGATGGTGGCCCTGCTTCTGGCTCGGGCGATGGTCGAATCGGCCCGCAGCGGGCGGGTGATTGCCGGCGAGGAGCTGCGGCAGGTGCTGGCTTGAAGATCGCGGTGATCGGGCTGGGGCACATCGGCCTGCCGCTAGCGGTGCAGTACGCCGGCCGCGGCCACCAGGTGGTCGGCTGCGACACGGCCGGGTGGATCGTCGAGGCGATCAACGCCGGGCGATCACCGCACGACGACGAGCCCGCATTGGCGGAGCGGGTTCCGGAGCTTGTCCGCATGGGGCTGCTGCGCGCCACCGGTGATGACGCCGAGGGGGCGCGCGGGGCGGAGGCGGTGGTGGTGATCGTGCCGGTGGCTGTCGACGAGCGGCGTGAGATCGACTTCGGACCGATCGACGCGGCGACGCGCGAGCTCGCCCGCGGCCTCCAGCCTGGAACCCTGGTCATCTACGAGACGACCCTGCCCGTCGGCACCACGCGCGATCGGTTCGGCCCGATGCTCGAGGCCGGCAGCGGCCTGGTCCTGGATCGTGACCTGTTCGTCGCCTTCTCTCCCGAGCGCGTGCTGGTCGGGCGAGTGCTGCTCGACCTGCAGCGCTACCCGAAGATCGTGGGCGGGACGAGCGAGGAGAGCACGCGTCAGGCGGTCGAGTTCTATCGGGCTGTCCTCGAGCCCGGCACCGAGGTGCGCTCCGTGGCAAACGCCGAGACGGCGGAGATGACCAAGCTGGCCGAAACGACCTACCGCGACGTGAACATTGCCCTCGCCAACGAGTACGCTCGCTACGCAGCCGAGCGGGGGATCGACATCAGCGAGGTGATCGGCGCCGCCAACTCGCAGCCGTTCAGCCACATCCATGCACCCGGGGTCGGGGTCGGGGGGCATTGCATCCCGGTCTATCCGCACTTCCTGTTCAACGGCGAGCCGGGCCTGCGACTCCCTCGGCTGGCGCGCGAGGTCAACGACGAGATGGCCGCCTTCGCAGTTGCCGGCGCTCGCGATCGCCTCGGGTCGCTGGTCGGCGTCGACGTCCTGGTGCTGGGGATCTCCTATCGGGCCGATGTGCGCGAGGACTCCTTCAGCTCGGCCTTTCGGCTGCGCGACGAGCTTGCGGCGGCCGGCGCGGCGGTGCACGGTCACGACCCGTACTTCGACGCCGCGCACCTGGCGGCGGCCGGCTTCGTGCCGTATGACCTGGCCGCCCCATCCCCCGTTCGCGTCGCGATCGTGCAGGCCCCACATGCCGCCTACCTCTCGCTCGATCTGCACACGATCCCCGGTCTCGAACTGCTGATCGACGGCCGCAATGCCCTCGACCGCGCGACGGTGGAGGCGGCCGGGGTGACCTACCTCGGGATCGGACGCTGAGCCATGCATGCGACCGCGCTGAGCGTGGGCCTCGCCGCCGGGCAGGGGGTGGTGGTCGTGGTGCCGACCTACGACGAGCGCGGCAACCTGGAGCCGATCGCCACCGCCATCCTCTCCGCCCTGCCGCAGGCCACGCTGCTGATCGTTGACGACAGCTCGCCGGACGGGACCGGAGCCCTCGCCGATGCGCTGGCCGTCCGCGAGCCCCGGCTCAATGTCCTGCATCGCCCCGCCAAGCAGGGCCTGGGGGTCGCCTACCGGGACGGGTTTCGCTGGGCGCTCGATCGCCGCGAGACGCGCGCGGTGGTCCAGATGGACGCCGATTTCAGCCATGACCCCGGCGACCTGCCTCGCCTGCTGGCGCCGCTCATGACCAGTGCGGACCTGGTGCTCGGGACTCGCTACATGCGCGGTGGGGGGACGGTCGGCTGGCCGATCCATCGGCGGCTGATCAGCCGCGCCGGGACGGTCTTCGCCCGGACCGTGCTGCTCCTCCCCTACCGCGATCTGACCGGCGGCTTCAAGGCCTGGCGGCGTGAGCTCCTCGAGGCCATTCGCCTGCGCGAGGCGAACGCCACCGGGTACGGATTCCAGATCGAGACGACCTGGTGGGCGCATCGGCGAGGCGCCGCCATCACCCAGGTGCCGATCATCTTTCGCGAACGGGTAGTGGGCAGCTCGAAGATGAGCGGGGGCATCATCGGCGAGGCGCTGCGGCTCGTGCTGCGGCTGCGCTTCGAGGCGATCCGTGACGCGCTCCGCGGCGCCCGGTGACAGCCCGCTGGCGCGGTGGCGCGCCCGATGGCCATCGGCTAGCATGGCGCCTCGCCCACCGTCGGAGATACCCCTGATCCGCCCTGCGGAGAAGTCGCGCCACCATGTCATTTCGTAATCGCCCGGTCCTCGACCGGAAGCACCGGCCGCGCTGGCAGGACGAGCTGCGCACGCAGCGGCTGATCGTGGCCGGCTTTGCCGCCGCGATCGCCTTGGCGATCGGGATCTTCGCCGCCACCGCCTGGAGCGACCACTACGAGGAGCACCTGCGCCCCGTCGCCGCCGTGGGAGGGGTCACGTTCGACGTCGACCAGCTCAGCGCGAGGATGGACATCATCGGTGCCGAGCTGCAGGCTCGCTACTTCGACCTGGAGAGCCGGTTGGGAGGCGTCCGTGACCCGCTCATCCAGCAGGGTCAGCAGGCCATCCTGGACGAGCTTGCCGGGAGCAAGCTGCTGACGACCGGCACCGAATCGCTGGTCCTCGGGCGCGTCCTGGACGACGCCGCCCCTCGCTATGGGATCAGCGTCGCCGATGCCCAGGTGAGCGCCGAGCTGACCCGTCGCCAGACGCTCGAGGAGCGCGCGAAGCTATCCCTCATCGCGATCCGCGCGCTGCCCGAGGGCGCGGCCGCCGGTTCGGAGCCGACCGACGCCGACTGGGCGCGGGTCGAGGACGAGATCAACGCGATCCTCGACGATCTGCAGGGCGGGGCCGACTTTGCCGCCGTCGCGACGGAGAAGAGCGTCGACTCGTCGGCGGCGAGCGGCGGTTCGCTCGGCTGGGCGGAGGCGACCGACCCGGTCTACGCCGACTACTTCGATGAAGCGCACACCGCCGCTGTCGGCGCCCTGGTGGGCCCCACCAAGGACGACGAGGGCTACCACATCCTGCGCCTCGAGGCTCGGCAGCCGAAAGGCCCCGATGCCCGCCTGCGCGACCTTCTGTCGGCGGCCGGGGTCACCGACGCGGGCTATCGCACGTACCTCCGCGGCGAGCTGCTGCGCAACGCCTTCAACGACCATTTCAAGGCGGCGGTGATGACCCGCTACCAGGAGCAGCGCAAGGTCGCGCAGATCTTCATCGCGTCCGTCACCGGCATCCCGATCCCGCAGCAGCGCATCCGTCACTTCCTTGCGAAGCCGCTGCCTGGCGAGGAGGACCAGTCCGGGGCGACCGACGCCGAATGGGCGCAGGCACTGGCGCGTGCCGAGGCCTTCCGCACCGAGGCGCTCATGTCCGACGCGAACTGGTACGAGCTGGCGGCTGACAGCGACGACAGCAGTGGCAGCCGCGGTGGCGACCTGGGCTGGTACGACCCGACCTCGTCCGACCCGACCTCGCCCGACTTCGTGCCCGAATTCAAGGAGGCGATCGCGACCCTCTCCGAGGGGGAGGTGAGTGAGTCGGTCAAGACGCAGTTCGGCTACCACATCATCCAGTTCGTCGCCGCGCGCATCGCGCCCGCCGGGCAGGTGGAGGTGCTCGCCGCCGCCCTGCGGGAGGACCCGGACCGATTTGCTGAACTGGCCCGGAACCAGTCCGAGGATCCAACCACGGCCGCCAGGGACGGCGAGGTCGGCTGGGTGATCCGCTACCAGCTCGACGGCGAGCGCAGCGACCGGATCTTCGAGTTGACCACAGCTGGCCAGATCAGCGACTCGATCGAGACCACGGGCGGCTGGTACATCTACAGGCTGCTCGACACCTCGCCGGCGCGCTTCGTGCCCGCGGCGCAGCTCGACCAGGTGCGACAGGCCGGATTCAGCCGCTGGGTTGGCGAGATCCGGGCTGGCGCCGGCGTCTGGATCGACCCGCAATTCGGCGCGACCACCAGCGCCGGATGAGCACGACGAGCCGGGCGACGTCGCCCGGCGTCGACCGGCTCCTCGCCGCGGCCGGGCTCGATCCCGCGGAGGGCGTCCAGGTGGTCGCCGCTGCGCGACTGGCATCCGTCCCGTTTGACCCGTCGCTCCCGCTCCTGCTCCTCGCCGGCCCCGACTCCCTCCCTATCGGCTCGGTGCTGCCAGGGCGACATGCCCGCAGCGGCCCCCAGGCTGTGCTCATCGCTCTCTACCCCCACGACCACCTGCTCCGTGCGCTGCCCGATGGCCCGTCGCGCGCAATAGCGGATCTCTCCGACGCCGAGCTGGCCGAAGGCGACTGGCTCGTACCGCCCGTGCTGCCGCTCGACAACCTCGCCTCGCCCCACGGCATGGCCGCCATCTCGGCGCGGCTGCGGGCCACTGACGGCTGCCCCTGGGACCGCCGCCAGACGCATGCCAGCCTCCGTCCCTTCATGCTGGAGGAGGCGTACGAGGCGGTCGACGCCATCGAGCGCGGCGCGCCGGCCGACCTGGCGGAGGAGCTGGGCGACCTCTTCCTGCAAATCATCCTGCACGCCCAGCTGGCGGCCGAGGAGGGGACCTTCGACCTGACCGATGTGTATCGGACCCTGGGGGCCAAGATCGTGCGGCGGCACCCGCATGTCTTCGGAGACGTCGAGGTGAGCGGCGCGGAGGAGGTGCTTCGCAACTGGGAGGCGATCAAGGCCGGCGAGCGCCACGAGGCTGGTGGCCCTCCATCTGCCTTCGACGGGGTGGCTCGCGCATTGCCGGCCCTCGCGGCCAGTCGCGAGATCCAGGAACGCGCCTCCTCGCTCGGCTGGGACTGGTCGGCGATCGAGGGCGTCTGGGAGAAGGTGGCGGAGGAGCTGGCCGAGCTGCACCAGGCGGGAGCGATCGATGGGCAGGCGGGCCGGGACGCTCGCCTGCATGAGCTCGGCGACGTCCTCTTCGCGGCGGTCAACCTGGCCCGCTGGCTGAAGCTCGATCCCGAGGAGGCGCTGCGGACCGCCAACCGGCGCTGGATCGAACGCTACGAGCGCGTCGAGGCGCTCGCCGTCGCGCGTGGCCTGGTCCTGACCGACCTTTCGGCGGTGGAGAAGGACGCGCTCTGGAACGAGGTGAAGGCAGGGTGAGCCGCATCGCCATGGTGGTTCACGCCGCGTACCCGGCCGATCCCCGCATCCGACGCCAGGCCGAGGCGCTGATCCGCGGCGGCCATCAGGTCGACATCTTCTGCCTGCGCTCGGGCGGCCAGCCGCCCGATGAGGAGGGCGACGGGCTGCGGATCATCCGCCTCCCGGTCGATCGGGCGTTCACCGGCTTCGTCGGGCATATGGCCGAGTACCTGGCGTTCGCCGGGATGGCTGCGCTCCGCCTCGCGCGCGAGCATCGGCGCCGGCGCTACCGGCTGGTGCAGGTGGCCACCGTGCCGGACTTCCTCGTCTTCGCGGCAGCCCCGCTGAAGCTGAGCGGAATCCCGCTCCTGCTCGACCTGCACGAGGACATGGCCGAGTTCTTCCGCGACCGTTTCGCGGCACCCGCCCTCCGGCCGCTGCTCCCCCTGGTGAGGGGGGTGGCGAATGCCTCGGCAGCCGTCGCCGACGAGCTCATCACGGTCCATGAACCGCTCCGCCAGCTCGCGATCCGTCGGGGGGTGCCACCCGACAAGATCGCGGTGGTGATGAACAGCGCCGACCCGCGCCTCTTCGACCCGTCGCGGCATCCGCGCCGCCCGTTCATGGAGGACGGCGAGGTGCGGCTCATCCACCATTCGAACCTGCAGCGCATCTACGGCCTCGAGGTGCTGATCGAGTCGGTGGCGCGCATCGGGGACTCGCTGCCGGTGCGGGTCGACATCTACGGCGACGGACCGCACCGTCCGCAGCTCGAGGCCGCCGTCGCGCGCACCGGAACAGCCGACCGCGTGCATCTCAATGGCCCGGTGCCGATCGAGGAGCTGCCGGGCCTGATCGCCGGCGCCGATGTCGGCGCACTGCCGACCCTGGCCGAGCCGTACCTCCAGTTCTCCCTCTCCACCAAGCTGCTCGAGTACGCCGCGATGGGGATCACCATCGTGGGCAGCGACCTGGCGACGGTGCGGGCTCATTTCACCCCGGAGGCGATCCGCTACGTGCCCGGCGGCGACCCCGACGCGCTGGCCGCGGCCATCCGTGAGCTGGCCGCCGACCCGGTCGCGGCGGCCCGCTTCGGCGCGGAGGCGCATCGCCAGGCCGCCGACTACGGGTGGGAGGTGCAGGCGGCCCGCTACCTGGAGATCGTCGAGCGGCTTGCGGCGCGGTAGCATCTCTCTGCGTCGGGGCGTAGCGCAGCCTGGTAGCGCACCTGCTTTGGGAGCAGGAGGTCGCCCGTTCGAATCGGGCCGCCCCGACCAACCAACCAACCCGTGAGGAGTCCACGCAGCCGATGACCAGCGGGTCCGGCCCCCGGATCGGCCACGCCTCGTCGCTCACCGTCCCGGTGGCTCCGACGCCCGTAGGCTATCGGCTCGCCAAGCGGTCGCTCGACCTCATCGCCTCGACCGTCGGCCTGCTCCTCACCTCGCCGATCCTGGCCATCGTGGCCGCCGCCGTGAAGCTCGAGTCCCCCGGCCCCATCCTCTTTCGCCAGCAGCGGCTCGGTCTCGGCGGCCGTCCATTCACCTGCTACAAGTTTCGGAGCATGCACCCCGGCGCCGCGCAGGAGCGGCACCGCGATCACGTGCGCGACCTGATTCGGGGCCAGGAGCGCGAGCCGCCGACCCCCGGCGCGACCTGGCTGCCGATCCCGGCCGACCCGCGCGTCACGCGGCTCGGTGCGTTTCTGCGCCGGTCGCACCTCGACGAGCTGCCGCAGCTGTTCAACATCGTGCGGGGCGACATGAGCCTGGTCGGCCCCCGGCCGCCGATCCCGTACGAGGTCGAGGTCTACCAGGGGTGGCACCTGCCGCGCCTCTCGGTGATCCCCGGCCTGACCGGCCTCTGGCAGGCGACCGGCTGGGGCAGGCTCAGCTTCGACGAGGGGGTGGCCCTCGACCTGGCCTACATCCAGCGCCGCTCGTTCTGGTTCGACCTGCGGCTCATCGGCCGCACGCTGTGGCAGATCATCATCGGACGCCAGTTCTAGGCGGGCACGGCGAGCGCTGTCTCGGTTTCGGGGTGCGGACCGTGCGCCAGGGTCAGCTGAGAGCCGATGCCGAGCAGGAACCAGAAGAGAAACGCCGCGCTGTTGGCCTCGAGCAGCATGGTCGTGAGCGCGTTGATCGAGAGGCCGATGACGGCCCCGCTGATCCCGGCCAACGCCACGCGACGGCCCCAGGCGGCCGCTCGGGCAGCACGCACCACCTGGCGCAGGCCCGCGCCGACCATGGCGAGGTAGAGAAGCAGCCCCAGCAATCCGGTCTCGACCACGAGGTGCAGCCAGAAGTCGTCGACGGTGCGCTGCGTGGGGTTGATGAAGAGCCGATCGGTCGCGTAGCGAGCGTAGATGGGCGTGCCGAAGATGTCGGCCGCTGCCCCGCCGTACCTCCCGGGTCCGACGCCGAGGACGGGGTGGTCAGCGACGATCGGCACTGCGTTGGCGATGAAGAGCGTCCGCAGGTCGCGGCCCTCGCCGATTGCACCGAAGCGACCGAATGTCGATCTGAACAGGTCGAGCTCGTCCTCGCAGGTGTCGCACAGCAGGTTCCGTGGCATCGCCACGGCGACGACCAGCCCGATAACGACAACCAGCAGGCCGACGCGCAGCGCTCGACGGTCGAACAGGATCGCCGCGATCGCGAAACCGCCCACGGCACCGAGCCAACCGCCGCGCGAGAAGGAGAGCCAGAGCGCGAGGACCAGCAGGAAGGCCCCCGCCAGCGCGACGCGCCGGCCGCGCGAGGCTCGCAGCCCGGTGGCGCCGAAGAGCGCGAAGGGGATCGCCGCTGCGAGGAAGGCGGCGAGGGTGTTGGGGTCTCCGAAGAAGGCGGCGAGCCGATAGAGCTCCCCGAACCTACCGCGGAGCGCCGACAGCCCCAGCAGGTGCGGCGTGAGGAGGGCCTGCGCGACGGTCACCAGCGCTGCGGCAAGCACCAGCCCGACCACGAACGCGATGGCGATCAGCGCCTGTCGTGGCCCGAACCGGACGATCCGAGCCAGCAGGAAGAGCGCCACCGCGTCGATGGTGAAGCCGATGCCGGCCACTGCTTGCGCACCGGGCACGCTGTTCGCGACCGCCGAGATCGCCGCGAGCGCGACGAAGGCGACCGCCAGCCCGACGGTCGGATGGCCGACGGCGTTGCGCAGGGAGCCGCGCCGCGCCGACTGCGCGATGAGCGTGATGCCGACCGCGGCCAGCAGCGCCTCCGACAGGAAGTGCGCCAGCGTTTCGGCATCGGGGCTGAGCAGGCCGGGGACCAGGTATCGGTCGAGGATCGGGCTGAGCGTGACCGCCACCAGCACGACCTGCGGCCACCGGAGGCTGGCGCGCGCGACCATGGTGACCAGGATCGCCGCCGCCGCCGCGAAGAACGCGGTCGAGACATGCGATCCCACGATCGCAGCGATCGCCGCGGCGATGATCCCCGCGATCGTCGCCGCCGCGGCGTTGCGCCACGCCGGCATGACGATCGGCCGCCCACTCACGGCGTGACTCCAAGGAGCTCCAGGATCCGACCCGCCCGTGCGTCCCACGAGTTCGCCGCAGCGGCCCTGCGCGCGGCCTCGCCCCAGCGTAATAGCTGCCGCGGGGAGGCGGTCGCAACCGCCGCAATACCGTCGGCGAGTCCGTCGACGCTGTCCGGAACGACGAGTCCGCAACCAGCGCCACGTACGATGGCGGCGGTCTCGATCGTGTCGGTGGCGATCACTGGGCGCCCGTAGCCCAGGTACTCCATGACCTTGATCGGAACGGCCAAGTCGTTGTACGGAGTCTTGCGGCGCGGCGTGACACTGGCGAGAACGTCCGGCAGTAGCCCGTCGATCTCGAGCCCCTCGGCGCGCACCACGTGCAGCCACGACGGCAGCGGGCTGGGCGGCTCGTCGCCGGGGCGCGAGACGCAGGTCAACGTTACGGCGGTGCCGGCCGCGACTGCTTGCTCCATCGCCCCGAGTAGGACGGACCCGCCATGCGCAGGGTAGCGCAGGCTGCCCACGAAGAGCAGCGTTCGCGCTTGCGGGTTGACCGGAGGAGCATCGGCCAGTCGCGCCCCTGGCGGAAGCAGGGTCGCCACCTGTGCGCGACGCTCGTCGCCAAGCACGGCCGCCGCCAGCCCGTGCGACGGGAAGGCGACGGTCGTTGAGAGGCGCATCAATGCCCGGGTGGTCGGCAGGAAGAGGGCGCGCGACGCGCGCTGCTTCAGGGAGGTGGCCGCGTAGTACTCGGGAAAGAGCTGCTGCGCGTCGCGCACGTAGGTCAGAATCGGGATCCGTCGTGCACGGGCGATCGCCAGGAAGGCAAGGTCGGCCGGTCCGGGCAGGGTGGTGGCGTTCTCGACGTAGATGCCGGCCACCCCGCGCAGCCTGCCGGCGGCCAGGAAGCGGGCCATGGCACCTGCCCGACCGGAGCGAGTCCCCGATACAACATCCAGCTCGACTCGTCGCGCCAGCGCGTCGCGCATCAGGGTTATGCGTGTCGTGGCACCCCACAGGCCGCGGTCGAGCGGGTACATCGAGAGAAGCAACAACCGCGGCCGGCCATCCGCCGCCGCCGGCGCGCCCCTCCTCACGAGCCTTCGCGGTTTGGGCCGTCGGCGGTGCTGCCCAGGTACCAGCCCTCGAGATCGGTGCCGAAGAGACGCTCCATCGGCTGTCGTGGTCGCGGCCGAACCGTGATGAGCACCTCGAATCGAAGTCGTGTCCGGGCGGCGGACGGTCATGGTAGCAACAATCGGCCGCCGCTCAGGGAGGGCAGGTGGTGCCCCGACGCGACAGAAGCTCGTTCTGGTGGGGTTAGTACCTTTGCGCGCCGATCGCCTGAAACCCCATACTAGCCGCCAGGGGGAGTGGCGCCGCGCGGCGGCAATCGTCTCCAACGGGGCGCCTGAGTGAGGAACGTGACGACCGAGACGACCTTCATCCTCGTCACGGGCGCGGTTGCCGCGCTCGTCGGCCTCGGAGCCCTCTTTGCCGTGCTTCGTGACCCCAGCGAGGCGGCGCGATCGTACGCGGCGACCATTGGTGCCGACCGTCCGGGCCCTCCTCCGGAAGCGATTCTCACCGCACCAAGGTATGACGGCGTAGTACGCGCCGCATGGTGGGTCGCCATCGCCGGCATCATGGTCGGGATCGGCCTTGCCGGCGCGTATCAAGACAGCCGCGTCGGCATCTATGCCCTGGGTGGCGGCGCCGCCGCGCTGGTCGTGGTCCTGCACGAGCTGCTCCCCGTTCGCTGGCGAGGTAGGGTCGCTGCCGCCGTCGAGGTGCTGGGCGCGCTGGCCCTGGCGACCGGCCTGATCTGGCTGACCGGGAGGACCCTATCTCCCTTCGTCTTCGTCTTCCACGTTGTGGCGGTGGCCGCGGCCTTAACGATGGGCGCGGGGCTGGCGATGGCGGTCGCATCGGCCGCCACAATTGGCTATCTCGGGGTGCTGCTGCTCGACACGGCCGGCGCTCCGATCTTGAGTGACACGCTGCTGCGGGTCGGCATCAACCTCGGGTCGCTGTGGCTGCTGACCTCGCTGGCCGGCGCGTATGCGAACGCCGAGCGGCGCATTCAGGCGACAGCGCTCCAGCTCTCGCAGACCGATCCGCTGACCGGCCTCCTCAACCGCGGGCGGCTCTTCCCAACGCTGGAGCAGGAGGTACAGCGCACGCGGCGCAGTGGTCGCGGTTTCTGCGTGTTGATGCTGGACCTGGACGGGCTGAAGGCGATCAACGACTCGATGGGGCACCTGCGCGGAGACGAGGTGCTGCGCGCCGTAAGCCGGGCGATCACCCGATCCATCCGCAACGTCGACTCCGCCTACCGCTATGGCGGCGACGAGTTCATCGTGCTGCTGCCCGAGACCGAGTTCATCGGAGCCTACGTGGTCGCCGAGAAGGTCCGCGAGGGGGTCGAGGAGATCGGCCTGTCGATCGGCTCCGAGGACGCATCGACCAGCGTCAGCATCGGGCTCGTCTCGTACCCGGAGGACGGGTCGTCGGCCGAGGAGCTGATGATCGCCGCGGACCGGGCCATGTACCAGGCCAAGTCACTCGGCAAGAACCAGATCACAGGCTATCCCCGCCCACGTCGGGTGGCGCCGCGTCAGGTGCCGAACCCACCCGCCCAGGAGAACCCGCCGTCCGTCGTTGCGGCCGATCCCGGGCAGGCGACGCAGGCCTCCGGCGCGGCCGCCTTCTCCGTGCGCCCCGCGCCGACCAACGGGGCTCCCCACGAGACGCACGGCGAGGACGAGCCGGACCCCGTCGACGTGCGGCGCAACATCGCGGCGGCGCGTCTCAACATGGACCCCGACCACCAGATCCGGCGCGCCATGGACGCCCTCCTCTCCGGCCCATCGGTACGGACCACCGACGCGGACTAGCGCGTCAGGACTCGGTCACGCGGGCCGTGATGGGGACGATCTCCCACCACACGACGCCGGGGGGCAGCACCACCACCTCGCCGGTGTCGGCATACGTCCAGGTCGTGCCATTGTTGGCGGTCGGGCGCGACCAATGGAGCTCGATGGCGACGCCTCCGCTGTAGAGCCTCCCGTCGCCCTCTCCCACTAGGTGCTGCAGGCGCCGAGGGTTGCCACCCGGGTCGGGGTCGCCAGGGGGGATCTCCTGGACGACCCGTTGGACCAGCACGTGCGTCACCGTCAGCGGCTCGCCGGTGATCTCGTCGACGACCAGCTTGCCGCCGTCCTGACGTGCCCACACGCCGCCCAGCTCATCCCACGTCCAGCCAAAGCGCCAGTAGCTGGTCGTGTGGATCTCCAGCGCCGCGACGTCCTTCCCGGCTGGCAGCCTGGCCTGCGGGTCGAAGGCAAAGGGCGGTCGCAGCGGCCCCACCTTGGCTGCGAGCCGATCGATCGATCCCCCGGAGCCGAGCGCACCGCGCATCGCCTCGACGTCTCCGTACAGGTTATGAGGCGCGGGGTAATCTCCCACGCGCCGGAACCAGGGCCACGCACCGGTGATGCCATTGAGGTATGGCATTCCCGCGGCCGCGAATCGCCGGAGCGCTTCGTGGCTCGCGCCGAAGCCGACAGTCAGCACTCCAAGGTCTTGCCAGAGATCGATGCTGTAGTAGCGGGCGCTGCGAATCGGACCGGTCAATCCGTCGGTCGCGCGACAAAGGAAGACGGCCGTGAACCGTGTCGTGTCACCCTCGACCGGCGCTTCGATGATCATGTCCGCCCTCGAGAGGTTGCGCGCCGGCCGCGCCTGCGGATGGTCGTCGATCTGGACAGCCAGCGCCACTCGATCCAGGAGCAACGGATCATCGACCGGCAGCCCGTTGAGTGGGCAGGCGACGAAGGGTTGTGCGGTCAGCGTCGGTGACGGGCTGGGAGATGGGGACGGGGAGGTCGTCGGCTCAGCGGTCGCGGTGGGCGAGGGCGAGGCGACCGCTGTCGGCGCCTCCCGACCGAGTAGCAGCCACGTCGCGCCGACGGCAGCCACCACCACTATCGCCGCGGCGGCGGCGACCAGCTGTCCTCGCCGGAGCCGGCGGATGCGATGCATGTCATAGATCGTAGCCGGTGACAATGATGCGGTCGTGGCACCATTGCCGCGTGGCGCATCAAACCGTCGATCCTGTCATGACCCCATCGCCGAACCCGCGGGCCCCGCTTGCTGCCCTTCTCTCGTTCCTCTTCCCCGGCCTCGGGCAGGCATACAATGGGCAATCCGGGCTGGCATGGCTGCTAGCGGCGCCGGCGCTGGTTCTGGTGGGCGCCGTGACCGTCGTGCTGCTGGTTGGCACTCCCCGGCTGCTCGCCCTCCTCTTCGATTTCCGATTCCTGATCGGCCTGATCGTGCTCGACCTGGTCCTGCTGGCGTGGCGACTGATTGCCGTGGTCCAGGCCCACGGCCGGCGGGAGCGGCCGCATCTGCGCAGCTGGGCGAGCTGGGTGACGGCCGCGCTGGTCACCGTCACGCTGGCGATGCACGCGCTGCCTGCGTACTACGTGGCCAAGGCGATCGATACGCTCGACGCGGTCGCGCTGGGCGGCACCCACGGCCGCGACCTCGGCGACCGCTTCAAGTTCTTCTCCGGGCTGCCGCAGCCGTCCGGCCAACCGGATGTGGCGCAGGGCCAGCGCGTGAACATCCTGCTGGTCGGGGTCGACAGCGCTCCAGGCCGCATCACCGCCCTGACCGACACCATGCTCGTCGTGAGCCTCGATCCCAATGGAACGAGGTCGGCCATGATCTCGGTGCCGCGCGACCTATACGGCACGCCCCTCCCGGACGGACGCGTCTACAACGCGAAGCTGAACTCGCTGATGGTGCGCGCAGCCGCACACCCAGACGAGTATCCGCTCGGTGGTGTCGGAACGCTGAAGGCGGCCATCGGCGAGCTGCTGGGCGTGCGGATCCATTACTTTGCCGCGATCAACCTGCTCGGCTTCAAGCAGACCGTCGATGCCATCGGCGGGGTCGACATCACTGTCACACGGGCGATCAATGACCCGACCTACAACGACGAGTTCGGACACCGTGTCGGCTTCTACATCAAGCCCGGGACGTACCACATGGACGGCCACATGGCGCTCGCGTTCGTGCGATCGCGCAAGGGAGCGGGCGACAATGACTTCACGCGCGCCGATCGTCAGCAGCAGCTGCTCGCCGCGGTGCGTGCCAAGCTGACCGCCGGCAACCTGCTCCTCGGGCTGCCCGGCCTGCTCGACGCGGTCAAGAACACGATCGCCACCGACGTGCCGAGCGAGCGGATGGCGGAGCTGGCGCAGGCGGTCCAGGGGGCGGACATGTCGCAGCTGCAGCGAATCGTCCTCCAGCCCCCCGAATTCATGACGGCCGATCCCTTCTCATCGGCCGGCTACATCCTGATCCCCGATCTGGAGGCCATCCGCGCCATCGGCGTGGCGTTGCTCGGCGCCGTTCCTGCCACCCCCTTTCCGGTCCCCTGACCGCGGCTGAGGGCCCGCGGGGGACTGTTAGACTCGGCCGGTCATGCCCGGCTTCGCCACCCGTGCCATCAAAGCCGCCAGCCGGGTGCCGGCCGCACCACAGCCGCCCGTCAACGTGCCGATCTACCAGACCAGCACGTTCGAGGTGGCCAGCGCCCTCGAGCTTGCCGAGCTGCTCGAGTTCGCCCGGCCCGGGCATTCGTACAGCCGTTACTCGAATCCCACGCACGCGGCCCTGGAAGCCGCCTTGGCCGAGCTGGAGGGCGCGGAGGCGTGCCATCTCACCGCCTCCGGCATGGCCGCTGTCCACGGCCTGGTCCTCTCCTACCTGCGCAGCGGAGACGAGATCCTGATCCCGCGAGCGGTGTACGGCGGCATGGTCGGCCTCGCCCGCTCCGTGCTTGCCCGTGCCTCCATCACGGCCCGGGCGGTCGACACGACAGACGCGGAAGCGGTGACCGCGGCGATCGGGGACCAGACCCGGCTCGTGTGGCTGGAGACGATCAGCAACCCGACCACCGACATGGCCGACATCGCCGCCATCGCTGAACTGGCCCACAGCCGTGGCGTGGCCGTGGCGGTCGACAATACCTTCGCCTCACCGTACCTCTGCAACCCGCTCGCGTTGGGGGCCGATGCGGTGATCCACTCGACCACGAAGTACATCGGCGGCCACTCCGACCTGACCGGCGGCGCGATCCTGGGCAGCGCCGAGCGCGTCGCCGCCGCTCGCGAGATCGTGATCAACGCCGGCGGCAACGCGGCACCCCTCGAGGCATTTCTGGCGCTGCGCGGCCTGAAGACGCTGGCACTGCGGATGGATCGTCACAGCGTCAACGCGCTCGCCGTGGGTCAAGCGCTGGAGGGAGCCCCTGGCGTGTCCGGAGTCCGCTATCCGGGCCTCGCCTCGCATCCGCAGCACGCGCTCGCCGAACGGACCCTGCGCGGAGGGATGGCCGGCGGGATGCTTGCGCTGGAGCTGTCCGGAGGTCGGACCGCGGGGGAGCTTTTCCTGGACCGGCTGGGCGTCGCCGTCCACGCGACAAGCCTGGGCTCGGTCGAAACACTGTGCAGCCACCCCGCGTCATCCTCACATCGCCAGCTGGGCGACGCCGAGCTGGCCGAGGCCGGCCTGACACCGGGGACCATTCGCGTTTCGATCGGCCTTGAGGAGGCCGAGGACCTTGTGGCCGACCTCGCCGCCGCTGCGGGCGCTGCCAGCTAGAAGACGGAGGACCGATGAGCCGATCGACCGCAATGGCCGCCAGCGGCCGGCGAGCCGATCGACTGGCTCGCGCGGCGGAGCGGATGCTGCGTATCGCCGCCGACCCCCGGCTGGCACTCATGCTGCTGCTGGTGGCGGGCGCGTGGAACGCGGCTGCCGCGGCCCTCCCGTCCGGCGCATGGCTGCTTGCCACCCCGCCCTACCTGGTGCTGCTGGGAGTCATCGGGTGCAGCGGGGTGGCCAGCGTGGCCGTTCGCTTTCCGGTCGCGTGGCGGGAGTGGCGGCAGCCAGCCGCGCTGGCCGAGGGGTCTGACCTGCTTGCGGCGGAGATGCGGCTCGCGGGCGCACTCGACGAGGAGGCGCGCACACGCCTGGTGGCGACCGTGCGGGCGGCAGGCTACCGGGTCGCCGAACGGGGAAGCGGCGAGCGCTGGTCGCTGTCGGGCACCCGTCGGGGCTGGTCCCGACTGGCGGGGCAGTTGAGCCACCTCGCGCTGGTGCTCGTGCTGCTCGGCGCGGCCGCCGGCCACGCGTTCAGCGGAGAGACGACCTTCAGCCTGCTGCCGGGGGAGCAGGCGCTCCTCGATGCCCCTCGTCCCGGCTTCACCGACGCCGTCCGCCTGGACCGCTTCGACGCCGAGTTCGGCGCCGATGGCCGCCCGCTGCGCCTCGACGCCACGGTCACCTTCCTGCGCGACGGGGAGCCGGCAACGACCGAGCTGGTGCAGGTGAACCGCCCCGGCGCGTTCGCCGGCTACCTTCTCCATGGCTGGACCTACGGGCCGGCGGCACGCCTGCGGGCGACGACGCTGGGCGGCCAGCCGCTGCTCGACGCCCCCGTCGCCCTGGACGGCCTGATCGGCGGCCGACCGGCCGCCCTCGCTGAGCTGCCGACGGCGGGCATCACGCTGGGGCTGACGCTCGTCGACGCCTCGGCCAACGAGCTGGTGATCACCGGCGCGACGGGGAGCGGCGTGATCGACAGCGTCCGGCTGCGACCGGGCGACGAGCAGCGGCTCGGATCGGTGATGGTGCGGCTGATCGGCTTCGATTCGTACCTCACCTTTCTCTCGCGCCGCGATCCCGGGATGGGCCTCCTCTTCGGCGGTGCCGCGCTCCTGACCGCGACCCTGGCGGTCGCCCTCTGGCTGCCGCGTCGGCGGCTCACGCTGCGCGCCGCCAACGGGACCCTGCGCCTCCTGCTGCGCGGCGAGCGCTTCGAGCGACCCGACGGCGAGCTCGCATCACTCAGCCGACGGCTGACTGTCGCCCTCGCCGGGACCAGCCGATGACGAGCGTCATGGACCTCTGGCGGGCGGTGGACCCGGAGGCGAGGCGCGCCTCCGGATCGCTCGAGGCGCTGGCCCGGCCGGCGAGGGGCGTGCTGCGCACCAGGGCCGTGGCGCCGCACCTGCCGCCAACCGCCGACGGGGAGATCCTCGTGGTCGACGGCCCGCTCGTAGGCGGCCGGCCGCTCGACGTGCTGCTCTCCGCTCTCGCAGCCGCCGAGCTGCGGCCGGTGGCCATCTTTGTGGCCGGGCTCCTGGCGGCGCACCGCCTCGAGCCCGCCGGCGAGGAGATGCCGGTGCTGGTCAGCGCCCGCTCGATCGGGCCGCTGACCGACGGACTCACCGCGTACCTGCGCGACGAGCCGCGCCACCTCGCTCGGTTGGCCGCCGACCTTAGACTCGCGGCCGCCGAGGCCGCCCTGGCCGACCCGGACCCCGCGGCGCCGACCGGGCTGGTCGCGGCGCGCACGGGGCGCGGGGTCGCCGTGGTCGTCGACGGTGAGCTGCGCGCGCTCCATGCGCGACCGGCCGGACGGGCCCTGGCGGCGCGCTTCGCGGCCGCTCACGCGAGGCTGCTCGGC